>Ga0268298_10000256_pt1 | contig 70029 bp, 70 predicted proteins | sample WWTPWeurt_MetaG_FD_194462 | JGI IMG/M metagenome (GOLD analysis project Ga0268298, IMG submission 194462) | Activated sludge microbial communities from WWTP in Nijmegen, Gelderland, Netherland - WWTP Weurt | ecosystem: Engineered > WWTP > Aerobic digester > Activated sludge | place...
GCGTTCGAAGCCGGTGCCGTGTGCGATCCGTCAGATAAGATCATCCGCGATTTTCGCCTGACGCACTATGCCACGCACAAGATGCCGGACGAATATTTCGCACTGGTACCGCAAGCTCTGCCGACCGCGCCGCTTGACCTCGATGTCACACTCGCGAAGGACGGCAGCAAACTGTCGAAGGATGTCTTTCGCGGACACTACTCGATAATCGAGTGCTGGACATATCTTTGACAAACCTGCGTGCAGCGGTCGCTGCCCTTAATGAACCAACTGGCGCACGAGAACAAACTGCCGTTTCCGCTCTACTGCTTCCACACCGGCGGCGAACTCGACGGTGCCCGCGCAATTCTTGACAGCACAGATGCCAACGGACGCGAGTGGAAATTGAATTTCGTTTGGAGCACCGATCATTTCTCAGAGCAATTCGGCGGCATCTCCGAACACCCGCGCTACTATCTGATAGATCCCAATGGCGAACCGTGTGCGGTGTTCAATAATCATCCTGAGAACACGCTGGAAACTCTGGTCTGGTTGAAAGATCAAGTCGAAGCCCGAAAGTAGGGGCGGCAGGCGTGCCGCCCGCGTATTGCACAACGAAAAGCCGAGGCTCATCACCTCGGCTTTCTAATTTCTCATTTCTAGTTTCATATTTTAAGACACTCCCCCTTGCAACCTTTCCTCCCGACGCAGGTTCCTTCTAATGAACCCCACAGTGGAGCCGCGATGAGCCGACCGACATTTGAAGAGATTTACGACCAGCATTACACCGATGTTTGGCGCTATCTCCTGCATTCGACTGGAGATACAACCACCGCATTGGAGCTGACTGCCGAGACATTTTTTCGCGCTTGCCGCGCCTGGCCGAGCTTTCAGCATGAGGCACCTGCGCGGGTCTGGCTGATTCGCATCGCGGTCAACGAGTGGCGGCGCGAACTCCGGCGGCGCAAGATCCAGCGCGTGTTTCCCTTTCCCAAGCATTGGTGGCGCGAGTCCGGCGAAATCGAATGCGATGAGGGCGAAGTCGAAGCGGTGAATGTCGAAGTCGAACGCAACGAGTCCTATCGCTATCTCTTGCGCGCGTTGGACAAGCTTTCGGAACGCTACCGCGAACCCCTCATCTTGAGATACTTTGAGCATTTGTCATTAGAGGAGACCGCCGCCATCCTCGGGCGGCCGGTCGGCACGGTGAAGTCCCTGATTCATCGTGGCCTCGCCCAGCTTCGCGCGGATCAGGGCCTGCGTGATGCTACTGGTGAACTTTTCCTCGAGGCTGGTCAGGTAACCATGGAGAACCGGTAATGGAAAACTGGGAACAGAAAATGAATCATGCCGATGCGCCCGAATCAAGCGTCGAATCGCATCGCGCCGCCCTGCGCAGCAAGCTTTCGCAACACACACCGCGTCCGCGCTCGCGCATGAAAGCGCCACTGTTGGCCGTCGCCGCATTGCTCGTGATTAGCGCGACCGGATTGACGATTGCCAATCCGAATTGGGTGGACAATGTCGTCCGCGTGTTCACACGTGAAGCGCATTTCACGTCGGCCGACGGCACGCAGGAATATCACATTCAGACGGTCGAAATTGAAGGCCCGGCGGATTCCGTCGCCGCGCACATGCAGCGATTCGGCGAAGAGTATGGCAAAGGCGTGTGGACGTTTGATCCGGCTGATCCCGCTAATGCCGAGTTGCTGAAGAAGGAAGGCGCGAAGAAGATGGTGTTCGTCGAAGCCGACGTGACAGACAAAGGCGACGGCTCGGGCCCGATGGAAAAGACGATGGTCATTGAAAGCCGGGATGGCGGCAAGACTTTCACGGTGAATGGTGAGAAGACCATTACAGCCGAAGAACTTAAGGCCATGCATGCTGAGCACGACCAGGTCGAGCGCATCATTGAAGGCACGGATGCCGAAGCGCCGACTTTCGAAGCAGCGCCGCAACTGGTCGGCAACTTCGAATTGAAGCAGAACTATCCGAATCCGTTCAACCCGACGACGCAGATTCCTTACGAGTTGAAAGAAGGTGCCGAAGTCTCGCTGAAGGTCTATGACTTGACGGGCCGCGAAGTGGCCACACTCGTCAACGGCTATCAGTCTGCCGGCTCGCACACCGCCACCTTCGACGGCACCGGACTCGCCAGCGGCACCTATCTCTACCTTCTGAAATCCGGCGACAACCAATTCAGCCGCACGATGGCATTAGTAAAATAACCTCTTCATCTCCCCCCGCGAACGCGCGGGGGGATAAAGGGGGGTTCTGCCTCCGTTCCCCCCCGGTCTTCCGGGGGGGTTAGGGGGGGTCAAGCAGTCAAGCGCAACAAGAAAGCCGAGGCAAACACCTCGGCTTTCTTCGTCTTGGGATCACCATCCGCTCCGATGACCATGTCGCTCCTCCTTGCCACATTTTTTCATCAGATTCGCCCTTCGGGGTCGTGATGCGTCTCTATCCAGAAATCAACGCTTTAGATTGTAATCGCAAATTCGTTCCTGCGCGGGTCAGTAGAAGAGTTTTCGAGCCACGCTTGACAATTCACCCCCCTTCTCGTTAATTAAGGAGTTACGACAAATCTCAATGGAATTGGGGAATTTTATGAAACTCGTGATAGCGTTGTTGATCGTGTGCGGGAGTGTTTGGGCGCAGGCACCTGATGTATTGCTCGATGAGCAGGTACTCACGACCTTTGGACCTGTACAGCATAGTTTCGGCCCGCTTCAGGCAGGAAGCCACTATTATTTTCGGATTAGCGGTGTCTACTATGTGACTCCAACAGGCGAGTACGACGCGTGGGGCCATTTCCTCTTGCCTGATCCACCGTATCAGTATAACTATTGGTGGTTCTGGAATGGCGTGCACCCTAGCCCAACACCAAACGCATATAGTTCCGACCACGTGTACAGGTTTCCATTTCAGAGCGCTGGCGGCACAGAGACAATCAGCTTCATAGATGATCCATATTGGGACAACAGCGGCTCTCTCTTGGTACAACTCTGGCAAGATAATTCTTGCTCGTTTACTACTCTTCCTTTTCTGGACAATTTTGATTCACCCGAACTCGAATCATGTTGGACATGGATTCGGGAGGATGCCAGTCATTGGAGCTTGACGGAGCGGCCTGGGTGGATGAGGATTGTGGCACAGGAAGGGCATTATGAATTTGGAAATGACGAGAACGTTGTCTCTCGTCCACGCCCGAATGGCGACTATCAAATTGGGACAAGACTAGCTATTAATCCGCAATGCTGTTACAACGGTGGAGCCTTGCTTATTCATCAAGACGCGCAGAACTTCGTGGCACTCGTCCGCCTCGCAAGTTCGACTCAGCAAGTTCTTTTTCAGGGTCACACCAATGACAATCTCGTGGTCAACACGTTCGTCAACGTACCTGACACGCTTCTCCATCTTCGAATTGATGTTCAAGGCGCTTCTGCCACGGGCTATTGGTCGGCAGATGGGATCACGTGGATGTTTGTTGCACAAGCACAGCTTCCTTGGATAACCTCATCGGGGACTGAGATTGCACTGTCTGCAGAAGGAGGGCCACCTGACATTCCTGCAGACTTTGACTTCTTCCACGTAACTGCAGATGAGTACTTCCTCCCCGTCGAACTAATCTCCTTCACCGCGACACCCGGTGACGGCCGCGTGGCTTTGAATTGGAGTACCGGCTCCGAGAGTAATGTCAGCCACTTTCAAATTGACCGGGACGGCGTTGAGGTCGCACACGTCGAAGCCGTGAACCGCCCGACGGGCAACGCGTATGTTTGGCTTGATACCGATGTGACCAACGGCCAAAGTTACAGCTACACGCTGACCGCGGTGGACCTCGACGGCTCGCGGGTTGTGCACGGCACGGTCGAGGCCACCCCGCGTGCGGTTGCCCTGCCTGCCGAGTTGACGCTGGCGCAAAACTATCCGAATCCGTTCAACGCCTCGACGACGATAGAGTTTTCTCTGCCCGAAGCGGAGAATGTTTCGCTGCGACTCTTCAATCTGTCCGGCCAAGAGGTCGCCGTGCTTGCCGATGGCGTCCATGAAGCCGGCCGCCACGCAGTCCAACTGAACGCGAACGATCTATCGAGTGGAATCTATTTCTACCGCCTCGAATCCGCGCAGCGCTCAATTCAACAAAAGATGGTCCTGCTGAAGTAGTTGCGGATGGCAATCCGCCCGCGTTTGGCAAATAGACCTAGGTCGAGCCTCCGGCTCGACAACAAGAAAAGCCGAGGCAAACACCTCGGCTTTCTTGTTTCTCAGGTCTAATTTCTTATTTCAGCAGCGCCATCTTCCGTGCCAGCGACAACCCTTGATGCTCAAGGCGGTAGAAGTAGATACCACTCGCCAACGAGGAGGCGTCCACCTTCACGGTGTGCGCACCTTCGGACTGCGTGCCATTGACTAACAGCATCACCTCGCGTCCGCTCAGGTCGAAGACACTCAGCTTGACCAAACCCGCCTCGCCAATTGAATACTCAATTGTCGTCTCGGGATTGAACGGATTCGGATAGTTCTGCGCCAGCGCAAAGCCCTCGACCACCGCTTGGGCGCGCGGCGTGGCCACGGCATCGGCGAGATGCTGACGCTCGCCATGGGTTCCAACCTGATAGAGCGCGTAGTGGTAGGTCGCGCCGTTCTGCACATTTTCATCTTCAAAGACATAGCGCGAACCGGTGGGCGAGTTCGTCGCAGCCACGGCGGTCAGCGGACTGCCGTCGCGTTCAACTTCAAATCGCTCGACCTCTGATTCGGAGCCGGTCTGCCAGAATAGATTGACAACTCCATCGCCAGCCAAGGCGTCAAAACTTAACAACTCAACCGGCAGGAATCCTTCCAGACGGATGCAAACATAACCCTGCCCCTGTCCCAGAATCACATTCTCCCAGTAAGGAATTTCCTGTCCGACAATATTCGGGCTTCCCGGATGTAACACCCAGCCATTGGGATCATACAGCGCCGATGCGGGCGGTGAAATGTTCTGGTCGCACGTCTCACAACCTTCAGACACACTCAGAATCGGCGGTCGAGCCGGGTTGAGATCAGAGCCAAACACCCGGATGATACGATATCCGCCACCGAAAACAATTTCGCACGCCGATGTCACATCAGTCGCATCGAGGTCTATCGGGAACGGAATGTTATTCGAGCTGCAATCGCGGATCTTATACTGATACGGTTGTCCGTCGCCGTCATCAAAGGCCGTCTCAACGGTCACATGAACATACCCCGGCCCCAGCGGCATGCAGTCACACCGTGAGCCGTAGAAACAACCGGGTTCTTCTTCGTTCAAGTTGTCCGATGCTTCGCAAATATCGTTGCTGCAGAAGGTCGTGCCGATATACTGGTGCGGCTGCGAGCCACCGCAAGCCAGAAACTTCCAGTTGCTCGCATACGGAAGATAGACCAGAAAGTGCTGGTCGGCAGCATCCATGAAGCAGCAGTCGTCGCGGTTATCCGTCGTTGCCGCGAACTCCGCCGGCGCGAACACCACCTCGGGCACGCAGTTACCGCCCGTATAGTTGCACGCTCCCAGTGAAATTAACGTGTAGTTCGCAACGATTTCGCTGCCGGTCTCTGCGCCAAGCAGAATGTAGTACTGCGTGCCAGCTTCAGCGCACCATCTCACATCCGCCGTTGCCGTGTTGATATGGCAAAATGTCGCGTCGTTTCCGCCCACACAAACCAGGTTGCCGCATGTTCCGGTGAATACTTGCAGCGAATGCCATCCGCTTCCGTCCATGTCGCACGTGCTGAACTGCAAAATATTTCCCGTCCCAACGACCGTGAACCAAATTCCGTTCAGCGGCACAGCCGGGCCGCAAGAGGGCGGCGAGTCGGTGCTTGCCCCTGCGTTGCTCACCACGCCTGACGCGGGGACCGTCAACGTAATCGGCGCTGTGCAATCATCGTTCGGATGAAACGCCAACGCAACACCACCAAAAACCAAGACAGCAAACAATAAAATGTAACGCATAAGCAAATCTCCCTTAGCTATACTCTCATTCGTTTGGTCAATAGACAAGTTGTCGAACTTCTTCCTACAACATCAAGATACATCATTCCTGTCGGTCAGTCAATCAAAACGGTGCTGGGCTGAAAACCACTGTGTCTCAAAACAGAGTGGGCCGCGACTGTGGTCGCGGCCCGTGGTGAAGATTCGTGTACATTCGTGAGCCGATTCGCTCAACTCAAATCAAACAGCAGCCACTCGCCTCCGCCTTCGCCTCCTGTGAACGCGAGTTTGGATTCATCGGACACCGCGACGCCATCGCCCGCTGAAAGCTCATGTCCGTTCAGCGCGAGCTTGCCTTTCGTGACCTGCACCCAGACGTGGCGCTTCGCAGCGATTGTGTATTCCAGCGATTTTCCCGCGTCGAGTTTGCCCAAATAGAGACTCGCATCCTGATGCATCTGCATCGAACCGTCGCGGCCATCGGACGACACAATCAAATTCAGCTTGTTGGCCGAGTCGCCGTTCAGCGCGGGCCGCTGGTCATAGCCCGGCGTGTGCCCCTGCTTATCCGGAAAAATCCAAATCTGATAGAGGTGTGTCCACTGGTCGGAGTCATTCTTCTCGGAGTGATAGATCCCCGTCCCCGCGTGCATCATCTGGAACTCCCCGGCCCGGATCGCACCCTGATTGCCCATGCTGTCCCGGTGTGTCAGCTCGCCCTCCATGACGTAGGTAATGATCTCCATGTTGTCGTGCGGGTGCATGCCAAAACCGTTCTTCGGGCCGACCTTATCGTCGTTGATGACCCGCAAACTTCTGAAATGGACGTTCGCTGGGTCGCGGTAGTCGGCGAAACTGAAGGTATGGTAAGTGTCGAGCCATCCGTGATTTGCGTGTCCACGATCGGCAGCTTTACGAACTCTAATCACTGGAATCTCCCCATTTTCTGTGTTAGTTTGATATGAATTAGTTCCATATCAAATTAACTCACGAAACACCACAAAGTTCCCACAAAAAAGCCGACCCAAGGTCGGCTTTTGGAAAGGTGAAGCTCCCGTAATCGCTACGAATGCGCGGCTTCGAGCAAGCGCCTCAGACACTGCGACAGGTCTGCGGATGTAACCGGTTTCATCAGCACCTCGCTGACCACCGCCCGGACGCCCGCGTCATCGCCGGGAATCTGGCTGTAGCCCGTTAGCAGAACGATGGGGATTTCGGGCCGCAGACGGCGAATCTCCTTGGCCAACACGTTTCCGGTCATCTCGGGCATGGTTTGGTCGGTAATCACCAAATCAAAAGCATGCGGCGCCGTGGCAAACTTCTGCAGCGCCGCAACCGGGTTCTTCTCAGTTGTGACCGCGTACCCGAGACGCGACAGCATGCGCGATGTCACCTCCGCGACCATCGGCTCGTCATCTACAATCAGTATGCGCCCCTGCCCGGCGATACTCTGCGGAACGGCCTTGTCCATGGCGGGCTTATCCTGTATCGCGGGCAGATAGACATGAAAACTCGAACCTGTGCCCTTCGCGGATTCGACCAGAATCTCGCCGCCGAGTTCTTTGACGATACCATGCGTGACGGCCAACCCCATACCCGTTCCTTGCCCCACCTCTTTGGTCGTGAAGAACGGCTCGAAAATTCTCTCGAGAAGCTTCTTCTCGATGCCGCTGCCGCTGTCGCGCACCGTCAGACAGACATAGGGTCTCTTCTGCAGCGACGGCAGCCTGCTCAACAACTCGGCGTTCGCTTCAACCGAGCGCACCTCGACCTCGATTAATCCGCTCGCTTGCGGCAGCGATTGATAGGCGTTGGTGCAAAGATTCAAAATCACTTGGTGAATCTGCGTCGGCTCGGCCATCACGACATGCGCTGCACCGTCAGTGTTCAGGCGCAAATTCACGGTTGTGGGCAGCGTGGCGCGCATAAGTTCCAGCGCCTCTTTCACCACTTGTTCCAGACGCACAGGTTTTAAGTCGTGATCCACCTGCCGGCTGAAGGTGAGAATCTGCCGCACCAAATCTCGGGCGCGGCGCGCGGCGGCGATGATATGTTCGGTCGCGTCGCGTGTGCCCGTATGGTCTTCCGGTGCATCGGCAATCATTTCGGCGTAACCGAGAATCGGCGCGAGCATATTATTGAAGTCGTGCGCGATACCCCCGGCCAGTGTGCCGATGGTTTCCATCTTTTGCGACTGCCGGAGCTTCGTTTCGAGTTTCGCGCGTTCTTCTTCGGCACGTTTGCGGTCGGTCATGTCCTGCATGGACACAAAGATCTTTGACCAATCATTGCGGTGTCCCGGCGCGACGGACAGGTTCACCATGACGTGAATCGGTTGCCCGTCGGTAGTGGTCAGCGTCGTTTCCGCTTCCCACGAACTTCGCCCCGCACAGAGCGCGTTGATCTTGGCGATAAAGAACTCTGAGCCTGCGGCTTTCAACATTTCGGAGGAGTGATCTTTGAAATGCTGTTTGCTGCGGGCGCGGAAGAGCCGTGTGGTCGCAAGGTTCACGTCCGTAATTCGCACCAGTGACATGCAATGCAGCAGCGCTTCGGGGTATTCCTCGAAGTACGCGCGCAGGTCGGTTATGCCCTGCGCGAACAGCTTCTCTACATAGCTGCGCACGTCGGACATATCTTCTTCCCTCAGGGAAACGGGCGAGTTGTCGAACAGTGTCCGGTAGCGCGCCTCTTCAACCTGCTTACGCTCAGTGATGTCGCGTATGAACGCGCTGAAGATAGGCCGCTCGCCGGAACTCAAGAGCGAAACCGCGATTTCCATGGGGAATTCGTGACCGTCGCGGTGCCGTCCCACGAGTTCAAGCGTGTAGTTGGCATGGTCAACTCGTTCTGAGCGTTCTCGCAGATATTGGTTAAGCTGGTCGTGGCCTCCGGGAGAGATCAGTGACGCGAGATTCAGTTCGTCCGTCGCGTACCCCGCGTTGTATCCAAACGTGCTTTCTGCGCGCGGATTCCAATCCACGATGTTCCAATTATTGTCAAACGCGATCACCGCGTCCAACGCGGTGTCAATGATCTGTCGAGTCTGCCGCTGCAGCTTAATTAGTTCGCCTTCGGTGCGCTTGTGCTCTGCAATTTCCGATTGCAGGCGCGCATTGCTTTGCTGCAAGTCCTGAGTTCTGTCCTGAATTTTCTGCTGCAAGACGATATTGGACTCGAACAGCGAAAAGGCGTTGCCCGCCGAATCCGTCGCGCGTTCGACGCGGCTCATCAGCGCACGGTTGACCTTTTCGAGCGTCAGGAGTTCGGCTTCGAGTTCGGCGATCCGCGCTTTCAGAGTTTCTTCCGCCGACATTAGCAATGGTCTCCGATTGCCACGCCGGTGAAGGTCTGGTTCACGTGCACGGAATTAATCTGTTCGCCGTACGTGTGGAACCCGATCACGTTGTGCCGGGCCATGATCCGGCCCATCGAGTCTTTGATGTCTTTTTCCAGCACTTCGATCTTCCGGAAATAGCATTCGCAGCCGATGATCACTTGGGGGTTGATTCGCTGCTGGAGCGCTTCCAGTGAATCTCGCAGGTTCTCAATCATGTCCACGCCTTCGGCCATCGTGAGCACGAGGCCTTCGTCAATGGCGCAGGCGAACTTGAGCGTGCCGTCGTCCAGCATCTGCATGACCGAGCGCACATAGTACTCACCGCCCAGCTTCAGCATCACGGGATGCATCGCGAATATCTCGCTCGTCAGGTTGTCCTTGTCGAGCCCCAGGCACCGCGCATACTCTTGCGCCGCCGGCTTGCCGTTGATCTCCAAGACGATTCGCTCTTCGGGTCTGGCCTGCGTAATCACCAGCTTGGAATTGCTGGGAACGAAATGCTGTGTGCGGAAAATCTCGAACGGCAACGGTGTTGCGAACAAGGTAAATACTGCGGCTTTGGTGTAGAACACCCCCTCGAAATAGACCCACGTTTGCTCAAAATGCGCTCCGTCTCCTGCCGAGCCGCCTACGAGTGGAACATTTCCCAAGGCGTGATAGAGCTGGCCGATGACCTGCTCTTCTTTTGCAGTTAGTCCGTCAATCAACAGAAATCCGAAGGGTTTCGCGCCGGGTAGTTCGGCACGGGCCTCGTTGACTTGTATTGTCACCTCGCCGACGACTCGCTCGATTTCTGCGGCATCGCACGTCGAGATGTCCGGAATAAAGTTGGGATAAACGCGCAGCAGTTTGCTCTCAATCGAGAACGCTGTTATGGTATGATCGTGATAGCCGAGCGGGCCGATTTCACCCGCTGTTGTGCAGCCGATAATCGGACAATCAAAGGAAGCTTTGAGTTCTGCTCCGAGCTGGTCAAGATTGTAGTCAATTGAGCAGAAGAACACCACGACCGCCATATCGGGGCAGTTTAGCGCGGATTTTAGCTCTGCGACGGCTTCGCGTGGGTCTTTATTGAAGGTCTGCGAGCGTCGAACTGTAATAGATTTTTCGGTTTGCATTACTGCCTCACCTTTCCCCGGCTCATTGTTTAATAAGTGAAACAAATTTTCGCAAGAAACGCGCCATGAGTGGGCTGAAAGCCGCACGCTTGGTTGGGGCAGTATTACTTCAAGTGTCCGCCGCGGCGCGCTGTTATGCATTGGCGAGCGTCGAAGAAGAAAACAAAAGAGCGAGACCTTGGCCTCGCTCTTTGAAATGCTATTGTTGCTCACCGCTATCTGCTGGCGCGATCCTGCAATGAAATACCCTGCGCGGTCATCCAATTACCGAACACGCGGTAGAATTCTTCAGTGCGCTGTGTGCTGGGCTTGTCGCGCACGGCTTGAATCGCGGAGATTTCATTGTCGGCGCGTGTGACGTTACCGGAAGCAAAATACTGCGACCGCTGTCTGAAATCCGAATCGGCCAACAGAATGCCATTTTCGCCGCGCGTCAGGAAAATCTTGAGCTGGTGTTTGATCTCCGAGAACTGCACGAAGATATTCCAGCCCGAATAACTTGTGATACCGCACAGATCGCTGGCCGACGTGCCGAGATATGACTGCACCACAGGCGAGAAGGTCACGTTTTGCTGACGCAACCACGCCATCAGCCCCTCCAACTCTTCTTTGGTCACGGGTGGCGGTGCTTCAACGATACCAGTTCCACCGGTGCCGTTTCCTCCTGACCCGACGCTCGAAGAATACTCCCCTTCACTGGCTCGGCCGAATCCTTCCGGGCCACTGCCGCGCCCGATGCCATAAGTTCCCGTCCCCGAACCCTCGCCCGGGCCGCCAATACCGCTGCCCGAAGGTGGTCCGCTGCCGCCTCGTCCCGACCCGATTTCGCCCAGTTCGTCTCCAAAGCGGCCTTTTACGTCCGTGCCCGGCGGTCCACCCGGCACTCCGCGTGTGGCGACCGGGGAGGCATCTGCCACATCCGGCCCGCCGTAAGTCTTGGGGCCGGGCAGAGCGCCTCCGCCATAACCCGGCTGGTTTTCGTGCAGGACCAAGTTGTCTTCAAGGCTGGCCACCGGCTTGGCAAAAATCCCCGGAAAATCCGGCACCGGATTGGAGGGGGTTGGCTCGCGGTTCACGGCCTGCTGGTCGGCAATTTCCAAGTCGAGCGCAGTCACAGGCTGCATCCGCATCGTCATCGAGGGTTTGGCAATCTGCCCGGGCGCCCCTCCGCCACGTGCGCCCCGCAATCCTCCGGAAGCCCGTGACGGCACCGGATCCCGGGGTGGCGGCTTCGGCGGCACAATTTTCGGAGACAGCTTCAGTGCAATCGTTTTCGTCTCGGGTGCCCGTTCCAGCTCGCTGTCGAACAGCGACGCCCAGGCATAGTACACCGACGGCCCCCCCACAAAATGCAACGAAACGCTGATTACAAACCCAATTGCCAGGTTCTTAATCAGGAATCGTTTGAGGTCAACAGAGCCCAAGTAGCCTTTTTCATCCATGGCAAGTCTATTCATCGAGTATCTGAGATTCGTCCTTTTCCATGCCAGAAGATAAGCAACTAACCCCTAAGAGTCGAGCGGTTGAGGTTACTTATCCACAAATTCAAGAACCATGCCGAGCAGAAACGGCGGCCTGAGCCGCCGATGTTGCAAGAGGGAAACGTTGCTATAGCCAGGCTCTGAGTTCATCAGCGGTCATTCTTGCTTGCCGCAAAATGCTCTTCAAGGTGCCATCGCGTAAGTCGCCCGCGTGATTCGGAATAATTACGTACGGTCCACCAACCTGTTCGGGGCGTTTCATCGCGATATGGCTACCAGTTTGATGGTGGACAATGAATCCAGCTCGTTTAAGCGCTTGCACCAACCTTGCTGCTGAAATGACCGGAAGCTTAGGCGACACTTATTCGGTCAAAGCTACGGAGATTTGTTCAGATGCCGCCTCAATCGGAAACCGCTCATGATCCTTTGCCAAAGCTTCCAAATAGCAGCGAATAGCATCGCGCGCCATCTCTTTGGCTTGTTCCAAAGTATCGCCTTCTGTTGTCAGGCCGTTCAAGGCCGGAACGTGGGCCAAGTACCCGCCTTCTTCGGCGCGTTCGAAAATCACTGTATATTGAAAATCTGGCATGAGGGAACTTTCTTCTGGTTTACCCCAAATAACTCCGCAGTGCATTTGATCTTGACGCGTGGCGCAATCTGCGCAACGCCTTCTCTTTGATTTGGCGCACGCGCTCGCGAGTGAGTTTGAACAACTCGCCGATTTCTTCGAGCGTGAGTGGGTGCTCGCGGTCGAGACCGAAATACAGACGGATCACTTCGGCTTCACGCGGCGTCAGTGACGACAGCGCGCGTTCGATATCCTGCCGCAGTGATTCTTTCATCAACGTCGCGTCCGGCGGCGGCTGCGTGTCGTTGTGGACGATATCCAATAGGCGGTTATCTTCGCCCTGCGCGAACGGCGCATCAATGGACAAATGCCGTCCCGACATGCGCAGCGTGTCGGTCACTTCGTAAGCAGAAATATCCAGCGCTTCGGCGATTTCGTTGGCGGTCGGTTCGCGCTCGTATTCCTGCTCAAGACTTGAAAACGTCTTGCCGATCTTGTTCAGTGCCCCGACGCGGTTCAGGGGCAAACGCACCACGCGCGACTGCTCGGCCAAGGCCTGCAGAATACTCTGGCGAATCCACCACACCGCGTAAGAAATGAACTTGTAGCCGCGTGTTTCATCGAACCTCTTGGCCGCCTTGATAAGGCCCAAGTTCCCCTCATTGATGAGGTCGCCCAGCGACAGCCCCTGATTCTGGTACTGCTTGGCCACCGAGACCACAAATCGGAGGTTTGCCTTGGTCAGTTTTTCGAGGGCAATCTGGTCGCCTTTGCGAATCCGCTTGGCCAGCTTGATTTCCTCGTCCGGGGTGAGGAGAGGGACTTCGCCGATTTCCTGGAGGTATCGTTCAAGGCTTTGATTAGCGCGGATGTTCATGTAAATATTGGATAAGTGGTGCTTTGGAGGGGCGTTTCGAGGTTCGGACAGGTTATCCCATTACTCGATGAACGCTCCCTGTCAAGCAGAAGTTCCCGAGGGGGAGGGGAGTTTAGTGATTTCCTCTCAATACTGCAAGCTTGGAAGCGAGCCTCTTGAATAAGACCGCCTGAACTTCTATATTGTGCGTGTTTGCGTCTCTTTTCACAAAGTTATACGGGATTCACCATGTTGAAGCTCTATTCTTTTCGATTCCCCGCGATTGTGTTGACCCTCGGCCTCGCGCTCACACTCTTTGTCAGTTGCGATAGCGATGACGACGGCGACTCCCAGCCGACCACGGGCACGCTGAACGGCACCGTCATTTTCCACGGCGACTGGCCGGATTCAGGCACCGTTCAGGTCTCTCTGTTTGAAAACTGGAATAACGAAGGCACCGGTTGCTGGTGGTGCGCGATGTCCGCTGGCGGCCCGCCTTCCTACTACACGGAATCCTCGCATTTCCAGGATCCCGACCCGACCAATACCAGCCCCGCCGACACGCTGACCTTTTCGCTAAATGGCATCACGCTCGGCAGCTATGACGTATGCGTGGCCGGATGGCGCTCGCCCAATCAGACAGGTAATGTCGAATGCGACGAGCCAGTTATCGGTATGTACGGTGCCGAGAAGGGCACCAACGATACGATTCCGGCCGCGATAACGTTCTCATCCAATGCCGCAACGCAGACGGTTGAAATGCACGTCTGGTTTCAGCGCAGCTTGCCGGTTGCGGGCTGTAACGATTTGGGCCGCATCGACGGATCGCTCAATTTCACCGGCACGTGGCCGACCGCAGGCATCGCCGCGATTATCACCACCATGCCCTACACCGTGTGGGAACCGGGTGGAATCGCCGGCTATCATGGCCGCTCTGCTATGACGGATCAGAACAATCCGAACTTTAGCTTCTCGCAGGCCTACGGCACCTACTACGTTTCCTTCTGGACCAACGAGCAGCCGCCGAACAACAAGTACCTCGGCTCCTACGGTGTCTTCACGAACGTTTCGCCGATTGGCCCGCAGGATGCCGTAAGCGATGCCATCGCGATCTCCGCGGATGTGCCGCTGGTCACGCTCGCGGCAACAAATGTCTCCGCTCCCGCACCGCACTACGTGTCCGGCACCGTGACGTTCAACGGAGAGCGTCCCGAAGTGGGTCTTGCCGTTGTGCTCAGCCCGACACCGGTGCTGATGGGGCCGCCGGCGGGTTGGTATGCGCTCGACCCCACCGAAACGGTTTACGCCTTGACCGGCATGGCCGACGGCACGTTCTATGTCTTGCTTTACGACAACGTCACGAACGGCAGCGCCACGCTCCATGCGCGCTATGACACCAACGCCGACGGCGTTGCCGATCCGCTGGTCTTCGACGGCTCAAACCTCGGTTTCCTGAATATCAACCTCAGCAACTGAGTTTCGCTTTTCCGTTCGATTTGTTATCTTCCGGGGGCCGTCGTCACAGACGGCCTCTGTCTTTTCAGATTCCCGTGGCAGCTCGGGGCAGCAAACCTGCCGCCCCCACAACGTCTATGCATAGATTCATTTTTCTACTAATCCTAACATCCTCCGCATTCGCCAACAGCGTCTTGCGCGGCACGATTACCGACGGACACACCGGCGAAGGATTGCTGGGTGTCAATATCCAGTTGGTCGGCACACTGCGCGGCACCTCGACGAATGAGAGCGGCGCATTCGTACTGCACGTTCACGAACCGGGCCGTTTCACTCTGCGCATCACGAGCATCGGCTACAAGACACTTGAACACGAATTCACCATCGCGCAAGACGATACGCAATTCATCGCGCTGAAACTCGATCCCGACTTGCTGCAAGCCGATGAAGTCGTCATCACCGCACAAGCCCGTGAAACGACAGCCAGACTCTCGACCACAAAAGTTGAAGTCGTGCGCTCAACGGAAGTGCAGGCCCGCGCGCCGAGTTCTCTTGACCGTGTCCTTGACGCCGTTCCCGGCGTGGATGTGCACCGCACCGGCGGCGCGATAGTTTCCAATGTTTCGATTCGCGGCTCATCGGACAAGCTCGGCGGCGGCGTGGGCAATCGCACGCTCTTGCTGGTGGATGGCCGTCCGGCGGTGATTTCCGATACGGACGGCGCGAGTTGGTCGCTCTATCCCGAAGATGTCATTTCGCGCGTTGAAGTGGTGAAGGGTGCCTATAGTGCGCTCTACGGCTCGAACGCCATGGGCGGCGTGGTCAACGTGCTCACACACTCGCCGACGCACCGCGAATACACGCGCATTCGTGCAGGCTACGGTGTCTATGAACGTCCGCCTGTTTGGGCGCGCTACACCGAGCGCCTGAGTACGCGCAGCGATCTTTCCTTTAGCCACTCCAACTCGATTGGGCACTTAGGCTACTTCACGAATTTCACGCGCCGTAATTCGGACGGCTGGCGGCAGACTTCCGCCGCGGAGAATCTGACGGCGTTCACGAAGTTCGTCTATGGCTACACACCTGAGCGCAACCTGACGCTTTCAACGATTTTTCTCTCGGGCGAGAACGAGTATCCGCATCCGTGGCAGAGTCTTTCGCAGCCGCTGCATGTGCGTGACATCTACCAGAACGATCTACAGCGCAAGCAGACGTTCTCGGCTGATTTGGTCTATCGCCGTATCGAGTCGCCGCGCTCAAACTATACGCTGCGCTTGTTTTACAACCGTGACTTGACCCGTTCACTCTTCAATCCCTCCAGCATGCCGCGCGAGGGCGACACGCCGCTGGATTTCACCACGCGCTCGCTGTCGCAAAAGGTCGGCGTGCTTGAACAATCCACCAAGATTGCGCCCGGCGGTCACACGCTCGTGTTCGGCTTCGACGGCACGTGGGATTTTGTGAACGGAGAACCCGTCTCGTATCTCTATGGCAAGCAGCAGGCCGCAACATTTGCTGTGTTCGGTCAGGATGATTGGACGGTGCATCCCAAGGTGCATTTCACTGCCGGAGCCCGCTATGACCATCGGCATTTGGTCGGTGGCCGCACCACGCGGCAGCTCTCGCCGAAGGCCGGTATGTCGTACGAAGCCATGCAAAATCTCGTGCTGCGCGGCTCAGTCGGGCATGCTTTCCGCAATCCATCTATTGCCGAGATGTTCTTGAAGCGCGTCGGTACGCAGGACTACGAATTTGAACCGAATCCCAATCTTGATCCCGAAACCGTGGACTTCGGTGAAATCGGCATGAACTACCGCATCAATGAACATGCAGTGGTGGATGCGGCGGGTTTCTATTACGATTACAACGACATCATCCGCTGGACGGTTCTCGCGGGCGGTACGTTTCAAACCGAGAACCTCGCCGAAGCGACGATTCAGGGTGGCGAATTCAGCTTGCGCAGCGCCTGGCCGCGCAATGTGAATACTGTGTTCAGCGCGACCTATCTCAATACCGACATCAATGGCCAAGGCCCGCTGACCTATGTTCCCGAGTGGCGCTTCTTCGTCGGCGCGGAATACACGCACCGCCGCACGACGTACGGCGTGGAAATGCGCCACGTCACGAAGACCGACACGGTGGTGTTCTATCAGAACGACGCGCCGGATGCCTACACGCTCGTGGCCGCGCGTATGGCGTTTCAGTTCCGCCAAAGCACGCGCCTGAGTTTGCATGTCGAGAATCTGCTGAACGATGCCTACGAAGAGATGGAGCGCTACCGCATGCCGCCGCGTACCTTCCGCGTCGAGCTGCTGTACGACTTCGATATCGCCAAGCGGGATGAATGATTTGGCTTGACTTTCGGAGGTTTTGGTATTACCTTTGTAGAAAGGTAATACTTGCGGAGGAATCATGGCAGGTCAGAAGCTTACATCAAAATACCAAACTACTATTCCCAAAGAAGTTAGAGAGCATCTTGGGCTCTCGGCTGGCGATTCCGTGCTGTTTGTGCGAAAGGGTGACGATTTCGTCATCCAGCGCGTCAAGTACACGCTTCACGACTTTATGGGCAAATTTGAAAAGCGCGAGGGTCTGCCCGACGATTGGGACGAGATACGCAAAATCGCCCGCACGGAGGCCTCAAAGAAGAAGGGTTTGATTCGTGACTGAGGCCTTTGCGGACACGAATTTGTTCGTCCGGCTGGTGGACAGGGGCGATGTTGAACAGGCCAAAGCGGCAGAGCGTGTGTTTCAGGAGGCAGAAAACGGCGATCTTCTCCTGCACGTCACACCACTGGTGATCGCCGAAATCGTTTGGGTACTGACCAGCACTTTCAAGATGACGCGAGAGGACATCCGCGATTTCTTGCTGTCCATCGTTGTTGCACCCGGCATCGAACTCGAAGACTCGGATCTCGTTTTGGACGCGCTCACGATGTACTCGGATTTGAACATTGATTACGCCGACGCGTATTACATTGCCTGGATGCGCGCTAACGGGGTTCACACGGTTTACACGTTCGACAAGAAGCATTTTACGCGCGCGGGCGGACTCAAGGTCATGACTCCGGCGTAAGAATCATTCGCCGTTTTTCAATATGCAAGCGGGCAGCCATTGGGCTGCCCGCTTTGTATTGCGTTAGTCTTCTCGCGGCGGCAGGTGTCTGCACCTGCCCCATTCGTTTATAATTCCTTTTCCGCATCCGCCGCTTTGCGGAACAGCGTCGCGGAAACAAGGAACATTAGCGCGAAGAAGCTGTTCAGGATGAAAACTCCCAGCACGCCGGGCTGCATGTCCACCGGGTCCATTTGCAGTCGCTTGATGATCAGCGCGATCACGGGCACTAACGCTTGCGCAAGCGAAGTGGCATAGAGTGCGCGCATCATGCCGCGCGGCTGAAACAGCGATAGAATCGCGCCGAGGATGCCGATCAGCAGCACACCGAAATACATCAGGTTGAGCGGATTGTCTTCCGATCCAATTAACCCGACGGCGAGGTTCATCCATACCAACACGAATCCGGTCACGACGGCCACTCCCACGCCCATCCTGTAGGCGAGGTTGTCGCGCATCTTGGAGATCAGCACATAGGTCAGGCCCGCACTGAACAACATGACGCCCATGATGATGAAGTCGCCGGGGCCCCAGTTGACTTCGTCGCTGAACTGCATCGCAATCAACGGAATCATCAGGATCAACAGCGTGCCGAGGGCGACATAGATGAGTTGGCGCCGGACAGTTCCCGGCGCGGATTGTTTTGCTGAGATTCCTGACGCGTGTGGCATAGGGGTTTGGTTCGGCCGGTTGTGTGTCACTTCTTAAATGCGGCAGCGCCGTGAAAGTTGCGCCGTGTTTTGAACGCGAAAGCAGAGGCTTACACCTCTGCTTTCGGATTTTACTCACTTGGGGTTGTCATCAGCGTTTGGCAGGAGGCTCGACTTTGACTAAGTACATATCGCTGTCGCCTTCGCCGTAGGAGGTGGTTGTGCCGGAGAGGACATAGCCCCACTCGGCCAGCTGGACATCGTAGCAGATGTCGTCACCCGGGCCACCGATGGCGGTACTCCACACCATGGAGCCGTCTTTGCTGATTTTGAACAGCAGCACATCCTGTGCGCCTGCTCCCCACGAGCGCGTTGCACCGGCGATGACGTATCCGCCGTCGTCTTCGGCGACAACGGAATAGGCTTGGTCTTCACCCGGTCCGCCGAATGTTCGCGTCCAGAGCGTATCGCCGAGACTGTCGGTACGGACGATCCAGCAATCGTAACCGCGCAGGTCTTGCGGGCAGCCGTTAATGGATCCGACCATCAGGTAACCGCCATCGTCCGATTGCGAGAGTCCATGACCGACGCAATAGGCCTTTTGGAAGTAGGCCCGCTCGCGGACGACGGCGCCTTTCCAATCCACTTCGGTGAAGAGCCATGCGGCCTCTTCTTCACACACGCGAGTCGGTTTCTTCTTGGCGGGGTCTTCCCACGGATAGACGGGCTGTTCTTCAGGCAGCACAGGTCGCGCTGCATCGGGAATCGTCAAGGTAACACCCAAGGCCGCTACGTGGCCATTGCCTAATTCGATGATTGCATTGGCTTGCTCGCCGGGGAAGTTGCGCGTCCAGACAATCGTGCCGGGTTTGTTCATCTTCACGACGTTGTAGCCGCCGTGCGAATCCACCGCATTGCGTCCGGCGCTGACGAAGCCACCGCCGCGCGCGTGCAGGATGTCCTCGGAGAAGTCGCCGCCGCGATCTTGCGACACGCGTGACCACTCGACGTCGCCGTCGCGGTCGGTCTTGACGATGTACAGGTCGGTGCCGTGTCCACCACCGGAACCGCGCGTCGAACCGGCGAGCACGAAGCCGCCGTCGTTGGTTGCGCGCATAGTGCGGGCGGATGAGATGCCCGAACCGGCATAGTGTTTTTCAAACAGCAGGTCGCCGTAGCGGCCTAATCGCCGCAGGCACATTTGGCGGTTGCCGTTTTCGTCTATGCAGTCACCGGCAATCGCGTAGCCATCCTCGAGCGCCAAGACTGCGTATGCGCCTTCATCGTCCGGGCCGCCGAAGTGTCTGGCCCACGCGGGTTCGGGAGCGCGGTCGTTGAACGGCATGGAAGCCACCGGGAGTTGCGCGAGCAGCGAAGCCGTGCATGACAGCAGCGTCACGCACAGGCTCATCAGTAGTTTTGCGGAAGGTCGGTTCAAGAGAGTCGTCACATCGCTCCAAATTCCAGTCCATAGTCCGGGAGCACCTGCCCCAAGGGCAGCGGCTCGCGGTGTTGCCATCTTGCCAGCGCCAGTTGAATCAGCGTTTCGGCATGCGGGCGGTGCGCGTTCGCGTCAGCCGCCACACGGCCCTGCCATTCGTTCGGCAGCGTTGCGCATCCGGCTCCGCACAGTGTGCTTTCCGGCGGTATTGCGGACGCCAGATTTTCCGGCGCACAGATGACGCGGTTTTGCGCATTTTTGCCAAAGCTCTCGACGAACCAGCGTTCTTTGCGGGCGCCCACGACGACCGTAACGGTGTTGTGGTTTGGCAACAGGTAGTGCGCCAGAGCCTCGAAAGAGGGCACTGGCCACACGGGAATATCCAAACCGCGTGCCAACCCGTGGGCGAAGGCGAATCCGACGCGCAAACCGGTGAAAGAGCCGGGTCCAGCCCCTATAACAATTGCGGCAATCTCTTCCTTGGCGGCACCAATGTCCGTCAGCAGTGACCGGAATCCGTCAATCAGGTGGTCGCGGTCGGGCAACATGCGGTCGTGGAATTGCCCGTTGAATTCGCAGCCCAAGAGCGTCTCTTTGCCCGAGCTGTCTATGGCCAGAATCATCGGCGCGGCTCCACCAGCAGGATTTGGCGTTCGCTCATGTTCGGGAGTATGTCAAGGTGGACTCTATAGCAGTTGTCCGGCAGCAGTTCGGCGATGCGTTCGGGCCATTCGATAACGAACACGCCATCGCGTTCGAAGTACTCTTCGAGCCCGAGCGCCACGAAATCCTGTTCTCCCTGGAGGCGGTAGAGGTCGGCGTGGAAGTAGGGGATGCGGCCGGCGTATTCGAGGACGTAGTTGAAGGTTGGCGAGACGATTTCTTCGGTGACTCCGAGTCCGCGGCCCAAACCGCGGGCAATGACGGATTTTCCTGCGCCGAGTTCGCCGGAGAGACAGACGACATCGCCCGGGCTCAGCCGCTGTGCAAGCGACTCAGCCCAGGCGAGTGTTTCTTCTACCGAATGTGTGATCAATGCTGATAATCGTAGATCATGATCGGCGCGATGCCCAGCATACGCAGGTAGATCGTCAGAGCGCCGCGATGGTGCCAGTGTTCGTCCACGGCGAAGAACGGCATTTGCCACGCGTCGAACGTGGTGCCCCACGCTTCGATTTTCTGATTCAACTCAGCGTCGGTGATGCTTTCCCAAACTTTCATGGCAGACGCGAATTTCGCATCCACGAAGGCATTGAGTTCGGCCTTTGAGAGGTTTTTGGCTTTGTCTTCTTCAACGAACTTGCCTTCTTTGGCCATTTTCATCATAGCTTCAAGCGAGCCGTAGATATGCTGCACGGTTTCGGAGAAGGTGCGCACGGCATCGTTCGGCTTATAGTCCAATTTGTCGGCCGGGATCTGGTCAATGATGCGGCGGCTGACGCCGTGGATCATGTGGAAGCAATCGAGGCGCGGCTGAATCATCATCTTCGACATCTGCATGGGGGGGGTCCTTGTAAGTCGTGTTTCTGGGTGCTCGTGCTAACAATTGTCGGAACGGGAGTTTTTTACAAACAGCAGTTTAATGTTTTGGCATGTGACTGCGGGTGCAAAGGCTCTCGTGTGACCGTCTCGGTCAATATATGAACATTTGGGCAGGAAGTCAAGAGGAGGGGGAGGCGAAGGATAAAGGATGAAGGATAAGGCAATTCTGATCTGTTGGGGATTGTTTGGTGCGTAAATCAAAACAGTTGGATGCCGATGAGTAATTGGACGCCGTGGGTTTTGGCTTCGGGGGCGGGATAGCCGGGGACACCCTCGGCCCAGCCGCCCATGTTGGTGAGGCCGCGGTTGTATTTGAGTTCGAGTGTGATGGCGCGTCTGCCGAGTTGAAAATCGAGACCGCCGCCGATGTTGAGCGAGAAGTTCATATCTTCCCACGTGCCGTTGGAGTCCCAGTGTTCGTCATCAATGGCAACTCCGTCTTTGACAGTGATGCCGACTTCCGGGCCGATTTCGAGGAACGGCCGGACGGCGGGAATGGGCAGGTAATAGACTGCGAACGGTGTGAACGTCAACTCGTCGGCGATGATGCTAACATCTTCATTGAAGATTTCGTACTCAGCGCCCTTTTGTGCGTAGAGCACATCGCCGCGAATGGCAAAGCCCTCGAGGATTACGAGCGGAAATTCGCCCCAAACGCCCGCGACCAAGCCGGTGCGTGTGGTGGTTTCGGATGCGATGGGATGAACGAGCACGTCTTCTTCGACGTTTCCGAACATGACGCCGCCTTTCACGCCGAAGCGCGGTGCGGCGAAGGCGGTGGTGGTTAGTAGGCAGACGAGTAGTAGGGTGGTTAGTTTTTTCATGAATAGGGAGGTGATTTTGCGCTTCGTCTCGTCGCGGGGGATTTTGCCCAGCAAGCTGAGCGCTAATGAGGAGGCGAAATGCTATTTACCGCTGCTTGTTGCCTAACCAGTTCCTTACAGAGGATGACAGAAGGTCGGGAGTACACAGCACGGTTCTATGGCTTGACAAAATCCTTCAATCCGCAGCGGATTTCAGGATGACAATGTGCACAAGATTGTGTTGAACAACCCGCGGGCGGCACGCCTGCCGCCCCTACATTATTTTTTGCCTACGAAGTGTACGCTGCTTCCATAAATCATTTCCGCCGCTTCCATGAGCGTTTCGTTTAGCGTGGGGTGCGGGTGGATGGAGAGGGCGACGTCTTCGGCGGTGGCGCCCATTTCGATGGCGAGGACGGCTTCGCCGATTAGGTCGCCGGCGTGGACACCGGCGATGCCGCAGCCTAAGATAACACCGGATTGCGGATCGCAGATGAACTTGGTCACGCCGTCGGTGCGGCCCATCGAGAGCGCGCGGCCTGAGGCGGGCCAGGGGAATTTCAAGACTTTGACTTCGCGTCCGGTGGCTTTGGCCTCGTTTTCGGTCAGTCCGGCCCAGGCGATTTCGGGATCGGTGAAGACGACCGCGGGAATCGCGCGGGGTGAAAAGATACTCTTGTTGCCCGACAGCGACTCGACCGCGACACGCGCTTCGGCGCTGGCTTTGTGCGCGAGCATCGGCTGTCCGGCGCAATCGCCGATGGCCCAGATATTCGGGTCGTGCGTGCGGCGCGCGGCGTCAATTTCGATGAAGCCGTCTTTACCAACTTTTACGCGCGTGTGTTCCAAGCCGAGGTTCTCGACGTTTGGCTTGCGGCCGATCGAGACGAGCACTTTGTCGAAGCGCTCTTCGGCGGTGTGCTTGCCATCGAATTTTACCGTCACACCAGTCTTGTCGGCATTCACCGCAGCGACTTTCGTGCTCGTGTGAATCGCTTCAAACTCTTTGGTCAAGCGCTGCACGAGATAGCGCGCGAGATCGGCGTCCGCTCCGGCGAGCAGAGTGTCCAGCATTTCGACGACGACGACTTTGGAACCAAGCGCGCTATAGACCGAGCCGAGTTCGAGTCCGATGTAACCGCCGCCGATGACGAGCAATCGCTGGGGAATTTCGGGCAAGTCCAACGCGGCGCGTGAGTGCCAGAGGTGCGGTGAGTCGTTGGGGAAGCTGGGAATTTGCGCTACGCGGGAGCCGCTGGCCAGAATACACTTTTGAAACTCGACGCGCTCTGTGCCGCCTTTGACCAGCTCGACCTCAATCGCGTTGGACGAGACAAATTTGCCGCGGCCTTGCACGTATTTTATCTTGCGCTGCTTGGTCAATTGACCGAGGCCGCCGGTGAGTTTGGTGACGACGGAGGATTTGAAGGCGCGTAATTTGTCAAGATCAATTTTCGGTGCGTCGAAGGTCACGCCGTGCGCGGAGGCGTCGCGCGCGTCGGTGATGAGCTTCGCGGTGTGCAACAGCGCTTTGGAAGGAATGCAGCCGCGATAAAGACAAACGCCGCCGGGGTTGGCTTCGAGGTCAATCAGTGTGACGTCGTGGCCATGATCGGCGGCATGAAATGCGGCAGCGTAGCCTCCGGGGCCAGCGCCGAGAACGGTGACTTGGAGTTTATCGGACATGGCGGAGGAAAATTAGAAATGAGAAATGAGAAATTGGAAAGCGGAGCGATTCCTTAGTCCCCCCAAGTTTCCCGAGCGAAACTTGGGGGGAGACAGGAGGAGACTATCCTTCCACTGACAGCACAAAGGGTTCTTCCACCGCTTGGCAGATCCATCTTAGGAATCTGGCGGCGTCTGCGCCGTCTATTAGGCGGTGATCGTACGACAGCGCGAGCGGCATGATACGGCGCGGCTCGAACTCTTTGCCATTCCAGACGGGTTTCATCACAGCGCGTGATACGCCGAGAATAGCGGCGTCGGGTTGGTTGACAATTGGTGTGAAGTTGGTGCCGCCGATACCGCCCAAGTTGGAAATCGTGAACACGCTGCCCTGCATCTCTTCGAGCGCAAGCTTGCGCTCGCGCGCGCGTTCGGCAGCTTGTGTCAGCTCGACGGAAATCTGCACGAGATTTTTTGAATCCACATCGCGAATCACTGGCACGAGTAGACCGCGCTCGGTGTCCACCGCGACGCCGAGGTGATAGTAGTCCTTGAAGACGACTTCTTCGCTGTTGAAATCGAGACTGCCGCGGAACTGTGGGAAGACTTTTAGCGCGGCGGCGGAGATTTTCAAGAGAATCGCGGTCATTGTCAGCGCGCCGCCGGCTTTTTCGGCAGCGGGCGCGAACTTCTTGCGCAAGACTTCAAGTTGTGTCACATCGGCTTCATCGAATTGCGTGACTTGCGGGCCGGTGCTCCAATCGCGCGCGAGTTTTTGCGCGGTGGCGCGGCGCACATTCGACATCGGCTCGCGATGCGTGGCACCCCACTTGTTGAAATCGGGTAACGGCTGCGGGCCAATCGCACCGACTGTGGCACCACCACCGCTCGGCACTTTTGCGGCGGTGCGCACGAACAGCTTCACATCGTCAATCAAGATGCGTCCGCGCGGGCCGGTGCCGCTGACTTGACCGAGGTCCACGCCGAGTTCGCGCGCGAATCGGCGCACGGAAGGGCCGGCAGGGAGAATGCGGTCGTCTTTGTGATGGCCGTTGGTCTCCGCTCCCCCTCCGCGATGCGCGGGGGGGATAGGGGGGGTCTCTGGCTTTGCGGCAGCCATCCCCACGGGGACAGGCTTGGCAGCCGCTACAGGCGGAGCCTTGACCTCCGGTTCCCCTCCGCGATGCGCGGGGGGGTTAGGGGGGGTAGCCTGCGCTCCGCCTTCGATTTCCATCACAACCTGATCAATGGCGACTTTGTCACCTTGTTTGACCAGAATTTTGCGGATGGTTCCGGCGACATCGGACGGCACTTCGACGACCGCTTTGTCGGTTTCGAGTTCAAACAGCGCTTGGTCCTTGGCGACCGCATCGCCTTCCTTGACCAGCAGCTTGACGACATCACCTTTGGTGATGCCGTCTCCGAGAAATGGTATTTTGAAATTTGGCATTTGGTGTGTGGGCTAGATGATCGCGGCTCGCGTCACATCTTGTTTTACAAATTCTGAAGCAAGAAGGTAAACAAACTGGCTTGGCTGATTTGTGATGCATTCTTCTACCAGCGGGCCATACTTTCCATTAAGCAGGTTCTCAAATCGGTGCGGGCGGTATCTAGTAATACTTCCCAGATAGAAAAAGAAGGCATAGATGCTAATCAGTTGAGGAAACCGCGGAATTCTAGGCTCTTTCTCAAAGTAGATGTAGTATTTTCTATACGGAGGAATAGAAGTAACATTTGTCCAGATATGATTCCGAAATCCTCTTAGCCACTCTTGAAGGTGCGCATACTTTTTTAATGTATATGGAGGTTGGTGTGAATCCTGAAGTATTGTGAGCGTTGTGCTATCATGAAGGTCACCACCAATACTGTTCGCCTTTTCAAACATGTCTTGAAGGCAAGCGCCTGTTATTATCTCCTCTGCCGTGGCCCCAAGTCTTCCGATGTCTTTTGTATTGAGAGTAAGTCTCAGGCGCAACGTATTTGCGGCATTTTCAGTCCATACGCCTAGAGATTCAATCGCCAGAAACCTCTCTTGCTCTTGGGCGCATGAAGCCCATATTCGGTGCCCTTGCAGAAGTTGGGCAGCGACATCCTCCATCCTGATTTGGTCTGGCACGAATTGGTCACGAGCAATCTTGTTCCAAAGGGCCTTTAGAACACTATCTGCTTTGTCGGAAATGCAGATTTGGGCCTCCGAAATTTCATCCTCGCCGCCATTTCTTCTGTCGTGCATTCCGTGGTTATGGGGAAGGCTCTTGACATCGAACTTCTTGTCGGCTTGGTAGTCATCGTATATCAAGTATGCCTTAACTAGGTTCAAAAATGAATAGTAGAACAGCAGCGGCCTCGTTGAAATCCTTGCGCTATTTGACCCCGAAAGAAACAACTCGCGCGATTGATCTATAAACGCTCGCGCAAGCAATCTTGCCTCTTGCGCCGTCTTATCGTTGTCGTTCATCTTTCTTATTGCATCGTGGCAAACTACCCATGGACTTGATGCGAACTTGGTGTTGTTCTGTCTGTAGGGTGGCGCCTGAAGCTGTCCGGGGTAAAAAGTAAACGCGAAGGGCTGTCCACTTATTTCCAGTGGCAAATCGTGGTCAGCGAATCTCGTCCTTCGTGTTAAAATATGGTCGCTCAAAATAGTTTCCGTAACGTGCTGTGCTACATAACGCCGTGCATTCGAAGTTGATTCTGCTGGGCGCGGGCGGCACGCCTGCCGCCCCTACAAAACTGTTCATGCGTTTTGGTTGTCTATTCCCCTTTGGGATTTTGCCCAGCGAGCTGGGCGCTACGGCGGATGCGCAGGGCATTACCGTTTGACCCCCCTTTTGTCCCCCCGGAGGACCGGGGGGAAAGCATACTACGAGACCCACGGATTCAACTTGTCCGCATTCAACCCGAACTCCTTGACATGCTGCGCTACGACTTCGGGTTTTAGTTTGCCTTGTTTGACGAGTTTGTGCAGGGCGGCGAGGGTGATGTAGGGTGCGGAGACTTCGAAGAAGTCGCGCAGGGCTTCGCGGCTTTCGCTGCGGCCGTAGCCGTCGGTGCCGAGGGAGTGGAATTCGCCGGGCACCCAACTGCGCACTAAGTCCGGCAGCGCTTTCATATAGTCCGAAGCCGCGACGGTGACATCGGCGGCACCTTTGAGTGCGCTGGTGATATACGGCACCTTTTGTTCGGCGGTGGGATTCAGCATGTTGTGGCGCTCGCAGTCGAGAGCATCCACATAGAGATTCTTGTACGACGTCACGCTATAGACATCCGCCGCCACGCCGTATTTCTCGGCGAGGATTTTTTGCGCTTCCAACACGCCGAGCATAATCGAACCCGAGCCGAACAGATTGACGCGCACCTTGGCCTTCTTGTCGTCGGCCTTCTTATAGAGGTAGATGCCCTTCAGGACGCCTTCCTCGACGCCCTTGGGCATGGCGGGATGCGCGTAGTTTTCGTTCTGGATGGTCAGATAGTAGAAGATGTCTTCCTGATCGAGGTACATCCGCTTCATGCCGTCCTGCACAATCAGCGCAAGTTCATAGCTGAACGACGGGTCGTAGCACATCAGGTTCGGCACGGGCAAGGTCAGCACGTGGCTGTGGCCGTCTTCGTGCTGCAAGCCTTCACCGTTCAGGGTGGTGCGGCCAGCGGTCGCGCCCATCATGAAACCTTTGCAACGCGCGTCACCGGCCAGCCAAATCAGGTCGGCGATGCGCTGCGGGCCGAACATCGAATAGAAGGTGAAGAAGGGAATCATGTTCAGGCCGTGGTTGGCGTAGGCGGTGCCCGCCGCCACGAAGCTCGACATGGAGCCTGCTTCGGTGATGCCTTCTTCGAGAATCTGTCCGTCGGTGGCTTCTTTATAGTAGAGCAGCGAGGCGCGATCCACCGGCTCGTAGTTCTGGCCGATGGAGGAATAGATACCAACTTGACGGAACAGCGCTTCCATACCGAACGTGCGCGCTTCATCGGGAACGATGGGCACGACAAGTTTGCTCCACGCGGAGTCTTTCAGTAATTTGGCCAGAATGCGCACGAAGATCATGGTCGTGCTCATCTCGCGGTCGCCGGAACTTTCGTGGAATTCTTTCCAGAAGTCTTCAACCGGCGGTGCAAGCGGCTCGGCTTTGACGACGCGCGCCGGAACGAATCCGCCCAACTGGTCACGGCGCTCCTTGATGTACTTCATCTCGGGGCTGTCCTGCGGCGGCTTGTAAAACGGCGTGGCGGCAATGGCTTCGTCGGAAATGGGAATTCCGAAGCGCGTGCGGAAGTGCCGCAGTTCGTCGTCGTTCAATTTCTTTTGCTGGTGCGTTATGTTGCGGCCTTCACCGGCTTCGCCCAACCCGTAGCCCTTAACGGTCTTTGCCAGAATGACGGTCGGTTGGCCCTTGTGATCCACAGCGGCCTTGTAGGCGGCATAGACTTTTTCGGGGTCGTGCCCGCCGCGCCGCATCTTGGCGAGCTGTTCATCGGAGAGATGATCCACCATGCGGAGCAGGTCGGGGTCTTTGCCGAAGAAGTGTTCGCGGATGTAAGCGCCGGACTCGACGGTGTATTTCTGGAAGTCGCCGTCAAGCGCTTCGCCCATGCGCTGCACGAGCTTGCCGCTGGTGTCTTCGGAGAGCAGGAAGTCCCAGTCCGCGCCCCAGACGAGCTTGATGACATTCCAGCCCGCGCCACGGAAGATGGTTTCGAGTTCTTGGATGATTTTGCTGTTGCCGCGTACGGGGCCGTCGAGCCGCTGCAGGTTGCAGTTGACGACGAAGATCAAGTTGTCAAGTTTCTCGCGGCCCGCCAGACCGATTGCACCGAGCGCTTCGGGTTCATCGGTTTCACCGTCACCCAGGAACGCCCAGACGTGCGAGTCCTGCTTGGGTTTCAAATTGCGGTTTTCGAGATAGCGGTTGAAGCGCGCCTGATAGATGGCGGTAATCGGCCCCAAGCCCATGGACACCGTGGGGAACTGCCAGAAATTGGGCATCAGCCACGGATGGGGATAGGAACTCAGACCGCCTTCGGGGCGCAGTTCGTGACGGAAGTTACGCAATTGCTCGATGGACAAGCGGCCTTCCAAGAACGCACGGGCATAGACGCCGGGGGACGCGTGGCCCTGAAAGTAGATCATGTCTGCGCCATCGGGATGATCCAGTCCACGGAAGAAGTGGTTGAAGCCGATTTCGAACAGCGTCGCAACGGACGCGTAGGTCGAAATATGGCCGCCGATACCCTCTTCGGCGCGGTTGGCGCGCACGACCATCGCCATGGCATTCCAGCGGATGATGCTCTTGATGCGGCGCTCGATTTCGCGGTTGCCGGGGAAGGCGGATTGCCTATCGGCGGGGATGGTATTGACGTAGGGCGTGGTCAGCGGGAAGGGGACGGAAACGCCCTTCTTTTGCGCGTGGATCTGAAGCCACTGCAGGAGCGCCTGAATGCGCTCGGGGCCGCCCATTTCGAACTCATAATCGAGGGCATCTATCCACTCGCGGATTTCGACGTCTTCGGGCAGCGTCTCGCCGCGATAGGGGTTATAGGCCGAGCTTTCGTGGATGTTTTCCAAGAACAGCTTCGGCTCGTTCTGCGTATCCTGACTCATCTTATTCCTTTCCTCTCGGGAGCTTCCGTCGGGGTCGGCCCGGCGGGGTAATCTGAAAATTTGCTCAACCTTAAATATACCCAATTCCCCCTCTAAACTCAAACTGGACGATATAGGGTAAGTTATGACGAACCAGCGTGGACGCTGGACCCGGTTGCCGTTGGCGCCAGCGTGGACGCTGGACCCGGTGCCGCCAGCGCCAGCGTGGACGCTGGACCCGATGCCGCTGGCGCGAGGGCTCACGGTTGTGAATGCGTTCCGCGCTCGCGAACTCGCCGCGGCACATGTCTGCATGTGCCCGGAACGTGATGCACTTTGGGTTCCGGGCAGGTTCAGAAACCTGCCGCGGCGGGATCTTTCATGCGCGGAAGACTGACAGCGGTTCACCTTGGGAGTATCGGCAGAGTGCCTCAGCAACTTAAACCAACGCTGTTGTTTTGGGTGAGGTGGTTGGTGCTGAGGAGGCATAACGCCGCAAGTTTTTTTCGTGGCGGTGTGGGGTTTTCACTGGGGAAAAGTGCTGTTTTGTATGCTTGCGCGCAGATGTTTGCCGCTGGACGGCGGTCGTGTGACCGTATGGCGCGATACGCTATTCACGGACGAACGGGAGTCATTGCGGGTGGTGCAGCTTCACGATTCTTCTACTCAACTTACTCTGTTTCAATAACTTCTCAGTCGGGGATTGCCTGCGCACACAGACGGTATTTTCCGTCTTGCGCAGGGTGTTGCGAGTGTGCGGCCACAGTGTGCGTCGAGTCGGGTGTGCTGGATGTGCTCAGTGGAAACGGTGTGTACGGGTGTAGTTTTCATAGGGAAAAATGGGAACTCGCCCACTTGACAAAATTGTTGAAGAGAGTATATTTGCGAGTACGGTCGCGCACTGCACGCAAGTGTGCTCGCGGTGCTCCTTTGATTCGCGCTTTCGAGTGCTCGTGACTCGGGCTTTAGCTATAGATTTCGGGCCGCCGCACGGTCCGCTCATCCGGGGACACGCAGCCCCCTGTTTGCTGATTTTGATTGACAACAGACTGCACGATAATCCCTGTACAAAGGCAACCAAACCCCAAGGAGTAACTCCTATGCCGACGAAGAAGAAGGCCACTGCTAAGAAGGCCACCAAGAAGAAAGCGACTGCCAAGAAGGCCGCGCCGAAGAAGGCCACCAAGAAGAAAGCGACCGCCAAAAAGGCCGCGCCGAAGAAGGCCACCAAGAAGAAAGCGACTGCCAAGAAGGCTGCGCCGAAGAAGGCCGCGCCGAAGAAGGCCACCAAGAAGAAAGCCGCCGCGAAGCGTAAGCCGAACGCCGCTTTCATGGCTCCGATGCAGCCGTCGGCCACGCTGGGCGCCGTGATTGGCGACAAGGCGATGCCGCGCACCGATGTGACCAAGAAGATTTGGGACTACATCAAGAAGAACGGTCTGCAGGACAAGGCGAACCGCCGCATGATCAATGCCGACGACAAGCTGTCGAAGCTGTTCGGCAAGAAGCAGGTTTCCATGTTCGAGATGACCAAGCTCGTTTCGAAGCACCTCTCCCCCGCCAAGTAACCAGCGCCAGCGTGGACGCTGGACCCGGTTGCCGCTGGCGCGGTGGCCGGTAGGGTTGTGGATGGATGATAGAAGCCCTGCAGCTTTTGCTGCGGGGCTTTTCTTGTTTCCAGGCGGCGGCACTCGTTGCGGGTGCTTCTTCACCCAAGAAGCACAAACGGCGACTCTCATGAGCCGCCGTTTTTCATACTTCATATTTCATACTTCAGACTTATTGTACGGCAGTGCCTTCGGGATCTGCTGCGACGCCGGTGCTGTTATGATCGTTGGCAATTACAGTGATTTCGTAGCTCTCGCCGGCGTTGACGGGAGTATAAGCGAACGATGCGAAGTTTTGACCATCGGGCAGGATCATGTAATCGTTGCCGGACGGGTCCACGAGTGCGGCCGTGATGGCGGCGACGCTGGCCAGGTTTTGGTCGGGGAAGTTGCCGTAATCCACTTCATAGACGGCCAGGGCCTTGCGGAAGTGATCCACATCGGCCACGGCCGCGACGACGCGGGCGCGGTCCTGCGACGCCAAAAAGCGCGGGACGGCGATGGCGGCGATGATGCCCAGAATGACAATCACCACGAGCAACTCGACCAGCGTAAATCCACGTTGTTTGTCCATAACGCTTTCTCCTTCGCTTGGCGTTTTGTAGTGCAACCGCAGGGCCAAACGGCCTCTGGTTGTTTTTTAAGGATTTGTGCGGTCACGAACTTGTGCATAATTCCGTGTGCGGTCGTTTTGCCGGGCAAACTGCATGCATTAGAGGTCGGCGTTATTAAATAAAATATTTATAGCCAATTACGCTTTTCTTGTTGTTTTGACCGCAGGTCGGTTTGTTTTGGTTGGAATTTGCCGTTTTACAAGGCTTAAAAGTGGCAGAAATCCTTGAAAATCGCTATCTTTATCGGATTTGGGTGTGAAGCAGGAAATCTCTGTTTGTAGGCCACAACGGACGCTATTACGACATGACGGCAGTACCACAAATTGGATTGACAAGGGAAGAGCGGCGGCTGGCTATTTACAAGTCACCTGACGTTCCGACCGATCCCTCCACAGTCACCGCTGGAACACCGTTAGAGTCGCTAAACTTGAATTGGCGCGAGCGTGACCTACCTGAGAACGTGCGAACGAAACACGTTCATCGCCTGCACCCATATCTTGGAAAGTACATACCACAACTTGTAGAGATTTTTCTTCGCAAGTACTTCGGGCCGGGTCAAACGGTCTTGGATCCTTTTTGCGGTTCTGGAACGACGCTTGTGCAGGCCAATGAACTTGGCATAAACTCGGTCGGCTACGATATTTCGGCATTCAACGTGATGCTCACAAAGGCGAAAGTCGACAAGTACAACGTTGCTCAAGTGCGCGCTGAGCTTCTTGACATCGCAGACAGCATTTCACATCTTGGGCCACTAACAAAGGGCCAGCGCAGCCTTTGGGCCGATGTCAGAGATCAACTCAATCTAAGTGATCTTGATACTTCATATCTGAAAGACTGGTTCGCGCCGTTGGCGATCATGGAGCTGATGACATACCGCCGACTTATAGACACGCGTAGTTATGAGTACAAAGATCTAATGAAGATCATTCTTTGCCGCTCCGCAAGGTCAGCCCGAATGACTACGCATTTTGAACTTGATTTTCCAAAGGTTCCCACAAAAGAACCATATTACTGCTACAAGCACCGGCGCACTTGCGAACCCACCCGAGAAGCAGGGAAGTTCATACGCAGGTACACGATTGACACGATCAGGCGGATCGAAGAGTTCAATTCAATTCGCACCAAAGCAAAGGCTTCGGTCTTACATGGTGATAGCAAAAAGGCAAGAATCAGAAAATCAGATGGGATTATAACTAGCCCGCCCTATGTCGGGCTAATTGACTATCACGAACAGCATGCATATGCCTATCACTTGTTGGGCCTTGAGGATAGACGAGAAGAGGAGATTGGCGCTGCGGCCAATGGGGTTAAGCCCGAAGCTCGCGAGAATTACGTTGAAGAGATTTCTGCAGTATTCAAAAATGCGATGAAAGGGATGCCTTCAGGCGCACCACTGATTGTAGTCGCGGCTGATCGCCGCGGCCTCTATGGCGATATTGCGAAGCGAATTGGCGTCGAGTTTGAGGGGGTTGTAGAAAGGCATGTGAACCGCCGCACTGGTATGCGTTCCAACGAGTTCTTTGAATCTGTCTTTGTGTGGAGGAAGCCCTAGAATGCCCGCGGCAACACGCCGAATCGCTGTAAAGAGTGCCGTAAAACATACGATTTCCGCGTTAATGGATCGCGTAATGGAGAAAGTCCTTGTAACTGATCCCTTTCTCACGGATGAGTTTAAGGCGACAAAGCCTTTATACGCGGCCCTAGTTCCAACTGAGATATTCAAGGGGTCACATTTTGAGCGAAGATTTGTTACGCCTTTTGGAGGTGTCTGGGAGGACTTGGCGAAGGCCGTAGCCCAAGCGGCAGGGAATGAAGCAACGCGCGGATACTCCGTTAGGGGAACGGTGAGAAGAGAGCGACTTCGTCGCATTCAGGAGGTGCTTGATGGGCTTGAACATCCAGGGAAAGGGGAGGCACGAAAAAGACCTGACTGGGACGCTGAGTTAGAGTATATCACGAAGGGCCAGGGAGAGAAAGTGCCTGTCGAAGTCGTATGTGATGTCTTAACGACGACGCACATCGAAGGTGCAGAAAAGAAAGTTGTGAAGGCGTTTGAGTTAAAGGCTCCGCTGCCAAATAGCGACCAAACGAAAGTTAGCAAAGAGAAAATCCTAAAGCTCTACGCAATGGAACCAGCGGTCGTCAGTGCGGCGTACTATGCGCTGCCTTACAATCCATATGGGAAACGCGAGGACTATTCCTGGAGTTTTCCGGCACGCTGGTTCGACATGCACAAAGATAAGGTCGTCCTTATTGGCGGCGAATTCTGGGATGAACTTGGCGGAAAAGGTACATACGAAACCTTCATTGAAGCGGTTGATGAAATCGGCGGGCCATACAAAGAGAGAATTTACCGCGAGTTTTTGGGAATTGACCCACCCGATGCCCGATAGGGCTGGACAATTACCTGCACAGGAGAACCCCACAAAACACATTCTTCGCAGGCAGTGCCTGCTCCGGTTAATGAACCGGTAAGTAATGGCGGACAGCGAGCCGCCGCTTCGATTCGGCATGGCGCGGACAGTGAGCCGCACCGAAAAATTTTCACGGTTTTGTAACACAAGGAGTACGATCATGACACTCGAACAGCAAGTCAAGCTGTGGCACCTTTCCACGCAAACGTCTTTCTGCCACTGGTGGGCGCGTGGATACCACTATGTCGAAGTTCCTTCGATGGTGCGCGCGTCAGGCGCCTGCGAATTTGTGGATTCTCTGATGGAAGCGTCGCTCGATTCGAGTTTGAATTGGGCCGCGCAGCCGGTCTTTCTCAAGCAGACGGGGCAATTGCACCTTGAAGGCGCGTTGGGTTTGTTCCCCAAGACCTTCACGGTGGGCCGCAGCTTCCGCGGCGAGCGTCACAATCCGTCCGACGGCCGCCACTGCATGGAATTCAGCCTGCATGAAATCGAATTCGTGGGCGAGCAGACCGAACTCTACGGCGCACTCCTGCACGAGATTCAGGGCTTTGTGCAGTCGTTGGCCTCGAACATTTCGGCCAACGCGCATGACTTGGGCATCTCGAAAGACCACGAGAAGAAGCTGCACAAGTGGGCGACTACGCCGTTCGCGAAGCTGACTTATGACGAAGCGATTGCGATTCTGCAGAAGAGCGGCGAGCAGATTCAGTGGGGTATGGATTTCACGCACTGGCAGGAACTCAAGCTGGCGGATCTCTATGGCCCGGTGTTCCTGACGAAGTTCCCCGATCCGATGTGGGATCATCCGGAACTCGAAGGCCGCGAGTTGCGCGTGATCAAGTTCTTTAACATGTTCCCCGACGGCAAGGGCCGCATTGACAGCGCGGATCTGATTCTGCCCGGCTCGGGTGAGTCGGTCGGCGCAGCGGTGCGTTTGCATCTGCTTGATCTGTTGAAAGAACGCCTGACCAATTCCTTGATGTTCGAGCATCTGGTGTCGCGCCGCTTCGAGTGGTTCGCGCGCGCCGGCAAATATGCCGAGCAGTCGGAAGTGGAAGCCTCGGTGCTGGCCGACTTCGCGCCGTATATCGAGCAGGTATCCTCGCACGCGCTGCCGCACGCGGGTTGCGGGTTTGGTATGAACCGCATTCTGCAATCGCTGGTGGGCAAGAAGACGATCGAGGAGATTGACGCCTTCCCGGTGACGTTCGCGAACTTCCAGCACGCGACGACGGTTCAGGAGATGGAAGCGGCGCGCGAAGGGATTCTCGCGGAAGCGTAAGCCGTTTGATAAACGGCGAACATTGCGCTGCGCGGCGGGACATTCCTTTTCGTTCCGCCGCGCAGCGGGTATTTTGAGAAATTAGGGGAGAGCGCTTGTTTATCGGACATTACGGCGTTGCGTTGGCGGCGAAGAAGATCGAGCCGAAGCTCTCGCTCGGGTGGTTGTTTGTGGCGTCACAGTTCGTGGATATTTTGTGGACGCTGTTCATTTTGACCGGGCTTGAGCAGGTCGAGATTCATCCGGGGCACACAGCGGCCAGTCCGTTGAATTTTGTTTCGTATCCGTACTCACACAGTCTGCTGATGGCGGTGGTGTGGGGTGTAGTGGTGTATGGCGTCGCGCGGTTCGTGTGGAATGCGCGTGCCGGATTGGTGTTGGGCGCGGTGGCGTTGTCGCATTGGTTTTTGGATGTGCCGGTGCATTTGCCGGATTTGCCGCTCGCGTTTGGCGATTCGCCGATGGTTGGTCTGGGGTTGTGGAAGAGTACGGTTGGCACGGTCGCCATCGAGAGCGCCTTTCTGCTGGGCGGCCTGTGGGTCTATCTGAAATCCACGAAACCCGATGGCAAACGCGGTAAATGGGGAATCATTGCGCTGTGTTTATTTTTGCTCGCGACGTTTGCCATGACAACTTTTTCCGGTCAAGCTCCGCCGGACACGACGGCTTTGGCAGGCACGGGGCTGGCGATGTATGTGGTGTTTAGTGCGCTGGCGGGTTGGTTGGACGGGCGGAGAGTGGCGGTTTGATGCGGTGGGTGCTGTGTGCTCTTCTGCTCGTCGGTTGCACGAGTGCATCACGCCTGATTCAGTTGGCAGCGGGTAGCGGTACAAATTCGCTGAAGCGACTCGAAGTTGCCGCAATTCCCAATCACTCCGATGAGCCGCCTTTTCTTAATGGCTGGCCGACACATGATTGCATCGCGTTCGAAGGGGATTCGCTGACGCCGTGGTTCAGTCCGCTGGAAGCGCAAGCGCGTGCGTTTGACATCAAGAAATACCGCGCGATCTTTCACGGCGCAGAGCGTAAAGAGTTTGACAAGCGGCTCGCCGACTTGAAAGCTGCGGTGAGCGGCGACATCCTGCGTATTCCGGAAATTCTGCCAGCGGTCGAAGCCTCGCCCGCGTTCAACGTGAATATCGCCGCGGTGTGCGGTGACGGTTGGAAGGGGATTCGCAATGTCTGCATGTACGTGCAGGACAATTGCCTGGTCGAGAACGGGCGGTTGTTCTACTCTTTGCAGGGATTGTCCGATGACGAGCGCTATTGGATTGCGGGGTATTGGCCGGTGGAAGCGGAAAGTTTGAACTACGTGAGCCGCGATCTCACTGCGGGGCAAATTGACACGCTGAGTTCGTATTCACTCTATCACGATTACCTGTTGGAAAAGCTCGACTATCTCGAGCGGGCGAAGTACGAACCGGCGTTGGACGAACTCGACGACCTTATGAGCGACCTGAAAGTTGAAGTCAGATGAATCCGAAACTGAAACCGATTTTGGACGAACTTCGTGAAGCGTTGGCCGCGCACTATGGCGAGCGGCTGGCGAAGCTCGTGCTGTTCGGTTCGCAGGCGCGGGGCGATGCGGATGAGGATTCGGATATTGACGTGCTGGTGGTGCTGCGGGGAGAGGTGGACGAACCAGCAGAGTTGTCAGCGACAAGCGTCCTTACCGCTGACCTGTCGTTGAAGCACGACACTTTGATTAGCTGCGTGTTTGTCGCCGAGCAGAGATTTCTGACACACCGCTCGTCGCTGTTGCTGAATGTGCGGCGTGAAGGGGTCTCCCTTTGATGTCGGGTGAGCTTGAAGCGGTCGCTGAAGCGAAAGAGAGCCTCAAAGCGGCGAAAGACCTGCTATCGCTCGGATATTGGGGATATGCTGCGTCGCGGGCATACTACGCCATGTTTCATGTTGCGACAGCGCTGCTTCTGCAAAAGGATATGAGTTTTAGCAAGCATTCCGGGGTCATATCAGCATTTGGTCGTGAATTTGCGAAGCCTGGCATCGTTCCACAAGAGTACCACAGAAGATTCAAAGAAGCCTATGAACTGCGCAATGTCAGTGACTATGGGCGCACTGGTAAGGCCAACGAAGCGCAGGCGAGAGAGATCGTGCGCTGGGCGGAGAAGTTCATTGATATCGCCGATCAGCATATAGGCAACGTTAACCCGGATTTCGAGTAGATGAATCCGAAACTCAAACCGATTTTGGACGAACTTCGTGACGCGCTGGCCGCGCATTATGGCGAGCGGCTGGCGAAGCTCGTGCTGTTCGGTTCGCAGGCGCGGGGCGATGCGGCTGAGGATTCGGATATTGACGTGCTGGTGGTGCTGACTGGCGCCGTGCGTCCGCTGAAAGAGATTGCTGAGACCGGCGGGCATGTCGCGAGACTCTCGGCGGAGAACGGTGTCGTGATCAATACACTGTTCGTTTCACGGAGTGAGTATGATGCGCGGCAGGAGCCGGTGATTATCAATGCGGCGCGGGAAGGGATGGCGCTGTGAATCCGAAGATGGAGGCGCTGTTACGAAAGGCCGCAAGGAGCGTTGTCAGCGCAGAGCGTCAACTGCGCGACGGCGATTTTGACTTCGCAGCCTCGCGCGCATACTATGCCATGTTTTATGCGGCCGAGGCGCTATTGCTGAATGACGGACTTACCTTTAAGAAACACTCCGCGGTGATCGCCGCCTTCGCCGAACACTATACGCGAACGGGCCGGTTGGCGGAGCATCTGCATCGCTTTTTCATTGACGCACAGAACGCGCGACTCTCAGGCGATTATATGTCCGAGATAGACATTTCGGCCCAAGAAGTACAAGCGCAGATTGATCACGCAAGAGAGTTTGTCACGACCGTGACAAAATTTCTGCATTCGTAGCGTCAAAACAAACACCACCATGTCCGACACACTATTCGAAAGCAAAGTGAGCAAAGATTACGGCGCATCTGCGATTCAGGTGCTTAAAGGTTTGGAGGCCGTGCGCAAGCGTCCGGCGATGTATATCGGCGACGTGGGCGTGCGCGGTCTGCACCATTTGGTCTATGAAGTCGTGGACAACTCGGTGGACGAGGCCATGGCCGGGCATTGCACGGAGATCGAGATGACCGTCAATTTGGACGGCTCGGTGTCCGTGAAAGATAACGGGCGCGGTATTCCGGTCGAGATGCATCCGACTGAGAAGAAGTCGTCGCTGGAAGTCGTGATGACCGTGCTGCACGCCGGTGGCAAGTTCGACAAGGACTCGTACAAGGTATCGGGCGGTTTGCACGGCGTGGGTGTGTCCGTCGTGAACGCGCTCTCGGAGTGGCTGAAGGTTGAAGTCATTCGCGACGGCATTCGGTACACGCAGAGCTACGCGCGCGGCGTAGCCACGACGCCGGTGCAGGAAGCGGGCAAATCCCGCGGGCGCGGCACGACGGTGACGTTCATGCCCGATCCGCAGATGTTCAAGAACACCGATTTCAATTTCGGTACGCTGCTGGAGCGTCTGCGCGAGTTGGCCTACTTGAACCGCGGTCTGAAGATTATCGCCGAAGACAAACGCGACGGCGCCAAGGAGACATTCGAGTTCAAGGGCGGAATCGCCGAATTCGTGAAGTACCTCGACGAAAACCGTAACGCGCTGCAATCGAAGCCGATCTATTTTTCCGTGGACCGCGAAGGTGTGCCGATTGAAATTGCACTGCAATACAACGACGGCTATACGGACAATATCGTCACCTACGTCAACAACATTCACACGATTGAAGGCGGCACGCATCTGGTCGGCTTCAAGGCCGCGTTGACACGCACGCTCAACAATTACGCGACGAAAAGCAAGCTATTCAAGAACGACAAGATGAGCTTGTCGGGTGACGACGTGCGCGAGGGGTTGACGGCGGTGATTTCGGTGCGCGTGCAGGAGCCGCAGTTTGAAGGTCAGACGAAATCGAAGCTCGGCAACAGCGAAGTGAAGGGCATCGTCGAGCAGGCGGTAAACGAAAAGCTGGCCGAGTATTTCGAAGAGCATCCGCACGAAGCGAAGAAGATTGTCGAGAAGTCCATCTTGGCCGCGCGCGCGCGCGACGCGGCCCGTAAAGCGCGGGACTTGACGCGGCGCAAGACGGCGCTTGAGTCGGGCAGCTTGCCGGGCAAGCTGGCGGATTGTTCGACGAAGGACGTGGACAAATCCGAACTCTATATAGTCGAGGGCGACTCGGCCGGTGGCTCGGCGAAGCAGGGACGCAACCGCGAGTTTCAGGCGATTCTGCCGTTGCGCGGTAAGGTGATCAACGTTGAAAAGGCGCGGTTGGACAAAATTTTGGCCAATGAAGAATTGCGCACGTTGATTACGGCGATTGGCGCGGGCATCGCGACGGAAGAAGATTTCGATATTTCCAAGTGCCGCTACGGTAAGATTATCATCATGACCGACGCCGACGTGGACGGTCAGCACATTCGCACGCTGTTGTTGACGTTCTTTTTCCGCTATCAGCGGCCGTTGATTGAAAACGGCAAGATGTTCATCGCGCAGCCGCCGCTCTATGGAATTTCCAAGGGCAAGAAGAAGCGTTACGCGATGGACGAAGTGGAGCGCGACGGCATCATCCAGAAGGAGTTTGGCGGTTCGCAGCAGGGTGTGATGGTACAGCGCTACAAAGGACTCGGTGAAATGAATCCCGATCAGTTGTGGGAGACGACGATGGATCCCGCGAACCGCACGTTGCTTGCCGTAACCCTCGAAGATGCCGCCGCCGCCGACCACACGTTCTCGATGCTGATGGGCGATGCGGTCGAGCCGCGCCGCGAGTTCATCGAGAAAAACGCGAAGTACGCGACCGCGATTGATGCGTGATCGCGGTAATGATGAATTATGAATGATGAACGGCGCATAAAACTTGCCGACGGGAGAATTGTTACTATGCAACAGTTCTACGCCGAAATGAATGAACGCAAGGAAAAGCGCCGTCGCGAGCTTGCGGCGTTGCCGATCGAGCGCAAGCTGGAGATCGTGCGCGATCTTCAATTGCTTGTGCATTCATGTGGCCGCGCGCCGGAATGGTGGGTACGCGATTTTGCCCCGAAGCAACTGCAATGAACGAATCCCTGAAACCCATTCTTTCTGAGCTGAAGCAGCGGCCGACGGAGCTGTATGGCGATCGTCTGTCGCAGCTTATTTTGTTTGGTTCGCAAGCGCGTGGGGATGCGACGGAAGATTCGGATGTGGATGTGCTGGTGGTGCTGGAGGGGGAAGTGGATTTGGCGGACGAGGTGAAGCGGACGAGCGATTTGAGGTTGGAGTTCTCGCTGGAGAGGGGGCTTGCAGTCTCGCCCACGTTTTTATCAAGCAAACGCTATCGCGAAAACAGCTTGCCATTGTTAATTGATGTTGAAAGTGATGGCATCACGTTGTGAAGGGTGCGCCGGAGCAAATTATTAGCGGCGCAAGAGAATCGCTTCGCGCTTCTGAAATTCTTCAGGCGGAAAGGCAGTATGAATCCGCCGTGTCGCGCGCATATTTCTCGATGTTTTATGTAGCTTCGGCGCTGTTAATCAAGGACGGCTTGGACTTTGACCGGCACGCGAGCGTGCATTCCGCGTTTGGTCGCGTATTTGTCAAACAGAGCCGTCTGCCGCGTGACATGCAGCGTTGGCTGCTGGATGCATTCCTCTACAAATGTGCGGCCGATTACGATATCGTTTACGACATGACCTCGGAAATCTCAGCCGAGGTAATTAGGCAGGCGCAAGAGTTTGTCAGGGTTGGGGAGGAGATGGTTGGGCACTGACAATACAGACGACAAGAAATGGCTATGGCTGTTTCTTAAGATTGGCGGAGCGGTAACGGTAGCGTGGATAGTAACACTTCTTATCGCTTCGGTGACTGTAAGAAAAGATGGGCTTGCCGGCCAATTCGGTGACGTTTTTGGAAGCATAAATGCTCTTTTCTCCGGCCTTGCGTTCGCTGGTGTTATTGTGACTGTCTGGATGCAGCGCGAAGAGCTGAAGCTCCAGCGCGAAGAGCTTGAGGCGACGCGCGAAGAACTTCGTGGCCAGAAAGAGCAGATGGAGTTGCAGAATGCGACGCTTAAACTTCAGCAGTTTGAATCAACTTATTTTCAGATGCTAAGTCTGCACAATGAGAATCTACGTGGCGTTGTATTTTCACATAGTGGACGCGAGAACTTCAATGACATGTGGGAGAGGTTTAGGGGAAGGGTGGGGGAAGAGAAGGCACGAAAACGGAGTGAAACACAGATTGAAGATGTTGAGCTAGAATTCTCCCGTATCGTTCGCGCCCTTAGTGAAGCCACAAACAAGTATCAATCGTTTCTGCCCGGTTATTATCGATTTATTAGCGGCATGCTCTCCTTTGCGAAGAAATGCCCAACGGGGGAAGCGGCTTATTACGCGGATTTAATAGCTCGACAGATGTCATCCAAAGAACAACTGATGCTAATGTACTTCTGTCTGCTTCCTAATGATCCTTATGACCTTCGTACCAGAGTCGAGGAGTATGGATTGCTCCGGTACTTGCCCTCAGAGGTGTATCTAGACGGATTTGAGGATCACAAGAAATTACTGTCGCTTCAGGCTTTCATTTAAGAACCATGCACACATTTGAACTAAAACACACTACTACCGCATCCGCGGCGCAGCTTTGGCTGGCGTTGACGGATCCGAAGTTTATTACTCAGTGGGACGGCAACCGCTGGGCGCAGAATGACGCCTGTGTGGGCGGCAAGATGCGGGCGCGCACCGAAGACGGTGTGCTGGCCGAAGCGGAAATTTTACTGTACGACGTGTGCCAGCGCATCGCGACGCTCGCGCCGGTGCCCAAGAATCCCGACGAACCCGAAGAGGGCTGGTTCTATGTGCGGCTGGAGTTCACACTCGAACCGCTCGCGGGTAAGACGGTGCTGCACATGAAGGCCAGCGGATTTCCCGACGAAGCCGCGGCCAACATGATGCGCAATTCGTGGGGCGGCTATTATCTCGAAAAGATCGGCAAAGTGGCCGAGTCGGTCGGCGAAAAGGACGTGCAGCTGTTCTCGCGTCCGCTGCTCTTCGGCAACGACCATCCCGGCCACGTCCGCCACACGGAACTTGCGACGACCATGCGCTAAGGTCGCCGCCTGATACTTTGCAAGCTTTTCACTAAGAAATCCTGGGGAGGATGACATTGGAAAAGTCTCTGTTCACCTAATCGCTTTGTATTGAAACACCATGAGCTTTGCTAAAAATGGACGGCACGCCCGCAGCCGCGGCGGCAACCGTCAACAACCTGTGTCGCTTCCCGATGGTTACTTGGTACAGGTTCATTTCGCCGGTATTCCCGGCACCACTAAACGTATTTTGAATGCCTTGCGCCGTGAATCACATGAGCATCTCACGGCGTTAAAGAACAGCGGCCATCTGGTGCTCGCGGGCCGCTATTTCTCGTCTGTGGGCGGCGTGTGGATACTTAAGGTGCGCCATATTCCCGATGCGGAAAAGTTGGTGCGCGAATATCCGCCTGTGAAACAGAATTTACTGACCTACCGCTTGAACGTGCTGGTTGATTTGGATCAGGTTCCCCAGTTGGCGTCGTCCAAGGGAACCGCCCTCGAACCGGCCTAAACATAACCCGCCTCGGCGGGTGGCAAGGACCCTATGCAACCCGAGATTCTCATACTCGGCGCAGGCCTCATGGGCCGTGTCGCCGCGCATTTTTTTGTGCATCACCACGCGGGGCCGTACCGCGTGCGCCTGGCGGATTTATCGCGCGGCGCTGTGGATGAAGCCGTCGCCTGGTTAGATTCAGAGAACGTCGAAGGTATGGTCGTGGATGTGCGCCGCGACGATTCTCTCGACAAGGTGCTGTCCGGCATCAAGGTTTGTCAGTCGTGTGTGCCGTATTTTCTCAATCCGATTGTCGCCCGCGCCTGTTTGGCGAAGGGCGTTTCGTTTGTGGATCTCGGCGGCAATCCCGAAGTTACCGACAAGATTCTCTCGCTCGACGCCGAAGCGAAAGCCAAAGGCGTCAGCCTGATTCCCGACACTGGTCTCGCGCCGGGGTTGACGAATATTCTGGCGATGGAGCTTGTCAACCGCTTCAAGAAGTGCGAAGAGGTGCATGTGCGCGTGGGCGGATTGCCGCAAGTGCCTGAAGGCCGCTTGAAATATGCGCAGTTCTTCTCGATTCACGGATTGTTGAACGAATACCTTGCCGACGCGCGCGAGATTCGCGACGGCCAAGAGGTCGTTGTGCATTCGTTGGAAGAGGTGGAAACGCTGCACTTCGACGGCGTGGGTGAATTGGAAGCGTTTATCACGGCGGGCGGTACTTCGACTTTGCCGCGCACGCTGTTGGGCAAGGTGCAGCGGCTCGATTACAAGACGATTCGCTTTCCGGGCCATGCGAACTATTTGCAGTTCTTGCGCGAAATCGGATTAACTTCGACGCGCGGATTCTTGTTTGGCGGGACGACGGTTTCGCCGCGCGAGGTGTTGACGCAGGCTTTGGATGAAGCGCTGCCCAAGAACGCGCCGGACCGGGTGTTGGTGCGCGTGTGGGCCAAGGGCGACGGCGGCCGCGAGGAGACGCTTGAGCTGAATGTTCTAAAAGATGAGGTGAACAACATCTCGGCGATGGGCCAGATGACGTCGTTCCCCTCGGCGGCGATTACGCGAGCGATTTATTTAGGACAGATTCCACCGGGCGCGCATCCGCAGGAAACGGTGATGAGTTTCGAGACAATGAAAGATGAACTCGAGGCGCGGTGGATCGGATTTAGAAAGTAAATTTCCGGGCGGAGCAATCCGCCCGTTTTTTTTGTGTGCAACAGAACGCTTCGGAAACAGCATTCTAAGGGAGGATGCCATGAAGATGATGACTGTTGGAATGATGATTCTTTGCCTGCTCTTTGGCGTTGGGAGCGTGTTTGCGCAGGCCAATGCTGTTATTTACACGTTGGTGCAGTTAACCGATGAGTGTGACGGCGGCGATCCGCTGCCTGATGGTACTCTGGTGTGTATCTACTGGGATCATGATAGTGACGGGCCGGATGGAGGGGATCCCTTTCCGGGTGACCCAAATTTCAGTTGCTTTGGAATGAACGGCGAGTCTATAGGCGCAAATGGCACCTTCTATACGGACCCTGCACTCTCTTTCCCGAACGCGATCCCGAGCCCGAATGACTTCTACATCAGGGTCTTCATCGGAGAGGAAGGCAATCTTTGTTGGACATCTGAGGTGTTTACCATTCCGCCAGGATTTAGCGAGATTGAGCTTGACGATTGGACTTGCGGGCCGTGTCCGGCGGGAGAGGTGCCTGGGCTTGTGACGGGGCTGATTACGACATTAGCTTATTGCGAGCTGATCTACTTGGATTGGAACTCAGTATCTGAGGCAACGGGGTATCGAATCTATCAGGATGGCGTTTTTATTGCCACTACACCTGGAAACTTGTATGACTTATCTCTCCCAAATGGCCCGGCGTGTGTAGAGATTCGGGTGCAAGCGTTTAATCAGTGGGGCGAGGGTCCCATAAGTGATCCGGTTGTCGGATGCTGCGTACTGGACGTGCCATCACGGCCGAGTATTTCTGTGTCCATGGATCTATGTGAAGTTGTCGAGATTTCTTGGACGACCGTGGAGAACCCCTATTATTACTCGATCACGCGTGACGGCTCACACATCGCCGCTGTATTTTCGCCCAATACGAGTTACGATGACCATTACGCGCCGCCCGGAATTCATCAATACAGCGTGCGCGCCAGCAATGAATGCGGAGTTGGCGAATCTAGCGTCGCTCGCCCGGGGCGCAAAGGAACAGTACTGCCGAGCGTAACCGGAGTAACTGCAAGCGGTAATCAAGATGATTTGATTCGCCTTGGCTGGGATGATTTGAACAACGAATCCGCCTTTGAGATTTGGCGCTCGGAGTTTATCCCTGTTCGAAACTTCCAAAACATCGCAACAGTTGCGGCGAACGTTCGGTCATTTGATGACTTCTCCGCAGTGCCGGGGCAGGAATACGTGTACAAGATCAGCGCGTACAATGAATCCTGCGGCGCAGGTGAGCCGAGCGTAGAAGCCCGCGGCCATCGCACCACCGTCGAACCCATCATCTTCGGAGAAGTTCTCATCACCAATAATCTCTCCGGAGTGATGTCCGCCGAAGCTGCGGACTTGGATGAAGACGGGGATCTGGATGTGGTTGCGGCGGGGATGTTTGCGGACAAAGTGGCGTGGTACGAAAATGACGGGCAATGGAATTTCACGGAGCATGTGCTGCTGGATCGGTGGCAGGGTGCGCGCGCCGTGGGGGTCAGCGACCTCGATAGCGATGGGGATTTGGATATCGCGGCGGTCGCCACATTTGAAAATGCTTTGATTTGGCTTGAACAGCATCCCGATGGATTTTGGTTTCATCACATATCAAGCGAAGTGATGGGGCCGACGGATATTCTGGTGGGACGCACACTCGGCGGACTTCACTCGGAAATTATCACGGCGGCGGGAGCATCCGGAGAAATTTCGCGTTGGTTCTATAATGGCGATGCGCCGTTCGAAAGACAGGTTTTCGCAACCAACATGCCCGGTGCGCGGTCGCTGGATTTTGGGCGCGGCGCATTGCCGTCCGGCGTTTGGCTCACCGCGGCAGCGGCTGGCAGCGGCGAGTTGGTTTGGTGGCAATCTTTCAATGGCTATCAGCGCGTTTCGCTGGGCTTTCATCCCGGCGTGGTGGCGTGCGGCGGCGCACTGATGGATGTCGAGACGGACAGCTTGATAGACGTATTCTTCTGCACCGACGACGGCTTCCTCGGTTGGTATGACCGCGAGTTTGGCAGCGTACATGAAATCACATCGATCCTTGACGAACCACGCGACGTGACATCGGGTTTGATGGATCGCGACGATCGGCAGGACCTTGTGGTGGCCAGCGGCCATGAAATCACGTGGTGGCGCAACACGAGCAACCGCTTCTATCGCAATGTTGTGACGGACAATCTGCCGCAGGCCTCGTTCGTGAACACGCTCGATGCCGACGGTGATGGAGACATGGATATTCTCGCGGCGGGTGACAACGAAATCCGGCTCTATCTTTCGACGTTGCGCGATCTCGATAACACCACGCAACTCGTGCCCGCGCCGGAGGACGAGCACGACGGCCAAGCGTTTGGCCTGCCGACCGAATATGCGCTTGAACAAAACTATCCCAATCCGTTCAATGCGCAGACGACGATTCGTTTCGCACTACCCGCAGCGGGCGCCGTACATCTCTCCATCTACGACCTCACGGGCCGCGAAGCGGCGCAGTTGGTCAACGGCACGCTGAACGCGGGAACGCACACGGTCAGCTTTGATGCCGCCGGGCTGGCTTCGGGGGTGTATTTCTACCGCCTTGAAGCTGCGGGCTACACCGAAACCCGCAAAATGGTATTGATGAAGTAATCACAACTCAGCATCGCGAACACAATTCCTTGGAGGGGATTATGCAGCGGAACATCTTTACGACGGTTGCATTCGCAACCTTGATTTGCTCTTTGGCTGCGATAGCGCAGCCGGATACGGTTTGGACGAGGATAGATGCACGACCGGGAGGGATTAAGAAAGTCCTTCCCTACGACGGCGGGGTTCTATGTTTCACAGAACTCCAAACGACTATCGGCGATACGATCTTCATCACTCAGCCCTACGCAGCCCTACTTTCCATTGAAGGCGACACGCTGTGGTGTAGGCGGATACTCGACTTCGTCGAGAATGCACAAATTACAAAAGTGCTCCAGCGCGAAAGCGGCTTTGCTCTCTTGTTGGCAGGATTTTCGCCGCCGGATGACTACAATCAGTGGATAGCGCTTCTCGACGAAGACCTTGAGGTGGAGCAGGCCATTGGCCTGCCTACCTCATCTGCTTGGGATGACTTTGCCTTTGACCGCTTAGGCGGAGTTGTGGTTGTGGGAGAAACTTCTAATGGAATTCAGAGTGATGGTCGGTTCATTGGCTTTGATTCGTCAGGTGATCTCGGCCTTGACGTTCTCCTTGCGGATACCACCCTGCACGATCACCCCAGTGCAATCGCCGTAGAGAACGATGGCGGCATTGTGATTGTCGGCTATCAAGCACCTGTTGATAACATGATGGCCTGGGACGCGGTTGCAAGCAAGTTTAGCACAGACGGAGAATTGCTTTGGACGCGAGTAGAGAATAGTCAATGGCCTCATGACATCTTCCATAGTGTCTATGCCGTGGAGGGCGGGGGCTCATTGATTGTGGGCAACACCGACGGAGCTTGGACAGGCCGGGGCTGGATGATGCGGGTCAACGCATCGGGCGACGTGCTTTGGACAAGCCCACAGGACTCTCTCTTCTCGGAGATTTGGATATTAGATGTCTTCCCGGCATTGTCAGGCGGCTATTTTGTTTGCGGCGTTGCCGACGCCATTAATGAGCCGTGGGTTGCGAAACTGGATGCGGATGGTCTGGTCCTAATGCAACATTGTTGTTGGGGCTACAACATGCATGACCAAATCCACTGCGGCGTAGAGTTCGCGGAAGGAAATCTCTTTCTTGGAGGGCGGTCGTGGCAGGGAAGCGTCGCGACGTCGTACTTAGTTCGGTTTTCCATGGATGCGAGCAGCGCAACAGAAATGCGAATGCCGATTGATTATCGGCTTCACCCCAACCACCCCAACCCGTTCAACGCGACGACGGAAATTTCTTTCGACCTGCCGCGTGCCGCAAAGGTTAGTTTGCGCGTTTATGATGTTCTGGGCCGCGAAGCGGCGCAGTTGGTCAACGGCACGCTGAACGCGGGAACGCACAGCGTAAACTTCGATGCCGCCGCGCTGGCCTCGGGGGTGTATTTCTACCGAATTGAAACCGAAAATTTTGTCGCCACACGCAAAATGGTGCTGCTGAAGTGATTCAACATGTCCTGACGATTTTGGCCGTGCACGATTTCGCGGCGGCGCTGAAATTCTATCGCGCGGCGTTTGATTTCAAACAAACCGTGGATGTGCCGGTCTATGCCGAGTTCGAGCTGCCCGATGGCCGCAGGCTCGGGCTGTACGAGCGTCACAGCTTCGGCGCGAACACCGGGATTGTGCCGCCGCAGGTTGCGCCCGGCGCACTCTCGGGCGCGGAACTCTATTTTCACTGCGCCGATCCCGCCGCGCAGTGCGCCAAACTGCTGGCCGCCGGAGCGGTCGAGCTATCGCCGTGGCAGCCCCGCGCGTGGGGCGATGACGCGGCCTACTACCGCGATCCCGACGGGCATGTGCTGGTGATTGCGCGGGTGAGCGTGAAATTTGGCCTCTCAGATTCTCGCGACAGTTGAATCTATGGAATAAAAACAATATCTTAAGGCATCACTCCCTCTGACCCTCCCGGAACAACCTTTGCGGTTCAAGGGTATGAGAATACATACGTTCGCTCTCGGGCGGGCGTGAAAGGACCTTTCGCTTGTTCGAAGACAAAGATTTTTATCCTAAAGCCTACGACAACCCGCGGTTTCTGCACAGCGCCCATGCGCGCTCGATACGGATTCTGGCGGAGTATCTTGAACCCCAATCGCGCTTGCGGCTGCAGAAAATTCGCAGCACGATTGTATTTTTTGGATCGGCGCGCTCCGTTCCCGAAGAGCAGCTTGAGGGCCGGTTGGCGCAATTGCGCGAGCAGTGGGCCAATGAACTGGGCCTGACCAACGAAGTACGCACGCAGCGCGAAGAGTCGTTTCGCCGATTGACGCACTATTATCATGAGGCTGAACGGCTGGCCGCGAAACTGGCGGCGCACTATCAGCAGATGCCTGATCCGCGCGACCGCCATGTGATTTGCAGCGGCGCGGGGCCGGGCATGATGGAAGCGGCCAATCGCGGTGCGCAGAAGATCGGCGCGAAAACGGTCGGCCTTTCGATTAGCTTACCGCATGAGCAGCATGTGAATCCGTATCTCGAACCGCCTTATACATTCGAGTTTCACTACTTCTTCATGCGCAAATATTGGTTCGTGTATTTGGCGCGCGCGTTGGTGGCGTTTCCCGGCGGATTTGGCACATTCGATGAACTCTTCGAGTGCCTGACGCTGGTGCAGACGCAGAAGATTCGCCGCAAGCTGCCGATCTTGTTGTTTGGCAGCGAGTTCTGGCACAGCGTGGTGAACTTCGACGCGCTGATTCGCTGGGGCGTGATTTCACCGGAAGATATGGACCTCTTTCATCTCACGGATGATGTGGATGAGGCCTTCAACTTTTTGGTCGGACAGATTGACGTATCACGGGGTATAGAAACAACCGAGGAAGCATGAGTCTGGGGAAACAAATTTCGACGCTGTTTATCGCGGCCGTTTTGTTGGGATTGGGCGCGCGGGTGACGACGCAGAGTGATATGCCCTTTTGGGGCTATTGGAAGCCGATTGAGTTGGTGACGCCGAAGGTCTCGATTGCGGATGACGCGACGACCGCCGCGGCCTCGATGGACAGCGCCTTTGCGCCGAGCGACAAGCCGTATGACGTGAATCTCGCCACGACGATGGTGCTCTACATGAAGCGCAAGAAGGAGAACATTCACTTTGTGGATGCGCGCGAAGACACGCTCTACAAAGTTGGACATATTCCCGGCGCGCTGAATGTTCCGTTCGAGCATCTCGACACACATGGCGATGCGTTTCTTGCGCTGCCAAAGGACAATTTGATTGTGCTCTATTGCGACGGCGGCGATTGCCACCTGTCGCATGACTTGGCCGAGTTCGCGCTCGCCAACGGCTTCAGACGTCTCGCAGTCTTCACCGGCGGCTGGGCCGAGTGGAGCAAAGAGACGGATATGATTGCGACGGACACGGAATGATTCTGCTCCCCCCCCAGTCCTCTGGGGGGGTTAGGGGGGGTCAAGCTGTCAAGCAGCTACTATTACTGCCCCATACAGAGAACGCAAAAAGCCCCGACTCATCATCGGGGCTTTTTTGTTCCGCTCTCCCCCAAAATTTCGTTCGCGAAATTTGGGGGGACCAAGGGGAGCTTCTTCCTTCTGTCATCCTGTGTAAGGAACTACTCAGGCAGTCCACAGCGGTTGTGGAGTGCATCATCGGATTCTTACAGAGAATGACGGAACGCGGAGCGGGAAGCGAACAGTGTTCCTTGCACGTGCAGCACTTCCGCAGCGAGAATTCTAACCGGCGAGAGAATCTCCAATGACTTTTGACCCTTTTGAGCGGTTACACTTCCAACATAGCGTCTGCAAATTGTCTTCTGACGTAATTCCTCCCTTGGAAAGGGGAGTAATGTGATCGATTTCCAACAACAAATTCTTTTCCTCTCTAATCGACAAACCGCAGAACTTGCAAGTGAAATTGTCCCTCTCTTTAATTCTTTCTCTGAGGCCTGATGTCATTAATGCCCTTTGGCCCGCGACGCTTTTTCTGAATTTTACTAACTCGCTTAGATAGGCGACGAATTTGTCTAAGTTGTTTACGTTCAACTTTATATCGCATTTGAATGAGCTGTTTCCTCCTGCTGAAACATATTGAAATGTATAAACAGGAAAGTACTGGTCGTTCAAAACTACTTTTTCAAAACCTAACTTCTCGATCAATTTCTTCTCGCTAAACTGAAAGATCAATGGTGGTATTGATTTGCTCACGCTCGTCAATATTTTTTCACGTTCCCTTTGCAGCAATACTTTACCCTGTTCAGCGGCGGCAAAATCGTTTAATACGCTTTCAAAGTTCGATAACGTTTCTTCGCTTATTTTGATGTCAAAGTACTTGCAAAGATATTTGAAAGGTTGATCGCTAGCGTTCTTGCAAACAGCAGCAGAGCAATTGTGAGTCTTATTGTTCTTAAGACTTTTGCTCCATTCTCCTCTTCTGAATTTATAACTGCTATTATCATGTAAATTGCCATGGCCATAATCATACGATTTTACCTCAGAATACGAACACTTTAGCTCTTCTATATGATGGTTTAGTTCATTGCAGTTATTTGTGTATTCCTTTATGCTGTCTCTTATCTTCCTAAACTTATCGCTTTTGAAATACAAGAAGAGATAGATCTGATATGCTAATAACGATCCTCCACCAATCAAAATCGTTATTCCAATTGGTATCACTAAAGGAGCAACCGCATTAACAACAGCCTCTACCAAAAGGCCTATTAATCCGAAAACGATCAGCAATCCTATTAGCGCAGGCATTTTCTTCCTCGGGTGATTTTGGAGCCTAACAACAGACCGAACTATCATGAAGCCCGTTTGGGGCGCAAATCGCCTTTTGGGCAAGGACAACATACGGTGGTCTCCACAACAACAATGCCCCAAGCCCCACCCAGTTGATCGGCCTCAACTCAGAAAGAATTTGCATCAATAGATTTTCGGTGATTCGCATGATTGGAATGGGCTGTATTAACGGTTCCCTGCGGGATGACAAGGCGCAGAGGCCCCCCTTGGTCCCCCCAAATTTCGCGGCGAAACTTGGGGGGAGAACGGAAAGAGCGGCGGCCCAAATCGGGATCGCGACACCGCTTTGGGTGAGTTGCAAGAAGGTAGGATGAAAGCTCGCGGAAGTCAAGTCCGGGGTGCGCCTCTCGGGGGGTGGTTTTGAGTGACTTTTTTGATCGTAAGTTCTTGAAAATTGTGCGGGTTTCGCTTGACTTTGTGAAAAATTCTCATTATGATTTGAGGCTATGATTCGGAACGCACGACAGCAAATATTTATCGGCGTGGATTGGGCCTTCCGCCTGCTTCTGGCGGGGCTATTCCTCTATGCGGCCTGGCCCAAACTTTTGGACCCCGCGGACTTCGCCAAGTCCATCACCAACTACAAAGTCAGCCTGCCCGGCATCGGCCAGAACTACGCCTATTTAGCGGCGATGTTCCTGCCCGCACTGGAAGCCGTGGCGGCGGTCTGTCTGTTCGTCCCCAAACTGCGGCGAGGCGCGGCCCTCACGGTCATGCTGCTGATGGCGTTCTTCACCGTGATGATTCTGCAAGCGGTGCTGCGCGGGTTGAACATTGACTGCGGCTGTTTTGGAAATTCGGAAGTCTCGGCTGCCTTGGCCACCAAGGTCGGCTGGACCAAAATTCTCGAAAATCTCGGCTGGCTCGCGATGGCGATTTATGTCTATCTGCGCGCCTGCCCGCCCAAGCCGAAATACAGACTCTAATTGCGAGTGCTGAAGATGCGGCGACGACTTGCGATATGTCTGCTCATGCTCGTGAGCACAATGCCCGTGCTTGCAGCGCCGCATTTTGCTCCGCCGCAGAAGTCTGCGGTGATGCCTGAGTTTCGTGTGCCGCGTGAAAATGCGCTCGACGAAAATTGGCTGTATGTCACCACGCTCTACGACGCTTCGCCGCTGATTCCTGAACTGTGGGGCGCAGTGCCTGTGGGTTTTGCCAAAGCACCGCAAGCGCGCGCGTTCATCGCCACTTTGCACACGGTCTTCCGCACCACCGATGGCGGCCGCAATTGGACCAACCTCGATCCGCAACCGCCACCGATTGATGTCGGGCCGTTCCTCTCTGTCCGCTTCCCCAACTACCTTTCCGATATTCACTGGCGGCCCGTGCGCCGTTCTGACATCAGCAGCGATTCGCTCTATCTCGCGGTGTATAACAGCGCGGGTGAAGAAGGCTATGTGCGCGTCATTCGCGGCTCGGGCAACGTGCATGTGTTGCGGCCTGATACGGTGCTGCTGACGAATGAGTGGATTACGTCGGTCGCGGCCTCAGACTCCGGCACGTGCATCGCCTTGGCGGGACTTGACGGGCGCATCTTCCGCAACGATTCGATTGGTACTTCGACACAGTGGGATACTTTGCCATACGAGTTCAACGATTCGTGGGTGAATGAAATCACCACGGCGGGGAATTTCATTTATGCCGCCGGGTCAAGCTTCTGGCTGTCGTTAGATCGCGGTTTCTCGTGGCAGACGATGGCGGCGGCGGATCCGTTCACAGATCTTGATATTGATTTCGCGCCCAACAGCGCACGCGCGTTGGTCAGCGGCGGACGATTGAATCCCGCGAGCGGCTGGGTGCGCTTCACGACGGATTTTGGACAGACGTGGTCTGAACGCACGCTGAATACTGACGTGCCGGTGCGCTCGGTGCTGTTGTTGAATGACACGCTGGGCTATGCGGCGGGTGGCATCGCCGCAGATGCGATTGGCAAGGTGTGGCGCACGACGGACGGCGGCGCGACGTGGGATCTCGAACTTGAAGTGGATGCGGAAATCACCGAACTCGGCTATGCGCGGGAGAGCGGCGGTTACATCAACATCATCGCGGCGGGGTACTTCGCCGATTTTTCCTGCGGCGTGTGGCGCTCGCATTTGGCCATTCCCGATACAGCCGGAGCGGCGCTGCTCTTTGCGCAAGACACGCTCTTCTTCAATGCCGCTGCGGGTACGTCGCAGACCTTGCAGGCCGTCCTAACCAACGTTGGCGATGCGAACATCACCGTCTTTGATTGGTTTGACAGCGGGCCGTTTACGTCGGACTGTTGTGAACAGGACGTGCTGCTGTTGCCGGGCGGGGACATGACGGTGAATGTGACCTTCAGCCCCGACAGCATCGGCGAGTACCGCAACTCGCTGCGCGTGGTCAATGACCACGGAGAGTTTATTGAGCTTGTGGTAGTCGGAGAATCTACGACGCCCGCGCACACGCTTCCGCAGCTGCCGCAACAGCTTACGCTGGCGGTCTATCCGAATCCGGGTAATGCGGAGTTTCGCTTGAGCTACTCACTGGCGCGCACAGGTGATGTCGCGCTGAAATTGTACGACGTGACAGGCCGCGAAGTCGCGACGTTGGTCAACGATTCTCGCGAAGCGGGCGAGCACATTGTGCCGTGGAATGCCGGCGATGAACCGAGCGGTGTTTACTTTGCGGTGCTGCGGGCGAGCGGAAAACAGGAAATCACCAAACTGGTGTTGTTGAAATAATGCGTCTGCGCGGTCAGGTCATCATCGAAGAGTTTTCTTCGCGCTGCTTGGCGGGTAATCCGCTCGGCGATGATCCCGTGCGCGAAACGCCGGTCTATCTGCCCGAGGGCTACTCGAAGTCGCATGACTATCCGTTGCTGGTGCTGCTGTCGGGATTCACGGGCAGCGGACTGACGCACATCAACTGGAGCGCGTGGCTGGAGCCGTTTCCGATTCGGCTCGAGCGCTTGATGGCCGCCGGCGTGATTCCGCCTTGCGTGGTGCTGATGCCGGATTGCTTCACGAAACTGGGCGGCGCGCAATACATCAACTCGTCGGCCACGGGCGATTACGAAGATTACGTCTGCGGCGAACTTCTGCCGTGGATGCGGCGCGACTATCGCGCGGGTCTGTCACCGGAGCAAACGGTCGTCATCGGCAAATCATCCGGCGGTTACGGCGCATTCGTTCTTGCCGCGCGGCATCCTGATCTGTTCGGCTGGTGCATCATGCACTCCGGCGACTGCTATTTTGAATACGGCTATATGCCTGAGTTTCCGCGCGCGTTGGTCGAGTTACGCAGGCATCCTTCGCCGCGTGAGATGATTTCACTATACGGCAATCAGCAAAAGCGCGTGTCGAACGAAGCGGTGAACATTACCGCGATGTCGGCCTGCTATTCGCCGAATCCCGATTCGCCTTGGGGATTTGATTACCCCTTTGATTTGGAAACTGGCGAACTGCGCGAGGACGTCTGGTCGCGTTGGCTGATGCATGACCCGGTGCGGCTCGCGAGCGATGACCGCATTGTCGAAAATCTGAAGCGGTTGTCAGGCATCTACATTGACTGCGGCATCAAGGACGAATTTCATTTGCAGTGGGGCGCGCGGATTCTCTCGACGCGTCTGACCGATGCCGAGGTGCCGCACACGCACGAAGAATACGACGGCGGCCATTTCAACGTGCAATGGCGTTACGACGAGAGTTTGAATTGGTGGGGACAGCGAATCAGTAGATAGTTTAGTTCTTTGCGTTGGTGGTTGAAATGGGAACGATTAATAAAGAGTGGCATCTGGCGCACAAGATGCCGAAGGATCCGACGTTAGAGCAGAGATTAGAATGGCATGAAGCGCACGCGAAGCACTGCACGTGCCGCGAAATGCCCGTGAGTTTAGCGAAAATGATCCAGGACCGCAAGAAGAAGAAATAGATCATGGACCTCGAAGCACTCAAGTATCCTATCGGAAAATACGACGGCAAGCGTCCCGCAACCGCCGATGAACGCGCCGAGCGCATCGCCGTTATTCGCAGCATGCCCGCGAAACTTCGCGCAGCAATCGCGGGGCTGAGCGACGCGCAGTTGGACACGGCGTATCGCGACGGCGGCTGGAGCGTGCGGCAATTGGTGCATCATCTCTCCGATTCGCATTTGAACGCGTATTTGCGCACGAAATTCGCGCTCACCGAGGATAGCTTCGAGATTCGTCCGTACAACCAAACCAATTGGGTCAACACGCCCGACGGCGCGTTGCCGCCGGAAGCGTCGCTGTTGGTTCTGGAAGCGATTCACGCCAAGTGGACGCTCTTGCTCGAGCGCCTGACGCCCGAGCAGTTTGACCGTTCGTTTACACATCCCGAGCGGCCCGGACAGACGCTCGACATCAAGTGGCTGCTCGGTCTTTATTCATGGCACGGAGATCATCACATCGCGCACATCACCAAGCTGCGCGAGAGAATGGGCTGGTGATACATGAGTGACGTTCGTTATCCCATCGGGCCGTTTTCGTTTGCGGGCCGCTTGAACGCGGCCGAGCGCAAGTTGGCGGTCGAGATGATTGAAGAGCTGCCGTTCGAACTTGGAAACGCAGTTGCCACGTTGAACGACGCGCAGCTCGACACACCTTACCGCGACGGCGGCTGGTCTGTGCGCACGGTTGTGCATCACGTCGCCGACGCGAATATCCATTTCTATTGCCGCACGAAGTTTGTCGTGACCGAAGACGTGCCCACAATCATGGGCTTCGACGAGCACGACTGGCTCAAGACGCCGGACTATGCGCTGCCCGTGGATTCGGCGCTCGAACTCCTGACCGGTCTGCATGTGCGCTGGGTGGCGATTTTGCGATCCTTGAAGCAGGAAGATTTCGACCGCAAGTATTTGCACTCGCAGCGCGGCGAAGAGCCGCTCGATTACATCGTGGCTTACGCGGCGTGGCACGGCCGTCATCACACGGCGCACATCAGCGAACTGCGGAAGCGGATGGGCTGGTAGCATCACATTCACAAGGAGGTTGTCATGGGCGCACGCTTTTGGCTGGCAGGATTACTTTCGGGATTGGTGATGTTTGCTTGGGGTGCGATGTCGCATATGTTTTTGCCGTGGCACGAAGCGACGATGCAGACGTTTCGCGATGAAGATTTGGTTGCCGAAGTTCTGATGAAGGAAGCGCCCGTTTCGGGGATCTATGTCGCGCCAATGGCCGGCATGCTCGACGAAGGATTGACCAGCGAGCAGCAAGAGCAGCGCATGACCGAAGCGTGGGAGAAGGGCGCGAAGGGGCCGAACATCTTCATGTCGTTTCACCGCGAAGGCAAGGACGGCATGGCGCTGCCGATGGTGCTCGATTACCTCACGCTCGTGCTGATGTCGTTCCTGATGCTCTTCTTGCTGCAAGCCGCGCCGAACCTGACCTTCATGGGCAAGGTGCTGTTCGTGGTGATTGCCGGAACGGTCGGCATGGCGCTGGTGCAGCTCGAGCAGTGGATTTGGTGGAGCTTCACATCCGGTTACGTGCTCGTGAATATCGTAGATGGCGCAATCCGCTGGGCGTTTGGCGGAATGGTCTTGGCGAAGATGAGCAACAAATGAAAGAAATCATACTTTCGGAACTCGTTGATCCGGAACAGCTGAAGGCTTTCTGCACCAAGTGGAAGATTTCGGAAGTTGCGCTGTTCGGCTCTGTGCTGCGCGATGATTTCAGGCCTGACAGCGATATTGATGTGCTCGTGAAGTTCGCGCCTGACGGGGAGTGGAGCATATTCGACCTCGTAGAAATGGAAGATGAACTGAAGGTCATCTTCAATCGGGATGTGGATTTGGTGCTCCGTCGTTCAATCGAGCGGAGCAAGAATATCTACCGCCGCGAACATATTCTGAACTCCGCGCGCACGGTGTATGTGGCAGGATAGGGGCTTTCTTGAAGATATTGAGCGGTCGTGCGAGCGCATTATTGAGAAATCAAAGGGCCGCACCCAAGACGAGTTTCTGGAATCGGATGACTTGCACGACATCGTTACGCTGCACATGGCGGTTATTGGCGAGTCGGCAAGAAAACTGAGCGATGATACGAAAGAGAAGTTAGACTCCATACCGTGGCACAAAGTCATTGGCATGAGAAACCGCATTGCTCATGATTATAAGTCCATAGACTTCGATGAAATCTGGAACGCTGCGACCAAGGAAATTCCCAAACTGTATAAGGTTGTCCGCAGAGAATTAGGACGCCAATGAACATCTACCACGTCTGGGTGAACCTGAAAGAGTCCCGCCGCGATCTTGAATTTTGTGAGAACGTGCGCGGGTATATGGAACTTCTGGTGGCGCAGGGTCAGATGTCGGCGTGGCGGATGACGCGGCGCAAGCTGGGGTTTGGGCCGTCTGAATTGGGCGAGTTTCATATCACGATGGAATTCCCTTCGCTGGTCGAATTGGAAAATACTTTCGGTGATGTGGCCAAACGCACGGGCGAGATGGAAGACCTGCACCGCAAAGTCTTCGTGATGGTCACTGATTTCAAATCCGCGCTCTACCGGGATTTTCCCGATCCGGGCCGTGTTTAGGCGAGAAGAAGGGCATGACAGCCGAAGCGAACGCTCTGCTTTCATACCTCATATCTCATACCTCATATCTTACAATCTTCTTTTCTTTCTGGAGGACTGATGAACAAGTTTCTTATGATGCTGATTGCCGCCGTGATTCTGAGCGGAGCCGCCGTAAGCACTGCGCAGAACACGACACCCGCTCCGACCAAGCAAGAGCAGCTGGCCAACGAGGCTGATTCGCTGGAAGCGCGCCGCCGCGCTATGCGCGAAGAGGATACGATGCTGAAGAAGCGCGAGATCGAACTCAAGCAGGAAATCGCCGATCTGACGTCGCGTTTGACTGCGGCCAAGCTCGAACTCAAGAGCAACGCGATTTCGCAGAAGGACCTCGCCAAGCGCATGAAGGAACTCAAGATTGACACCAAGCAGCACAAGATGGAAAAGAAGCAGGCCAAGCGTGCGGATAAGGACGCCAAGCGCGCCGCCAAAGAAGCCGAAAAGTCGAAGTAGATTTCCGGAGATACACAAGCAGCATGTCAGATAATACGATTAAGCGCGGCTGGCAGCCCGTCGAAGATGTCAATTGGGAAGGCTTCGAGCGGGTCATGTCGCAATGCAAGAACAAGCAGCAGATTCTGGCCCACTTGCGCAACCTGTTTGAGCAGAAGGGCTACGCGAACATGATTCGCGCTTCCGAGGTCGCCTACAACCGTCTCGTCGAGGTGCTGCCGGGGAACAAGAGTTCCATCGGCGTGCATGTCTATGTGGACGGCAAGGAAATTTATTGCAACTTCCGCTTCGAGCCCGCGGGCGGGAAGCAGGACAAAGATTCGTTTGACTACTAAAGACAAATGAGAAATTAGAAATATGAAATGAGAAAGGACACTGTCCGCATCTCCTCTTTCTAATTTCTAATTTCCAATTTCTACTTTTTCCGCTTATGTCTCTTCATGACGCCAATACCGAGTTCCTGCTCGCCAGCGAGACCTTCATGCGCGAGCATTTCGACCGCATTTGCGAAGCCTGTGAAAGACTGACGCACGAGGAATTGTGGTGGCGGCCCAACGACGCCTCAAACAGCGTCGCCAATTTGCTGATGCACCTTGAGGGCAATGTTCGCCAATGGATCGTTTCCAATTGCGGCAACCGTCCCGATAGACGCCAGCGCACACGCGAATTCGCGGCGCGTGAAGGCGCATCGCGCGAGGAGCTGCTCGACGCGCTCGGGCAAACCGTGCTCGAAGCGTGTAGCGTTCTCGCGCAATTCAAGGCCTCGCGCCTCGCCGAAACCTGTACGGTGCAAGGCTATACTTACACTTATCTGAAGGCGATCTACCATTCCGTCGAGCATTTTTCCTACCACACCGGCCAGATTGTCCTGCGTGCCAAGACGATGTCCGGTGAAGGCTTCAACTGGTACAAGCACCTCGACAACACATGAGCGACTCACAGGACCTCTATCCGCGCATTGAGCTGGACAAGCAGAAGCTCGAATCATTCTGTCGGAAGTGGCAGATCGTCGAGTTGTCCCTGTTTGGCAGCGTTTTAACTGATAATTTCCGACCTGACAGCGATGTTGATGTCATGGTCACCTTTGCTCCGAATGCTAAGTGGAAACTCTGGGACATTGACGAAGCCGAGCAAGAGTTGGCCGCATTGGTTGGCCGGTCCGTTGACTTGGTTGAGCGTGTTTCCGTGGAGCGGAGCCGCAATTACATTCGCCGCCAGCACATACTTGGCCATGCCCGATCCATCTACATGGCGTGATCAAGGGCGGCTGCTTGACATCTATGTGCACGCCGAACGCGTCCAGTTCTACACGCGCAACCGGACGCTGGACGATTTGGAGCAAGACGAGTCTCTTCAACTTATCCTTCGCAGTCTGTTCACCATCATCGGTGAAGCCGCCTCAAAGCTCTCTGATGAATTAAAGTCCCAGCATCGCGACGTTCCGTGGGGAAAGATTGCCGGGCTACGGCATCGGATCGTTCACGACTATGACAAGGTGAACTGGGAACGAATTTGGAGTATTATTCAGGAAGACTTGCCTTCCCTGATTGCGACAATTCGTCCAATGCTTCCGCCTGAACAAGACCGCTAATTCCTATTTCACGAATAGTGAGACCGAGAAAACCATAGCACATGTCCGACAAAGATAATCTCGAATTGCAGCTGGCCGGCAACGGTAACGGCGACTCGCGCATCATTCCGGTGAATGTCGAAGACGAAATGAAGTCTTCGTACATCAACTACTCCATGTCCGTGATCGTGTCCCGTGCGCTTCCCGACGTGCGCGACGGCTTGAAGCCGGTGCACCGCCGCGTGCTGTACGGCATGCTCGAGCTGGGTCTCGGCGCGGGCCGGGCGTATAAGAAGTGCGCGCGTATCGTCGGCGACGTCATGGGTAAGTATCACCCGCACGGCGATCAGGCGATCTACGACACGCTCGTGCGTATGGTGCAGGATTTCTCTTTGCGCTATCCGCTGGTGGACGGTCAGGGCAACTTCGGCTCGGTGGACGGCGACGGCGCTGCGGCCATGCGATACACTGAAGCCCGCATGAGCCGGATTGCCGAAGAAATGCTCGCGGACATTGACAAGAATACGGTGGATTTCGTCCCGAACTACGACGAGTCCATTCAGATTCCGTCCGTACTGCCTGCTAAGTTTCCCAATTTGTTGGTCAATGGCTCCGACGGTATCGCCGTCGGTATGGCCACACGCATTCCGCCGCACAATCTGAACGAAGTGTGCGACGCTGCAATTGCCATGATCGGCAACGAATCTTTGACGAGCACGGATTTGATGCAATACATCACCGCGCCGGATTTTCCGACGGGCGGTATCATCTTTGGCCGCCAGGGTATTCGCGACGCTTATCTGACGGGTCGTGGCCGCCTAATCGTGCGCGCCAAGGCGAATATCGAACAGCCGGAAAAGGCCAGCGGACGCGTGAAGATTGTCGTCAGCGAAATTCCCTATCAGGTGAACAAGACGCGCTTGATTGAACGTATCGTCGAGTTGGTCAACGACAAAAAGATCGAGGGCATCGCCGATATCCGCGACGAATCCGACCGCGACGGCATGCGCTTGGTCATCGAACTCAAGCGCGAGTCCGTACCTGAAGTCGTGATGGCTTCGCTCTACAAGCACACTCCGATGCAGGAATCATTCGGCGTCATCATGCTCGCGCTCGTGCACGGTGTGCCGCGCGTGCTGCAGCTGCGCGATCTAATTTCCGAGTTCCTCGAGCACCGCAACGAAGTCACGCTGCGCCGCGTGCGTTTTGAGTTGGAGCAAGCGCGCGACCGCTTGCACATTTTGGAAGGTTTGCAGATTGCCGTAGATCACATAGACGAAGTGATCAATATCATTCGCGGCGCGTCGTCGCCCGAAACAGCGGGAATGGAATTGCGCGACCGCTTCGGACTTTCCGAAAAGCAGTCCAAGGCGATTCTCGACATGCGTCTGGCGCGTTTGACGGGTCTTGAGCGCCAGAAACTCGCCGACGAGATCCGCGAAGTCAAAGCTAAGATTGCCGAACTCGAGCCGCTGGCTCGCGACGAGAACCGCGCGCTGCGCTTGGCCGTCGTGAAGCAGGAACTCGAAGAGATCAAAGAGAAATACGGCGACAAGCGCCGCACGGAAGTCGTGGACGACGAAGCTGAGGTGACGATTGAAGATATGATCGCGCCTGAGGAAATGGTCGTCACGATTTCGCACGCGGGTTATGTGAAGCGTTTTCCGGTTTCGGGTTTCAAGAAGCAAGGGCGCGGCGGCCGCGGCTCGCAAGGTGCGACAACCAAGGAAGACGATTGGGTCGAGCAGCTCTTCACGGCTTCGACGCACGATTACATTCTCTTCTTCACCGACCGCGGCAAGTGTTACTGGTTGAAGGTGTATCAGATTCCGCAAATGGGCCGCGGCTCGCGCGGCAAGGCGCTGGTGAATCTGATCGAGCGCAGTGCCGATGAAAAAGTGCGGGCCTATGTCACGGTCAACGAGTTCTCCGATGACAAGTATGTCTTGATGTGCACGAAGCGCGGCACGGTTAAGAAGACGGCGCTGTCCGAATTCTCTAACCCGCGCTCGACAGGCATCATTGCCATCAACATCGCCGATGGCGACGAGCTGATCGGCGCCGAGCTCACCGACGGCGGCAACGAAGTGATTATCGGTACGACCGAAGGCAAAGCGGTGCGCTTCCACGAATCGGACGCGCGTCCGATGGGCCGCTCGGCCACGGGTGTGCGTGGTGTACTTCTGAAGCCATCTGTTGATGCCGTCGGCATGATTGTCGTGCGCGGCGACTCGACGATTCTTACCGTCACCGAAAAAGGTTACGGCAAGCGTTCGGATGTATCTGACTACCGTTTGACCAAGCGCGGCGCGGGCGGCGTGTTGGCACTCAAGACCACTGACAAGACTGGCCGCATGTTGGCGATGAAGGAGATCGGTGACAACGATGATCTTATCATCATCACCGAAGCCGGCGTGGTGATTCGCCAGAGCGTCAAAGATATCCGCTCGATGAGCCGCGTCACGCAGGGTGTGCGCGTCATCAAGCTCGACAATGGCGACAAGGTGGCTGACGTGGCCAAGGTCGTCAACGAAGATGACGCCGACGAAATGGACCTTGAGGTCTCTCAATAAGGGCTTGCATGAGTGTGACCCGGCGCGCATCACAAACCACAACTCGCGGCCTCGGCGGCTCGACACGCAAGCGTTCATTGCTTTCGACGTTTTGGCTGCCGCTGGCGGGCAACCTTCTGGACATCGTGGCCGTCCTGTGTGCGGCCATGGCTGCTTATAATATCCGTTTTTGGGGACCGCTCAACAAACTCCATCCCGCACACATGGTACCGACGCGCGAGGAGTATGTTTGGTTCGGGCTGCTGCTGGGTTTGATTTACTGCCTGATCGGATGGTCATACCAGCACTATACGACCGAAGCGACTGTTCCGCTGGATCGCGAAGTCGGGCGGATTTTGCGCGGCTCCATCTTTGCGATGGGATTGGTCATGGCGGGCGTCTTCTTCTACCGCGAGTTCAGCTACTCCCGGTTGATGTTCATCATAACGTTGATCCTCATGTTCCCGTTGCTGATCTTTGCGCGGACTATTTATCAGCGGATGCGGCGCGCCTTGTTCTTGCGCGGAGTCGGCGTCATGCGCATTGCTCTGTGGGGCAGCGGTGCTGAAGCTCGCCGCCTGTGGGAAGAATTGCAGGATCAGAAAAGCCGTGGATTTGACTTGGTCGGCGCATTGGGGTCGGCTCCGTCACGTGACTATCCAAGTTTAGGCGAAGTCAACGCGCTCCGGGCGATCTGGCAAGAGCACGAACTCGATGCCGTAATGCTTGCGCCTTCGTCTGACGAGGAGGCAAATATCGGCGACGTTGCGCGCGCAGCCGAAGGTACGCCGCTTGAGCTGCTGTACATGCCACCAGCCGTGGACGTTACGCGTTCGCGTGTCGTGGTAACTGAACTGAGCGGAAAGCCTGTGCTGAAGCTGAAGACTTTGACGATGGCGGGCTGGGGCTATGTCATTAAGCGTTTGATGGACTTCACTCTCTCCGCAATCGTGATCATTTGCTTCTCGTGGGTTTACGCGCTGATTTCCCTCGCGGTGTATCTCGACAGCGGCAAACCCCTCCTGTACCGCCAGCGTCGGGTCGGGATGGACGGCCACGAGTTCGATATGCTGAAATTCCGCACGATGAAAGTGAATGCCGAGTCACAGACGGGCGCGGTGTGGGCTGTGCGCAATGATCCGCGGGTGACACGTGTGGGGCGTTTTCTTCGGCGCTGGTCGCTCGATGAATTGCCGCAGTTCTGGAGCGTCTTGCGCGGGGATATGTCACTGGTCGGCCCGCGTCCGGAACGACCTGAGTTTGTTTACAAGTTCGCCGAATATATTCCCAACTATCTCGATCGCCATCGCGTCAAGGCCGGCTTGACCGGTTGGGCAGTGGTCAACGGTTTTCGCGGCAGCGAGACCACGATCGAGGAGCGCACGGCGTATGATCTGTATTATGTCGAGAACTGGAGCCTCTGGCTGGACATTCGTATTCTGCTGCGCACCGTCGCGGCAGTGATTTCGGGTAAAGGAGCAATGTAGGTTTACTCCCATGGCGGAACAATCCGGAAAGCAACTTAGCAAGAAGGCGCGCAAGCCCGTCAAAAAGGAGCGCGTCAAATCCAAGAACGGCAAGCCGGGCAATCGCGTGTCTGATGCCACGGTCAAGCGGCTCTCGAAATATTACCGCACGTTGCAGAACGCGCTCGGGGCCGAAAAGACCACGATTTCGTCAGAAGAGATCGGCCGCCTGAACGGCTTAACCGCGGCGCAGGTGCGCAAGGACCTGTCGTTCTTCGGCGCTTTTGGCCGCAGAGGTTTGGGCTATAGCGTGGTGGATTTGCACCGCGCCATCAGCAAGATTCTCGGCCTGCACCGCACGTGGAACGTCTGTCTGGTCGGCGTCGGAAACATCGGCACCGCACTCGTGCACTTCAAGCAGTTTGCCGAGCAGGGCTTCATGATCCGCGTCGTGTTCGACAGTGATCCGCAGAAGGTCGGGCACATGGTCGGCGAGCACAAGATTCAGGATTTCGCGCAGGCCAAGCGCATCATTGATGAAGAAAACATCAAGATCGCCGTCGTCGCGGTGCCCGCCTATGCGGCGCAGAAGGTCGTGGATCAGTTGGTCGAAGCAGGCATTCGCGCGATTCTGAATTTCGCGCCCACTTCGATTTTCGTTCCGAAAGGCGTCGCGGTCCGCAACGAAAACATGGCCATCGAAATCGAAGCGCTCTCCTACGCGCTCTCCAGCAAAGGCCAAAAGCCCCGACAGATTTTGGAACAGTAGGAACTTCCGTTCCCCTCTGTCTTCTGACAGGATAAAGGCTCAAGGGAAGTCAAACGGTTAGGCGCGATTCCGCACGCCGCGCTCTGTCATCCTGCCTGCCCTCGTAAGGGAGACGCGCCGCGCGTTGAAGGATCTATTCATGCAACCAAATCCTGCCGTGCGCATCCCAAACAACAACACCACGCGAATTCTATCTGTATTCAATCTTTTGAAGCGGGTGGGGTTCGCGGTTTTGTTGTTGGGGGGAAATGCTTTCGCCCAGCCCTTCGATGTTCTGTGGGACCGCTCCGGTCAGGGGCCAGAAAGCGGATACGGAGCACGGGTATTCTCGTTGGGCGATCAAAACAATGACGGATTTATGGATTGGGGAGTTAGATCTCAGGGATTGATCGCAGGAGATGCCAGTGAATCCATGGGCGAATTCTTTTATGGCGGCGACCCGCCACAAGCAACCCCCTATCATACTTGGATTGCCGATCCGGATGAGAATCTCAGATTAAGTTTCGTACGGGAAATGGGGGACTTAAACGGAGATGGGTATGTAGATTGGCAAGTCGCTTTACAGCTTCTTCAAAATCCTCAAGTTGAGCAAGCCGAGTTTTACCTTGGGGGTCCGGACGCGACTTTTGAACCGGCATTAGTATTCAACTATTTCTGGTCTCAGACTACCATCCTCCCAATGGGTGATTTCAACGGAGACGGGTTCGATGATATCTATCTACGAAACTCGGCGATATTGCCGCACAGTCGTGTGCTTCTTGGCGGTATAGCGATTGATTCCATCCCGGATTTGACAACTGATGAGTTCATCCGTGCATATCCGTTTGGTGACCTGAATGGTGATGGATTCGCTGATTTTCTCGATACTGACGAAAATGTGTATCTTGGCTCGGCCAATCCTGACTTGGTTCCAGAGTATCATTGGGAAGGAACGCCATCGAGCACATATCGCATTATTCCCGATGTAAATGGTGACGGCAAAGATGAGTTGGCAATTGCACGCCCAGGTAACCGTGTGGACCTTCACCTTGGTGCCGAAGTGCTGTCTTCGACACCAGATGTTACTCTTAACTTTGAAGCGTGTTCCGGTGGTATCTACAATGTTGTAGGACTCGGCGACATCAACGATGATGGACATCAAGACTTAGCTGTGATCGATGACTGGTGTACCAATTACTGGGGTGGGATAGCGGTCTACCTTGGCTACCACTGGATTAATCCGAATCCAATCGTGTCCATTCGAGGTCGGACGGAACCTTACCAACTTGTGGGCATATTCTCTGCCGCAGGGTTGGGCGATGTGGATGGCAACGGCGTGGGTGATTTTGCCATCGGCGCCTGGAATGACGATTTCGACGGGGAACGCGGCAGAGTAGTGATTCTGTCCGGCGACACGAGCTACGTGGTTCCGGTGGGTAACACTGAACCGATTCTTCCTGACGAAATCTCAATCTCCATTTTCCCCAACCCCTTCAACTCCTCAACGCGCATCACGCTTTCCTTACCTCCGCACATTCACCACGCGGAGTTGCGTGTGCACAATCTACTCGGCCAAGAAGTATTGATGCGCGAACTGAACGCAGAAAACGGTCAGGCCGAATTCGCGTTGAATGGAACAAACCTCGCAACCGGAGTATATCTCGTATCAGCAAGATCAGGCGAAAGCATCGCAACACAAAAGGTGATGCTCTTGAAATGATGAATGATGAGTGCGGAATGATGAAGTGGACAGAGGTTTGTCATCCCGTAGGGATCTTGTTTAGCTGAACTCCAAACGCCAAGCGCTCAACACTCTGAACAAAGTGAAGAATCCCTCAGAAAAATCCCCCAGCAGGAAGTCGAGCTGAAGCGCCGTTCCGCATTCATCAATCATCAATCATAGATCATCAATTCCGCTCCGCCTCCCCAATTTCCTAACTCCAATGCCAATTCTCATATCCTCAAATTGAACATACGTTTACCTAAATGCTTGTTTTGAGCAAATACTTATTGTTTTCACGCTGACCTTGTCGTATATTATACACAAGCAAGGGGTCAGGATCCGCCTTCATACTTCTGATTTCTGACTTCTGACTTCATACTTCTGTCTTCTGACTTTCCCCAAGTCGCTCTTTCCCATACCCCCACGGGCCAGCGCTCTCGCCCTCTGTCCGGCTGAACAACCCATTGGTCTCCCTTCAGCCGCACACGACGACCACCCTAACCGAACCATGATCGAGAGATCATGAAACAGCCGTGGAAAACTCGTGTCCTTCTCTCGCCCACTTCGCGGCGGCACCCGCTGCGGTGCCCCGAAACACTCTCATCAAGCGGGCCGGGGAATGGGCCTGTCTGTAATTGCGTTCTTATCTGACTCCGAGCAGCTCTCAGAACCGCCGCCGCGCAAAGTACCCGGACCTAAACTCTGGCGAACACCGACGGCAAGCAACGCGCCGACGACCCCCGCGAGTGTAAAACGAAAAACCCGGCGCCAAGCCGGGTATTCCGCAAATCCTACGAACCAGTTCGCGCCGTCTACTCCACCCCCACCCGTTTACACAACTTCACCAACGTGCACTCCGCGCAATTCGGTTTGCGCGCGTTGCACACTCTTCTTCCGTGCCAGATCATCGCATGTGAAAAGTTGATCCACGTTTCTTGCGGCAACAGTTTCATCAAGTCGCGTTCGATTTTCACCGCGTCGTCTTCTTTCGTCAAACCGATTCTTTGCGACAACCGCATCACGTGCGTATCCACCACTACGCCCGACGCAATCCCGAACGCCGTGCCCAGCACCACATTCGCCGTCTTGCGCCCGATGCCGGGCAGCTTCACGAGTGCGTCAAGCTCACGCGGCACAGCGCCACCATGCTCGTGCACGATTGCGTGGGCAAATCCAAGAATGTTCTTCGCCTTGTTGCGAAAAAATCCCGTGCTCTGAATAATCGCTTCGATCTCTTCCTGCGTCGCGCGCACGAGCTTTTCCGGCGTCGGATACTTCTTGAACAGCACCGGCGTCACCATGTTCACGCGCTCGTCGGTGCATTGCGCCGAAAGTATCGTCGCCACGGCCAGTTGAAACGCGTCATCATGCGTCAACGCGCACTCCGGCTGCGGATAGAGCCGGAACAGTTCTTCAGCAATCGCCTGCGCGCGCGCGGAGAGAGCGGACATCTATTTCAGCAGCACCAGCTTGCGCGTCACGGTCACGTCACCGCTCTCGACGCGCAGGAAGTAAATCCCCGACGCTTGCGCCGTGCCGTCAAACGTCAACCGGTGCGAGCCTGCGTCAAACGCTTGATTGGCCAACACCGCCACCGTCTGCCCGAGTTCGTTCGTCACCCGCGCATGCACATGCGCCCGCGCTGGCAGCGACAAGGTGAACTGCGTGCTCGGGTTAAACGGATTCGGGAACGCTTCGCTCACGGCAAATTCGCGCGGCACGATTTCTTCCGCCGGAGTACCTGTGTCAATCGTGAAATCGCTCGCGCTCTCGACATACGTTCCCAGCGGATCCAACACCGTTGCCACACGCACCCGCGCCGTCGTCGAAGCGGTGCCGCGCACCGGCCACATGAAGCTGCCGTCGTTATCCGTCGAAGCTGAAATCAGTTCCCACGTGCCGTTCGGGTAGTTGCGGTTGAGCATCAATCGAATCAAGCCCTCATGCTCGTCGGCATTCCAGGGGATTTCATAATCCGTATTCACCGCCAACGTTTCGCCGCCGTTTGGTGCGAATAACGTCATGATCGGCGCACGCATCACAAAGTCGCCGTCGCTTTCATCCGACAGCCACTCTTCGTCCACGCTCGTGATTTTGAGACGGCAGTTTTCGCCGCCCGGCTGCATCACGCGCCAGACATAGTACTCCGCGTGCGTGACGTTGTCCGCCAGCATCTCCCACGCGCCGTTCGGATAATTGCGATTGATTTCAATCGTGACCAGGCCGCTTACCAACGTCTTCTCGAAGCGAATCGTGTCATTCACACCCGTGAACACCGTCTCGCCGCCGTTGGGATAAAGAACGTGCACGCCTGGATTCGCAATGCGTGTGTCTGCGTTGGACGTATCTGACAGCGTGCCGTCAGTTGTATGCACCACGCGGAAGCGCGCGTGATCCGTCGTCGGGCCGGTGACAATCCACGGATGCGCGCCGTCATTGGCAATGTTCGCAGCGATCGTTTCCCAGTTGCCACCGGGATAGTTACGATTGACACTCAGCGTCACGTTGCCGCCCGCTGAAATGCCCGACCAGCGCAGTGTGATGTCCGAGCCGGTACCAAGAATTTCTGTTCCATTCGGATAGAGCATCGAGAGCGTCGCCGCACTCGTCGGCACTTCCCACATCCCGCGTCCATGCGTGGCGATGCGCAGCGCGCCCGTTTGCGATTGAATGTCCATATCATCCACGCGCACAACCGGTAAACCTTCGCCGAATATCACCCAATTCTGTCCGCCGTCAATCGAACGAAAGACTCCCAAATCCGTTCCGACATAGAGCGTGCCGGGATCATTCAAATCCACGCAAACATCTTGCGTCGGCACGTTGGGTAGATTACCCGTGATGTTCGACCACTGAGTGCCGGCCTGTGTGGACTTCCACACGTGCCCGCCGCTGAAACCGGACTTCGTCACATAAACGGTGTTGGGATCAAACGGATCAGGCGTCACGCGCGTCACATAAGCGTTATTCATGTTGCCCGTGACATTCACCCATTCGCCCGTTTCTTCATCATAGCGGAACACCGAGCCGCTGCTGCCGAGGTACAGTCGCCCCGGCTGCGCAGGTGACGCGGCCAACACTTGATTTGATCCGCCTACGGGATTGCCGAGGCTCACCCAGCTGCTGTTGCGTCCTTGATTCGTGGACTTCCACACACGCGGCGAGCTGCTGTTGGTCGTCGTATAGATTGTATTCGGCGCGAACGGATCTTGCACCATCGGCGTCACCCACGGCCCGCCGCCTTGGATGCCGGGGTTAATGTCCGAGTAGTTCA
>Ga0268298_10000259_pt1:0-55000 | contig 69734 bp, 63 predicted proteins | sample WWTPWeurt_MetaG_FD_194462 | JGI IMG/M metagenome (GOLD analysis project Ga0268298, IMG submission 194462) | Activated sludge microbial communities from WWTP in Nijmegen, Gelderland, Netherland - WWTP Weurt | ecosystem: Engineered > WWTP > Aerobic digester > Activated sludge | place...
GCGGGCCGGTTGCAGTGGGTGGCTGAGCTCGGCACGGCGGTCGCCCTGGGCCAGCTCGTGGCGCGGCTGGACACGCGCGAACTCGCACTGGCCCGCGCGGGGCAGGCGGCCCGCGTCAAGCGGGCGCAAGTGAGCCTCACGGCGCTCGATCGCGAGTTCACGCGGCTCAGGGCTTCGGGCAACGCCGTCCCGCGCTTCAACGTCGACCAGGCGGAGTCGAACCGCGATCTTGCGGAAGCCGATTTGCAGGTCGCGCGCGCGGAGCTCGCGCAGACGGACGACCAGCTCGCGAGATCGCGTCTCACGGCGCCCTTCGCCGGCGTCGTGGCCGACCGCGTCCGGCGGGCCGGCGAGGAAGTGGGGCGGGGCGACGTCATCGCGCGCATCGTCGATCCGGACGAGCTCGAGATCCGCCTGTTCGTGCCGCTGCGCCACGTGCGGTCGGTCCAGCCGGGCGCGGAAGTCGACGTCGTCGCGGACCAGCGCGAGTTCACGGCCAGGGTCAGCCGCATCGTGCCGGCGGGCGACCCGCGCTCGCAGTCGTTCGAGGTACTGGTCAAGGCGCCGGCCGTCGACGGCCTGCTGACGGCAGGCAACACCGTGCAGGTGCGCCTGCCGCTCGGCGAGCCGCAACGGCGGCTGTCGGTGCCCAGGGACGCGCTGATCATCCGCGCCGACGGTCTCTACGTCGTGCGCATGAGCGCGGAGCGGCGGGCACAGCGCGTGCCCGTGAAGGCAGGCGTCGCCGACGGCGACTGGATCGCGGTCGATGGCACGCTGCGGGCCGGCGACACCGTGGTCGTCCGCGGCGGCGAGACCCTGCTCGGCGACGAAAAGCTGGACGTGGTGGGCGTCTTCGAGGAGGAAACGCGACGCTTGTCGTTGCAGGAGAAGGCCTCGGGTGCGTGAGGTACGACACAGCGCGGGCGCGGGCGAATATATAATTTCGTCCCCATGGAAGGACTGACCGCGAAAATCGTCCCGGCACTGGCCGTCGTGCTGTGCGCTTCGGCGCCGTTCTTCGCCGGCGCCTCCGTGGCGCAGGGCTTCGGCTCCATCTCGAGCGACACGCCGGCCGCCACATCACCGACGTCGACTGTCGCCGTCGCGGCACCGCCGACGTCGACCACCCCCGTCGCCATCCCGCCAGCGGTCGCAGCGCCGCCAGCCGCCGTCCCGGTCGGATCCCCATCGTCGACGGTGGCCCAGCCGAGTGCCCGTCTTGCCTCGCTCGGCTTCAGCTCCATTTCGGGCGCCCAGCCCGACGTCGCCGCGGTAGCGCCTGGAGCGCCGCCCGCCGCCCGAGCCGGCGCGGGGCCGAACGCGGCGTTCGAGTCGGCGGACCGCGTGATCGTCGACAAGAGCGAGCGTCGGCTGTACCTGCTCCGGCACGGCCGCACGATCGCCGAATACCCGGTCAGGCTCGGCCTGAACCCCTACGGGCACAAGCAGCAGGAAGGCGACTTCCGCACGCCCGAAGGCAAGTACACGCTGACGCGGCGCAACCCGCGCAGTGAGTTCTTCCTCGCCATCCAGGTCTCCTACCCGAACCAGGAGGACATGGCCTGGGCGAAGGAGAACGGCTGGGAACCGGGCGGTCTCATCATGATCCACGGCCAGCCGAACGTGCCGAAGCGGTCGCCGGAGTTCTACGCGAGCCGCGACTGGACCGACGGCTGCATCGCGCTCAGCAATTCGGACATGGTCGACGTGTGGCTGCGCACGTCGGTCGGACTGCCGATCGAGATCAGGCCCTGACCATGCGCCGCGTCGAGGTTGCCATCCCGGCCGGGCCGCCGGAAGACGTTGCCGACGCCGTCGACGCCCGAGTCTCGCCGACGGGCAGCCTCGAGAACCTCTCGCAACAGGAAGTCGACCGCCTGCTCGACTCGTCGCGCGGCGGGCTCTATGCGCTCTACCGGCGCTGCTCGCTGGCCGTGCTGAACAGCGGCGGCGAGACGGACGACGCGCGCGCGATCTTCGACCGCCATGCGGACTTCGAGATCGACATCATGCGCCAGGCCTGGGGCGTGAAGCTCGAACTGCACAACGCGCCGGCCTCGGCGTTCGTCGACGGCCGCATGATCCGCGGCATCCAGGAGCACCTCTTCGCCGTGCTGCGCGACATCCTCTATATCCACGGCGAAGTCTACGAGCACGGCAGCGTCGAGCTGCGCGAGTCGCAGGGCATCACCAACGCCGTCTACCGCGTGCTGCGCAATGCCGGCACGCTGATGCCGCGCGTACGCCCGGACATCGTCGTCTGCTGGGGCGGGCATTCGATCAGCCGCGACGAGTACGAATACACCAAGAAGGTGGGTTACGAGTTCGGGCTGCGCGGGCTCAACGTCTGCACCGGCTGCGGGCCCGGCGCCATGAAGGGGCCGATGAAGGGTGCGGCGATCGGCCACTCCAAGCAGCGTATCCACGCGGGCCGCTACATCGGCATGACGGAGCCCGGCATCGTCGCGGCCGAGCCACCGAACGCGATCGTGAACCAGCTCGTGATCCTGCCGGACATCGAGAAGCGGCTCGAGGCGTTCGTGCGGGTCGGGCACGGCATCGTGGTGTTCCCGGGCGGCGTCGGCACGGCCGAGGAAATCCTCTATCTCGTCGGCATCCTGCTCGATCCGGCCAACGAGCCACAGCCGTTCCCGGTCGTGTTCACCGGTCCGCGCGGCAGCGACGACTATTTCCGGCACATCGACGCCTTTCTCGTCGGCACGCTCGGCGAGCGCGTGCGCCAGTGCTACCGGATCATCGTCGACGATCCGGCCGAGGTCGCGCGCGAGATGCACCGCGGCATGGGCGCCGTGCGCGAGTTCCGCCGCCGTGAAAGCGACGCCTACAACTTCAACTGGCTGCTGCGCATCCCGCAGGACCTGCAGGAGCCGTTCGAGCCGAATCACGAGACGATGGCGTCGCTGCAGTTGCGGCGCGACCTGCCGCCTCACCGGCTGGCCGCGGAGTTGCGTCGCGCGTTCTCCGGCATCGTGGCCGGCAACGTCAAGGAGTCGGGGCTGCGGCTGATCGACCAGCATGGGCCGTTCGAGATCCACGGCGACGCCGAGCTGCTGCGGCCGCTCGACGCACTGCTCGCGTCGTTCGTGCGCCAGCGGCGCATGAAGCTCTCCGGGGAATACCGTCCCTGCTATCGCATCGTCGCGTGAGCCTGCGCGCTGCGTCGTGTCGTGTCGCCGACGAGGGAACTGTGACGCAGTGCCGGGCCCCGTCGTCGCGGCGGGCGTACTTTGCGCTGGCCATGGCCGATCGCAGAATTCCGCTGAACGAACGCAAGCCGACCGCGATCGCGGGCGCTCCCGCCCGTGAAGCGACGCCGCGTCCGGCGCCGGCGTCGCGGCCCGAACGACCGACCGGGGCGATAGAGGCGAGCGCACGCCGGCCCGCGTCGAAATTCGGCGCCGCGACCGACGGCTGGGATGCCTACAATTCCTGGCTCGATCGCGTGCGTCAGTCGACGCCGCCGTCGCGCCAGGCTGTCATCGCCAAGTCGCTCTACAGCGTCTCCAGCTACAAGACCTGGGCCGACAAGGCCCGCGGCGCCTTCGAAGTCCCGTTGCCTGCCGGCAACGCGGGCAGCAAGCCGGGCAAGTGACCCGGGCCGCGACGCCCCGATACCGCGGCACCCCGATACCACGACACCATGCATCGCCTGCTGATGTGGCTCGACGACTGCGACGACCTGCTGGTCGTGTTCCGGGTGCAGGCGCCCGCCGTCATCGCCACTGCGCTGCTCGCGACCGCCTGCCTGGTCGTGCTCGGTGCGCTCGTGCTGTTCGGCGCGCCGGAACTCCACGCGGCGCATTGAGTTGCGCCGGCGGCGCTTGCCAGGCCCGCCATCTCCGTCCACGATTCCCGCAGCATGGCGGTGGGAAGAGGCCGATGAGCGACACCCGGGACCGGCGACCGGACCGTGACGACGAATTGCGCGCGCGACTGACGGACGAGCAATTCCGCGTGACCCAGCAGAAGGGCACGGAGCGACCGTTCACCGGCCAATATGTCGATCACGACGAGCAGGGCGTCTACGCATGCGTCGTGTGCGGTGCGGAGCTGTTTGCCTCCGGCACGAAATTCCACTCCGGTTCCGGCTGGCCGTCGTTCTGGCTGCCGCTCGCCGGCGACCGCGTTGCCACGCAGCGCGACACGAGTCACGGCATGCTGCGCACCGAAGTGACCTGTGCCGCGTGCGGTGCACACCTCGGTCACGTGTTCGATGACGGACCCCGCCCCAGCGGCCTGCGTTACTGCGTGAACTCCGCCGCGCTCGATTTCAGAAAAGGGGACTGATGCCCATGCACATGGCCGCGTTTCCCGGTCGACCCTTCGCCAGGCACGTGCTGGCGGCTGCCTTTGCGTTCGGTCTGGCGGCCTGCGCGCGCCCGTCGATGCCGTCCGTCTCCCCGGAGAATCAGATGACGACACTCGAAACACAGGATCTCGTCGTCGGGCAGGGCGCGGAGGCGATGGCCGGCTCGACGGTGACGGTGCACTACACCGGCTGGCTGTACGCTCGCGCCGCCGTCGACCACAAGGGCCAGGAATTCGACAGCTCGCGCAAGGGCGGGGCGCCGTTCAGCTTCGTGCTGGGCCAGGGCCGGGTCATTGCCGGCTGGGACCAGGGCGTTGCCGGGATGCGGGCCGGCGGTCAGCGCCGCCTCGTGATTCCTGCGTCGCTCGCCTACGGCGAGCGCGGCGCAGGCGGTGTGATCCCACCCGGGGCGACGCTCGTGTTCGACGTCGATCTGCTTGCCGTGCATCCGCCGCGCTGAGGTATGGCGCGACGGCGTTGTTACTTCACAGCGGGATTCAGCGCGTAGGTGCCGGTCAGGCGCGCTTCGGCGAGGATGTGCCGGCCGATCGCGTCTCTGACCTGCGGGCCGGTGAATTCGCCGTCGACGGGGCAGCGTGTGAGGTTGGTGGCGTACAGCACGAAGTGGTAGTGATGCAGCCGCTCGTCGTTCCACGGCGGGCATGGGCCGTCGTAGCCGAAATACCGGCCATCCATCTCCGCGTCGCCGGCGAACCAGAGCGTGTAGTCGTTCAGCCCCTGGCGCGCACCGGCGGGCCCGCGCGGATCGCGCTTGCCGCGGGCAGTGATGCCGTCGGATGCCGCCCCGGCAGCGATGTCGCTCACGCCGGGTGGAATGTCCACCATGACCCAGTGATGGAAGTCGGTGCGCGGCAGATCTGCCGGCACGACGCGCCCTTCCTGGTTGACGTCGTCGGGCCGTGTCGGCACGTCGCTGTCGACGCACAGCAGCACGAGCGAGCGCGCCGTCGATGGCACGCCCGTCCAGCGCAGGTGCGGGTTGCGGTTGCCGGATGGGCGGACATGCTGCGATGGGTCCGGCGCACAGAAGGCGAATTCGGCCGGAATGCGCTGGCCCTGGGCGAAGCTCGACGACAACAGGTGCACGCGGTGCTCCTCGGTCCGTGGGTCCGGGAGTGATTCTGCCACGGGCTCGCCTCCGGCCGCGATCTGGCACACTCGCCGTTCGTCTGAGCAGGCCGACCTCCCCGGAGCACCGTGACCCGAACGCCCACCGCTGCAAATCCGTTCAAGCCGCCCGCGCCGCAACCGGTGTCGATCGCAGGCCCGGCCGGACGCCTCGAGGCCCGGCTCGAGGATCCGGTGGCGGACGGTGGCCGACACACCGTTGCGGGGGTGGTCTGCCATCCGCACCCGCTGTACGGCGGGACGATGCAGAACAAGGTCGTGCACAGCGCGGCGCGTGCCCTGCAGGAGGCAGGGGCCGCGACCGTCCGGTTCAATTTCCGCGGCGTCGGCCACAGCGAGGGACGCTACGACGCCGGTCGCGGCGAACTCGAGGACGTGCTCGCGGTGATCGAGTGGGCCCGCCGTCGCTTCGCGTGCGACACGCTCTGGCTGGCCGGATTCTCGTTCGGGGCAGCCGTCGCGCTACAGGCGGCGGTCGGCGGTGCGCGCCCGGACAGGCTGGTCACGATCGCGCCGCCCGTCGGCCGCATCATCACCGATCCTGTGGCGCGTCCCGATGGCCCCTGGCTGGTCGTGCAGGGCGATCGCGACGAACTGGTCGACGTCGACCTCGTGCGCCGGTGGGTGGCGGATTACGACCCGCCGCCGCAACTGCTCGTCGTGCCCGGCGCCGAGCACTTCTTTCACGGCAAGCTGCTCGAACTGCGCGCCGGCATTCTCGCGTTCGTGACGGGGGTCTGACCCCACTCAAGAAAAACTTGATGGGGTCCCCATCAAGTTTTTCTTGAGTGGGGTCAGACCCCTCGCGATCAGTTCAGTTGACGAACCCCTTCAGGTTCTTGAGCGGCATCACACGAACCTTCTTGCTGGCCGGCTTGGCCTTGAAAGTCATCTTTTCGCCCGTGAACGGGTTGACGCCTTCGCGCGCCTTCGTGGCGGGCTTTTTCACGACCTTCATCTTGGCGAGGCCCGGGAGCGTGAAGAGGCCGTAGCTCTTCAGGCTCTTCCTGATCACGCCATTCAGCGATTCGAACACAGAGCTCACCTGCTTCTTCGACAGGCCCGTGTCCTTCGAGATCGAGGCGAGGATGTCGGACTTGGTCAGTGCAGAGCTCTTCTTGGCTGCCATCTTGATGTGTCTCCTGGAGGTGGTGCTGCGGGCCGCTGGCCCCGGTTAGTCTCTTGGCGCGCGCAAAAATACCACGAAAAACAGGCTCCGCAATACGCCGGATCCGCCTTTTGCCTGTTTTTTTAGTGCTGCGCGCTCAGTCGGCGAAGAACTCGCGCCTGAACTGCACCGAATAAGGGCCCGCGCCGTCGCGCGGACTCGCGTCGATGTCGAAGACCAGGATCTCGCTGCCACTGATGCCGACCTCGCCGATGAAGTAGATCGACGTGCCTTCCTGCACACGCCGCAACTCGAGGTTCTTGAGCTGGCCGTTCAGGTTGCGCGCCGTGGCAGTCACCTGGCCGTCGACCGGCGTCGTCCTGCCGTCCGGCCCCTTCGCGAGCAGCGAGACGTTCAGCAGGACGCGGTTGCCGCTGCGCTCGATGCCGTACGCGCGCGCGACGGCGGGCGTCAGCTCGTCGGTGCGCAGCGCGTTGTAGTGGATTTCGAATTTCCCGAAATCCCGGTGCGTGTCTTCCGCTGGCCGCGCCGTCTGCGGAGGACTGTCTGCGCCTGGATTGCAGCCCGCGAGCAGCATGCCGCCGCAGACGAGCGCGGCCACGCCGAGCGCGGTCATGCAGGTCCGGTGGTGACGGGTCGGGACGATGTTCGTTGCGGTGTCGTTCATCGACGTTCCCCTCCGGAGCGGCCATGACGTCGGCCAGTCTGGCGGCACTATATGCCTCGCTGCGTCGTCCGCGAAGCCGGTCGTTGCTGCGATGCGCGAGGCCGCTTCAGATGCCAGATGGGCTGGACAGCGCTCGCTGCAGTGCGGCGGGAATCCCGCCGACGTCGTGCAGGCGCAGGCGCTTGTCGCGACCGGTCGTGCCGCTGTCGAGCGTGACGCGCGAGCGCGGCAGCGTGCAGGCGCGGGCGACGAATTCGACGAGTGCCGCGTTGGCGCGACCGTCGACGGGTGGTGCGTTCAGGCGGATCCGCAGCCGCTCGCCCATGACACCGGCGAATTCCGTGCGCGACGCACGTGGCTGCACCCGCACTTCGACGAGCAGGTCCGCTCCGTCGCGACGCAGTATGGCAGTCGTGACGCGCGAGTTCATGACGGCCGCGGTCAGGCGTAGCGCAGCAGGATCAGCAGCGCCTGCAGCGCGATCATCACGAACAGCGCGGAGAGGTCGAGACCGCCGAGCGGCGGGATCAGGCGACGCACCGGCGCGAGCAGCGGTTCGCAGAGCCGCGTGACGATACTGCCGGCCGGGCTGTAACCCGCGCCGGCGAACCAGCTCATCAGGGCGTAGATCAGCACGGCGTAGAAATAGAACTGGATGACGGTGGCCAGCAGGCCGTACAGGCCGGCGAAGAGGACCGTGTCGACGCGCAGCAACGCGCCGGTCACGAACAGCAGCAGGCACGTCTTGACGAACTGCACGATCAGCAGTGCGACCAGCGAGGCGACGTCGAAGCGCCTGGCCGGCGGCAGGAACCGGCGCAGCGGCAGTACGAGCGGGTTCGTGAGCTTCAGCACCGCCTCGCCGATGGGATTGCGGAAGTCCGCCCGGACGAACGGCATCAGCAACCGCAGCAGGAACACGACGACGACCAGCGTGAGCAGCGTCTCGATCAGGAAATGCAGTGCGTTCATCGATGCGAGCCCTGGTTGGCCGGACTCAGTTGCCGGCGGCGGCGCCGTATTCCCGCGCCAGCTCGTTCGAGCGGCGCGCGGCGGCGGCAACGGCTCGCGCCAAAATAGCACGCAGCCCCGCACCCTCCAGTATTTCCATCGCCGCGGCGGTCGTGCCGCCCTTCGACGTGACCTGCGCCCGCAGTTGTGCCGGATCGACGTCCGCCGCCGCTGCCATGCGGCCGGCCCCGTGCGCAGTCTCGAGGCAGAGTGTGCGTGCCGTGACCGGGTCGAGGCCCAGTTCGACGGCGGCGGCCTGCAGCGCCTCGATCAACAGGAAGAAGTAGGCCGGGCCCGTGCCAGACACCGCGGTCACGACGTCCATCTGATCCTCCGCAGCCACCCAGACGGTGCGGCCGCAGGCGGAGAGGACGGCTTCGGCGTCGGCGCGCGACTCGTCGCTCACGTCGTCGCCTGCATACAGCGCGGAGACGCCGGCGTCGATCAGCGCCGGCAGGTTCGGCATGGTTCGCACCAGCGGCACGCCCGGCCCGAGCCACCGACGCAGGTCTGCCAGGCGGATGCCGGCGGCGATGGAGATGACCAGCGGCGTGCGCACCGACACGACCCCGGCGATCGAGCGCGCCGCTTCCGCCATCTGCTGCGGCTTGACGGCGAGCACCACGAGATCGGCCTCACCGAGGGCGTCCACGCCGCTGGACCGGGTCTGGACGCCGAAGCGGCGTTCGAGCCGGGCACGCTGCTCCGCGACCGGCTCGGCGACGACGATCGTCGCCGCCAGCGTACCGCGGGCGATCAGGCCCCCGATCAGGCTCGTCGCCATGTTGCCGCCGCCGACGAAGGCGATTCTCTTCTTCATGTCCTGCTTCCAAAAATGGCGGTGCCGATGCGCACGATGGTGGCGCCCTCGGTCACGGCGGCCTCGAGGTCGTCGCTCATGCCCATCGACAGCGTGTCCAGCCGGTGCCCGTTGGCATTGAGCCGCTCGAGCAGCTCCCGCAGCCGCCGGAACGGCCGGCGCTGGTCCTCGAACGACTGCGCGGGGGGCGGGATGCACATCAGGCCACGCAGACTGAGCCGCGGCATCACCCCGACGACCGTCGCGAGCGCCGCCACGCCCTCGGGCGCGATGCCGCCCTTGCCGGGCTCGTCCCCGAGCCGCACCTGCAGCAGCACCTGCAGCGGTGGCGCGTGATGCGGACGCTGGGCACTCAGCCGCGCGGCGATGCGCTCGCGGTCGACCGTGTGTACCCAGGCGAATCGCTCGGCGACCTCACGCGTCTTGTTGGCCTGCAGCTGCCCGATGAAATGCCAGCGCACACCCGCCAGGTCGGCCAGCTCGTCCACCTTGGCGGCGGCTTCCTGGACGTAGTTCTCGCCGAAGTCCCGCTGCCCGGCCGCGCACGCGGCGCGGACCATCGACGCCGGGTGCTGCTTGCTCACGGCGAGCAGGCAGACCGAGGCCGGGTCCCGTCCGGCGCGGCGTGCGGCGTCTGCGACGCGCTCGCGCACCGCCCCGAGCGCGGCGGGCGAGAACTGCGGAGCGGTTAACATATTGGGGTCGGAGGGGGTGATCTATACTGCGCTCGCCTGCGGTACCCGTTCGCTTCCGGACACGGATTGCAGGCCCAGGGAGTCACGATGGCCGTCGATATTGCCCAGCTATTGGCCTTCGCCGTCAAGAACAAAGCCTCCGACCTGCACCTGTCTTCCGGCGTGCCGCCGATGATCCGCGTCGACGGCGACATGAAGCGGATCAACATGCCACCGCTGACGCACAAGGAAGTGCACAGCATGGTGTACGACATCATGAATGACAAGCAACGGAAGGCGTACGAGGAATTCTACGAGACCGACTTTTCGTTCGAGATCCCGAAGCTGGCGCGCTTCCGGGTCAACGCGTTCAACCAGAACCGTGGCGCGGCCGCCGTGTTCCGCAACATCCCGTCGGTGGTGCTGTCGCTCGACGACCTGAACGCGCCCAAGATCTTCAAGGACATCGCGATGCAGCCGCGCGGCCTGGTGCTGGTCACCGGGCCGACGGGCTCGGGCAAGTCGACGACGCTCGCCGCGATGATCAACTACGTCAACGACAACCGGCCGGACCACATCATCACGATCGAGGATCCGATCGAATTCGTGCACGAGTCCAAGCGCTGCCTGATCAATCAGCGCGAGGTCCACCGCGACACCCTGGGCTTCAGCGAGGCCCTGCGCTCGGCGCTGCGCGAGGATCCGGACGTCATCCTGGTCGGCGAAATGCGCGACCTGGAGACCATCCGGCTCGCGCTCACGGGCGCCGAGACCGGTCACCTCGTCTTCGGCACGCTGCACACGAGCTCGGCTGCGAAAACCATCGACCGCGTCGTCGACGTGTTCCCGGCGGCGGAAAAGGAGATGGTGCGGGCGATGCTTTCGGAGTCGCTGCGCGCCGTGATTTCGCAGTCGCTGCTGAAGCGCATCGGCGGCGGGCGCATCGCGGCGCACGAGATCATGATCGGCACTCCCGCGATCCGCAACCTGATCCGCGAGGGCAAGATCGCGCAAATGTATTCCGCCATCCAGACGGGCCAGCAGGCCGGCATGCAGACGCTCGACCAGTGCCTCAAGGAACTGCTGCAGAAGGGCCTGATCACCAGGGAAGAAGCCCGCTTCCGCGCACAGAACAAGGAGGAATTCTAGGCAGGCACGCGGCCCCGCATGGCCGTGGGGCACGCAGCGTCGTCTGCCGGGAGACAAGGCATGGACCGCGAGACAGGCATCAAGCTCATGCAGGACCTCCTGCGCCGCATGGTCGAGCGCAAGGGATCCGATCTGTTCATCACGGCGGGCTTCCCGCCCGCGATCAAGATCGACGGCGAGATCAGGCCGCAGACGAACCAGCCGCTCGCGCCGGAGCAGGCGCAGCTGCTGGTGCGCGCGATCATGAACGACCGCCAGACCAAGGAGTTCGACGCGACGCGCGAGTGCAACTTCGCGATCGCGCCGCCGGGCATCGGCCGCTTCCGCGTGAGCGCATTCGTGCAGATGGGGCTCACGGGCGCCGTGCTGCGCACGATCAACGCGAAGATTCCTACCATCGAGGAGCTCGACCTGCCGCCGATCCTCAAGGAGATCGTGCTGTCGAAGCGCGGCCTCGTGATCCTCGTCGGCGCGACCGGCTCCGGCAAGTCGACCAGCCTCGCGGCGATGGTCGACTACCGCAACGACAAGACCCGCGGGCACATCATCACGATCGAGGACCCGATCGAGTACGTCCACGCGCACCGCAACTGCGTCGTGACGCAGCGCGAGGTCGGCGTCGACACCGAGTCCTGGCACATGGCGCTCAAGAACACGCTGCGCCAGGCGCCCGACGTGATCCAGATCGGCGAGATCCGCGATCGCGACACCATGGAGTATGGCATCCAGTTCGCCGAGACGGGCCACCTCGTGCTCGCGACGCTGCACGCCAACAGCGCGAACCAGGCGCTCGACCGCATCATCAACTTCTTCCCTGAGGACCGCCGCGAGCAGTTGCTGATGGACCTGTCGCTGAACATCCGCGCGATGATCTCGCAGCGCCTGGTGCCTCGTGAAGAGGGCAAGGGCCGCATCGCCGCGATGGAAATCATGCTGAACACGCCGCTGATCGCCGACCTGATCTTCCGCGGCGAGGTCGCCGCCATCAAGGAGATCATGGCGAAGTCGAACCGGCTCGGCATGAAGACCTTCGACCAGGCGCTGTACGAACTGTACGAGACTGGCGTGATCTCGTACGAGGAGGCGCTGCGCAACGCCGATTCGAAGAACGAGATCCGCCTGCGCATCAAGCTCGAGAGCAAGCGCAAGGACGCGCACGAGGGAGACGAGACCGGCAAGCTGAAGATCGTCGAGGAAGAAGAGTAACAGCCAGATGGCCGCCACCATGCCAGCCGACAACATCACCGGGCCCGACGCCGAAACCACCCTGAGCGGCGCGACGGACGCGACGCGCAACTTCGTGCTCAACACGAAGCCGCTGTTCAAGCTGATGGTGGAGAAGAAGGCCTCGGATCTCTTCTTCACCTCGAACGCTCCGATCAAGATCAAGATCGAGGGCAGGATCATCCCCGTCAACCGCCAGGTGCTGACGGCCGAGCAGGTGCAGCAGGCCGCTTACGGCCTCATGAACCAGGAGCAGATCGATTACTTCCAGCAGGAACTCGAGATCGATTTCGCCGTGTCGGAGCCTGGTCTGGGGCGGTTCCGCGTCAACGTCTTCCACCAGCGCGGCAACCCCGCGATGGTGCTGCGCTACATCACGGCGGAGATGCCCTCGATCGAGGAACTTGGCCTGCCGCCGATCATGAAGGAACTGGTCATGATCAAGCGCGGCCTCGTGCTGATGGTCGGCGCCACGGGCTCGGGCAAGTCGACCTCGCTCGCGGCGATGCTCAACTACCGCAACGAGAGCTCCTCGGATCACATCCTCACGGTCGAGGACCCGATCGAGTTCCTGCACCGGAACAAGAAGTCGATCGTGAACCAGCGCGAGGTGGGGCTCGACACCAAGTCGTTCCACCGCGCACTGCGCAGCGCCATGCGCGCGGCGCCCGACGTCATCCTGATCGGCGAGATCCGCGACCGCGAGTCGATGGAGTACGCGATCACGTTCGCCGGCACGGGGCATCTCTGCCTCGCGACCCTGCACGCGAACAACGCGGCCGAGACGCTCGACCGCATCATCAACATGTTCCCGCGCGACCAGCACACGCAGATCTTTCTCGACCTGTCGCAGTACCTGCGAGCGGTCGTCTCCCAGCGTCTGGTCATGGGCCGGGACGGCCGGCGCTGCGCCGCGATCGAGGTGCTGCTCAACACGCCGCACGTGCAGGAGCTGATCAAGCAGGGCGACGTGGTCGGCGTCAAGGAGGCGCTGATCAAGAGCAGCGAGAAGGGCATGCAGTCCTTCGACGTGGCGCTCTACAATCTGCACCTCGAAGGCAAGATCACGCTCGACGAGGCCGTCAACAACGCCGACTCGCGCACGAACCTCGAGGCGAAGATCAACTTCGGCTGAGGCGGTCGCCGCCGACCCGCAACCACAACCCGTCTGGCATTCATCCGGAGATGCCCCAGACGGTGCACGCCCCGCTGCGCGGTCAGGTGACCGGAGGGAACACGGCGTTCGCGTCGAACACGGGCCCGTCGACGCAGACGCGCTTCATCGCGAGCGAGCCGTCCGGGTGCACGACCGGCACGGCGCACCCGGCACAGCCGCCGACGGCACAGGCCATGAATTCCTCGAGCGACACCTGGCAGGGCACGCCGAAACGGCGCGCGACACGCGCCATGGCCTGCAGCATGGGCGTCGGACCGCAGGCGAACACCTCGACCTCGGCCAGTGCCGTGGCATCGAATGACGCGAGCCAGTACGCGGCGAGGTCGGTCACGTAGCCGTGGTAGCAGCCCGCGAAGCCGCCGAAGCTGGCAAGCCGGCTGGCAATGCCCCAGTCGTCGAGCAGCGGCATGCATGCGATGGCCTCGGCCGGCATGCCGGGCACCAGGATCGTTGACGGCCGCGCCCGGAACGGGAACCCGATTTCCGACCCCATCAGCACGACCGGCTTCCACGCGGCCTCGGTGGCGCGCGCCCTGAGCGTCTCCGCGAGGAACACCATCGGCGGAATGCCGACACCGCCCCCCACGAGCAGCGTGCGCGGCCGCTGCGCGTGCGCGACGAAGCCCTGTCCGATCGGCCCGAGCACGCTGAGCTTCGCGCCAACCGGCTGTCGCGACAGCTCGTCGAGACCGGGCCCGACCACCTTGTAGAGAATGTCGATCCAGCCTTCCCGCCCGTTCGCGCGCATCAGCGACAGCGGCCGACGCATGGGCCGCCCGGGATCGCAGGTGAGGTGCGCAAAGCTGCCGGGCCGCGCCGCCGCGGCGCAACGCGGGGCCTGGATGCGGACGACGTACTGGCGGCCGGGGTGTTCCTGCCGCGCGAGCAGCGTGCCTTCCTCGACGAAGATCGTGTCGCGGTGCGCGTGTCCGGCGGTGGGCCGGCCGTGACTGCGGCCAGGCGCGTCGATGCTGCAGCGGGCGGCGGCAGGTGTGGCGTGGTCGGGCAAGACGTCTCCGCGGGCGGTCATCCGGCGCGCCGCCCGGCTTCGACGTTGCGCAACTGCACGTTGCGCACGATGGTCGCGAGCACGGCCATGCGCACGGCGACGCCGTTGCGCACCTGCTGCTGCACCGCCGACTGCGGTCCGTCGGCTACGGCGTCGGTGATCTCCACGCCGCGGTTCATCGGGCCGGGGTGCAGGACGATGGCGTCCGGACGCGCGAGACGGACCGTGCGCTCGGTGATGCCCCATTCACGCAGGAACGCGTCGACGTCCGGGATGCGGCTCGTGTCCATGCGCTCTTTCTGGATGCGCAGAGCCATGACGACGTCGGCGTCGCGCAGCCCGTCGTCGAGCGCGGTGCAGCGCCGCGCGCCGGGAAACTCGTCCGCGTCGGGCATCAGCGCCTCGGGCGACACGAGCCGCAGTTCGCCGACGCCGAGTGTCTGCAGCGCCGTGCCCGTCGATCGCGCCACGCGCGAGTGCCGGATGTCACCGACGATCGCCACGGCGAGCGAGCCCAGGTCCGGCCCCTTGCGCTGGCGCATCGTCAGCACGTCGAGCAGCCCCTGCGTCGGGTGCGAGATGTGGGCTTCGCCCGCGTTCAGCACGCTGACGTGCGGCTGCACCTGGGCCGCGACGAAGGCCGGTACGCCTGGCTCGGAGTCGCGCATGACGAACACGTCGACGTGCATCGCCTGCAGGGTGTAGATGGTGTCGAGCACCGTCTCGCCCTTGGCGCGCGAGGACGACTGCATGTCGAGGTTGACGACGTCGGCGCCGAGCCGCCTTGCCGCGAGCTCGAACGAGACGCGCGTGCGGGTGCTCGGCTCGAAGAACAGGTTCGCGACGGTGCGGCCGGCGAGGCTGCCGTCGCGCGCCGCCAGGTCGCCCGGGTGGCGCACGTAGAACTGCGCGAAGTCGAGCAGTCCCGTCAGTTCGTCGCGCGACAGCCCTTCGAGCGTGAGCAGGTGACGCAGGCGCCCGGCGTGGTCGCGCTGCAGGTCTCGGCCGGTGTCGGTCTTCAAGCGCAGCTCCCGGTCAGGGATCTCAGGTTCGTCCTCTCAGCCAGGTCTCGAGGATCAGGCGCGCGGCGCTCGCGTCCACGTCCTCCGGCCGGATCCGCCGCGACCGTACCCCCGAGCGGCGCTCGTGGCGCAACTCGTCGTACGCGGCCGCCGAAGTCAGTCGTTCGTCGACGAAGTCCACGGGCAGGCCGCTGCGCCGCGCGAGGTCCTCGCCGAAGGCGCGGCTGGCCGCGGTCGTGGTCGTCTCCGAGCCGTCCATATTATAGGGGAGGCCCACGAGCAGCCGCGTCGGCGCCCACCGGGCAATGCACGTATCGACGGTGGCCCAGTCCGGTGATCCAAGGCGGGCCGGCAGCACGCCTACGGCGGTGGCGGACCCCGTCAGCGTCTGGCCAACGGCCACGCCGATGCGCCGCGTGCCGAAATCGAACGCGAGCAGCACCTCGCCCGTCGTCGACGGCCGGCCGGCGCCCGGGGCGGGCGATGGCAGTTCGTCGTCGCTCAGGCGTGGCCCGCGTCGCTGCTCAACGAGAGCAGGTCGATCCCGAGCAGGCGCGCGGCGGCATGCCAGCGCTGCTCGACGGGTGTGGTGAAAAGCAGGCGTTCGTCCGCGTCGACCGTCAGCCAGGCGTTGCGCGCCACCTCGTCTTCGAGCTGGCCGGCGTCCCAGCCCGCGTAGCCGAGCGCGATGACCGCGCTCTCGGGGCCTTCGCCGGCCGCCAGGGCATCGAGGATGTCGCGCGAGGTCGTCAGGTGCATGCGCCCGGAAAAGGGCAGCGACGACTCCCAGCGGGCCGGCGTGGGGGAGTGCAGCACGAAGCCACGCTCCGTCTGCACCGGGCCGCCACGCAACACCGGCTGCGAGTTGACACGCGAGCGCTGCGAGTCGAGCCCGAGCTGCTCGAACACCTCGCCGAGCGTCATCGGCAGCGTGCGGTTGATGACGATGCCGAGCGCGCCGCGCTCGCTGTGCTCGCAGACCAGCGTCACGGTCTGCGCGAAGTTCGGGTCGTCCATCGCCGGCATGGCGATGAGGAACTGGTTGGTGAGGTAGTCCGCCACGGTGGCGACAGTAGCGTGCTACGGCGCGTCCGTGAAGACCGCGCCGTCACTGGCGAGACGCCCGTTGAGGAACTGCCACTCGTAGGCAAACCGGAGCACTGGGTAGCGTTGGCGCAAGGCCGGCGAGAACGGGTCGAACGGAGCCGCGAGACGCACGATGGTCACCGCGGCCTGGTCGAGCTCGCGGTGGCCGCTGGAGCGGCGTACCATCACCGCGTCGAGCGAGCCGTCCGCACGCACGGCCACCTCGAGCACCGGGTTGCCCGACATGCTCCGGCGCCGCGCTTCGTTCGGGAAGTTCAGCGTGCCGACGCGTTCGATGCGCCGCTTCCAGCCGTCGAGGTAGGACGCGATCGCCGATTCGCGAGTGTCCGCGAGCAGCTTGCCGTCGACCGACCGCTGGCCGCGCAGGTGCAACTCGCGGTCGGCCACCGCCGCGTCGAGGCCGAGCGTCGGCACCGCGGGCGAAGGCTGCGCCCGGAACACCGGCATCGCATCCGGCGTGTCCGCGCCGACCGGCAGCCGCTCCGAATTCAGCGACCGCCGTGCGAGCACGGATACCTGCCCGCGCGGTTGCTCGGGCGATGCCTGCTCGCGGCTCGCGTCGGGCGGCCGCGGTCCGCTCTGTTCCAGTTGTGGCCGCGCCTCGGGCAGCGAGCTGCGCCTGGGCACGCGGCTGTTGCCCGAGCCCTTCTGGTTGCGCTGTGCGAGGTAGGCGGCATCCTCGTTTGGCCCCGAGTCCGGCCCGCCGGACACGAGCAGGATCTCGAGCGTCGGCAGCGGCCGGTCCAGCGGGCTGGGAGCCTCGAATCGCACGCCGAGGATCAGCAAGCCGTGCAGCAGCGCGGCGATGAAGATCGCCGTGGCCAGCCGGTCGCTGGTCCGGTCGCGGCCGTGCGATGCCATGGCGGACGCCATCCTGTTCAGCGCGCCACGAGGCGCCGGGCGATCGCGTCCATGAGCGTGCCGGCGATGTCGATGCCGAACTGGCGGCCGAGTTCGCGCACGCCCGTCGGACTGGTCACGTTGATTTCCGTGACGAACCCGCCGATGACGTCGAGGCCGACGAACAGCATGCCGCGCTCGCGCAGGACCGGGCCGATCTGGCCGGCCAGCCAGCGGTCGCGGTCGTCCAGCGGGCGCCCGACCCCCTTGGCGCCGGCGGCGAGATTGCCGCGGTTGTCCGCCTCGGACGGAATGCGGGCCAGTGCGTACGGGACGGGTTCGCCATCCACCAGGATCACCCTCGAGTCGCCGGTCGTCACGATGTCGGGGATATAACGTTGCACGATCGCGTAGCGCGTGCCGTATTCGGTGAGCGTTTCGAAGACGACGTTGGCATTCTTGTCGCCCGCGTCGATGACGAAGATCGACCGGCCGCCCATGCCGTAGAGCGGCTTGCAGACCGCACGCCCATGCTCGCGAAGGAAGGCGTGCATGTCGGCCATGTCACGGGTGATCAGGGTCGGCGCGCAGCAGTGCGGGAACCAGGCCGTGTAGACCTTCTCGTTCATGTCGCGCAGGCCCTGCGGCCGGTTCACGACCAGCGCTCCCTGCATCTCGGCGCGCTCGAGGATGTATGTCGAGTAGACGTACTCGGTGTCGAACGGCGGGTCTTTGCGCATCAGGATCGCGTCGAAATCGCCGAGCCGCGAGACGACGGGCTCGTCGCGCGTGAACCAGCTCTGGTCATGGTCGCGCACTGCGAGCGGGCGTGCGCGGCCCATCGCCACGCCGTCGCGCAGCCAGAGGTCCGCGAGTTCGAGATAATGGACTTCCCAGCCGCGCTGCTGGGCGGCCAGCAGCATGGCGAGCGTGGTGTCCTTCCCCGGCTTGATGTCCTCGATCGGGTCCATGACGACGGCGATGCGGACGGGTTGTGGCGACATGCGGACTCCGGTCGAGCGCGGCCGTGCGGAAGGGTCACTGTGATGGCCGTCATGGTATCGAAAGCGGCCAATGGCAGGGGGGTGGCCAATATGTTAAAACGCCTGCGCTGGCAGAGTGCCGGCGCTTAGCGTCGCGCTGCCACGCAGGCATAAGGCAGAGGATCACGAGGGCATGGAAAACACGGCAGCCAGCAACAGCCGGCCGCGGCTGGCCGGCCTCAAGGTGCTGGTCATCGACGACAGCAAGACGATCCGCCGCACGGCGGAGACGTTGCTGGCGCGCGAGGGCTGCGAGGTCTTCACGGCGGTGGACGGCTTCGACGCGCTGTCGAAGGTCGCCGACCATCAGCCCGACATCGTCTTCGTCGACATCATGATGCCGCGGCTCGACGGCTACCAGACCTGCTCCCTGATCAAGCACAACAAGGTGTTCCGCACCATCCCCGTGATCATGCTCTCGAGCAAGGACGGGCTGTTCGACCGCGCCCGCGGCCGCATCGTCGGCTCGGAGCACTACCTGACCAAGCCGTTCACGCGCGAAGAGCTGCTGAGCGCGATCGAGACCCACGTACACCGCGCCTGACCGCGCCCCGATTCGGAGGACCTCCCGTGGCACTGGTTCTGATCGTGGATGACTCGCCGACCGACGTCCACGTCATGCAGAGGGCGCTCGAGCAGCACGGCTTCAGGACCGCGGCGGCGGCCGACGGCAGCGAAGGCCTGCGCCTCGCGCGGGAGATGCACCCGGACCTGATCCTCATGGACATCGTCATGCCGGGGGTCAACGGCTTCCAGGCCACCCGGGAACTCGCGAACGACCCACAGACGCGCCGGATCCCGGTCATCATGGTGACCTCGAAGTCCCAGGAATCCGACCGGGTGTGGGGCCTGCGGCAGGGCGCCGTCGACTACATCGTGAAGCCCGTCGCCACGGAGCAGCTCGTCCGCAAGGCCCAGGCCGCGATCGCTTCCTGAGCCGACATGCGAGGCGCCACCGGCCTGCGATCGCTCCGCGACCGCCCCTTCGAACTCCTGCGGGAAATCGACCGTCGCGCCCGTGCGGCCGCGCAGGGCCAGCCCGAATCCGTCGCCACCGGAGCGGAGTGGGTCGGTGTCGCGTTCCGCCTGGGCGGCGAGGCGTTCCTGGTCGCCCGCGAGGAGACGCGCGAGGTGCTGGCGTTTCCGCCCGCCGTCACGCGCGTGCCCGGCGCGCGGCCGTGGATCCGGGGTCTGTCGAACGTGCGCGGCCAGCTGTTGCCCGTGATCGACCTGCGGGCATTTCTCGGCACCGGTGCCACGTCGGTCAGCCGGACGAGCCGCGTGCTCGTCGCGAACCATCGCGAGATTCCCGCCGGCCTCGTCGTCGACGAGGTGATGGGCTTCCGGCGGTTCTACGAGAGCGAGTTCTCGGCCGACCTGCCGCCGACGCTGCTGCGCTGCGAGCGCTACCTCGCCGGCGCGTTCCGGCGTGGCACGGAAGTCTGGCCTGTGTTCAGCGTCCGGACGCTGCTCGAGAGCCAGCAGTTCATGCAGGCCGCGGCTTCGTAGCCGCCGCCCAACGAGGCAGACGATGGTGAACCCATGACCCAGAGAATCGACGCCGCCCGCCTGCAGCCACTGCTGCTCGGCGTGGCGCTCGTGGCGGCCCTGCTCGCGGCCATCACGCTGGTGCTGGCCGGGCGCGCCATGCAGCAGCAGTCGCAGTTGCGCGAGCACATGGCGTCGCTCACCTCGCTCTCGCAGAACATCCCGCTGCAGGCGGGCGCCGCGGTGCGCGGCTCGGCCCCGGCGTTCGACGCGCTCGGCGCCTCGCGGGCGCGTCTCGAGCGCGTCATCGACGAGATCAACGCCGGCAAGTCGGCCTGGGGGCCGCTCGCGTCGCCGAGCGCGCGCCTGCTCGGCCAGGAAAGCGGCTGGCCGGCACTGCTCGAGCAGTCGCAGGCCGTGCTGGACGGCCGCGAGGCGGCATTGCAGGCGCAGCAGACCGCGGCGGACGTGCGCGAGAAGCTGCCGCAGCTGCTGGCCGTCGCCGTGCAGGTGCTGAAGCAGATGGGGCCGTCGCGTTCCGAATCCGTGGGGCGCAGCTTCGAGCGGTTCGAACTGCGGGCGCAGGCGCTCGAGCAGGACCTGAACGGGCTCGCGGGCGGCACGGTGCCGGTCGAGGCCGCCGCGCGGCGGCTCACGGACAGCCTGAACTACCTCGCCGAGGTCGCGGCCGGCGTGAATGGCGAGCCAAACCAGCTCGGCCTCGTCGCCGCCCCGCCGCCCGCGGCGGCGAGCGCAGCCGAACTGCTCGCCCTGCAGCGCGATCTCGCCGAGCAGGTCCAGCGCACGATCGACCTCGCCGATCCGCTCGAACAGATGCAGGCCGCGCGCAACGCGCTGACCGAGACCGGGGCGACACTGGGCGCGGGACTCGCGCAGCTCGACATGAACGGCGCCGTGCGCGCCGGCAACCTGCTCGCGAGCCCGTGGCTGCCGCTCCTGTTCATCGTCGTCGCGCTGGCCGCCGTTGCGGCGCTCGCCTGGCTGCATCGCGAGCTCGCCTCGCTGCGCAAGACTGCCGAACAGCAGGCCCGCCAGAACGAGCGCAACCAGCAGGCGATCCTCAGGCTGCTCGACGAGTTGTCGAGTCTCGCCGACGGCGACCTGACGGTGCAGGCCACGGTCACCGAGGACATCACCGGCGCGATCGCCGACTCGATCAACTACGCCATCGACGCGCTGCGCGAGCTGGTCGTGACCATCAACGACTCGGCCGTCAAGCTCGACGCCGCCACGCGCCAGACCCAGGCGCTGTCCACCCACCTCGCCAAGGCGTCGTCGGCGCAGTCGAAGCAGATCGGCGCGGCGTCCGAGTCGATCGCGGCCATGGCGGCTTCCACGGAGGAAGTCTCGGGCAACGCCGAGCGATCCTCCGACGTCGCGCGCCACTCGGTCGACATCGCGCACAAGGGCGGCGACGCCGTGCGCCGCACCATCGACGGCATGAACGCCATCCGCGAAAACATCCAGGAGACCTCCAAGCGCATCAAGCGCCTCGGCGAGAGCTCGCAGGAGATCGGCAACATCGTCGAGTTGATCAACGACATCGCCGAGCAGACCAACATCCTCGCGCTGAACGCGTCGATCCAGGCGTCGATGGCCGGGGAGGCCGGGCGCGGCTTCGCGGTCGTCGCCGACGAGGTGCAGCGTCTCGCCGAGCGCGCCGCGAACGCGACCAAGCAGATCGAGGTGCTCGTGCGCACCATCCAGGCCGACACCAACGAGGCCGTCGTGTCGATGGAGCGCACGACGACGGACGTCGTGGGCGGCGCGCTGCTCGCCGAGAACGCTGGCGCCGCGCTCGAGGAGATCGAGCAGGTGTCGAACCAGATCGCGGGCCTGGTGCAGAACATCTCCGCGAGCTCGCGCCAGCAGGCGGGCGTGTCGCAGAGCATCTCGCGCAACATGCAGGTACTGCGCGAGATCAGCTCGCAGACGGCCGAGAGCACGAGCGCGACGTCGACGTCGATCGGCAAGCTGGCGGAACTCGCGACGCAGTTGCGCAAGTCGGTCGCGGGCTTCCGCCTGCCGGGGTCGATGGCGGCGGGCACCACCGGCGAGTTCCCGCTATTGCGGTCCGACGAGACGCCCGCCGTGCCACCACCACCGACGGATGCGACCGTGGCGGTGCGACGCTTCGGCGGGCTGGCTGGCTGACCGGGGCGGGCGCAGAGACGTGACGACCGGACCCCTGCCCATCGCGACCGTGGACGAGGCACACGCCTCGCTGCTGGTGATTTCCCACGAGGTCGCGGTCGAACTCAACGAGGCGCGCGCCGGGCTCGAGGCATTCGCCGAAAGGCCCGAAGACCGCGGCGCGCTGCACCGGTTTGCCGCGCACATCCATCTCGCGCGCGGCGCCCTGCGGCTCGCCGAGGTCTATGGCGGCGCGTTGCTCGCCGAGGAGATGGAGGCCGTCGCGCGCTACGTCGACGTGCATTCGGGCGACGGCCGCGTCGATGCCGACGGCCTCGACGCGCTGATGCGGGCGATGGAGCAGTTGCCGGCGTACGTCGAGCGGGTTGCGACCGGTGCGCGCGACATCCCGCTCGGGCTGCTGCCGCTGCTCAACGACCTGCGCGCCGTGCGTGGCGCGGCGCTGCTGTCGGAGGGCACGCTGCTGATGCTGAATCTGCGCTCCGACGCGCAGGCCAACCCGACGTCGCCGTTTGCGGGCGACCGTGAGATCGCCGAGCTCGCGCGCAAGCTGCGCTCCCGGTTCCAGCTCGCGCTGCTCGGCTGGATCCGCGGCGAGAAGGTCGACGAGAACCTGAATCACCTCGCCGAGATCGCGCTGCAGTTCGAGCAGGCGGCGTCGACCAAGCCGGTGTTCCAGCTCTGGTGGGTCGTCGGCGCCGTGCTGGAGGCCCTGCGCTCGGGCGGTGTCGACGCCAACGTGTCGATCAAACGGCTGCTCGGGCATGTCGACCGCGAGATGAAGCGGCTGACCGACCTGGGCGAGGCGAGGTACGCTGCGACGCCGCCGGCCGACGTGCTGAACAACCTGCTCTACTACGTCGCGCAGAGCACGCGGCCCGGGTCCCGGACCGACGCGGTGCGCGAGTCGTTCGGCCTGCACGACGTCGTTGCGAGCAACGGGCCCGAGGTCGTCGAGTCGGCGGACACGCTGTCGGCGCCGAGCGTGCGTCTGATGCGCACCGTGGCCGCGGCCATCCGCGAGGACCTCACGCGCGTCAAGGACGTGCTGGACATCTTCGTGCGCAAGGGTGCCACGCAGGTCGACGATCTGGCGCCGCAGCTCGAACTGCTGCGCAAGATCAGCGACACGCTCGGCGTCCTCGGCCTGGGTGCGTTGCGCTCGCGGGTCGAGAACGAGCTCGAATCGCTCAAGTCGGTCGTCGAACGGCGTTCGCCGCCCGACGACGCGGCGCTGCTCGGCATCGCCTCGGCGCTGATCGCGGTCGAGGATAACCTCGATTCGCAGCTCGTCCGCCTGATCCTGCCCGAGGCGACGCCGGTCGGGACGTCGGCCAACGAGCCGACGGACGAGGAATTCCGCCTCGTGCAGGAAGCGGTGCTGCGCGAGTGCATCGTCAACATGGCGCGCATCAAGGAAGCCGTTACGCACTCGCTGTCCGCGCCGGCGGAGGCCCAGGGCCTCGACCAGGTCCCGCAACTCGTGCGCGGCATCACGGCCGGTCTGCTCATGCTCGGCAAGCAGCGCGCGGTCGATGTCATGGAGAACGTCGGGCGTGCGCTGGGCCGCGTCGTGCGGCCGGACGCCACGCTGACGCCGGCGCGACTCGAACGCATGGCCGATGCCATCGTCGCGGTCGAGTACTACATGGAGACGCTGCAGGCTGGCCGGGCCGACCAGTGGCAGATGCTCGATGCCGCCGAGGCGCGGCTGAGCGAGGTCGAGCCAGCGGCCGCGAGAGGCGCGCCGCTGCCTGAGTCCACGCCGGCCATCGAGCCGGCGGTCGATCGCTCGCAGCGAGTCGTGCCGCTGTTCCCGACGGTGCCGGTCGAGCCGTCGGCCGCCCGCGCTCCTGTGCCACCTGTCGCGGCCGCGGCACGCCCGGTCGTGACGCCGCCCACGGTCGTCGATCCCGAATTCCTCGCCGTCTTCGTCGAGGAGGCGCGCGAGAACGTTGCCCGCCTGGAGGCGCTGTTCCCGCAATGGGAGCAGAGTCCGCTCGACGTCGACGCGTTGCGCGACCTGCGGCGCGCCTTCCACACGCTCAAGGGCAGCGGCCGCATGGTCGGTGCGAGCCGCGTCGGCGAGTTTTCGTGGAGCGTCGAATCGCTGCTCAATCGCGTCATCGAGGCCACGCTGGCCCGCACGCCGGACATCGTGGCGGTCGTGCGCGATGCGGTGGCCGTGATGCCGTCGCTGGTCGACGAGATCGATACGGGCCGTCCGGCCGCGGTCGACGTCGCCGGCATCATGGCGCGCGCCGACGCGATTTCCGGTCGCGAGGGCCCGCCGCTGCCCGGTGACGCTGTGCCGTTGCCTGCCGCGCCCACGTCTGTCGCTGGCGAACTCCAGCCGCCGCCTGGATCGCTGCCGGAGTCCATGGCTCCGGCGTCGGGGCCTGCCGCCGCGACCGAGGAGACCGCCCCACGGCAGGTCGAGACGCCGGCCGCCGCGGCCATCGCCACCGAGTCCGCGATGGACCCGATCCTGCGGGACATTTTCCGCAAGGAGACCGCGGGTCACATCGCCGTGGTCCGCGACTACCTCGCGCGCTGCGCGCGCGGCATTGCACCGTACCCGGTCACCGAAGCGCTTTATCGTGCCTGCCACACGCTGAGCGGCATCGCGAAGACCGCAGGTGCTCGCCAGGGCATCAAGGTCGCCGAGCCGATGGAGCATCACGTCCGCAAGCTCCACGACAACGGCCGTGGCCTCGATGCCGAGGCCGTCCTGTTGCTGCAGGACACGGTGCGTCTGCTCGAGACAGTCGCCGAGAACGTCGACGAGAACACCGGCTTCTTCCCGGAGCAGGGCCGACTGGCGGCGGGCTGGTGGGCGCTCGATCGCGCGCTCGATGCGGAACTCGCGCATCTCGCCGAAGCCGCGGAGCGCACGCTCGCCGAAACGTGGGAAGCGGAGCCGCCGTCGCTCGACGAGGTCGAGCCGTCCGAATCAGCCGAGCAGGGGGCTGCCGGCGGAGTCGTTGCTGTGGAGCAGCCCGTCGCGGTCGAGCCGCCTGCGATCGAAGGAGATTGGCTGCCCACGATGATCGTGCCGGCGCCCGCATGGCCCGAGGAGCCGGCGGCAGTCGAGGCACCGGCAGCGCCCGCGGCGGCGCCTGCAGCGGCATCTCCAGCGGTGTCCGAAATGGCGCCACCGGCCCTCGAGCTTCCCGCCGAACGCGTGGTATCGCCGGACGCGATCATCGAGCGGTTCGCCATCGAGCCGGTTCCGCCGCCGGAGGCACCGCCGCCGTTCGAACGGCACCTGCCGACGGTCGAGGACGAGGAATTCGACGCCGACATCGCGGCGATCTTCGGTGAAGAGGCGACCGAACTGCTCGAGCAGGCCGAGGCCGCCTTCGCGAGCTGGCGCGCGGACCGAGCCGACCGCAGTCGCGTGACCGAATTGAAGCGTTTGCTGCACACGCTCAAGGGCGGTGCACGCATGGCGGGCATTCGCGCCATGGGCGACCTGAGTCACGAGGTCGAGTCGTTCCTCGCGCTCGTCGAGTCGGACGCGACGCGCGGTGATGCGGCCACGCTCGACGTGCTGCAGGCCTCGCTCGACGAGTTGCACCGCATGCGCGAGATGGCCAACTCCGGTCTGCACATCCCGCCGGCTGCGGAGCTCATGGTGCGCATCCGCGCGGCCGGCGCAGCACCCGCCCCGGTCGTGGAACAGCCCCCGACGCCGGCCGCCGCGGAGGTCGTGCAAGACGTACCGGTCGTACCGGCGGCACCGGTCGCGCCGGTCGCGCCGGTCGCGCCGGTCGCGCCGGTCGAGCCGGTCGCGCCGGCCATGGTGGAGGTCATCGAGACGGAGTCGCCCGCCGCGGGGATCTTCGTGGAGGAATCGACGGGCACCGAACGTGTACTGGAGCCCGTCGTCGGAGAAGCGACGGCGTCGTTGCCGCCCGTCGGCGTCGAAATCCTCGAAGGCGTCGAAGGCGTCGAGGCCATCGAGACCATCGAGACCGTACTGGCGGAGGCGAGTGAGGACACGGCGCCGACGCACGAGGCGCCGCCACCCGACACGTGGCCGCACGCGACGCAGGTGACGGAAGTTGCCGGACCCGTCGAGGCCGAGGGGGCGCCGGCCGCCGTTGCACCGCCACCGCTCGAACCGGCTGCCGCGCCAATGGAGATCGAACCCGCCGCGACCGAGCGTGAATCCGCCACCCGGCCGCCGATGTTCGCGCCGATAGCACCCGCCGAGCCGTCGCCGTTCCAGATCGCGGCCGCTTACGCGCAGCCGGTGCTGCCAGGCCGCGAGCCCGTGGCGCCCGTCGAGCGCGTCGAACTCGCGCGCGTCGATGCAGAACTGCTCGATGACCTGCTCAACAACGCCGGCGAGGTCAGCATCTTCCGCGCGCGCATCGAGCAGCAGATGACGCTGTTCGAGTTCAATCTCGCGGAACTCGACCGCACCGTGACGCGCCTGCGCGCGCAGTTGCGCAAGCTCGAGCTCGAGACCGAAGCGCAGATCCTGCACAAGCACCAGGTCGACGAAGCGGCGCACCGCGCCGAGTTCGACCCGCTCGAACTCGACCGTTACTCGACCATCCAGCAGCTCTCGCGCGCGCTCGCTGAATCCGTCAGCGACGTCGCCAGCATCGAGGGGCTGCTCGCCAACCTGAACCGCGATGCGCAGAGCCTGCTGCAGCAGCAGGGACGTGTCGTCACGGAGGTACAGAACGGGCTCATGCGCACGCGCATGGTGCCGTTTCAGCGTCACGTGCAGCGCCTCACGCGGCTGTTGCGGCAGGCGGCGACGGAGTCCGGCAAGAAGGCGGAACTCGTGGTCGAAGGCGCCTCGGGCGAGCTCGACCGGCAGGTGCTCGAGCGCATGCTGCCGCCGTTCGAGCACATGCTGCGCAACGCGGTCGTGCACGGAATCGAGTCGCCGGCGGATCGCGTCGCGGCCGGCAAGCCGGAAACGGGCTGCATCACCATGAAGCTGCAGCGTGAAGGCGCCGAGGTCGTCATCGTCGTCGAGGACGACGGCGCGGGCCTGGACGTGTCGGCCATCTGCAGCAAGGCCCGCCAGATGGGCCTGCTGCGGCCGGAGCAGGAGCTGACCGACGAGGAAGCGCTGCAGCTGATCCTCGAGCCGGGCTTCAGCACCGCGAACCGGCTGACGCAGCAGGCAGGTCGCGGCGTGGGCATGGACGTCGTCGCGACCGAGATCAAGAAGCTCGGCGGCGGCCTGTTCATCGAGTCGAAGACCGGATACGGCGCGCGCTTCACTATCCGCCTGCCGTTCACGCTGGCCATCACGCAGGCGCTGATCGTCCGCGTGCACGACGAGCTTTTCGCCTTGCCAATGGCGACCGTCGAAGGCGTCGCGCGCCTGTCGCGCAGCGAGATCGAGCGCCATCTCGAGGAAGACCTGCCGGCATTCGAGTACGGCGGCAACACCTATCGTTTCCAGCACCTCGGCTCGTTCGTGGGCAGCGGGCCTTCGCTGCTGCCGGAGACCGACGCGGCGCTGCCCGTCATCCTCGTGCGCGCGGGCGAGCACTCGACGGCGCTCGTCACCGACGAGCTGGTCGGCAGCCGCGAGATCGTCGTGAAGTCCGTCGGGCCCCAGATCGCGGGCATTCGCGGCATTTCGGGCGCGACGATCCTCGGCGACGGCCGCATCGTCGTCATCCTCGACATGGGCACACTCGTGCGCTCCGAGTGGCGGGCGCGTGCCGCGGCGGACGGTGCGAGGCCGACCCGCGACGAGCGCATCTTCGCGCTGGTCGTGGACGACTCGATCACGGTGCGCCGCGTCACGCAGCGGCTGCTCGAGCGCAATGGCATGCGTGTCATGACCGCGAAGGACGGCGTCGAGGCGCTCTCGCTGCTGCAGGAGCACGTGCCGGACGTCATTCTGCTCGATATCGAGATGCCGCGCATGGACGGCTACGAGGTCGCCTCGCACGTGCGCAACGACGCGCGGCTCGTCGACGTGCCGCTCATCATGATCACCTCGCGCGTGGGCGACAAGCACCGCGCCCGCGCGATCGAGCTGGGCGTCGACGACTATCTCGGCAAGCCGTACCAGGAGAGCCAGCTGCTCGACGCGATCGAGCCGCTGGTGCTCGCGCGCCGGCGCCTGCCGGACTGACCAGGGGACCACGCACGATGACCACGACGGCCACGAACCCGGGCGCTGCAGGCGAGGAGATCTACTGCCTGCTGCTGCCGCTGGCCGACGACCGGCTGCTGCTGCCGCGCTCCTGCGTGACCGAGGTCATCAACTACCAGGCGCCGACGCCGATGGAAGCGGCGCCACCGTGGTACCTCGGCACGATCGCCTGGGGCGGCCGGCGCGTCCCGCTGGTGTCGTTCGAGGCGACGCTCGGCAAGCCGCTGCCGCGTGCGAGCGGGCGCACGCGCATCGTCGTCATGCAGGGCCTCACCGGCCGGGCCGGCGGCCACTTCGCCGTGCTGACGCAGGGCTTCCCGCAACTCGTGCGGCTCGCCCCCGACGTGATCCACGCCGACGATTCGCGCAGCTTTACCGACCGCATGCCCGTGGTCGGGCAGGTGCGGATGATCAACGAGTACCCGCTGATCCCCGACGTCGAGCGTCTCGAGGACATGATCGCCGAGGAGACGCGGGCCTGAAGCCGCGCCGGCGGCGCGCGTCCGTGCGCCTTCCATGTCGGGCAACTGGCGGCGTCCGATCCGGATGCGCACTTCCACATCATCTCCAGGGGCGCTGGCTTCGATCCGCTGATCACGCATCTCAAGAGCAGGAAGATCCTGGCGTGCCGTTCCTGCCACCTGAATGACGTTCCGATCATCAAGGCTGGCAACGCGAGGACGCCATCCGAAAGGCAAGCCGTCATCGTGACGAACCTGCAGCAGCGCGGCTCGGCAAAGCCACGCACCTTGAAAGCGCTTTCGAGCACCATCAATTCGCTCTTTAGACACCTGACGTTGACGCCCGTTCGAGCGGCGATCGCCTCGGGCGTCGCGGTGTGCGGTGTGGCCACCTCGCCCTTTTCGATGCGCGATACCCCCTTGGCGGACACTCCGGGGGCACCGTCAGCGACCTGCACACCACCGGGCTTGTGACGCGCCGGCACCCCTCCGCCAACAAGGCACCAAGGATGTTTGCGCCCGTCCGCAATCGACCGGTGTCGGTCCCCTGGGACAACGATCCCGTTGCCCATCAAGGTCTCCTTTCGGCACTTCCTCTGTTGCGAAGGGTTTACGCAGTGATAAGCTAGTAATAGATTACTAGCTTCTGGAAGCGCAAGCCATGAGTGAACACGCCAGACACCTGCCAGCCGATGAGCGGCGTGCGGCCACGGTCGTGGCAGTGATCGATCTGGCAGCGGAGCAGAACCCGAGCGACATCACGACCACGGCGATCGCCCAGCGCATGGGACTGACCCAGGGGGCGCTGTTTCGCCACTTCCCGACCAAGGACGCCATCCTGCAGGCGGTGATGGCCTGGGTCACGGAACGCCTGCTGGTCCGGGTGGACACGGCCGCAGAAGGCGTCGCGTCCCCGGTCGCCGCCCTTGAGGCGGTCTTCATGACGCACGTCGAGTTCGTGTCCGAGCACCCGGGAGTGCCACGAATGCTCTTCGGCGAATTGCAGCGACCGGGAGAGACCCTGCCCAAGCGAATGGTGCAGACCTTGATCCAGCACTACGGCGTGCGGTTGCATCGCCTGCTCGACGCCGGCAAGGCGCAGGGCGAACTGGATGCCGGACTGGATGTGGAGGCCGCCGCCGTCCTGTTCATCGGCACTATCCAGGGACTGGTGATGCAGTCGCTGCTGGCGGGCGACGTAGCACGCATCCGGCGTGATGCACCGGGCGTTTTCGCCATTTACCGCCGCGGCATCGGGAGGGCCCAATGAAATTTCCCCGCCTGCAGCGCCGCACGCTCGCGCTGATTGCCGTCATTGCGCCGCTCGTGGCGCTGTTCATCCATGTCGCCCTGCGTTCAGGTCCGCTGGCGCCAGTGGCAGTGACGGTGACCACCACCGAGCCGCGGGCCATTGCGCCGGCGTTGTCGGGCATCGGCACGGTGCAGGCACGCTACACGTACAGGATCGGCCCGACCTACGCCGGACGGGTCAAGCGGCTGGACGTGCAAGTGGGCGATGCGGTCAAGGCGGGCCAGGTGCTGGGTGAAATGGAACCGGTGGACCTGGACGAGCGCATTGGCGCACAACAGGCCGCAATCAAGAGTGCCGAAGCCGCGTTGCGGCAAGCCGAAGCCAGGCAAGCCTTCGCGCAAACGCAGGCCACCCGCTACGAGCAACTCCTGGCCGTGCGTGGCACGAGCGAAGAAAGCACCGCCATCAAGCGGCAGGAGTTGGCGGTGGCCAATGCTGCGCTGGGATCGGCGCGTGAGGATGCCAGCCGCGTGCGTGCCGAACTGGAGGCCTTGCGCGCGCAGCGCGGCAACCTCCGGCTGGTGGCGCCCGTGGCCGGACTGGTCACCGCGCGCCATGAGGACCCCGGTACAACCGTGGTGGCGGGCCAGGCAGTCGTCGAGGTCATCGACCCTGCAAGCCTGTGGGTCGATGCGCGCTTCGACCAGATCAGCGCCGAGGGTCTGGCCGCCCGCTTGCCTGCTCGAATCGTGCTGCGCTCGCGGCGAGGCCAGAACCAGTCAGGCCGCGTGCTGCGGGTCGAGCTCCAGGCCGACGTGGTGACAGAAGAAACGCTGGCCAAAATCGTCTTCGACACGCCGCTCTCACCGCTGCCGCCGGTGGGGGAACTGGCCGAAGTCACCGTGCAACTGCCTGAATTGCCCGCCGTGCCGACGATTCCCAACGCTGCCATCCGCACGGTCGATGGGCAGCGCGGCGTATGGAAGCTCACCGACGGCAAGCTTGCCTTCATGCCGGTCGTGCTCGGTCGCTCCGATCTCGATGGCCATGTGCAGGTGGAAAAGGGCCTCACTGCCGACGATCAGATTGTCGTCTACAGCGAAAAGGCACTCGGCGCGCGCAGCCACATCCGCGTGGTCGATCGCCTTCCCGGAGTGTCGCCATGATCAGCCTGGCCGGGCGCGACATCCTGCATGCCTGGGGAAAATTCATCTTCACCGGTATCGGTCTGGGGCTGCTGATCGGTGTGACGCTGACCATGGCTGGCGTGTACCGCGGCATGGTGGACGACGGCAAGGTCCTGCTGGACAACAGCGGCGCCGATCTCTGGGTGGTGCAGAAAGACACCCTCGGTCCCTACGCCGAATCCTCCAGCATTCCCGATGATCTCTGGCGCAGCGTCCGCGCCATGCCCGGCGTGGCACAGGCGGCCAATGTCACCTATCTGACCATGCAGGTCGGCAAGGGCGACGAGGACGTCAGAGCGATGGTGGTGGGCATCACCGCGGGCGAACCCGGTGTTCCGGGCTGGCCGCCCCATCTCGTCGCCGGGCGCCAGATCACCCGCGGGCACTACGAGGCTGTGGCCGATCTTGCCACCCGTTCCCGACTCGGCGACGTGCTCCATATCCGCCGCAATCGCTACACCGTGGTCGGCTTGACGCGCCGCATGGTGTCTTCGAACGGCGACCCGATGGTGTTCATTCCCCTCAAGGACGCGCAGGAGGCGCAGTTCCTCAAGGATAACGATGCCATCCTGATGCAGCGCCGCCGCACCGAGGCCAATCCAGCCTTCAACCGCCCCGGCGTGCCGGGCCTGCTGGACGCGGTGATCGACGCGCAGAGCAGCAACAGCTACGTCAACGCCGTCCTGGTACGCATCCGGCCCGGGTTCACGTCGCAGGAAGTGGCCGAACCGATCCGCCGCTGGAAACGGCTCACGGTGTACGACCGCGCACAGATGGAAGACATCCTGATCGGCAAGCTGATCGCCACGTCGGCCCGGCAGATCGGCATGTTCCTGGTGATCCTGGCACTGGTCAGCGCAGCCATCGTGGCCTTCATCATCTACACGCTGACCATGGACAAGATCCGTGAAATCGCGGTGCTCAAGCTCATCGGCACGCGCAACCGGACGATCGCCGCCATGATCATGCAGCAGGCGCTGGTGCTCGGCGTGATCGGCTTTGTCGTGGGCAAGATCACGGCCACATTTGCAGCGCCCCTGTTCCCGAAGTACGTGTTGCTGGTACCAATCGACTCGATCATGGGGTTCTGCGCCGTGCTCGCAATCTGTGTGCTGTCCAGCGTCATCGCCATTCGCATGGCGCTCAAGGTCGATCCGGCCGAAGCCATTGGATAAGAGCATGAACGCGCGAGGCATCCGGATCGAAAACCTGAGCAAACGCTTCGGCGAAGGCGAAACCGCCGTCCTTGCCTTGAAAGACGTGAACATGCAGGTTGCGCCGGGTGAAGTAGTCGGCTTGATTGGCCCGTCTGGCTCGGGCAAGAGCACGCTGCTCAAGTGCCTGGGCGCGGTGATCGATCCGACTTCCGGCCGCATGATCCTGGACGATACGGTGATCCATGACGATGGCTGGAAGGTGCGCGACCTGCGCGCCTTGCGCCGCGACAAGATCGGCTTCGTGTTTCAGGCGCCATATCTCATCCCGTTCCTGGACGCGACTGACAACGTGGCGCTGCTGCCGATGCTGGCCGGCATGCCCAATGACGAGGCGCGCCAGCGTGCGTTGGAATTGCTGTCTGCGCTGGACGTGCAGCATCGCGCCCAGGCCATGCCCTCGCAGCTGTCGGGTGGCGAACAGCAGCGCGTGGCCATCGCCCGCGGCCTCGTCAACCGGCCGCCAGTGATCCTGGCCGACGAACCGACCGCGCCGCTGGACTCGCAGCGCGCCATGGCCGTGATCCGCATCCTTAACGACATGGCCAGGCGATTCGAGACCGCGATCATCGTCGTCACGCACGACGAGAAGATCATCCCGACCTTCAAGCGTATTTACCACATCCGTGACGGCGTGACCCATGAGGAATCCGGCGAAGGGCGCGGCCTTGACTGACTTGCGCAAGCAGAACCCGCCCCGCGAGAAGCCACGACGGCCACCCCCGCCACCTGGCAAGGAACACCATCGTGCAGGTCGAAGTTGGACGTGACGATCGCCTTGTCCGCGTCGTCATTGGTGTGGTGTTCCTGAGCCTGCCATTCCGGCTGGATACACCCGGTCGCTGACAATTGCGCGCCGCGCTGCGCCGGGAGCGCGGTTGGCAGGTGACGGTGCCCGAGCACAGCCATTTTGCGAACTGGCCGAGGCCATGATGATCCCATCACCGGCTCTTGCTGAACGCCTGCGCGCGATTGTCGAGTCGCCACGCCGTTCACGTGTGTCGACCAGGCCGATGAGGTCGTTGCCGCGTTGAGTCTGGAGTCCTGATTGGTCTGACCGTGCCTGGTTCGGTCATGGCCCGGTGAGTCATGAATGGAGAAGTGATGAATTGTCCCAAACACCGCTCAGGACATGCGATCACTCTGGCAGCGGCCTTGCTCGCCTGTGCTGCGATCCTCCACGCGCAGGCTGCCGAGCCGGCGAGGCCAATGGCCTTGCAGAGCGTCATGGAGAATCTCGGATGCGACAGGCAAGCCGTCACTGGAGCGATTTCCAGGGAAGACTGGGCCTTGGTGGTTCGCCTTGCGCCAGACATTGCCCGTCACCCCGGGCCACCTTTGTCGGAAAAGGCACGCATCCTTGCCTGGCTCGGCACGAGTGCCGGGAAGTTCCGGGGCTTCGACGGACAGGTTCAGGAAGCCGCCATGGCCATGGGCGAGGCCGCAACGCGGGGCGATGGGCAGGCAGTCATCAGCCATTTCGCCAGCGTGCAGCGGAGTTGCCTGGCTTGCCATCAGGGTCTCCGCAAGTCGTTCCAGGAGCAATTCCATGAGAAGCGCTGATGCGACTCACAGCTTCGTGACTGAGTGTGTGAAGACGCGGCGCAATCCAGCCGGTGCGACTGTTTCGTCGATACTTGTCGGATTGCTGGCAGGCTGTGCTGCTGGCCCTGATTCCAAGCGGCCCGCACCACCGGACCTGTCCAGCTACACGACAACACCAAAGGCCACCTTGCGGCAGGCGCAGGAGATCCATTCGGCGCAAGTTGGATCGACGCTCCATCCACGGGTCGATGCGGGTGTCTCCGCGCAGCGCCAACGCCTGAATCCCGACATGCTTGGCCAAGCTGGCGAGGCGCGGGAGTGCAGTCTGTACAATGCCGGCATCGGCGTGAATTACCGGTTCGATCTGGCGGGCGGCAACCGACGGGCGCTCGAAGCGCTGGCTGTCCGTGCGGATTATCAGTGCTGCGAACTGGACGGTGCCCGTCTGACCCTGGCCGCGAATATCGCCACGACGGCCGTTGCTCGGGCCGGATGTTCCGCCCAGATCGCAGCAACGGAAGCAATGGTTCATGCGCAGGACGAGCAGGTGGCCCTGACCCGGGAGCGGGTGGGTCTCGGTCACGCCTCGTCGGATGATGTGCTGGCACTTGAGACGCAGGTGGAACAGACGCGCGCCGGGCTGCCGTTGCTGCGCAAGCAACTCGAAGCAAGCGAGCACCTTCTGGCCGTACTCGTCGGACAGGCGCCAGGGGCTGTGAAGGTGCCGGATTTCACGCTGGACGAGTTCAGGTTGCCCGCCGATTTGCCCATGGTTCTGCCGTCCGAGTTGGTACGTCGCCGCCCTGACATCCAGGCGGCCGAGGCGCTCCTGCACGCCGCCAGCGCCGAACACGGGGTGGCGGTGGCCAGGCTGTATCCGCAACTCGACCTCAGCGCCAGCCTCGGCACCCAGGCGTTGACCACGGGGGCATTGTTCGGCGGTGGCTCCGCGGCATGGAGCGTTCTGGGCCAACTGACCCAGTCGCTCTTCGATCCGGGGCTGCCCGCCGGGAAACGGGCTTCATTGGCCGCACTCGATGCTGCGGCAGCCAACTACCGGGGTGTCGTTGTCGACGCCCTGCGCAACGTTGCCGATGCACCGCGGGCACTCGACCACGACGCCCAGACGCTGGCCTCGCTCGCCGCCGCCGATGCGGCAGCCCATGCGTCCCTCGAATCCATGGATCGTCAGTACGCACTCGGGACGGCCAGCTACGTTCAATTGCTGACTGCGCGGCAACAGGTGCAGCAGAATCGCATCGGCTTGATCGCCACCCAGGCACCGTGGCTTGCCGACAGCGCCGCACTGTATCAGGCATTGGGAGGCGGGCGTGCAGATGAATCGTGATGCGCTTCGTCACTCTTGGTCGAGACATGTGCAGAACCGGAGTACCTCGGTTCAGGATGAGGCGGCGCGTGGCGGAGCGACGGGTGGGCCGCGGTCGCCACGGGGACGAGGCGGCAACTGCCGACGGCGGCGAGGTGCTGCGCAGCTACGTCACAGCTGACTGACGGGCACAGGCCATGCGCTCGAGGTGCGCGGCGAAGCGCTCGCGGCAGCGGCCGCTGCCTTCGGCGGCCGAGGGACCCTGACTCAGGCCAGGTCGCCCCACCTGGCCTGCAGCACCGTCAGCGCGACGATGCCGGCTGTCTCGGTGCGCAGCACGCGCGGTCCGAGGCGCACCGGCCGGAAGCCGGCGACGATGGCGCGCTCGAGTTCGTCGTCGTCGAGCCCGCCTTCCGGGCCGATCAACAGCTCCACGCGTGCGCCGTCATTCGCGAGCCCGGCGAGCGACTCGGGGCCGGCCGGGCTCAGCACGAAGCGCTGGGCATCACGATGCGGTTCGGCGAGGAAGCGTCCGAGTTCCTGCGGCGCGCGCAGCTCCGGCACGATGCTGCGGCCGCATTGCTCGCACGCCGCGGTCACGAGCGCTTGCCAGTGACGCAGCTTCTTCGCACTCTGCCGCTCGTCGAGCCGCACGACGCTGCGCGCCGACAGCACCGGCACGATGGTGCGCACGCCGAGTTCCGTCGCCTTCTGCAGCGTCCAGTCCATGCGCTCGCTGCGCGAGACGGCCTGCACGAGCGTGATCGCGAGCGGCGACTCCGGCAGCCCCGGCGTGCGCGCGCCGACGCGCACGAGGACGGCGCCGCCCTTCACGGACAGCACTTCGCAGCGGTAGTCGTGGCCGGAGCCGTCGAAGGCGACGATCGTCGCGCCCTCGCGCAGGCGCAGCACGCGCGCCACGTGATACGCCGCGGCCTCGGGCAAGGGCAGGTCGCTGTCGGGTGCGAGCGCGGAGTCGACATGGACGCGGGTGACGCGCATGACGGAGGTTCTCAGAACTCGAGGCCCGCGCTCGAGGCCGCGGGCGGTGCCGGGGGCGCGGGTGATGCCGGGGATGCGGGCGTGCGCGACCTGGACGTGACCGGAACGTCGGCCGTGGCCGCGAGGATGCCGTCGCGCGCCGTCGCGACGAGCGCGTCGATCTCGTCGGGCGTGATCACGTACGGCGGCATGAAATAGACCACGTTGCCGATTGGCCGCAGCAGCGCCTCGTGCTCGAGGCCGTGGCGATACACGGTGAGGCCGCGGCGTTCGCGCCAGTCGAACGGCGTGCGCCGGTTGCCGTCGCGCGCGAGTTCGGCGGCGACGATCATGCCGGCCTGCCTGACCTCCGCGACGTGCGGCAGGTCGGCGAGCAGTTCGTGCGCCCGCTCGCCGAGGTGGTGCGCGAGGCTGCGATTGCGCTCGATCACGTCGTCGTCGCGGAAAATGTCGAGCGTGGTGAGCGCCGCCGTGCAGGCGAGAGGATTGCCCGTGTAGCTGTGCGAGTGCAGGAACGCCCGGAGCTGGGCGTACTCCTCGTAGAACGCCTCGTAGACCGATTCGCGCGTCAGCACGACCGACAGTGGCAGGTAGCCGCCCGTGATGCCCTTGGACAGGCTCAGGAAGTCGGGCGTGACACCTGCCTGTTCGCAGGCGAACATCGTGCCGGTGCGTCCGAAGCCCACCGCGATCTCGTCCGCGATCAGGTGCACGTCGAACCGGTCGCAGAGCTTGCGCAGCCGGTCCAGATAGAGCGGGGCGTGCATGCGCATGCCGGCCGCGCACTGCACCAGCGGCTCGACGATGACGGCACAGGTCTCCGGCGCGTGCCGTTCGAGCAGGCCCTGCAAAGCATCGATGGCGCGCCGCGCGCATTCGTCCGGCGTCTCGCCGGCCTCGCGTTCGTAGGCATCCGGTGTCGGTGCGGTGATCACGTCCATCAGCAGTGGCTGGTAGATCTCCTTGTAGAGCTCGACGTCGCCGACGGCCAGCGCGCCGAGCGTTTCGCCGTGGTAGCTGTTGGCGAGCGTGATGAACCGGCGCCTGCGACCCTGGCCGCGATTGCGCCAGTAATGGAAGCTCATCTTGAGCGCGACCTCGATCGCGCTCGAGCCGTTGTCGGCATAGAAACAGCGGGACAGGCCCGGTGGCGCGAGCGCGATGAGCCGTTCCGCGAGCGCGACCGCCGGCTCGTGCGTGAAGCCCGCGAGCAGGACGTGCTCGAGCCGCCCGAGCTGCGCGCCGATCGCCGCGTTGATGCGCGGGTTCGCGTGACCGAACAGGTTGACCCACCACGAGCTGATCGCGTCGAGGTAGCGCCGGCCGTCGTGGCCATGGAGCCAGGCGCCCTCGCCGCGCTCGATGGGCACCAGCGGCAGCCATTCGTGGTCCTTCATCTGCGTGCACGGGTGCCAGATGACGCGCAGGTCGCGCTCGGCGAGGGACAGCGGGACAGCGGAAGCTTCGCGGCGCGACATCCCGCGAGTGTACGGCAAAGCGATTGGCGGCCGTGCCGCAGGGACGGCATCATGTGCGCGATGCGCCGCCAACGTTCCCCCTCATCGCGCCCGACGCGTTTCGGCGTCGATACCGCCTCCGGGCTGCTCGAGGGTGCCCGGCAGCTGCCTTCGCCAAACTGCGACGATCGGCCCGCGGGCGTCGACGCCGACCTCGTCATCGTGCACGGCATCAGCCTGCCGCCGGGAGAGTTCGGCGGCCCCTGGATCGACCGGCTGTTCACGAACAGCCTGCCCCCCGCGGCGCATCCGTACTTCGAGTCGGTTGCCGGGCTGCGCGTGTCCGCGCACCTGCTGATCCGGCGCGACGGCGAGGTCGTCCAGTACGTGCCGTTCCAGTCGCGGGCATGGCACGCGGGCGTCTCGTCCTGGCAGGGCCGCGGGCGCTGCAACGACTACTCCATCGGCATCGAGATCGAGGGCACCGATGGCGATCCCTGCGAGTCGGCCCAATATGCGATGCTCGCACGCGTGATTGCCGCCCTCTGTCGCGCCTACCCGATGCTGTCGCCAGCCCGCATCGTCGGGCACAGCGACGTGGCCCCCGGTCGCAAGACGGATCCCGGCACCGCGTTCGACTGGCCGCGGCTGCACGCGCTCGTACGCTTCGAACTCGAGGTCGCGCCCGCTTGAGCCTGCTCGCGCTGATCTTCGCCCTGGTCTGCGAGCGTGGCGCCACGCATCTGCTGCACCTGCGCGAGTGGCGCTGGCTCGACCCGTACTTCGACGCGGCGGACCGCGCGGTCGGCAGTCGCCGGGGGCCCGGCGTGAGGGTCGTGGCCATCATGCTGGTCGCGCTGCCCTCGGCGCCGGTCGCGCTGGTCGCGGAGTGGCTCGACCCGCACCTGCTCGGGCTGCCGCAAGTCGCCTTCGCGGTGCTGGTCCTGCTGTTCTCGCTCGGGCCGCGCGACCTCCAGGAGGAAGTCGACGACTACGTGGCCGCGCTGGAGCGCCACGACCGCGACGAGGCCCTGCGCCGCGGCAAGGAACTGCTCGAATCGAGCCCCGCCGCGCAGGGCACCGCTTCGCGGCAAGCAATCGGGGAGGCGGTGTTCATCCAGGCCAACAACCGCATCTTCGGCGTCGTGTTCTGGTTCATGGTGCTCGGGCCGGCCGGCGCCTGGGGCTATCGCGCGAGCGACATGTTGCGGCGTCGCGCAGCCTTCGAGGCGGCGCGTCAGGGCCTGCCCCGCGTGCGTGGCGACCTCGGCAGCGCACTCGCGGGCGTTCATGGTCTGCTGGCATGGCTGCCCGCGCGGCTCGTCGCGTTGTCGTATGCGCTCGCGGGCAGCTTCGAGGATGCGGTCGGCAACTGGCGCGTGGCCGTCGACGGCGTGGCCGGCAGCCTGCTCGACCGCGCCGAGGACCTGCTCGCGCGCGTCGGCAAGGGTGCGCTGCAGCCGAGTCTCGCCGGCGTTTCGCCGGAGCGGCTCGACGTCGTCACCGTGCGGGGCGCCTGGCGCATCGTCGCGCGTTCGCTGTGGATCTGGATCGCGGCGATCGCGCTGCTCGTGCTCACGGGCGCCGTGCGATGAGCGATCCGTCGTCGCGTCGGCGCCCGTTGATTCAACTGCTCGTCATGGGCTCTGTCGCGAGCCTCGTCGCGGCGTGCGTCGCCGCGCCGGTCCGCGCGGCACCGGCGAGCCCGCGTCTGCTGAGCCTCGCGCCCGGGCTCACCGAAGTCGTGTTCGCCGCCGGGGCGGGCGATCGGCTGATCGGCACCGTCGCCTACAGCGACTACCCCGCAGCCGCGAAGAGCGTGCCGAGGGTCGGCGACGCCTGGCGTGTCGACATCGAGCGCGTCGTCGCGTTGCATCCGGACATCGTGCTCGCGTGGCCGACCGGCACGCCGGCGACCACGATCGCGCAACTCCGCCGCCTCGGGGTCGAGGTCGTCGAAGTACCGACGCAGCGGCTCGCGGACGTACCCGATGCCTTGCGGCAGGTCGGTCGCCTCGGTCGCACCGAAGCCCAGGCCGAGCTTGCGGCGCGGGAGTTCGAGACGCGCGTCGCGCGGCAGCGCGCGAAGTATGCCGCGCGCCCGCCGCTCACGGTGTTCATCGAGATCGACGACGAGCCCGTCTACACCGTGAACGGGCAGCACGTCATCAGCGAGATCGTCGAGCTCTGTGGCGGCCGCAACGTCTTTGCCACGTTGCCGCAGCTCGCGCCACCGATCTCGACCGAAGCGGTGCTCGCGACCGATCCCGAGGTCATCCTGAACACCGACGACACGGTCGCCGACCCTGAGGCGCTGTGGCGGCGCTGGCCGCGGCTGCGAGCCGTGCGGCACGGCACCATCTACAGCGTGTCCGGCGATCTCGTGACGCGTGCCTCGCCGCGGCTCGCCGACGGCGTCGATGCCACCTGCGCCGTGCTCGACCGCGCGCGTGCGGCCTATCGCGGTCGCTCCGGGCCCGACACTTCCGGCGCGCAGCACTGAGAATCGCGTGCCACCGCACGCCACAGCAGTGCGCAGCAAGCAGCGCAAATGCCGGAAACACAACCCAACGCCACAGCCGCCACCGCCGCAGCGCACACCGTCACCCATTGTGTCTGCGCGAACCGTCACGAGCCATGGATGGCGAGTGCGAGCCTACAAGGACGTACTTGCGGCGTGTTCGCGCAGACACAATGGGTGACGGTGTGCGCGGTGGACTTGCACGCGTCCGGTCAGCGGTGTGCGCGGTGGAGTTGCACACGTCTGGTCAGCGGCGTGCGGCATGGCGATGCACGCGTCTGCTCTTCGCGGGCACGGTGCAGATACCCGCGTCTGCTCTGCGTGCGCCCGTTCAGCGACGGCGCCAGAGCACCTCGCTGCCGTGCTCGTGGCGCGCCAGCACGCGCGCGACGACGAACATCAGGTCGGAGAGCCGGTTCAGGTATTGCGGCACCTCGGCAGCGACGGATTCCGTCCGCGCCAGCGCCCACACGCGCCGCTCGGCACGACGCACGACGGTGCGCGCGAGGTGACAGGCCGCCGCCGCGGGCCCGCCGCCCGGCAGGATGAACTCCTTGAGCGGTGGCAGACCCTCGTTGAACTGGTCCAGCGTCTGTTCGAGCCGCTGCACCAGGGCGGCCGTGACGGCGCGGTGGCCCGGGATGCAGAGCTCGCCACCCAGGTCGAACAGATCGTGCTGGATCTCGGTCAATGCGGCGGCGACGGCGGCCGGCAGACCAGAGACGGCGAGCACGACGCCGATCGCGCTGTTGGCTTCGTCGACCGTGCCGTACGCTTCGACGCGCAGGTGCTCCTTTGGTACGCGCGTGCCGTCGCCGAGGCCCGTGCTGCCGTCGTCACCCGTGCGCGTGTAAATCCTGCTCAGACGGTGTCCCATGGTGCCGCTCTCTCGTTGCGGGGGCAGGCGCGGCGTGGTCAGCGCCGCAGCGACGCCGTCTGCGCGGTGTCCGTCGACTTCGGCGGCGCATAGCGCACCGTAAAGTACAGGCCGCGGTCCGGCGTGTTGTAAGTATTGGCGAGTTCGTAATCCTCGTCGAGCAGGTTCTCGACGCGCGCGACCAGCGCGAGACTTGGCGTTGCCTGCCACTGCGCCGACAGGTTGACGAGCACGTAGCTGTCGAGGGTCACGGGCGTCGGAAAGCCGACGTCCTTGCGTTCGCCGGCCGCGAGCATTTCCACGCCGATCTGCACCGGTCCGAACGCGCGCGTGACGCCGGCGGTGAGGCTGCGATCGGCGCGACGCAGCAGCGGCGTGTCGTCGGTGCGGTTGCGCGGCTGCTGGTGGATCGTCGCGACGTGGGCCTGCCAGGTGTCGCCCGTGTATTGCCAGCCGGCCTCGATGCCGCGGATGCGCGCCTCGGCAACGTTCTCGTTGGTGCCTGCGAAAGTCTCGAAGTCCGTGACGACATACTCGATGAGGTCCTCGATGTCCGTCCTGAACGCGGACAGCTCGATGGACTGGCGCGCGGACAGCGCGTGCCGCAGTCCGATCTCGTAGTTGCGCGAGCGCTCGGGCTTCAGGTCCGGATTGCCGCCGAAGCCATAGCGATCGGTGGCGTCGGGAGCCCGGAAGCCCGCGCCGCTCAGTGCGTACGCGCGCGTACGGCCCTCGTTGAACGCATGGCCGTACTCCACGTTCCAGGTCACGGCCGAGCCGGCGGTCTCGTGGTCGGTATAGCCGAGCGCGAGCAGCGCGAGGTGCGGCCCGTGCGTGAACTGGTCCTGCACGAACGCGCTGACGGAGTTCGTTTCCGCGCGCAGCGCCGAGCCGTACGACACGCTGCTCGCGTCTTCCGTGTAGAACATCGCGCCGACCCCGAGCGCCTGCGAGCGTCCGACGTTCCAGTCGTACTGCGCCTCGACGGTGTCGCGCCGCGTGCGCAGGTAATCGGGCGACTGGTTCTGGTCGATTTCGTCGTCGAGGTGCGATACGGCAAGGCGCGCCTCGGCGCCGCGATCGTCGACGGGCAGCCGCAATTCCGCCGCGGTCGTGGCGGTCGCGAAATCCTGGTCGACGGGCGTCAGGTAGAAGTCGGAGTACTCGGAGGTGCCCGTGGCCTGCCAGTGCCGGAGCGCGAGCTCGGCCGCCCCGAGGTTCGCGCGCCATTGCAGGCTGGCATTCAGGTTCTCGAAACCGCGGTCGACATCGTCGATGGTGCGGGTCGGAAAGCCGTCGCTGTCGAGCCAGGAGACGCCGAAGTCGAGCGCGGATCGTGCGCCGAGGTCGATGCCGCCGTTCAGCGCGGCCCGGCGCGTGTCGTAGTCGCCGTAGCCCGCCTCGACCACCCAGCCATCGCGTGAGCCACGCCGCGTGACGACGTTGATCACGCCGCCGATCGCGTCTGTGCCCCAGAGCGCCGAGCGGGGGCCTTTCACGACTTCGATGCGCTCGATCATGTCCGGCGTGACGTTCTGCAGCGCGGGCAGCCCGATCGTCCCCGGATTGACGCGCACGCCGTCGATGAGCACCAGCGTGTGGTTGCTGTCCGCGCCACGGATAAACACGGACGTCGGCTGGCCGGGACCGCCCGTGCGGGCGAGGTCGAGGCCGGCGTGGAACCGCAGCAGATCGGCCGCGTCGTTGGCGGCGCTGCGCTCGATGGTGTCGCGATCGATCACCAGGACCGGCGCGAGCACCTCCGCCAGCGGCACGGGCACGCGCGTCGCCGTGACCACGATGGTCTGCAGCGGCGTGTCGGGAACGGCGGGCGACGCCGCCCGCGCCGGAGAGGGCGCGGCCGCGACCGCGCCGATGAGGAGGACCGAACGCGAAGCGACGCGAGACGAGATGAACATCGAACTGGCTCCACCCGAGCGCACGTCCTGGCGGACGCACAATGAAGGTCCAGCGGCGGGTGGGTGCCTGGCTGACCGGGGCGGCGGCTGTGGCGGCTGCGGCCCGAAGTCCTGCCGCTCGCCCTCCGCGACGCTGGTCTGGTCGACAGGCCGGTCTCCGGGCTTTCGAGTGGGTTCCTCACCCCGCCTGCGTCCCCTTCCCGCGCCTTCATGCGCAGTGGGCCCCGAGCACGACCTCGGGCGATGCAAGCTTCACTCGACTACCGTTGCGGGGGCAGCGCCGGTGTTGGACCGGCTTCCCGTTCTCCCTGAGCCTGCGCTCGCGGGATCACCTGTCGGTGCTCGCAAGGTAGGGAAGGGAGGCGAGGAAGTCAAGGAAATGCGGGTACCATGACACGTCCTGGCGAACCTCGTGTACGCATGCCGCAGTCAGAATTCCTCGCGACCGCGCTCGACGCCGCCCGCGCGGCGGCCGACGTCGTGCGCCGCTATTACCAGCGCAACCTGAAGATCACGCTCAAGGCTGACAAGTCGCCGGTCACCGAGGCGGACGTCGAGACCGAGAAGACGATCCGCGCCATCCTTGCGGCGAAGTTCCCGGGGCACGGCTTTCACGGCGAGGAAACGGGCACGTCGGCGCTCGACGCCGAGTACGTCTGGTTCGTCGACCCGATCGACGGCACCAAGGCTTTCGTGCGCGAATACCCGATGTTCTCGACGCAGATCGCGCTCGCCCATCGCGGCCGGCTCGTCGTCGGCGTGTCCTCGGCGCCCGCCTATGGCGAGCTCGCGTACGGCGAGATCGGCGCCGGTGCCTGGCTGAACGACCAGCCCATCCACGTGAGCACGGTCGACACGATCGAGAACGCCGCGCTGTCGACGGGCAACCTGAAGACGCTGGCGACCGGGCCACGCTGGCCGGCGTTCGGTGCGCTCGTCGGCCGCCTGAACCGCGTTCGCGGCTACGGCGACTTCCTGCACTACCACCTGCTCGCGTCGGGCCGCATCGACGCCGTCGTCGAGTCCGACGTCAACATCCTCGACATCGGCGCCTGCGCGGTGATCGTCGAGGCGGCCGGCGGCCGGTTCACGGACCTCGAGGGACGGCCGCTGACGCCCGCCAGCTCGAGCGTGCTGGCGACGAACGGCCGGTTGCACGACGCGGTATTCCAGGCGCTTCATCGCTGATTCCACGCAGGAGGCCATGGGCATGTCGAATACGACGAAGGTCATCGCGGTTGTTGGTGCCACCGGCGCACAGGGCGGCGGTCTCGTTCGCTCGATCCTCGCGGACGGAGCCGGCGAGTTCGCCGTGCGCGCCATCACCCGCAATCCCTGGTCGGACGCTGCTCGCGAGCTGGCGCGGGCCGGTGCGGAAGTGGTCGCGGCCGACCTCGCTGACGCAGGCTCGGTTACGGCGGCGTTCCGGGGCGCCTATGGCGCGTATTGCGTGACGTTCTTCTGGAACCACATGTCGCCGGACCGCGAGCGCGAGGAGGCCCGCGTGCTCGCAAGAGCGGCACAGGCGGCCGGGTTGCAGCACGTGGTCTGGTCCACGCTCGAGGACACGCGCCGCTGGGTGCCGGTCGACGATCCGCGTATCCCCACGTTGCAGGGGAACTACAAGGTCCCGCATTTCGACGTCAAGGGCGAGGCCGACGAGTTCTTCCGTGCCGCCGGGGTACCAACGACATTCATGCTGACGTCGTTCTACTGGGACAACCTGATTACCTTCGGCATGGGACCGAAGACCGGCGCCGACGGCAGGCTGCACTTCGCGCTGCCGCTCGGCGAGCGACTGTTACCCGGCATCGCGGCCGAGGACATCGGCCGTTGCGCGCACGGCATCTTCAGGCGTGGCACGTCGATGGCGGGGCAACGCATCGGCATCGCCGGTGCGCACCTGACGGGCGCGCAGATGGCGTCCGCGCTGTCCCGCGCATTCGGCCGCGAATGTGTCTACGACGCGGTGCCGTTCGAGGCCTTCCGCAGGCTGGGGTTCCCGGGCGCCGACGACCTCGGCAACATGTTCGAGATGCAGCACGAATACAACGACGAGTTTTGCGCCATGCGCAGCGTCGGGAACTCGCGTGCGCTCAACCCGCGCCTGCAGGACTTCGATTCGTGGCTCGCCGACAACGCGGCGAAGATCCTGCCGGCCTGAGGTTCGAGGCACTCAGGCCGCAACGAACGTGCGTCCGCCGTCCCAGCGCAGTTCGCGCACGCGGATGCCGTACAGCTCGCCGACCGACTGCTCGTCGAGCGTGGTCGCACACTCGCCGCAGGTCCAGCTGCCGTCGCCGTGCAGCAGCAGCGCGTAGTCCGCGAAGCGCGCGGCGAGCCCCACGTCGTGCAGGCTCGCGACGACGGTGCGGCCGGCGTCCGCGAGGCGGCGGAACAGCCGCAGCACGTCGAGCTGGTGGTGTGGGTCGAGCTGGTGGACGGGTTCGTCGAGCAGGAAGATCGCTGGATCCTGCGCGAGCAGGGTCGCGATTGCGAGCCGGCGGCGCTCGCCGCCCGACAGCGTGCCGATGTCGCGCGACTCGAAGCCGTCGAGGCCGACCGTGGCCAGCGCGCGTCGCGCGCAGTCGACGTCGAATGCGCTTTCCCACGACCAGAAATCGATGTGCGGGTGGCGTCCCACCAGCGTCGCCTCGAGCGCCGTTGCCGGGAACGGATCGTCGACGACCTGCGGCAGCAGGCCGAGCCGCCTGGCCAGCTCGCGGCGTGGCCACTGCGCGAGCGGGCGACCATCGATGCGCACGATCCCGGTCGCCTCGCGCAGACCGGCGATGGCGTGCAGCGTCGAACTCTTGCCGGCGCCGTTGCGGCCGAGCACGGCCAGCATGCGTCCACGTGGCAGTTCGAACCGCAGCCCGCGTACGAGCGCGCGGCCGGGCACCTCGATGCCGACGCCCTCGCACTGCAACGCGGTGCCGTTCGCGTTCATTCGATCCATCCGATCTCGCGCGCGGTGGAGGGGCCGACGACCATGTCGTCGAGGCCGCTGGCGATCACGGCTTGCGTCGCGCTCAGTGCAATGCGTCCCGCCATGATCTCTCCCTGGTCCTGTGGATAGGCCGGCTCGCGCTGCGGATCGCCCAGACCGTCCGGCGCCTGCGGCTGGCCGCTGCGCGGATCGTACTTGTCCGTGGCACCGAGCGTATGCAGCAGTTCGTGCACGACGACGACCTGGTTGCTGCGGGCCGCATCGGCACCGGCATACAGGTGCGCAACCGCAAGGAGCCCCTTGCGCAGCCCCACCGAGTCCGGCACGGCAGCGGCGTCGTCATCGATCGGCGCGAACGTGGCGAACACCTGGATGTCCGGCGTGGGCAGCGGGTCGTCCCACGCGACGCGGGCCGCGTAGTACCGCATGCGCAGGCTCCACCAGGCGATGGCGAGGATGCCCGGATCATCGCCGAGCTCGGGCGGCCCGTGATGCGCCGCGTGCGACACGCGCACGCGCACCGCTTCGTCGAGCGGCAATGCATAGCGGCTCGACTCGCGCGCGAGAAACGCCTCGACGTCGTCGAAATCGTCGTCCGCGAGCGAGGCGACCCAGTGACTTACAGCCGTGCTGTCGGAGGCCGCGAAGGGATAGACGGTGACGCGCAACGGCGCATCCCAGTCGCGGCTGCGCGAATGATCGAGCCACGCGCCCAGCGCGACGAACGCGAGCACGACGAGCAGCAGTGCCAGCCGCAGCGTGCCGAGGAAGGTGCGGCCGGCCATGTGGGTATCGAATCCCGTGCGCAGTCGGGGGCCGGGCGGTCAGGGGTACAGACGCGTCGATTGCCACTCGCCCGCGCGGAACCCCGCATCGCCCTGCGGCTCGAGCGTGCGCTGCCAGCGGGCCCGGTCGTGGATGCGGAAGGCCCCTGCGCACCACAGCTCGACGGCTTCCGGCCAGAAGTGAAAGCCGCCCCAGTGCGGCGGGCGCGAGGGCGCCGTACCGTGGCGCGCCGTCTCGATCGCGACGCGCTTCAGCAGCGTCGTGCGCGAGTCGAGCGGCTGGCTCTGCAGGCTGGCCCAGGCGCCTATGCGGCTGTCGAGCGCGCGGCTCGCGAAGTACTCGTCGCTCTCCCCGGGCGGGCAGCGCACGACGCGGCCTTCGAGCCGCACTTGGCGCGACAGCACGTCCCAGTGGAACACTCCGGCCACGCGCGGGTTCGCCGCCAGCTCGTGGCCCTTGCGACTGTCGTAGTTCGTGAAAAAGACCACGTACCCTGGCGTGACGACCAGCTTCTTGCACAGGACGACCCGCGCAGAGGGCGAGCCGTCCGGCGTCGCCGTGGCGATCACCAGCGAATCCGGGTTGGGCTGGATCCGGCGCTCGTGCGCTTCCCTGAACCACGTCTCGACGACGGGCATGGGGTCGGCGGGAAGGGTCGAGGGCAGGGTGCCGGTCGTCAACATCGTCGCGGCTCGTCGGGGCGTGGCGGGACGGCGATTATGCCCCACCTGCCATCAGACTCTCTTGCAGTGCAGCCGGCGCGACCGGTAAAAGGACCGTGTCGCCTGTCACGCGTCCCGCATGAAATCCCTCGAAGAACTCCGCGCCCGCCTCGACGTCATCGACCGCCAACTGCTGGAACTCGTCGCCGAGCGCCAGACCCTCGGCGGGGAGATCGCCGCCGTCAAGCGGTCCACCGGCCAGTCCACGCGCGACTTCCGGCGTGAACGCGAGGTCGTGCTGAAGGCCCGTCGCGACGCCGAGGCGCTGGGTATCTCGCCGACGCTCGCGGAATCGCTCATGCACGCGCTGATCCAGGGCTCGTTGACTACCCAGGAGCAGGCGCGCATCGCCTGGCAGGGGCGCGGCTCGGGCCGTCGGGCGCTGGTCATCGGTGGCGGCGGCAAGATGGGACGCTGGTTTGCCGACTTCCTCGCGTCGCAGGGCTTTGCGGTCACGGTCGCCGACCCGTCGGACGAGGTCGCCGGTTACGACCACGTCGCGGACTGGCGCACGACGGCGCTGGATCACGACCTGATCGTGGTCGCGACGCCGATCAGGATTGCGAACGACCTGCTCGGCGAGATCGCCGCGCGCAGACCGCGCGGCGTCGTGTTCGACATCGGTTCGCTCAAGACGCCGCTGCGCAGCGGGCTCGAGCGCCTGCGGGCCGCGGGCTGCCACGTCACTTCCGTTCACCCCATGTTCGGGCCCGACACGGCGCTGCTCTCGGGCCGTCACGTGATCTTCATCGACCTGGGCGACGAGCAGGCGCTCGAGGAAGCGCGTGGCCTGTTCGGCTCGACGATGGCCGACCTCGTCACCATGGGGCTCGACGAGCACGACCGCCTGATTGCCTTCGTGCTCGGCCTGTCGCACGCGCTCAACATCGCCTTCTTCACGGCGCTCGCGGAGAGCGGCGAAGCGGCGCCGCGGCTCGCGCGGATGTCGAGCACGACGTTCGACTCGCAACTCGACATCGCGACGCGCGTGGCGGCCGAGAGCCCCGACCTCTATTACGAGATCCAGAGCCTCAACGAATACGGCGAGGAATCGCTGAACGCGCTGCGTGCGGCGGTCGAGCGCGTCTGGCAGGCCGTGCACGGACACGACGCCGCGGCCTTCGTGGCGATGATGCAGCGTGGCCACGAATACCTGCGCGTGCGGCTCGCCGCCCGCGAGCAGGCCACGGCGTAGCGCCCCACGACAGGGCCGGATCGACGCGCCGGTCCGCGGCCGTCAGCTTCGCTGGCGCAGCATCAGCGCGAGGAAGATCGGCACGCCGACCAGCGCGGTCAGCGCGCCGACTGGCAACTGGCGCGGCGCGAGCACGACGCGCGCGGCGAGATCGGCCGCCATCAGCACGAAGCCGCCGAGCAGGGCGGAGCCCGCGAGCACCACGCGCTGGTCATTGCCGAGCGCGAGTCGTGCCAGGTGCGGCGTGACGAGCCCGACGAAGCCGATGCTGCCGGCGGTGCTGACCGCGCAGCCGGTGAGCAGCGAGCTCAGCACGAACACCACGCGACGCAGGTTCCTCACGTCGAGCCCGACCGTGGCGGCGAGGCTCTCGCCGCGCGCGAGGACGTTGAGCGGACGCCCGAGCGCCACGCCCGCCGCCGTCGCGAGGACGAGCAGCACCGCGAGCCACGGCCAGCGGTCGCCGCGCGAGAGGTCGCCCAGCAGCCAGAAGACCATGCCGCGCAGCCGCGTGTCGTCGCTCATGGCGAGCAGCAGGCTCACGACCGAGCCCGCTCCGGCGCCCACGACGACGCCCGTGAGCAGGAGTCGTGTCGGCGTCCAGCCGCCCGGGCCTTGTGCCAGGCTGAACACCAGCGCACAGGCCGCGAGCGCACCGGCGCCGGCCGCGAGGTCGACCGTGAGCAGCGGCAGGCCGAGCATCAGTGCGAGCAGGGCCGCGACGGAGGCGCCGCCCGATATGCCGAGGACGTAGGGATCGGCGAGCGGGTTGCGCAGCAACACCTGCAGCAGCGCGCCGGCGAGGCCGAGCAGGCCGCCCACGGCGAAGGCCGTGAGCGCCCGCGGCAGCCGCAGATCGAGTACGACGTCGCGGGCGAGCGACGGCTCGGCCGACACCAGCGCCTGCCAGACCGCCTGCGGGCCGAACGTCGTGCTGCCCAGCAGCACGGACAGGAGCAGCAGCGCGACGATCGCGGCGCCGAGCGCGACGAACACTGGAATGGCAGGAAGTCGGTGCACGGAGCCCCCGTTTGCGCGCGGGAAGCGTAGGGAAGCACACGGCCAGCCACAAGCGGCCCGCGGCCCGCGGGTTTTGTGCCGCCGGCTCCGATGTGAAAAAATCAACCGGTCCGAGGGGTTACGCAGCCGGTGAGCGACTACATCGACAGCCAGGGGTTTCGCGCCAACGTCGGCATCGTCCTGATGCGCGACGGCGGCGAACTGTTCCTCGGCGGTCGACGCGACGGACGCGGCTGGCAGTTTCCGCAAGGCGGCGTGCTGCGCCAGGAGCATCCAGAGGACGCGCTGTACCGTGAGCTGCGCGAGGAAATCGGGCTCGAGCGCGGCGACGTCGAGCTGCTGGCGGGCACGGACCGGTGGCTTCGCTATCGCCTGCCGCGCCAGTTCGTGCGGCGCAAGGGCGGCCCGCTCTGCATCGGGCAGAAGCAGCGCTGGTTCCTGCTGCGGATGCTCGCAGACGAATCGCGGCTCGCGTTCGACGCGACGTCGGAGCCCGAGTTCGATTCATGGCGCTGGGTGGACTACTGGTCCCCGGTGCGCGAGGTCATCTATTTCAAGCGCGCGGTCTATGCCCGCGCGCTGCAGGAGCTCGGCGAACGCGCCTTCGAGACCGGACCGCCGCCGCGGCCGGACTGGTGGAGCGAGGACCTGTTACGTGTGCAGGAGCCACTGGCGCCACGCCGCCGTCGCCGCTCGGGCACTCGTGGCATCGCGCGCCCGCCAGCCCCGGTCGGGCCGGACGCCGGCCCTGCGGAGGAGCCGACGAGCCCGGCCCCGCCCAGGCGTGACCCGTGACGGATGTGCCGGCCGCCCGGGCGTGCTGGCCGTGGGCAGTGGCGGCCGTCGCTCCCGTGTTGCTGGTGGCCTGGCTGGCGCATGGCTATGGCCAGCGCACCGCGGCGCGCGACGCCGTGGCCGACGCAACGCGCCGCCAGGTCCTGGAGGAGCAGGTCACCCATCTCGCGACGGAGAATCGGCGGCTCAATGCCCGGGTGGCCGAGCTGGAGATGGCGCGCCGTCTCGACCGCGACGCGTACGGGGAAATCGAACGCACGCTCGGCGACCTGCAGTCCCGCCTCGCGCGGCAGAGCGACGATCTCGCGTTCTACCGCAGCATCGTCTCCCCGGCGGACGGCGTGCAGGGCTTGCGCATCCAGCGCTTCGAGGTCGCGCCCGGCACTGGCTCGCGCGAATTCCGCCTGAAGCTCACGCTCGTGCAGGCCATGCGACACGAGAGCGTCGTCTCCGGGCTGGCCCAGATCACCATCGCCGGCAGCCAGGGCGGCGCGCCGCGCAAGTACACGGTCGGCGAACTGCTCGACCAGCCCCGCGCGCAGTTGCCGTTCTCCCTGCGCTATTTCCAGACGCTCGAACAGCTCGTTACGCTTCCGGAAGGCTTCGAGCCCCACGAAACGGGCGTCAGGCTCCAGTCGAGCAAGCTGCGCGGCGGGCCCATCGAACAGTCGTTTTCCTGGAAAGTCGCGGCTTCGGGCACGTCCTGAGCGCCCCGGCGGGCCGTCCGCTTTGAGTCGCGGCCCTTGAAGGCTAGAATTTCCGGCCCAACGTCGGTTGCACGAACCCGCTGCCGGAGCGATCCATGACCGAAGCCACGACCCCGCACGACATCGCCGAAGACGTGCTGCTGGTCTTCACCGACTCGGCGGCCCGCAAGGTCGGCGAGCTGATCAAGGAAGAGGGCAACCCGAACCTGCGCCTGCGCGTGTTCGTCTCGGGTGGCGGCTGCTCGGGCTTCCAGTACGGCTTCACGTTCGACGAGAACGAGGAGGAAGGCGACACCTGCATCGTCAACCAGGGCGTGCGCCTCGTCGTCGACCCGATGAGCTTCCAGTATCTGAGCGGCGCCGAGATCGACTATCGCGAGGATCTCGAAGGCGCGCAGTTCGTGATCCGCAACCCGAACGCCTCCACGACCTGCGGCTGCGGCTCGTCGTTCTCTGCCGACGAGCCGGGCTGACGTGCCTTGACACACCGGGTTCCCGACGTCCTCGCGGCCGTCGACCTGGGTTCGAACAGCTTTCACATGGTGGTCGCCCGGTACGCGCACGGGCAGCTCGTCATCGTCGATCGCCTGCGCGAGATGGTCCGGCTCGCCGCGGGTCTGGACGATCGCGGCCGGCTGAGCCCGGTGTCGATGCAGCGCGCGCTCGCGTGCCTGCAGCGCTTCGGCCAGCGGCTCAGCGACATGCGCGCGGAGAGCGTGCGCGTCGTGGGCACCAACACGCTGCGCCAGGCGCGCCGGCGCGGCGCCTTCATGGACCGCGCGCGCGACGCGCTCGGCCATCCGATCGAGATCATCTCAGGCGTCGAGGAAGCACGCCTGATCCATCTCGGCGTTGCGCACACGACGCCGCAGGCGAGCGGCCGGAGGCTGGTCGTCGACATCGGCGGTGGCAGCACGGAGCTCATCATCGGTGAGGGGCTCGCGGCGAAGCGGCTCGAGAGCCTCTACATGGGTTGCGTGAGCTCGAGTGTGCGGTATTTCCCGGGTGGCGAGATCACCGAAAAGCGCATGAAAAAGGCGCGCACGGCCGCGCAGCTCGAACTCGAGCCGGTCGCCGCGCGGTTCGCACGGCCGGAATGGGACGTGGCGTACGGGTCGTCCGGCACGCTGCGATCGATCGCCGACGTGCTGCAGGCGCACGATCCGGCCAGGGCGTACGTGGACCGGCCGGGCCTCGAATGGCTGCTGCAGCAATGCCTCGCGGCCGGCGACGTGACGCGCCTGCGGTTGCCGGGGCTCGCGCCCGAGCGCCAGGAAGTGCTGCCCGGCGGACTGGCGATCATCCTCGAGGTCTTCGATCGACTCGGCATCGAGACGCTGCGGGTGGCGGAGGGCGCGCTGCGTGAAGGCCTGCTCTACGACCTGCTCGGGCGACTGACGGACGAGGACGCGCGCGTGCGCAGCGTGCGCGCCATGGAGGCCCGCTTCCACGTCGATGCGGCGCAGGCGGACCGCGTGGAAGCCACGGCGCTCGGTTTCCTGCGCCAGGTGCGTGGCGACTTGCCGCTCGACGACCCGTTCGCCGAACTCGTCCTCGGCTGGGCCGCGCGGCTGCACGAGGTTGGCCTCGACATCGCGCATTCGCATTACCACCGGCACGGCGGCTACCTGCTGCAGCATTCGGACCTGCCGGGCTTCCCGCACCACGAGCAGCAGATCCTCGCGGCGGTAGTGTCCAACCACCGGCGCAAGCTGCAACTCGCCTCGCTCGACGAGCTGATGCCGCCGTGGCACCTCGATGCGCTGTGGCTGATCGTGCTGCTGCGTCTCGCGGTGCTGCTGCATCGCGGTCGCGGGCCGCGGCCGTTGCCGGACATCCGCCTGGCGGCCAGGGGCAGGAACGCGGACCTGCAATTCCCCCGCGGCTGGCTCGGCGAACACCCGCTGACGGCCATCGACCTCGAGCAGGAAGCTGCCTGGCTCGCCGCGGCGGGGTTCAAGCTGAAAGTGACGGGCTAGAGCCCGCGGGATCAGCGCCCCGTAGCCAGCGCCAGCCGCGTCGGAGCGCGGCCGCTCGTGAGGTCGAGCTTCGCGAACGTGGTCTCGCTGTCGCGCCGGAACTCGGCCATGTACTTCGCAGGGATCTCGACGCGCGGCATCGTCACCGTGGCCGGGTTCTTGTGCACGCCCTTGATGCGATATTCGTAGTGCAGGTGCGGGCCCGTCGATGCACCCGTCGAACCGACGTAGCCGATCAGCTCACCCTGGCGCACCTTGCGCCCGCCGTGCGCGGCCTTGCCGAAGCGCGACATGTGGCCGTACAGCGTGGTGACGCCGTGACCATGGTCGATCACGACGGCGTTGCCGTAGCCGCCCCGGCGGCCCGCGAACTGGACGCGCCCGTCGCCCGCGGCCCAGATCGGCGTGCCCGTCGGCGCCGCGTAGTCGATGCCCTTGTGCGCCCGGATGCGGCCGCTGATCGGGTGGCGGCGATTCGGGTTGAAGACCGAGCTGATGCGCGTGAAGTCGAGCGGCGCGCGCAGGAAGGCCTTGCGCATGCCCTTGCCGTCGGGCGTGAAATAGCCTTCCACCGCGCCGTCGGCCGAGCGGAACCACACCGCCCGGTGCAACTTGCCCTGGTTGATGAATTCCGCCGCGAGCACGCGGCCGTCGTTGACGTACTCGCCATCCTGGAACTTCTGCTCGTACAGCACGCTGAATTCGTCGCCTGCGCGAATGTCGAGCGCGAAGTCGATGTCCCAGCCGAACATCTGGTTCGCGAGCGTGAGGATCGTCTCCGGCGACATGCCGGCGTCTTCGCCCGCCGCAAACAGCGACGAGGTGATCGTCGCGCGCCGGCCCACGATCTCCGATTCGAGCGGGTTTTCGATGTAGTTGACCGCGAACCCGTCGTCGGACCGGGCGACCTGCAGCGTCAGCGTGTTGCTGATCTGGCGGTTGAGCGACTGCAGCGCGCCGTCGACGTGGGTGAGTGTGATGATGTCGCCCGGACGCACGATGTCGAGCGCGCGACGCACTTCGGGACGCTGGCGCAACTCGGCCAGCGCGGCCATGTCGATGCCGACCGTGCGGAAGATCCGGTCGAGCGTGTCGTTGCGCTGCACCGTGTACTCGACGCTGTCCGGCGCATCGATCGCCGCCGGGGCGGCGACGGCGCGTGGCTGCGCGGCGAGCAGCGGCGTCAGGTCGACGGAGCGGGGCGCGTCCTGACGAGGCCAGCCCGCGACCAGCAGCCATGCGGAGACGGCGGCCACCAGCGGCAGGCTCGTGCCGGCCAGCCAGGCGCGGCGGCCCGCAACGGCGGCGGGGGCTCGGCTCACGACCGGCGCGGCCGCGGAAAGATCGGCTGAATGCAAGGCACACCCCCGCACGAAGATGGCGCGTAAAGTAGTTGCAGAAAGGCCACCGGTCAACTTTGGAAATCGACGGATTTCGTTGGTTGTTCAGAGTGTTGCAGGCGGGATGAAAGTTCCGTGACTGGCTTCACGCGGCGCGTGGCGTTGCCTGCCCCGGCGCCAGCGCCTAAATTGCGGCGCTTTGCACCGCACCCGAGCCCGGAGCGCCCACCGATGCTGTCCGCCGAAGAACAACTGGCCGAACTGCGCCGCGGCGCGTCCGAGGTGCTGCTCGAGGCCGACCTGCTGCGCAAGCTGCAGCGCGGCCAGCCGTTGCGCGTCAAGGCGGGTTTCGACCCGACGGCGCCGGACCTGCACCTCGGGCACACCGTGCTGATCAACCGCATGGCCATGTTCCAGCGGCTCGGCCACGACGTCATCTTCCTGATCGGCGACTTCACCGGCCTCATCGGCGACCCGACCGGGCGCAACGCGACGCGACCGCCGCTCACGCCCGAGGAAATCCAGGCGAACGCGCGCACCTACGAGGCGCAGATCTTCAAGATCCTCGACCCGGCGCGGACCCGCGTG
>Ga0268298_10000259_pt1:60000-69734 | contig 69734 bp, 63 predicted proteins | sample WWTPWeurt_MetaG_FD_194462 | JGI IMG/M metagenome (GOLD analysis project Ga0268298, IMG submission 194462) | Activated sludge microbial communities from WWTP in Nijmegen, Gelderland, Netherland - WWTP Weurt | ecosystem: Engineered > WWTP > Aerobic digester > Activated sludge | place...
AGGAACTCTGCAAATTGATACCGTAACTTCGGAAGAAGGTATGCCTTCGACCGTGTAGGGACTTGCTCCCGAAGCGATTGAAGGTCGCAGGTAATCGGTGGCTGCAACTGTTTATCAAAAACACAGCACTCTGCTAACACGAAAGTGGATGTATAGGGTGTGACTCCTGCCCGGTGCCGGAAGGTTAAGTGATGGGGTCAGCCGCAAGGCGAAGCTCTTGATCGAAGCCCCGGTAAACGGCGGCCGTAACTATAACGGTCCTAAGGTAGCGAAATTCCTTGTCGGGTAAGTTCCGACCTGCACGAATGGAGTAATGATAGCCACACTGTCTCGACCCGAGACTCAGTGAAGTTGAAATCGCTGTGAAGATGCGGCGTACCCGCGGCAAGACGGAAAGACCCCGTGAACCTTTACTATAGCTTTACACTGAACTTTGAACCTTCTTGTGTAGGATAGGTGGGAGGCTTTGAAGCCCGGTCGCTAGATCGGGTGGAGCCAACGTTGAAATACCACCCTGGAATGTTCGGAGTTCTAACCTTGGCCCGTTATCCGGGTCGGGGACCGTGTATGGTGGGTAGTTTGACTGGGGCGGTCTCCTCCCAAAGAGTAACGGAGGAGTGCAAAGGTACGCTCAGCGCGGTCGGTCATCGCGCTCTAGAGTGCAAAGGCATAAGCGTGCTTAACTGCGAGACGGACAGGTCGAGCAGATGCGAAAGCAGGTCTTAGTGATCCGGTGGTTCTGTATGGAAGGGCCATCGCTTAACGGATAAAAGGTACTCCGGGGATAACAGGCTTATTCCTCCCAAGAGTCCACATCGACGGAGGAGTTTGGCACCTCGATGTCGGCTCATCACATCCTGGGGCTGTAGCAGGTCCCAAGGGTATGGCTGTTCGCCATTTAAAGTGGTACGCGAGCTGGGTTCAGAACGTCGTGAGACAGTTCGGTCCCTATCTGCCGTGGGCGTTGGAGAATTGAGGGTGAGCTGCTCCTAGTACGAGAGGACCGGAGTGGACGTATCTCTGGTGTTCCGGTTGTCACGCCAGTGGCACTGCCGGGTAGCTATATACGGACGGGATAACCGCTGAAAGCATCTAAGCGGGAAGCCCCCCCCAAGATTAGTTCTCCCTGGGGACTCGATCCCCCTGAAGGGCCGTCACAGACTATGACGTTGATAGGCTGGGTGTGTACGTGCAGTAATGCATTGAGCTAACCAGTACTAATTGCCCGTGCGGCTTGACCATATAACACCCAATCGGTCTGGAACCCGTTTCCGGCCGTTGGCGTGTGACCGATGACGACTCAGCGAAGTATCGCTCGAGATTGCGACACGCTCTGCGCTCATACCCCGATTCGAATTTCGCGTCCGCGCAGCAGTGCGCGACGTGAGCCGGTTTGCCTGGCGGCCATAGCGAGCGGGAACCACCCGATCCCTTCCCGAACTCGGAAGTGAAAACGCTCTGCGCCGATGGTAGTTTGGTCTTCGACCATGCAAGAGTAGGTCACTGCCAGGCTCTCAAACAGAACCCCCGACGGGGAGACCCGCCGGGGGTTTTTTCTTTGGTGCGCCCGGCAGGGCTCGTACCTAGAATGGACGCATGTCACGCATCGATCGCGATCAGGCACTGGCCTGGCGGGCACGGTGGGAGGGTAAGCGTCTGGTTTAGGCACCCTCGCGTGGGTGGTGATCTTTGCTGATGCTTTGGGCTTAAAGCGGAACGGTGGTCGTGTCCGCTTGGAGCCCAGATGGACACTTCGCCCAAGGGTGATGAACAGCCGGTCGAGCGAGCGACGCGCCGGATTCGGACGCTCGAGGATAAGCTGCGCATTGTTGAAGAAGCGTCACGACCCGGAGCCTCGGTGGCGGCGGTGGCGCGCCAGCACGGGTTGAACGCGAACCTGGTGTTTGGCTGGCGTCGGCTGCATCGTCGCGGCCTGCTGGAGGGGCAGCGGCACGCGCCGCCGCTGCTGGCGGTGCAGATCACTTCGCCGACGCTGACGCCGACGCAGCGGGCGAGCACTTCAGTCGCGAAGGCGTGCAGTACCGGCAAGGCGCCGGCCGCGGTCTCGTGTATCGAGATTGTTCTGGGCGACGAGAGGCGGATTCGTCTGCACGGCGAGGCGCAGCGCGCGGTGCTCGCCCGTGTGCTGGCGTGGTTGGCGGACCGATGATCGCACTGCCGGCCGGAGTGAGAGTATGGCTTGCGGCTGGGGCGACCGATATGCGCAAGGGATTCGACGGCCTCGCCGCGCTGGTGCAGACACAACTGTCGGAAGACCCATTCTCTGGTCAGCTATTTGTGTTCCGAGGTCGTGCCGGGGACCGGGTGAAGATTCTCTGGTGGGGCGGCGACGGGCTGTGCTTGTTTGCGAAGCGTCTTGAACGCGGTCGATTCGTGTGGCCGCAGGCCACGCACGGGACGGTCGCACTGAGCGCCGCGCAGTTGTCGATGCTACTGGAAGGCATCGACTGGCGGCGACCGGTGCGCACCGCTGAGCCGCAGCTCGCGGTGTAAAAGTGGCTTGTTTTGTAGCCTTTTTGTGTGGTGTGGCGCTGTGCGCTTTGCTACACTGGCTCATGCCTCGCGCCGTTCATCTGCCGAACGATGTGGAGAGCCTCAAAGAGCTCTTGCGCGCGGCCCACGGCACGGTCGATGCACTCAATGCGAAGCTGCGATCACGCGATGTGCTGATCGAGCAGTTGAAGCTGCAGCTCGCGCGCCTGAAGCGGATGAAGTTCGGCCGCTCCTCCGAGCAGCTGGATGCGCAGATCGCGCAGCTCGAACTCAGTCTCGAAGATCTCGAGGCCAATGCCGCCGCCGTCGCGACCCCTGAAGCGCCCGCCGCGACGCCGTCCACCAGGCCCGTTCGCAAGCCCTTACCCGATCACTTGCCACGCGAAGCGCATGTGCACGAACCCGCCACTGGAGCCTGCAACTGTCCGCAATGCGGCGCAACCCTGCAGGCACTGGGTGAAGATGTCTCGGAGGTGCTCGAGTACGTGCCCGAGCATTGGAAAGTGCACCGGCACGTGCGGCCCAAGTACTCCTGCGGCGCGTGCCAGACGATTGTGCAGGCCAGTGCGCCCTCCCGGCCGATCGAACGCAGCTATGCCGGACCCGGGCTGCTGGCTCATGTGCTGGTCTCCAAGTACTGTGACCACCTTCCTCTGTATCGCCAGAGCCAGATCTATGCTCGATCAGGCGTCGAGCTCGATCGCTCCACACTCGCAGAGTGGGTGGGATCGGCCAGCACCTTGGTCGATCCATTGCTCGGTGCGCTGAGCAACTACGTCCTGAGTGCACAGAAGCTGCATGCCGATGACACCCCGATCCCGGTGTTGGCACCCGGCACCGGCAAGACCAAGACCGGGCGGCTATGGACGTACGTTCGGGATGATCAACCCGCCGGCAGCACCGATCCGCCCGCCGTGCTTTTTCGCTACTCGCCCGATCGTAAAGGCGAGCGGCCGCGCCAGCACCTGAAAGACTTCCGCGGCATCTTGCAAGCCGATGGCTATGCGGGCTTCCAGGGCCTGTACGATCGCGAGCGCGAGCCGCTGATCGAAGCGGCCTGTATGGCCCATTATCCCGAGCCGCATGTTATCCGGAGTCGTCGAGCGAGTCCTCGGGGCAAGCCGCAGTCTGCGAGCAACCGACTCTGGATAAGGCCGAGCCATCAGAGGGAGGCGAGAAGCGCGAGCAGGTCGGGTTTTGGCGTCCAGGGTCGCTGGCGGGTCGGCGTGAGACCGGAGCGGCGCCAGAACGCATCGAGGGCGTCGCGCTTCATCTGCAGGTTGGTCGCGATGTAGCGACTGGTGGTCGCGATGCTGGCGTGGCCGAGGTAGTCGCGGATGACAGTGACGTCGACGCCGGCCTGAAGCAAGGCGACGGCGCAGCTGTGTCGCAACACATGCGGCGTCACGCGCTGACGACGCAGGCCTGGCCAGGTTCGTGTCGCCTGGGCAACGTACTTGCGCAGCAGCCAGGCGACGCCGTCGCGCGACAGTGGCTGACCGGTTCGGTTGCAGAACACCGGGCTGACGGGCGCTCCTTGCTGAACCGACGGCAGCTGTTGCAACGCGCGTGCAGTGTCGGGCCAGAGTGGGCACAGTCGTTGCTTGTTCCCCTTGCCGAGCAGGCGCACTTGTCGCGGCGCTGCGAGACTCAGGTGCTCGAGCCGGATCGTGAGCGCTTCACCGACACGGGCACCGGTGTTGTAGAGGAACAGCAGCAGCGCGTAGTCGCGCCGTCCGCTGTCCGTGTTGCGATCAGGCTGGGCGAGGATGCGCTTGACGTCTTCGGGCTCGAGGTATCGGGCGACGGGCACCTGGGTGCGCTTGCTCGGCAGCGCGAGCACCCGTTGATACTGTGCGGCGCGCTCGAGATCGTGCTCGATCAGGTGCCGGAAGAAAGTGCGTAGTGCGGCGAGGCGTGCGTTGCGACTCGCCGCCGTGTTGGCTCGGCCTGCCTCCAAGTGGGCGAGGAAAGCCATGACGCTCTCGACGTCGAGGTCATCGAGCGTGAGTGCTGCGACCGGACGTGCACGACGCCCGGCAAGAAACGTGAACAGCAGTCGCAGCGTGTCGCGGTAGGCGCGCACCGTGTGCGGGCTCGCGCCGCGAGTACGGCCGAGCTGGTCGCGAAAGTACGACTCGACGAGTGCGAGCAGGGTCGGTGCCCGGGTGCGGCTCATGAGACGGGCTCACGGTGACCGAGCCGTTGGTCGAACCGATCGCTCGCGAGCCGCAGCAGCTCTGGCGTCGCGTGCAGGTACACCTCGGTTCCGAGCATGTTGAGGTGGCCCATGTAGGCGGAGAGCCATGGCAAACGCGCGTGGATATCGAGGCCGTCCTCGTACCAGGCGGTGAGTCGATGCACGGCGAATGCATGACGCAGATCGTACGGGCGCGGTCCGCTGCGACCGCGCGGGCTCTTCAGGCCAATCCGGCGCAACAGGCGACGAACCACTTCGGAGGCCGACTTCAACGTGATCGGGCGGCCGTTACAGCCCACGAACAGAGCGCCGGGGTCCTGTGCGACGCCGGCCGCGAACAGTGTGCGGGCCCGTTGCGGCAGGTAACGACGAAACTCGCGCGCGAGGTCCGGCTGAAACGGCACGCGGCGACTGCGGCCCTTACTCTCGCGGATCGACAGCACGCCGCGCTCGAGATCGAGGTCGGTGAGCTGCAGGCGCGCCGCCTCGCCGAATCGCAAGCCGGTGCAGTACGCCGTGAGCAGCAGCATCCGCACCATGCCGGACCAGCAGTTGCGCCCGCGGTGGCGGCTGGCGGCGTGCAGCAGCGCCCGGATCTCGTCGTGCGAGAAGACGTACGGCTGGTACCTGGACTCGGTGCACGGCGCCCAGGCGATCGGCGGGACGAAGCCGGCCGAGTCATAACGGCGGCGGTACTGGCAGAACTGACGCAGCACGCCAAGGTCGCAGGCGAGCGTCACGGATCGACGGGTCGGTGAACGCAGCAGCCACGCGCGGACAGTCGCAGCAAGATCGATCGCTGCCGCCGGCGTGTATCGCCCGCGCACAAAGCGTTCGAAGGAACGCAGTGTCGCCTCGCTGCGTTGATAGCGATAACCGAGGGCGCGCTTGAAGACGAGAAACTCCTCGATCTGCTGCGAGAGGCTCTTGAGCGTGAGGCACCTCATGTCGGCACCGGCAGCGACAGCGCGCGCAGCCGCTCGGTCGCGACGCGCAGGTACGCGGAGGTCGACTCCGGATCGCGATGGCCCAGAATATCGCCGATCAGCTTCGTCGGCGTACCGAGCTCGAGCTGTCGGCACGCATGGGTATGTCGCAGCACGTGGGTGCCGAGAAAAGGCGCCGACACTCCGGCACGCCGCGCCGCGGAATGCAGGATGTGTCGAACGGTCACCGACCCGCCAAGCGACTTGTGGGGTGCGCGCATGGTAACGAACAGCTGACGCGAGGGTGTGAGCCGCGGTCGGCCGTGGCGCAGGTAGCTCGCCAGCGCACGAGCCACGGCGGGCAGCAAGGGCAGCAGAAAGACGTTGCCGTTCTTGGGCCGTCTGACGCGCACGGTGCGGGCTTGCCAGTCGATGTCGTCGAGCCGCAGACCGATGGCCTCGCCGGCACCGAGGCCGTAAGCGCTCATCATCAGCAGCAGCGCGTAGTCCCGACGCCCGCAAGGGTTCGAGCGATCCACGGCGCGCAGAATCCGCTGCACGTCGCGCCACGGCAGCGCCCGGTGCGGCTGCTCGCTCACCCGTACCAAGGGTGAGAGGACGGCGGCGGCCAGATCGACGTGCACGCGGCCGGTAACGTGCAGAAAGCGCAGGTAGCTGCGCAGCGAGGAGCAGATACCGGCCACGGTCTTGCGGGCATAACGACACCGGCAGTCGATAATGAATCGATCGATGTCACGCAGGCGCACGCTGCGCCTCGAGACCGCATACCGCCGACGATGGGCCTCGAACCGTGCCACGTGCGCCAGCTGGCCACGAATGGTGCCGGGCGGGCTGCCACGCACCTCGCGAAGATAGGCTGCGAACTCGCCCAACACGGCGGATTTGCTCGGCATGCACGGTGGCGGCTGCCAGAGCGGCAGGGCTTCGCCGAGAACGCTGCGCGCAAAGGCCCAAGCACGCAGGGCGCTGCGCGAGCCGTCTATGGCATGCTGCAACTGACCTCGTCGTCGCGGGCTTCCCTTGGCTCGCCACCATCGGGCGAAACGCTCAGCGCCCTCTCGCGTCAGCTCCGAGCGCTCGTCGAGTCCGTGAAGCTGGCAGTACCTCGCGAATCGACGAATCCAGAGCCGATAGCCGACGATGCACGGCGCAGCGATGCAACGGTTGCTTCGCCAGATGCGCTCGGCCTCGGCGAGGCGTCGCTCGAAGTCTGAGCTGCGGTGCAAACTGCACACTCGACAGTCCCCGAATCGCGGTCACTCTTGCCATAGAAAACGCTGTTCCCGGACACAGGATGACGCCTTGCAGCCACCGTCTTATCCTGAGCGCGCAGACGAGAAATCCGCCGCCGCAACCGGAGCTGGCGAGGTGACTCCGGATAACATGCGGCTCGGGATAATGCGCCATACATCCGGCGTGGACGGGGCCCGGCCGCTCGATCGCGAGACGACGGTAGACTTCGTAGCCATCGGACTGCAGCACCCCAGACCACGTGGTCGGGAAGAACGCGGTCGGGTTCGCACGGCTGCGTGAGAGATCGAAATCGAACACGAGCGCATCGGCGCGCGGCGCGAGATAGGTCCACAGGTAGGCCTGGGCGGCGTGTCCGCCGCGATCGGGATCGAGCACGCGGACCGGGGTCTCATCGACCTGCACGTAGCCGCTGCCGAGCACGCGCTCGATGAGTCGCTCGTGCACGCTGCGCAGCAGCAGGGCTGCGCCCTCGACCCAGCGCACGAGCTTCTGCCGCGGCAGTTCCACGCCCTCGCGCGCGGCGATGCGCTCCTGGCGGGCGAGTGGCGTGTGATCGGTGTACTTCGCCACCAGCACGTGCGCGAGCAACCCGGGGCCGACCGCTGCCTGCGGCAGCACGCGTGCCGGCAGCGCGGCGATCAGTGGCGCACGCTCGCGTGCCGGATCGACGTAGACGCCGCGCACGTAATGGCGGCGGATGAAGCGGCTCGGCCGATAGTCGAGTTCCTCGGTGATCTCCTCTCGGATCCGCACCAGCCCCGCGGTGTCGGCCGCCGGTGGGTCGAGCACGACGCGCTCGATCGGCAGGTGCTCGGGCGCCGGGCGTCGACCCCCGCCGCGGCGCGGCTCACCGTGCGCCGACTCGGGGGCCTGCGATGGCAGGGGCTGTTGCGCCTGGGCGAGCGACTGATCGGCCTCCAACTCCGCGAGCAGCAGCGCGTACTGTCCGGAATCGAACTGCTCGCTCTTCGGGCCGTACAGCCGGCGCAGCAGATCGCGCAGCTTGTACTCGGCGCGTTCGCGGGCGAGGCGTTCGTGCGCGAGCAGGCCGGTGAGCTCGCGGATCCGCCGCTGCAACACGCCAACGTCGTCGTTCGAGATCGGTTCGGCGGTGGCGAGCAGCGCGTGCGACATGCACGCCATCAGACCGCTTCGCTCGGCCTCGGTTCCGCACGCCTCGAACAAATACTCGACGTTCGATCGATTACCGCATGATCGCCTGCGTGGCGCCGATGCAGGGCCGTGGCCGTCGATACCAGCCGCGGCGCGCCTCGAGCGCGAACCCCTCGAGCAACGCGGCGAGCCCGACCGCGTCGAGCTCCGCTCGCCCGTGCGCCGGCCAGGCGAACGTGCCGCGCTCGAGCCGCTTCGCGCACACCCACAGCCCGGAACCGTCAAAATGCAGAAACTTCGCGCGCGTGCGCGTCCGGTTGCAGAACCCGAACACGTGGCCCGAGCGTGGATCGGCTTCGAGCACCGTGACGACCAGCGCATACAGCCCGTCGTACGACAGCCGCAGATCGGTCGCACCGCTGCGCAAGTACACGCGGGTGGTCGCGCCGAGTGCAAACATCGCGCGGATCGCCCGTGCTATCGCGCGAGTGCGCGAATCAGTGCCGCTACCCACGCCGGATCAGCATCCGCCGCGATCTCCACGCGCGGCCCCACCGGCAACGCAATCACCGCCGCAGTCGTCATCGACTTCCACGACACTGCCGACGCTGGCTGCGTCAGACGCGTGACTTCGATCAGTGCACCGTCCGCCCCGCTCTGGCGTGCCTGCTCGCGGCGCCGACGTCGCCACCAGGTCAACGTCGTCGGTGCCAGACCGTGCTCGGTACAGAACGCACGTACGCTCTGGCCGCTCGCCTCATGCCGCGCCAGCCACTGCGCCCGTTCCTCCGCGCTCACGCTGCCGCGAGCCCGGGATCCACTCGTCGCGCGCATCGGCGGCGCGCTCGCCATCGTCGTGTCCATGAGACAACGTAACCACCGGCGGTGCGCCGTGACCACCCTGTACTGCGTGAGTCACTTACGCTCGATCGTGATCGCATCGCGCGGTTGCCAATACGCATGGCTCAAAATCATCCTCTCTGGCGCGCAACGAAGATGCCGTGACTGCCAATCCAGGATCGACCCAGCGACATTGCCCGCGACCCGCTTTACCTGGTCCCACAACGTTTACGCACGCGCCACCCCCTCCAGACCGAGCCACCCGGCCATGCGCGACAACTCGCCGTGCAGCGCTTCATCGACCGCCCCACGATCGACCGCCGGCTCGTAGTGCGTGCCGAGCACACGCAGCCGCTTCGCCGCCCGATCCGACTTCAGGTCGACGCGCGCGACGAGCCGGTCGCCCAGCAGGAACGGCAGCACGTAGTAACCGTGCCGCCGTTTGTGCGCCGGCGTGTAGATCTCGATGCGGTAGTGGAAGTCGAACAGGCGCTGCAGGCGGTCGCGGCACCAGACGAGCGAGTCGAACGGCGACAGCAGCGCGCAGGCGTCGAGCGACCGTGGCACCCGCAGGTCGCGTGGCGCATACACGGGGCCGCGCCAGCCCTCGACCTGCAGGCAGCGCCACTCACCTGCCTCGACCAGCTCGTCGATGCGTGCCCGCGTGTCCGCGACCGGCAGCCGGAAGTAGTCGCGCAGGTCGCGCGCGGTCGCCACGCCCATCGCGCGCAGGGAAATGCGCAGCAGTTCGCGTTGCGCCTCCTCCACCGGCGGCGTCGGCGCGTTCCACACGCGGGCCGGCAGGACGCGCTCCGGCAGGTCATAGACCCGCTCGAAGCGGCGGCGCGAGTGCGTCGTGACCTGAC
>Ga0268298_10000260_pt1 | contig 69632 bp, 60 predicted proteins | sample WWTPWeurt_MetaG_FD_194462 | JGI IMG/M metagenome (GOLD analysis project Ga0268298, IMG submission 194462) | Activated sludge microbial communities from WWTP in Nijmegen, Gelderland, Netherland - WWTP Weurt | ecosystem: Engineered > WWTP > Aerobic digester > Activated sludge | place...
CACGATGTTTTTTGAGTCCACCCAGGGTGCACCAACCAAGCAAAACGGCCACCGCAAAGGTGGCCGTAAGTGTTGGTTCTGTTGGTGGTCCCGAGACGACTCGAACGTCCGACCCTCAGATTCGTAGAATTAAGTAAATCATACATTTAAGGCATCATCGCAGCAGCCGGATGGGCATTCTGGAGTGCCATTCCTTGTTGCGCATACGAGATCGTATCTTTCATTCAAGAATTCTCCAAGAATACACACGGAGGTTGCGGGAATGAAGGTGATGGGCATTGTCGGTTGGAGCGGCAGCGGGAAAACCAGCCTGGTGGTTGAAATCCTGCCAGTCCTCAAGGGACATGGGCTCAAAGTCTCAACCATGAAGCACGCCCACCATCGCTTCGACGTAGACAAGCCGGGTAAGGATTCCTTTCGACACCGGGAAGCCGGGGCTTCTGAAGTCTTGGTTGTCACATCGTCGCGCTGGGTTCTGATGCACGAATCCAGGGAGGAACCTGAGCCCAGCATCGAGTCCCTGATTGAGCGCATGACGCCCGTGGACCTACTTCTCATCGAGGGCTTCAAGACTCACCATCACCCCAAGTTGGAGATCCATAGAGAGTCGGAGGGCAAGCCGCTGCTCCACCCGGATGATCCCGAGATCGTCGCTGTCGCCAGCGATACCCCCCTGCCGGGGCTGAAGATCCCGTGCCTGGACCTGAATGACCCCAGCGCCGTGGCGGATTTCATCCTCTCCCACACTGGGCTTAAGCACCTGTAGGGCCTGCGGGAAGAAGCCGGTCAGATCCTCCAGTGGGGGTGTGGCGAGCGTCACATTATTGATATTTCGATATTTTCCGATATGTATTGGAGTATGGTCGCCCTGTGGCCCCTGCCCGGTTGAACGTGAACCTGGTGGCACCCGACCGAGGTGACCTGAATGGCTGATGAACTCCGGACGCTTGTCGAACAGTTGAAGGCCGTGTCCCACCCAATCCGCCTGCGTGTCCTGGCTCTCCTGGAACCCGGAGAGCTTTGCGTGTGCCAGATCGCGGAAACCCTTCAGGTGCCCCAGTCCTCGGTATCTGAGGCCCTGCGGGAACTACGGCGGGCAGGATTTGTAGTTGAACGCAAGGAAGGTCGCTGGGTCTTCATGTCCGTCGTGCCCAAGAAGCAGGCCACGCCCCTGCTCAAGGGACTCCTCGCTGAAGCGGGAACTCTTCCAGAGGTCCAGCAGGACCGCGAGCGGGCCAAGGCAGTCCAGGAGTTGGCCATTCCTGTTGTGTGCTCCAAGGTCCAAAAGGGTATCCCTTCAGGGCGGGAGGCTGCCCGTGTCTGACGTGGCCGCACAACCGTCCCTTATCAGGCGCGGTGGCTGGCTCCTGTTGGCACTTCCCTTGTGGGTGTTCCTCTATCTCGTGATCCATCCAGTCTCGGAATGGCTGGCCTATCATCTTCTCGGGCTCACCCCCAAGTCTCACCTGGGCGAAGCAATCGCATTTCTCTTCTACGACACCCCGAAGGTGCTCCTGCTCCTGACGCTGGTGGTGTTCATCGTCACGTTCATCCAGACCTTCGTGAGTCCGAACAAAGTGCGGGATGCCCTCTCCAAGCGCCGTCCTGGCCTCGGGAACGCTTTGGCATCGGTCTTCGGGATCGTCACCCCCTTCTGCTCCTGCTCTGCTGTGCCGCTGTTCATCGGGTTCCTGCGGGCGGGGGTACCCCTCGGCGTCACCTTCAGCTTCCTGGTGGCCGCACCCATGATCAACGAGGTCGCCCTGGGGATGCTCTTCGCGATGTTCGGCTGGAAGATCGCCGCCATATACGCGGGAACGGGCGTGGCCGTTGCCTTCACCTCCGGGCTCATCCTGGGAAGGCTTCGCATGGAACGCCACCTGGAAGGCTGGGTCCAGGACGCCTTGAATGCCCCCTCCCTCGGGGATATAGAGGATGAAAATGTCACCCTGGCCGTCCGGATCGATCTGGCGGTTCAGGGTGTGAAGGAAATCGTGGGCAAAGTCTGGCCATACATCCTGGCGGGCATTGCCGTGGGTGCCTTCATCCATGGCTACGTGCCCGAGAGCCTGATGGCTGGGCTGCTGGGCAAGAAGACCTGGTACAGCGTGCCTCTGGCAGTTGTGATCGGGGTGCCGCTCTACTCGAACGCGGCGGGCGTGATGCCCATCGTGGAGGCCCTGCTGGGCAAGGGCGCGGCCCTGGGTTCCACGCTGGCCTTCATGATGGCCGTCATCGGCCTGTCCTTGCCGGAAACCGTCATCCTGCGCAAAGTCATGCGCCCCCGACTCATCGCCACGTTCGTCGGCGTGGTTGCCACCGGCATCCTGCTTGTGGGCTATCTCTTCAACGCCATTCTCTAGGGAGTCCCCATGCTCATCGAAGTCTTCGGTCCCGGTTGCGCCAAGTGCCAGACCATGGAGAAACACGCCAAGGAGGCCGTCGAGCAGTCCGGCGGGGAGCACCAGGTGGTGAAGATCTCCGACTATGCCGCCATGGCCAGCCGAGGCATCCTCAGCACCCCTGCGCTTGCGCTGGATGGCCAGATCAAGTTCCAGGGTCGGGTGGCGAGTTCCGACGAGATTCTGGCCCTGATCAAGGGTTGAGGCATCCCCCCTTTCAGCAGTCCCCGGCAACAAGGAGTTCTCATGTCCTTCCCTCGCTTCGGTGCCCTCGCAGCCATTCTCTGCATGTCTCTTGCCGCCGAAGGACCAGTGCCTGCACTGGACCCTGCAGGTCTTAGCCAGATCCTCACATCCAAGAAATGGACGGTCATCGAGTTTGGGGGTCCCACCTGCATTCCCTGCGTGAAGATGCAGCCTGTGCTCGCAGACCTTCAGCAGACCTTCGGAACCCGGGCCCAGATCCGGAACTTCTATGTCACCCAGCACCCCAAAGAGGCCCAAGCCCACAAGATCATGGTGATGCCCACCCAGGTGATCTTTGACCCCAACGGCAAGGAGGTAGCCCGCCACATCGGCTACTGGCCGAAAGATGAATTTCTCACTGCCCTGGCCAAAGCCGGATTGAAGTAATGGACGGCTGGATCAGTCGCCTGGCGGACTTGGTGGCGCACGCCCCGGCCTACCAGCAACTGGGTCTTGTATTCCTTGGCGGCCTGCTCACATCGGCCAACCCTTGCGTGCTGGTGGCTGCCCCTCTTGTGGTCGGATTCACTGGGGGTACCAAGGAAGGTCGGCACCACCCCATGGTCCTTTCGGCGGTCTTCGTCCTGGGACTCGCTGCGGCCTTCACGGTCCTGGGACTGATCGCAGCCGTGACCGGCAGCCTCATGGGAGATGTCGGTTGGGGCTGGAAGGCGATTCTTGGGCTCATCCTTTTGGGGATTGGCCTTCACCTGCTTGGCCTCTATAACCTGCCGACACCCACCCATGATCTGAAGCGATTCCATGGGGCAGGACTGCTGGGTGCCTTCGCCCTAGGGGCCTTGACGGGAACCCTATCAGCACCCTGTGCAACGCCTGCCCTGGCAGCAGTGCTCACCATCGTGGCCCTCCAGAAGAAGGTGCTCTGGGGTGGCGTTCTGCTCTTCACCTACGCCCTTGGCCATGTGCTCCTGTTGTTCCTAGCCGGGGCATCCTCAGGGTGGGCCAGCAGGTATGCAGAAAGCCATCTCTCCAGATTCCTGGGCCGGTGGCTACCCAAGGCCATGGGGGTCCTACTTACCGGGTGTGCTCTGTGGGTCCTGACGCTCGCGTGGAAGGGCCGATTTCCTGGCTGAAGAAATCCGGAGTTCACTCATGCGAACCTCGATACCGCTCATCGCGACCATCGTTTTGGCTGGGCCGGTTCATGCCCAAGACGCGCCACTATTCACGCTTGAGCAATACCTTCTCGATTTCGACTACTCCGAACGGCGCGACATGAAGATCAGCAGCAAGGATGCCGTCAGTCTGCTCAAAGCGAAGAAGGCCGTGTTGGTGGATATCCGGTTCAAGGAGGAGCACACCGCCTGGCATATGGGCTTTGGCCTGCACATTCCCCTGAATGAACTCCCCAAGCGCCTCAAGGAATTGGATCGCACCAAGCTCATCGTGACGGCCTGTCCCCACAAGGATCGATCCGCCCTGGCCATGGCTTATCTCAAGACGCAGGGGTTCGACGTGAAGTATTTGGAGGACGGGCTACTAGGCATGGCAGAACTGCTTCGGGGGGATAAGGTCAAAGACATGGTGAATTGAGCCGTTAGGGACACTTCTCCGGGTCAGATGACCAACGCCCTTTCAAGCACCAGCCTTCTGAAGCGCACCAGTCAGTATCTGGGCCGACTGGACGCCGACCATGCGATTCAGGATCTGACCTTCCTTGATGATCAGTAGCGTCGGGATGCTCTGAACACCGAACTGAGAGGCGAGGGCGGGTTCCTCATCTACGTTGACCTTGGCCACGATGGCCTTGTCCCCAGTTCCCTTTGCAACTTCGTCGAGGATGGGTCCCTGCATGCGGCATGGGCCGCACCAGGGAGCCCAAAAATCGATGAGGACGGGGGAACCCTGCGCCATGACCTTTGGAAAGGCTCCGGTGGTGAGGTGGATGACTTCGGACATATGCACTCCAATTCAGGAAAAATCGGGATGGGAGACCCAGGGTCCAAGGTTGTACACCTCATAGCCCCGAGGTTCGAGTAGTTCAGCAGCTAATGCGCTGCGTGCGCCGCTCGCGCAGCAGAGCAGCAGGGGTCGGTTCTTCGGAATCCTCTCGTGGGCCAGAACCGGAATGAGGTGAAGCGGCAGGTTTAAACTGCCTGGGGCGTGACCACGGGTGTATTCCTCAACAGAGCGGACATCCACGACCAGGCCACACTTGTCTATGAGGTTTCGGGCCTCACCCAAGGATAGGAATGAACTCATCAGTTACCTTCCAAAGGCCCAGATCAGCCCCATCACGGCACCGTAGCTGATCCCACGTAGGGGGGTGGCGGTCAGTGGACAAGTGCCCGTGCTGCACCCTACGAGACGGTGCCAAAGGTAGCCGAGACCACCACCCACAGACGATCCTATGGCTATGCGAATGAGGGTGGGCATTACCTAGCCACCCTTACGACACTTACGGCCACGGCCTGATCAGGAACACCCATTTTGCGGAGGACCGACGCCAGCCAGCACCATTTGGTAATGCCGTACTGCAAAAGATTGGCCGAAACCAGGAGCGTGAGCCAGACCCAGTAGTCGTTGTGAAACTCGGTCAAGAGGAGGCTTCCGAAGATCAACGTTCCAGCGACGATGTGGATGATTCGATCGACAGTCATGATTGGCTCCTATTCAGCAACTGGGTGGGTGAGAGGATGAGATGGCTCAACCAAATAACTAAATGATCATCTAGAATCATGACTTGTCAAGGTGCTCCATGAATTTTCTCTTCCGATCCCATCGGGAAAAGGGGAAGGATACTGATTGCATTCACAGCAATCTGCTAGAGGTGGTCATGGCACCGATCAATTCTCAGGGACCGGTTTCACTGTTGGACCTTCACTTCCAGGTCAAGGGCACCGTCGGAGCCTTCCTGGTCGACACGCCCGAAGGCCCAGTGCTCGTTGAAACAGGCCCTGAGTCCCTCTACTCCAATCTTCGAACGGCTGTAGAGGCCCGAGGGCATGCGCTTGAGGACATCCGACATGTCTTCGTGACCCATATCCATCTGGACCACGCGGGGGCCGCGTGGCGGTTGGCAAGGCATGGGGCTCGGATCTACGTCCACCCCAAGGGAGCGCCCCACCTTCAGGATCCAGGGAAGCTGCTCGGATCGGCCCAGCGCATTTACGGCGATGCCATGGAGCGCCTATGGGGCCGTCTGGAACCAATTGAACAAGAGCGCATTGTTCCAGTGGATGACGGCCAGATCATTCGTTTCGGTGACGTGGCCATCCAGGCCATCCACACTCCAGGGCATGCCATTCACCACATCACGTTCCGATTAGAGGACGGTCTCTTCACGGGGGATGTGGGTGGGATTCGCATCGGAAATGGTCCAGCAATTCCGCCGTTTCCACCTCCAGACATCGACCTGGAAGCCTGGGCCGACTCCATCGCCAAGATGCGCACAGCCAACCCGACTTATATCTACCCCACGCATTTCGGCATCAAGACCGATGGTGCCGCCCACTTCGATTCCCTGGAGGAGAACATCCAGCGGATCGCAAGTTGGGTTCGGGAACAGATCAACCTGGGCGTCGCCGAGGACGGAATGGTGCCGGCCTTCCAGGCCTTCCTTCACAATCTGTTCTCTGAACACGGCCTTCCCCAAGAGACCATTCAGGAATATGAGATCGCCGACCCTGCCTTCATGAGCGTGTACGGCTTAGCCCGATACTGGAAGAAGAGAGGCGCTGGAGTCTCAGCCGTCTAATCCTATTGGAAGGTGATGGGAACACACACATCACGCCACAAACAGTCGAATGGGTCTCCAGGAGCCAGTCGTTCCTTCAACCCCGCAGGGCCGTAGCCAAGAACACTGGATAGTCCTTGCCCTCCTTGGAAGTCACGGTTGCTGTCTCCAAGTGAATCTCCCGGAAGCCTGCCTCCACCAGCCAGGCTTGAATCTGTTCCCGTTGGAACCCATGGTGGTGGACACCCGTTGTGTCCTCGTGGAATGTCCCGTCCTCCATATCCAGATCGGCCAATGCCACGTGTCCACCATGAGCAAGGACGTGCTCGAACTGCCGGAACAAGCCTGGCACGTCAGCAACGTGATGCAGGGTCATGCTGCTCACAATGAGATCGTAGGGGCCACCTAGGTCCGCACTCCCATCGACCTCCAACTGCCTCAGATGAACGGGAATGCCCGCGTTCTTGGCCTTTTCAGCCAAGGTGTCCAACATGCCCCTTGAGGTATCCGCCCCCGTGATCGAACCAACCTGGGGTCCCAGGGCCAACGTGACAAGTCCTGTGCCGCAGCCAAAATCCAGGACGCTCAGTTCCTTGGAGAGAGGGATCCGGCCTGCGATGGCCATCGTGACACCACGGGCGATGAGAACCCTTCGGTCCTGGAGATCCCAGGTTGACGCGGCCTTGTCAAAGCGTTCTGTCGCAGACATCACGGCTCCTTCGAATAGTAATTCAGGGCTGATCTCGATGAGTTACCTCATCCAGGCGAACCTTAAGGCGCTCAAACGCCAGGGCATCCTCCACGGGATGCTTGGGTTCGAGTGCTCTCAGAGAATGAATCGCAATCGTGAAGGCTCCGCCAAACCTTTCACAGACATCACATCCTTGAAGATGGGCCAGGATCAGGTTTCGCTTATCAAGGGAGAGAGCACCATCCAAATAGTCGGAAAGGCCCGCAAGCACCTCACCACAGTGCATCCCGGCAACGTTCCTTTCAATTCCCATGGCGTTCTCCCCGAAGGTGGGCGATAAATCGCAGTCGCGCCCGGTGCAGGCGGCTTTTCAATGCGGGAATCCCGAGCCCCAGAAGGGCAGCGCACTCTTCGAGTGAAAACCCATTCTTCTCCCGAAGCACCAATACTTCTCGATCCTCAAGTGAAAGACGTGCGAGTGCCTTTGCAACTTCGTCCTGAATGACAAGGGCATCCAAGGGATCGGCTTCGGCACCCCAACCAGCCGCCTCTCCCAACTCTGACAACGACTCCATTCGATCGGGTTCACCGGCCCGCCCCCGATACAGCCGGTATACGGCGTGCCTAGCGATCGTAAGCAGCCACCCGATGGCTGAATGGTTCCCCTGGAATCCAGCGGCATCTCTCCAGGCGGAGAGGAATGTGTCCTGCAATGCATCTTCAGCGGACGCAGAATCACGGGTGAGCGAGCGAACAAAGCGCCAGACGGCCTCACGGTGTCGAACGACAAAAACCTCGAAGGCGTTCGCGTCCCCAGATGCCGCCTGGATAAGCAGTTCCTGATCAGTGATCAACGAGCCTTCACAGGACAGGTGCTCCACCCAAAGAGGGTGTAGAGCGGGCACGATCCGAGCAGACCTGTCGCCAGAGGCACGATGCCAAGATAGCCCCACGGGGACTTGGGCCCGACAAACGCAAGAGATAGGACACCAAGGCCAAGAACGGTGCGCAACACGCGCTCCACGGGATGTTCGTTGGTTGGTAGCAGATTCGCCATGTTGGCTCCAGTGAGGGGAAGGCTTCAACCGCCTTACCTATTAAGAGTCTGATACCCATGAAAAGGATTCAGCCCACGCAATATTTCTTCAAGCTATCCTCTCCAACTTGTTATCTAGCCTATGGCCTACCAAGGAAGGTGTCGGGCATCTGAACGGCTACCACTTCCCCCCTGGCGGTCACCTTTCCAAGAGCAGAGACACTGACTTCGATTACCACTCGCCGCCCCTTGATTTCCTTCACTCGTCCTCGAACTTCAAGGACAGCATCGAGCGGGGTTGGTGCTAAGTAATCCACCTTTAGTGATGCCGTTACAAATCGAAAGGCGGGCAGGCTATCCATGGATCTGCCTTCTTCCCGGTACATTGCAGCAGCAGCAGTCCCCGTCCCGTGGCAGTCAATGAGGGAGGCCAGAAGGCCCCCATAGACATACCCAGGAATGGCGGTGTGCTCTGCGCGGGGTTTGAACCGCGTCACGGACTCCTCGCCATCCCACTGCGTATGAATCTGCAGTCCCAAGTGGTTCAACCTCCCGCATCCGTAGCAGTGGGAGACATTCTCCGGATAGTGATCCTGGAAGATCGGGCTGGTCACGTGGCCTCCTTCGACGCGAACGATCAAGGAATCGGCTAGCTTCCCTTTTCCTGGGACGAACGATGGGTGATTTCTACGCGCCGTCTTCCTGTTTCATGGCAGCCTCACACGCCAAGGGAACGATATGGGTGCCTTTCCACATGGCGTAACGACGATATCCCCCTGAGAGGTTGCGGACTTTATAGCCATGTTGGGAAAGCAGCCGTGCGGCAATGTAGGCCCGTACCCCTACCTGGCAAAACACCAAATATTCCTTCGCCTGGGGCAACGCCTTGAGGCGTTCCCGAAGTTGATCCACAGGGACGCAAATGGATCCGGGAATGGACCCGAGAGCGTGCTCTTGAGGCGTTCGAACGTCTAGCAGGACCTGATCAGTGTCCAACCCTGGGATTTCCTCCGGTTCCCACAGGGCGACGTCTCCCCGAAGCACGTTCGAAGCCACGAAACCAGCCATGTTCACTGGATCCTTGGCGCTTCCAAAGGGTGGGGCATAACAAAGCTCCAGGTCCTCAAGATCGAACACAGTGAGACCCGCACGCTGGGCGACTGCGATGACATCAATTCGCTTGTCGACCCCGGCCACGCCAACAGCCTGGGCTCCGAGGATTCTTCCGTCCTCAGGATCAAACAGCAACTTCAGGGTGATGGGATGGGCCCCTGGGTAATAGGTCGCATGGTCTGCGGGATGCACATAGATGCGCTGGTACGGCATGTTCTTACGCTGAAGCATGGTCTCCGATAGCCCGGTCATGGCAAAGCTCAGGTCGAAGACCTTGCAGATGGCGGTACCTTGGGTGGCCTTGTAGCGGCTGTCTCTTCCCAGGATGACTTCCGCAGCGATCCGCCCTTGGCGATTAGCCGGGCCCGCAAGAGGAATCATCGCCGGGGCACCACTGACGAATTCCCGCACCTCCACAGCGTCTCCAACCGCGTAGATGTTAGGCAAGCTCGTTCGCATCTGGTCGTCCACCTGAATGCCACCGGTTGAACCAATGGCCAGCCCCGCTTCCCGGGCCAGTCGCACCTCGGGTTTCACGCCGACACTCAACACGGCAAGATCGCACTCGATACGGTCGCCATTGTCCAATAGGGCTACAAGGCCCCCAGCCTTTGGTTCAAAAGCGGACACAGCCCGCCCCAGGCGCAAATCCACCTGTTGACGGCTCAGTTCCTCGTGTAGGGGGAAGGTCATTTCGGTATCCGCCACGCCAAGGACATGGGGAAGTCGCTCCACCAGGGCGACCTCCATGCCCCGGTGACGGAATTGCTCGGCCAGTTCAAGCCCGATGTAGCCAGCCCCCACAATCAGGGCCTTTCGGACACTGTCCTTTGAAGCGACGTCCAGGATGGCGTCCATGTCACCCATGTTCCGAAGGGTGAAAATGGCTGGAAGGTTAACGCCCGGAACCGGAGGGCGGATGGCCTCTGCCCCAGGACTCAGGATCAGCGCGTCGTAGCTCTCTCGGGTTTCCTCGCCGGTTCGGAGGTCTCGGGCGACCACAGTCTGTGATGCCGCGTCGATTGAAATGACCTCGGTGCTCACCCGCACATCAATTTCAAATCGTGCCTTCAGGCTGGCCGGAGTCTGCAGCAGGAGTCGGGAGCGATCGGTGATGACCCCTCCGATGTGGTAAGGCAACCCACAGTTCGCAAAGGACACGTACGGTCCGCGCTCAAACACCACGATGCTTGCGGATTCAGAGAGTCGCCTGGCACGGGCAGCGGCACTGGCACCACCTGCGACCCCTCCTACGATTAGAATTCTCGGGGCACCGGACATACGGATCCTTTCCAGGAGTGATGCAATCACCTTCAGGGTGTTCTCAACCTAGCCCCTCGCGAAGGGACAACTTCCACCCGAACACGAAGGAGCGGACCCGTAGCTTGACTCGGGGCTGCCGGAAGTGGAGACCGTAGCGATCGAAAGCTGACGGCTCATCACCTCAGGTTCACCACAAGTCGGGCAGGAATGAGCGGCAGGGGCCGTAAGGCCCTCAAGCTTTTCTTCAAAGGCTCCGCAGGCTTGACATTTGTATTCGTAAATCGGCATGTGGACCCTTCAGATTTCGGTCAGGTCATCAAAAATGAGGTCGCCTCGCAAACGTCACTTCTTCTTGAGCCAATTCTTCAGGTCGTCACCCGTGCGGAAAGCGCCGACCTGTCGCTTAACCTCACGACCTTGGGCGTCCAGTATCAGCATCGTGGGATATCCATCCACCTTGAAGCGCTGGGCCACCTTGGCGTTGTCAGGTAGGACTCGCCGATCTTTTGTCTCTGTCATGAGGGAAACAGGAATGTAGCCTGCCAGCCCCTGCTGGGCCTCAACGGAGGGGAAGACGACATTCCGGAGGTGCTGGCAGGGAGGGCACCACTCAGCCCAAACGTCGACGAACAAAGGCTTGCCCTCCTTCTTGGCCCGTTTCTGGGCTGCGGCCAGGTCGTATTCCCACTTCAGTGGGCTCTGAGCAAGGAGGGAGATGGAAGTTGTCAGGATCGCGGCAAGTATCTTCATTGGTTCTTCCCCTCGCCGGATGTCATGGCACCACGGCTCTGGGCAGGTTAATTTATTCCCGTATGGTTAATCAATTGTTTTAAAATCCGTCACCCTCGCCCTGGGGTTTCATTCAAAAAATGATCCACTTGTCATCTCTGATATGATTCCTTGTTGGTTATCTTTGAATGTGGCCACTGTGTTTGCCACAAACCACCCTGACTGGAGCCGCCATGGATACTCGCAACAAGGGATTCAACACCAAACTGGTGCATGCGGGAATCCGAGAAGACGCCCATGGGAGCGTGGTAACGCCCATCTATCAGACCTCGACCTTCGCCTTCCGGAATGCCCAGCAGGGAGCCAATCGATTCGCGGGAACCGAAGATGGCTACATCTACACCCGCATCGGGAATCCTACGACGGCAGCCCTCGAAGAGAACGTTGCCCAACTCGAAAACGGCTTTGGAGCCACGGCCATGGCCAGCGGCATGGGCGCGGTAAGTACCGTGTATCTTGCGCTGCTCAGCGCCGGAGATCACATGGTGAGTACCGACTCGGTGTACGGTCCTAGCCGGGGACTCATGGAGAAGCACATGAGTCGATTCGGAGTCGAATCCAGCTATGTCGACACATCTGACCTGGAAAACCTCGCCAAGGCGATGAAGGTGAACACCAAGATTGTTTACATCGAGTCCCCCTCCAATCCCGCCATGTCGGTCACGGACATCGCAGCAGCGGCGGAGATCGCCCATGCCACCGGGGCCCTGCTGGTGGTGGATAACACCTTCGCCAGTCCCCACCTCCAGAAGCCTCTCGATCTGGGTGCCGATGTCGTCCTGCACTCCGTGACGAAGTTCATCAATGGTCATGCCGACATCGTCGGTGGCATCGTCGTGGCTAAAACGGAGGCTCTGCACAAACAGATCCGCGCCATGCTCATCAACCTGGGGGCCAACATGGATCCCCACCAGTCCTACATGGTGAGCCGGGGCTTGAAGACCCTGGCCCTGAGGGTTGAGCGGGCTGAAGAGAACGCCCGAAAGATCGCCCCCTGGTTGGAGGCTCATCCGCAGGTGGCCTGGGTTCGCTACATCGGCCTGCCAAGCCATCCCCAGCATGACCTTGCGAAGCAGCAAATGACCGGATTTGGCTCCATGATCTCGTTTGAACTAAAAGGTGGCATGGAGGCTGGACGAGTCGTCATGGACAACGTGCATCTTGCCGGGCTCGCGGTGTCCCTGGGTGGCGTGGAGACGCTCATCAGCCATCCCGCCTCCATGACTCACGCGAGCATGGCTCGTGAGAGCCGTATTGCCGCAGGCATCACTGATGGGCTCGTGCGCTTTTCCGTAGGCATCGAGGATGTTGAAGACATCATCTCGGACCTAGATCACGCGCTTGGGCATATCGGTGAGATCGAGGTTTTGACGGATCCCCAGTATGCGGGACTGCCCTGAGTCACGACCCCCATTCATCTCCTGGGTTGGAAGTCCCACTCGCCTAGGAATAGAGAACCTATCGTCCTACTTGCCTCCGAAGGGCGGGCAAGTGGCGCTCCTGGCTAGCCCAGCGCAGCCGTTCAAAGACCTCGATCAGATCCCGTTCAGTGACGGTTTTCATCAATCGATCGTAAAGGGACACATTCTCGATTTCGGCAGTGATGCCCGCTTCGCAGGCGGCTCGAAAAGTGCTTGGAGCCTCGACCTTTCTGTCCTTCCAAGGGTTCGGGGGAACGGAGAGACCATGAGCCGTGAATAGGTTCTCCAGAGCGCACTGGTGCCGCCGCTCGGCTTCGATGATGTTCGAGAAGGGACGAACCTCACCATGTTTTAACAGCACAGCGGCATAGAGCGCTTCAGCCCGGCGTTCGTCCTCAAGCACAAGTTGAAGTGCCTCCACGCTTCCTTTCGAAAGGGGTTGGGTTGATGGCGATTGATCTGAAGATTCGGCCCACATGGGGGCCACGATCAGGACGGCAGAGTATAAGATCGAAGTGAGCATGGATTCTCCTTGTAGGTGTCTGCTCGGATGATGGAATGTGCCATTGCGCGGCGTGCTTCACTGGATTTAAGGCTCCTATAGGAAGCCCTACCTCAAGCCTTCCCGGATGACGGCATATAGTTCATGTGGACCCAGCCCGTTGGATTCTGCCAATGCGCGAAACGGTTGATCGACTTTCACATTCAACTTACGGGCTTCCAACAGGGTTCGAACTCGTGCCAGGTCGAGATGATATTCCTTGCACAAATCTTCTAGCGTCTTTCGCCCCAGGCCTGGGGCTACTTCCTCTGGAAGTCCCAGAACAGGCGCCTTGGCGATTTCGGCGGGCTTTATGGCCAGGTAGACCTGCTGTGGGGTGAGGTGATTCTTCTTGGCGATATCCTGAAGGCGATCTTGAGGCCCTTGAAAGGCGATCCCGCGCATGCGAAGCAGTGCCTGGGCCTTCTCCAAATCGATTCCCGTTTTCTGGGCAAACGATTGCAGGCTGCTCTGTTCTGCATGGCCATAGGGGGGTTCACCGTAGGTGCGGCTCCCCTGGTCCTTCGCATAGGTATTCAGATCCATCACCCAACGAAAGGGGGGCCACCCCAGCAACGGCCCTATCACGAATAAAGTGGTCACAACGGCAGAAGCCACAAACTCCGGGGTAATGACCTTCATTTGCCTGGTCCGATCCCGAAGATAGGACAACATCGGCCGCCAGTTCAGGATGATGTGCACGACCCCGGCCACCAAGAACAGGAGGCCGAGAAGAATATGCATGGCTCCCCAGGCTTCCTTGGTGAGGCCCCAAAGCCGCCATTCGGACCAGAAGGCCACTCGACCCTGTGGGGTCAGGAAGAGCACCGCTCCCGATGTGACCAACACCGAGAATGAGAGCAGAGCAGTCAGGGATGTCAGTTTGCGCAGGTTCACTGGGACTCCAAGTCACTCCCATTGATGCATGGCGAACTTGAAGGGTTCTCTGAGAACGCCCAGCGACATACCGCTAGGGCCAAATGACAGATTCAAGGGGCTGGGTGTCAGGGAAGCCCGAGCTTTGCCTTCAGGCCTGGTGCGGCGCCGCGACTCACTTCCACGACAAGCCCACCTTGGAGTCGAACCGTCAATCGACCATAGTCACCGGCCTTGATGCCCAGAACCGCTTCAGGCCGCAGGAGCATGTTCCGATGCCCCTTCACGAGCACATCCTTGGGAAGGGACGCTTCCACTTCGGTCAGGCTCTTCCAGGGGGTCTTGTGGCGCTCGCCACCCACGTAGGCCCAGACGACTTCGTCTTCCACTAGAAAGTGGCTGGTCCGTGCCAATTCCATAAACACTAAGCCTTCACCAGCACGCACGGGGTAGCGCAGGGGGGAAGGTGGGCGATTTGTGGCCAACTGGCCTGCACGTCGATCGCGGATCCGGGCAATAGCGACTGCTATGCGGTCTGCCGTGGCGGGCTTCAATAGGTAATCCAGGGCAGCGGTCTCGAACGCCTTGACCGCGTGCTCGGCAAAGGCTGTCACGAAGACTACAGAGATCGTTTTGGGAAGATCCAGGGCGACTTCCAACCCCGTGGCACCTGGCATTTCGATATCAAGAAACGCGGCATCTACCTGGCCTCCCGATTCCAACCATTCCAGGACAGCAGGTCCATCCCGGAGTTCGGCCACCACCTCGCATCCGGCTTCCTGCAACAACCTGGACAAGCGTTTGCGATTGTAAGGCTCATCCTCAGCCACCAGGACCCGCAAAGTTTCAGCCATGGGTGGGCTCCAGAATCACTTCAGCGACCGTTCGATCACCCTCTGCGCGAAGATCCAAATGGGTTCTGCAACCATCCATGAGGCTCAGCCTCTGCTGGAGATTGGCCAGTCCCACGCCTGTGGCGTCGCCAGGTTCATAGGTCCTTCCCGTATTGGAGACCCAGAGCCTCAGGCGACCTGGCTCACCCCCAAGTCCGATCTCCAGTTCTCCGCCTTCACGACAAGGAGCGATGCCGTGTTTGATGGCGTTCTCCACCAGCGGTTGGAGCAGTAGGGGCGGGACTTCGACATCCTCCAGACGCGCATCCCAGTTCCAGTGCACGGCTAGGCGGTCTCCCAGGCGGAACTGCTCCATGGCAAGGAATCCCTCTACCAATCCTCGCTCTTCGTCGAGCGTGACCTTGGCCTGGGCCGAGTGGTTCATCAGACGACGCAACAGTCCCGCCAATGCCACGAGGGCCTCCTCGGTAGCGGCACCATTCTCTCGTGCCAACTCCGCAAGGCCGCTCAGGGTATTGAAGAGCACATGAGGGTTCATCTGCCCCTGAAGGGCCTTCGCTTGAGCCTCACGAGCCAACCGAGTTTGCACCTCGGCCCTCTGCGCCTCGTGATCACGATCCGCCAGGATCCACCCAGCCAACAACCCAAAGGCGCCGCAGGCGACGAGCAGGATCAGCAGCCGCGGAGGAAGATTCGGAAGGAACCACAGGGAGGAAGCCCCCCCGCGCCCACCTCGATAGCCAGGCTCGGGCAACAAGGCGACCAGCAGCAGCAGAAGCAGCGCGTTCCATGGCAGCGCTTGGATGAGGCCTCGTGGCACGGAAGCCATGGAGCGCTCGTCGCCGGTCCACTGCCAGGGGGTAGCCGCAAGACCGAGCAGAAGAATGCCAAAAGCGAAGGGGAGCAGGAACTCCCCCGGGGAGAGGGTCTCGGGCCCGGCCACCCAGCGAAGCACGTTCCATAAGGTGCCAAACAGCAGCATGACGCCCCAGGTGCCTGGGCGCCTAAGGCGTTTGCCAATGCTGGCAAGAAGGTGAGGGGCGTTCATGGGTCTAGTCTAGTTCCGAGTTGCTGCATCAGAAGGTGATGAGCGTCTGGAGGCTCGCGCTCCAGACCTTGAATTGGGTTTCCCGCTGTCCCCAGGCCAGATCAGCCCGGAGCGCAAACCGCTTGCTGATGGGCACATGGCTGCTGGTACTGATGAGGAATTCTTTCAATTTTGGGTAGTCGTACTGGGTCGTGGTCACCGAATAGGTTCCAGTACCGCCGCTTCCAGGTCCCCGTCCCCTTCCACCACCGCCATACATGGTGCTGGTGGAGTAACTGCCACCAGGTTGGAGCGAATCGATGATTCCCTGGCCCCAACCGACTCGAAGGCTGTGCCAGCGACGCAGGTTGTTGGTTCCCCAGCGAAGATCGGCTAGGTAACCGGTATCTGAGAATTCTCCGGGTAGGTAACGCAGTTGTTGAACCCGGACGGAGGCACTCCACGTCTCGCCCAGCCAACCCGGTCCGGCCTGCAGCAGCAAGGTAGAGGACCCATCCCGGAAGCGGTTCCAGCCGGCCTCCAAGCCCATCGACCATGGGCCAGAAACGCCAAGATTGAGGTCAACATTACCCCTGAACGTTGGAATGAAATCCGCCCCGGTTCCAACCCCCACGCTGGCCCAGACCCAGCTGCTTTCACCAAAGGAATGATCCTTGGCCACGGTGAACATGGTGCCCTTTCCTTCGGGTCGCTGGGTGCCGACCGCGGAGAGGCTCCATGGCCCGTGCTCGTCGCGGAACCATTCCCCGGCCAGGGACCACCCTTTCCAGGTGCCGGTGCTATCCGAATAGCTATCGGTGAAGCTCCCCAGGCTCAGGCGCGCTGTCGGACGCTCTGGCGCATCTTCGGCCACCAGCACAGAGGCAAGACAAATCAGAAAGGCAGACTTGATCATCGGCATCCCTCACAAGGAAAACACAAGCGCATTGAGGGGAGGACGCAAGTGCGCCCTCCCCTGCCTTGTTCAGGCCAACTCAGCGGCCCTGTCCCTTCCGGGCCCCTTGGCCTGCGCCGCGCGTCCCAGTCGGATTGGGGTTGCCGCAACTCCCGTCACGCTTGCGAAGCTGGCTCTGGGTGCCAGTAGCCGTGCCCGTGCCAGTTCCATCCTGCTTGCGCACCTGATCGCGCTCGCGAAGCTGGCTCTGGGTGCCAGTAGCCTTGCCCATGCCAGTTCCATCCTGCTTGCGCACCTGATCGCGCCTGGGGCCGGTCTCGGTGGTCTGAGCCACCACAGGCAGGGCCAGAAGCAGGGCAGTGGCAGCGACGATAGCGGTAGCCTTCATGGAAACCTCCTTCGTTTCACCAAGGGCACCTTACCCAAGGGGTGGGACAGGGTGACCTGTCGCACCTCCAATGGACCGGTCTTTCCCTGGTGGGGTGATTTCATCCCTGAGAGATGCAGAAGGAGGGGGCTCACCTGCAGATTCGCGGGGCTGAGTGCAATCAGCCGGCCGGTTCGACCCCACCAGTGCCCACCATTCAGAACCGGGCGCCCAGTTCCAGTAGCTCTAGCCAGTCGCAACTCCAGACTCTGTCAGCCGATTGTGAAGGGTCACAAGAACATTCACAGTTCCTGTATCCGGCGATTTTGCAGCACATCATAGACGACCACTGCATAATGCAATAGTGGGGGAAGCATGAAGCGCTTAACCAAAAAAGGGCCCCCAGGGGCCGCCTCGGACAAGCTATCTGCCGACCTCCGAACCATCCTGGACTCAATTAATGACGGCGTATTCACGGTCGATGACCAGTTCCACATCACGTCCTTCAACCGTGCTGCGGCGGAGATCATCGGCATCACGCCTGAGGAGGCCCTGGGAAAGCCGTGCTGGCAGGTATTCAATGCGGACATCTGTGAGGGCGCCTGTGCGCTGAAAGAGACGATGTCAACAGGCTCGCCGCTGATCAATAAGCACGTGAACATCCATACGTCCGCACACCGGAAGGTCTCCATCACCGTGAGCACAGCCCTGCTGCGGAACCAGAATGGAGACGTGGTTGGCGGCGTAGAGTCCTTCCGCGACCTGACCCTCGTGGAGGAACTCAGAAAGGCGGTCGAGGGCCGGGCCACCTTCCACCAGATGACCTCCGCCAACCACCGGATGTGGGAAATCTTCAAACTCCTGCCACTCCTGGCCCAGAGCGACAGCACCGTTTTGATCCACGGCGAGAGTGGTACGGGCAAGGAACTCATGGCGAGGGCCATCCATGACCTGAGCACCCGGGCCCGTAAGCCAATGGTCACCCTGAATTGCGGAGCCCTCCCCGACACCCTGCTCGAGGCTGAACTCTTCGGTCACAAGGCTGGTGCTTTTACGGATGCCAAGAGGGATCGCAAGGGGCGTATTGCCGCTGCCGAGGGCGGAACCCTGTTCCTAGACGAGATTGGGGACATCTCCGCCCCTCTTCAGGTCCGCCTCCTTCGGGTCATCCAGGAGCGGACCTACGAGCCTCTGGGATCGAATGATTTGGTGAAGGCAAATGTCCGCTTCATCGCCGCCACCCATCGCGACCTCCGCACTGAGGTCAAGGAAGGCCGATTCCGGGAGGACCTCTTCTACCGACTGAACGTCATGCAGATTGCAATCCCTCCTCTTCGCGAGAGGAAGGAAGACATCCCAGCCCTGGCCCGGCGATTTCTGGCCCGCCAAATTGCCCTCCATGGCAGGCAGGTCGAGGGTTTTGCACCCGAAGTGATGGATCGCTTCATGCGCCACTCCTGGCCTGGCAATATCCGGGAACTGGAGAACGCCGTCGAGCACGCCTATGTGCTTTGCCAACGGGATCAGATCCAGGTTGCAGAGCTACCTTCGACCTTCGAGGGAATGGGTTCAAGGCCCTCGACGAAGGGGAAATCAACCTCAAGCCAGGACCTTCGGAGCCATGAGATTGCTCTGATCCAGGCCGCACTCGACCGCCACAACGGGAATCGGACGGCTGCCGCAAAGGAGTTGGGCATTCACACCACCACCCTTTGGAGAAAGCTGCGGCGAGTGTAGGCCACACTGCAATTCGCAGTGATTATTACTCTGATTGACAATGCATTTTGCAATCAATCCATTTTGATTTAACTTGGTATTAATTTTTAATTATTGTTTTATTTAATTTTATATGACTTGGCAATGCTTTTGCATTTTGATCCTTTGCTGGATGTTCTCAAATGACTTTCCAGTGCTTCATGGACTGCAATCAGTCGAACGTCTATCCCGCCTAGATCTCGATCACTCGCGGAAGCGGTCCTCAGATCGTCGAATCTGACTCTGCTTTCAGGGAGTTGGTGCCGCAGACATGGGGTGATCCCCAGTCTCCAAAATCCATTCCAGAACAATCGCCACTTCCATCGCGGGCGGGATCCGTCTGCCTGAACACATCCCACTTCCAACCAACAGGAGGTTGAAATGCAACCCATCCCATTGAATCAAATCTGGCGCACATTCCTGGCCCTGCTAGTCACGGGTAGCTTCGCTTTCGGCGCCAACCAGCCACAAAAGGAAGGGCGGATGACTGTGGCGGTCGCAGTCACCGACCTCGAGCCCATCGTCAAGGCAGTGGGTGGTGGACAGGTCGACACGGTAAACCTGTTCAAGGGATGCATCCTTCGCAAGGATCTTCAGGTTGAATCGACCTCGAAGGCTCGCCTGGCCACGGCGGAAGCGATCGTCTGGACTGGGTTCATGAACGAATCTGCGGCCATCTCGGATGTCTTTCGCACGGTTGGAAGTACGGCTCGAAAGGGTGGTGAGCCCAAGTGGATCGATGTATCCAAGGGGACTGCGAGAACCAACCAGCCCACCTCAACATGCTTCGGATCTGTCGATCCGGCGTTTGCCTCCGGAGATCCGTTCTTCTGGTTGAACCCGGAAAATGGCGGCCTTATCGCCCGGCACATCGCCAAAGGTCTTGGTGAATTGAGACCCGCGAGTCGAGCACTGTTCATGGCTAATGCGGATGCCTTCCAGAAGGCTCTGGCGAAAGACATTCAGCGATGGAAGACGGCTCTGAAACCTCTGCATGGACTGAAGGTCTTCACCGCGCAATGCGGTTGGCAGAATTTTTCTTCCATGGGGGGGCCTCAATTCCTCGTATGCAAGGGAACTCCTGGGGAACTCCCCAGCCCGCAGACCCTGCTGCTACACATCAAGCAGTTGAAGCCCGACCTCATCCTGGTGGACCCGAACACTCCCGCTGAGTATGCGGAGGCCTTCCGTGAGCAGTCCAACCTGAAGGTCGTTGAGGTTTCTTCCTCCATCGAGACCATACGTGGAGCCACGTCCTATAGCGCGCTCTTCGAGAACCTCATCAAGACCCTCCAGGCCCAGGCGAAGCGCTAACCCCTCTTCCTGGAACCCGGACCATCGAATCGAGGAACGACGATATGAATCATCGATCCGCCCGCCTCAGTGGCAGGGATCAGAAGAGGTGTGTGTCCCACGCAACGCCTCCTGGAGGTGCAGGGTGACTGGCAGCGAGCTAGTAAATCCAACCGTTCTCCCGTTGAGACCGACTGTTGCCTTCACCCTCCGCCCCATCGGCATCGTTCATCTCGCTCCTACCAGGCGTGGGCGCGTCCCGAAGTTTTTTGTGCCGTTGAGGAGGGCCATCCTGGAGTTCTTTCAGCCCTATGTGCCTGGCCTGGCGGGACTGTACGAAGGTGTCGAGCTCTGGGTCATCACCTATCACGCTCCGTCGGGTCGAATGCCAACAGATTCCTGGCAGAGCATGGATGGTGTCCCCGGTGTATTCGCAACTGACACTGTGCAGCGGCCCAACCCCATCGAGTTCCTCCGGGCAAGGGTCATCGGCATTGATCGGGAGAAGGGCCTCCTTCAGGTCGCGGGCCTCGATGGGGAGGAAGGCGAAGCCATTCTCGACATTCGATTAGCCACCTCCCCCCACCATCGCCTGGCCATCGCTAGCGAATGAAAAGGACTCCACCATGAAAGTTGCCATTCCCCTTGATAACCACTCCGAGATCTCAGCCCATTTCGGGCGGAGCCCCGCATTCCTCATCTTTACCCTAGATGGTGGCCAGATTGAACAACGTGAGATTCGCGCAAACGACCAAGTTTCAGCCGAGGACACCCACGCTCAGGTGAAGGGTCACCCGCATGCCCATTCGCATGACCACAACCGGTTCCTTCGGTTGTTGGGGGACTGCCAGGCTGTGATTGGACTAGGCATGGGGGCGGGGGCACGTGTGGCTCTTGAATCAGCCGGTATTAACGTGAGGATCCTCGCCGATTCTTGTTTGCCCGAGGAAGCAGCCATCAGCTATGCCACGGGTCAGCTGGAGGCCAACCCCGGCATCTCCTGCGTATGCCATGGCCATTCCCAGCACATCCAGCGCTGACACCGAGTCCGGGCCAGTCGCGGCGCCACTGATCAACAACAGTTCCAGCCCATACCATTCCTAGATTTAAGGCGACGAGCCCATCGCTCCCGCCAGTGGCCCATCCATGGTTCCGAGTCCAGGAACCAGGTCAATCCTCTGCATTCAGGAGAACTCATGCATCACAAATCCAGAACCCGAGCGCACTCCTGGCTGTCGCGAATGTACCTGGCGGTGCTCTGTCACATGGTTATTCCATTGACGATGGCCCAGGCCCAGCAGGCGAACCAGCCTGCTCCCCCAGGCCATGGTTCATTCACGGCAGTGCACGCCGCCAAGGGTAGACGCCTCACGGCTGATCACAGCAAATTCTTGATCCTAAAGGGACCGTTCAAGGAGGGCGACGGCCCGGCTGTCACCCGGGCCTGCCTCACCTGCCACACCAAGGCTGCCCAGCAGGTTATGGCTACGTCCCACTGGACCTGGAATGCCTCGAAGGACGGCAAGGACGGCTACGGCAAGGCCACCAGCCTGGTGAACAACTACTGCATCTCGATCATTGGGGGAAACACCGAGGGCTGCGCCCGCTGCCACGCCGGCTACGGCCTCAAGAACAAGGACTTCGATTTCACCCGGCAGGAGAGCGTGGACTGCCTCGTGTGCCACGACACCACCGGCGACTATGAAAAGGAGAAGGGAGGCTGGCCCAATCCCGCCGTGCCCCTGGCGGAGGTGGCCCAGAAAGTCGGCGCGCCCACCAACAGGAATTGCGGCGTGTGCCACTTCTTCGGGGGTGGTGGTGATGCCACCAAGCATGGGGACCTGGATGACACCATCCTGAAGGCCCCCCGCCTCGAGGATGTGCACATGTCCAAACAGGGCGCGGGCATGGATTGCGTGGACTGCCATGTATCCGATGCGCACCAGTTGGGCGGCCCGAACTATGTCATTCCGGCGGATCGTCGCGAGCAGTCCAAATTCCCTGGCGAGAACCTGTCCCGGATGTCCTGTGCATCCTGCCACTCGGATTCTCCTCACAAGTCCTACATCCTGAACCGCCACTACCAGAAGGTGGCCTGCCAGACCTGCCACATCCCCGCCTTCGCCCGGGGCACGCTGCCCACCAACACCTACTGGGACTGGGCCACCGCCGGTCGCCTGAAGAATGGGCGGGGCTACAAGGAGGAGGATGCCAATGGCTTCGAGACCTACAACAGCATCCACGGGGAGATGGTCTGGCAACGGAACGTCAAGCCGACCTATGAGTGGTATAACGGCAACCTCCAATTCCTGCGGCTGACCGACACCATCACCATCCCCGCCAGCGGGAAAGTCGTCCTCAATCCCGCCGCGGGGTCCTATGCCGATCCCAACGCCAAGATCTGGCCCTTCAAGTTCCATGAAGGCAGCCAGCCCTACGACACGGTCCTGAACCGGTTCGTGGCCCCCTACACGTCAGGCCCTAAGGGCTCGGGCGCCTTCTGGGGCGACTGGAACTGGGACGTCGCCATCAGGATGGGCATGGAAACCGCCGGGTTGCCCTACAGCGGGAAGTACGGCTTCGTGAAGACCTCCATGCTTTGGCCCATCACCCACATGGTGGCTCCCAAGGAGCAGGCCCTTAATTGCGTGGAGTGTCATAGCCGAAACGGTCGGCTCGCCAACGTCCCGGGGTTCTACCTCATTGGCCGTGACCGTGGAACAGGTATCGACAAAATCGGAATCGGCATGGTTCTGCTCACCCTATTAGGAGTGGGTATTCATGGCTACATCCGCTACACCAACGTGCGCCACTAGGAGGCTTCATGCGACGAGTTGTTCTCTATGAAACGTTTGAACGCCTCTGGCACTGGGCCCAAGCGGTGATGATCATCCTCATGATGCTCACGGGCTTCGAGATTCGTGGCTTGGGCATCCACCTCTTCGGCTTCCAGAGTGCGGTGTCCCTCCACAACATCCTTGCCATAGCCCTGATCACGCTCATCGTCTTTGCCATTTTCTGGCACGTCACCACCGGCGAGTGGCGCCAGTACATCCCCACTCGGAAGTTCCTGCGGGAGATGGTCGCCTTCTACCTCACGGGCATCTTCAAGGGCGCGCCCCACCCGGTGAAGAAGCACCGGATGGCCAAGCTGAATCCCCTGCAACGGCTGGCCTACCTGGGCTTCAAGGTCCTCATTCTTCCCGTTCAGGCCACTACGGGCGCCCTCTACTACTTCTACCCCAACCTTCAACATGCGATGGGGTGGTCACCCTCTTCGCTTTGGGTCGTTGCAGTCGTGCATGTCCTCGGAGCGTTTGGGTTGGTTGCCTTCCTCATTGGACACGTCTACCTAACGACCACCGGGCATACGCCTCTGACAAACATCAAGGCCATGATCACCGGGTGGGAGGACATCCAGGATGATGCCTATTTCGAAGAGAGCTGAAGCTCCGCGTCATGAATCAATCCATGGAGGGCCATTCTTCCCACTTGGGAAGTCCGTGTTCACCCGGGCTTCCCCTTTGTTGAGTTAAGTAATCAACGTTCTCAATGAAGGGCAACAATGGCTTCCAGCATTAGAGCTGACCTGTCTGATGGTCAGCCTCGTAGGATGGGACATCCCCTTGAATCAGTGCCCATGAATGAGAGCCGCTGTGCTGAGTTCCGGACGCCTCGGGCTCCCTCCACCCAGCCTAGCAACACCAACCAAATCAACCCGGATTCCGCACAGAGACCGGGATAATCTTGGGGGGGGACGTCAGTTACGGAACCACCGCGACCTCCAATTCCACGTTCGTGAGATTGCCGATGAACATCTCGCCGAGAGGGTTGGACCCCTCAGGCAGGTACCGGAGTCGAGGTCAGGGCCATGAGGCTGCTCCTCAGATCCTGCAGGGTGAATGGTTTCGGCAGAAGGAGCACCTGGGCTGAGTCGCTCACCAGGTCCATGGCAGTCTGGTCGGCCCGGCCTGTGGCCAGCAGGATGGGAAGGCCTGGGCGGAGCGCACGGATCTTCGGAAGGGCGGCAGCACCTCCAAGGCCAGGCATGTTCATGTCCAGGATGACGCAGTCAACCTCCAGACCGCCTGCCAGAGCGGCCAGGGCCTCCTCCGCGCTGGAGACCGTGGTGGCAGAGTGGCCCAAGGTTTCCAGTAGGCTCCCCAGGGCGATTTGGATCAGTTCGTCGTCGTCGACCACCAGGATGCGCAGTATCTTCTGCTCGCCCTGACTGGGACTGATCTCGACCGGCGGGAGGGCTTCGGCGCTTGCCGGAACCAGGATGGAGACCGTGGTCCCGGCGCCTGGCTGGCTCAGCAACTCCATCCGCCCCTGGTGGGCCTTCACCGTGCTGTAAGTGGTTGAAAGGCCCAGGCCGGTGCCCTTTCCCTGGGCCTTCGTGGTGAAGAAGGGGTCCAGGGCCCGGGCCAGGACCTCTGGAGGCATACCCGACCCGCTGTCCTCCACTTCTAGGCGCACCCAGCCCTCCTTATGGCGGGTCCGCAGGCGCAGCGTTCCTCCTTCCGGCATGGCATCCACGGCATTGACACACAAGTTCATGAGCGCATTGCTCAGTGCCGATGGGTCTCCCTTCACCATGGGAAGGTCGGACTCAAGGTCCATGTCCAGTTGCACCTTCTGGAGGGTCGTCCGCTCCAGCAGCGCCACCTGGTCTCGTACCAGAATGTTCAGGTCCAGCAGGCGCGCATCAGCCAGCCCCTTCCGGGCGAAGCCCAGCAGCCCCTTCAGGAGGCTACCGCCCCGCTGGCAGGCCTGGATGATGGTGTCCATCCGCTCCCGGCGCACGGATCCTTGTGGGGCTTCCCCAGCCTCCACCGATGCGAGCCCCAGGATGGCGCCAATCACGTTGTTCATGTCGTGGGCCACCCCTCCCGCCAGACTGCCGAGGCTCTCCATCTTCTGCGCCTGGACCACCTGCTCTTCCAGCCGCCGGGCTTCCTCCTGGGCCTTCCTGCGCTCCACCTCAGCCTGCTTGCGCTCGCTGATGTCGCGGATGATGGCGTTCATGCCCAGGGGATTCCCCGCGCCATCCCGGCTCAGGAAGACCTTCAGCTCGACAGGAACCAACCGCCCGTCCCCGCGCAGGTATTCCTTCTCGTAGACCTCCGAATAGCCCCGCTGCATCACCTGCTCGCGTATGATCTCGCCCTCGCAGACGTGCCACCGGGCCGGGGTAATGTCCTCATAGGTCAGGCGGGTTATCTCCCCCTCCGGGCGTGCGAGCAGGTCCCTGAAGGCCGGGTTGAAGGAGATGATCCGCCCCTGCATGTCGACGGTGGCAAAGCCGTCCGACATGGAGTTGAAGAGAGAGCGGTAGCGGACCTCACTCTCCCGGAGTGCCTCCTCCGCGCGCTTCCGCTCAGAGATGTCGTGGGCCACCCCCATGAACCCCAGCGCTCCTTCCTCGGTCAGGAGCCGGGTGCCATTGGCCCGGAACCATAGCCAGGAGCCATCCATGCGGCGAACCCGGTAGGGCGGGCTGGTGGCGCTTCGTCCGCTGGTCAGCACCTCACCGAGATACTCGGCACAGGGTTTCACATCCTCCGGATGTACGAAGGGGACAAATGGCTTCCCGATAACTTCGCTGGCTGGATAGCCGAAGTGCCTGCCCCAGGCGGGAGACACGAACTGAAAGCGACCTTCGGAATCGAGCGTAAAAATGACATCGCTTGACTGCTCCACATAGGTCCGGAAGCGCTCCTCGCTGGCCTGCAGCGCCATCGTCACGCCGAGCTGCCGCCTCCAGGCGACCCAGAGAAGGGCGACCAGGAGCCAGATTCCTAGGAGAGAGGCTCCGATGACGATCACCGTCATGTTGCGCCCCCGCCGCCACTGGGCGAGGTAGTCCTGCTCTGCTAGGCCCACGCCCACCCTCAGCGGCCGGCCCTGGATCTTGCGTGCGGCATAGGAACGGGGCACACCATCAAAGGGAGTCCGGGTGAAATAGGTCGCCTCGGGGAGCCCGGCCCGGATGATCTCCCGCAGTTCCGGTGCAGGGCTGTGATCTCCTATCCTGTTGTTGGGCCCCTCCGGGGGCATGGGATGTCGCGTGATGAGGCCGCCATCGACATCCCTGAGGGTGATGGTGCCATTGGGGCCGACATCGAACCCCGCCAGCCGTCTCCGGAAATTCTCTACCAGCATGGGCATGACGACGATCCCGCCGAACCGGCCATCTGGGAGGTTGTAGCGCCGTGCGGACCGGACCACCCACTGCTTTGTGAACACGCCAATGGCAGGCTTCTCCAAGAACTGCCCGGCCTCAGGGTGATCCTTCAGGTAGCGAAAGGATTCGATGGTTGCCAGGCTGGCCGAGGGATCCCCGGTGGCATTCCCGAAGAGCACCCTGCCCTGGGCATCCGTCACCCGGATCGCCACGGCCTCCGGAACCAGGGCTTCCTCGGTGGCGATGAAGGCCGCCATGCGGGCCCGATCGAATCCAGCCGCATTGCGGTTCCGTCCCAACTCGCCGATCACCGTACTGAGCACCAAGTCGATCCGCTCTAAGATGCCCGTGAGGTTCCGGTCGATGGCCTGAGCGAGGTTGCGGCTCTGGACCTCCGCGAGCTTGGTGGCGTCCCCCCGCCTTGCATTCAGATTGCGGAGGCCAAGGCCCCCGACCAGCAGGCTGGCTGCAAGGGCCACCAGTAAGAGGAGGGTTCCAGGTGCCGAGCTTGTCTGGTGAGGGTTGGGGTTCATGATCCATCCATCAGGTTCGAGTGGACCAAAGTGCCGGAAGCGGTGGATCCGAAACGGGTATGGGGACCGCCGGACACCGCTGGCACCATCCCCCGGCGGGGCATCTTGGCCTGCCTGAATCCCTGGTCGGCATTCAGGACCCTGGAGGTTATTTTGGACACCCCAGGCGCCCGGCAACCTGGGCTGTTGAAGTCGCGGGGCATCGCCGCGAGCCGTAGGGAAGCTTCCCCGGCCCATTCCCAGTCCTACGGCGTTGGCGGGCACCTAGACCCAGGAGGCGTGTCCCCGCACTCGTGCCCACTCACCTTTGACGTCCTCCCCAGAATTTAGTCCAAGGATTTCGGGTCAGTGGTAGCTATTCCGTCAGCCTCGTAGGCTGGGTCATCCCCTTGATTCACTGACCATGGATGAAGCCCCTTGGGTTCTTTGGAAGGGGACCACACCCCTTCCAGCCAGTAGCTCCACCAACCGCATTCCCAGGCAGCCAGGTATGGTTGGAGGACAAACAACCCTCATGCAGGATATCCATGCGCACCCAGGAATCCGCAACTGCCCTGACACTGCCAACGAAGCCCTCTCGAACATGGCCGGCCTGGTTGCTACTGATCCTTACCCTCTTGCTGGCAGTAGCCGCATGGGGCATTGCGAGGAGTCCCGTCGCCAAGACCCTCGGTTCCACCGGTGTGTGGTTCCCCTCCTGGTCCTTGGTTTTCCTCTTCCCTGCCCTCTCATTAGCAGTATTTCTCTACGCCACGGTGGGTCCGCGCCGGAAGAACCCCTTCCTGGGGACCCTGACCCAATTGGCGTTTCTCCTGGTTCAAGCGACTGGCTTGGGCCAATGGACCTATCACTTGATGACCACTCAGAGGGCTGGCCCCTACTCCAGTCATCGGGAGTATGTGAGCGCTGATCCGAGGCCGGACGGTTGGCTGGACCCTGTGCATCCATCCACCTACGACCTTGGGGGAGGCGTACGGCTGGTCATGCCACTCACCTGCCTTGTGGATGCCTCGGGGGACACCCTCCCCAGAATGAGTCCGACCACCCTGGCGCCTCCGGTCCGGAATGATTCAATCCGTCCCCTGACCAGCCAGGGCCTCCAGAACCTGGTCACCTTCACGCGGGCCTTTGGCTACTTGCGGTTCTTTCATCCGAGTGACCAAGCCGCCAGTGCGGACTGGAACATGGTCGCCCTGGTTGGCATGCAGGTCATGGAGGACGCCCCCACTCCCGAGGACCTCGCCAAGAGGCTCCAGAGCTTTTTTGCCCCGATCGCCCCCACCGTGCAATTCCTGGCACCGGGAACCTCCGCACAGCCGCAGGCAAAGCCAGAGGGTGGTCAACAACTCGTGCGCTGGAAGCATACGGGCATGGGCCCCCTGCCCGCTCCACCCAAGGCAACCTTTGATCGGTCCATGAGGCTTGGGGATGTGGCCCTCCTCTGGTCCGTCATGCAGCACTTCTATCCCTACTTCGATGTGGTCAAGGTTGACTGGGCCCGTGAGCTTTCAACCGCCCTCCAACAAGCTGCATTGGATGCAGACGAGCGGGCCCTTCGCCGAACCCTCCGCATTCTCGTTGCCGCATTGCATGACGGGCACGGGAACGTGACCTTCACACAATCATTTCCTGCCAAGGCTCCGGCCTTAAAGCTGAGGATCATCGATGGCAAGGCCTACATGGCTTGGGGTCCGGCCAGCATCCCTCCAGGTAGCGAGATTCTGGCATTCAATGAGGAATCCCTGGCGACCAGGAGCGCGTGGATTCGACAGGAAATTTCTTCTCCCACAGATGGATACCAGAACTCCAACTTGGAGCGTCGTCTGCTCGCTGGGTTGCCCGGCTCGGTAGTCAGGATCTCCTTCAGAACTCCCCAGGGAACGGATGGAGCCGTAGACGTTCCCCTCGAGCCCTACCCAAAGGACCTTGCCTATCGTGGGTTGCCCAAAACAATCGAGGAGTTGAAGCCAGGCGTCTGGTATCTCGATCTGGACCGCATCCAAGATAAGGAATTCGAAGCCATCCTGCCAACCATCGCCAACGCCAAGGGGGTGATCTTCGACCTTCGCGGGTATCCGAACATGAGTACGGCCTTCCTTGAACACCTGACAGATAAACCCATCATGAGCGCAAGGTGGAACGTCCCAGTCGTACTGGAGCCTGATGGTCGCAACTGGACCTGGAATACGAACGGACGGTGGGAATTGCACCCCAAAACTCCGCGGATTCGGGGAAAGGTGGTCTTCCTGACAGGTGGCGGTGCCATCAGTTATGCGGAGAGTTGTCTTGGAATCGTGGAAGCCTATCGACTCGGTGAAATCGTTGGTGAACCATCCGCTGGCACGAATGGGAACGTTAACCCGTTTCAGTTGCCTGGGGGGTTCAAGGTCGTTTGGACAGGAATGAAAGTCCTCAAGCATGACGGAAGCCGCCACCACGGGGTCGGTATACACCCCACTATTCCTGTTACCCCATCCCAAAATGGACTGGCTATGAAACGTGACGAAGTGTTGGATCAGTCTCTAGCTGAATTTTCCGACACCAACCCATAGAAAGTAATCGTTGAGGACAGCATCCCAAGCGCAAATCGCTCCGATTGGTTGGAGTCCGCCACACATTTCGTAGCCGAGTTACCTAGCGTCGGTTGTGCCTCCAGGTAGCTGCCCAGAAGAAATTCGATCAATAGGACGGGGGTAATTCGTAACCGCGACATCTGACCTCGCATCATTCTGGATCAGGAATAGCGGGAAGCCTTCTGGTGGCGACTGGTGTAGTCCAATGAAACGAGATACGGATCTCCGACAGGGTTCCCATTGGGATCTAAACCCTGGAGAGTGAGTTCGAGTGGCCTTGACGAGAGTAGGCGGTCCGATGGCAATCCAATGCGAACATGTCTGCGACCTTCGATCTCGACGATTCGAGTGGTCAATCCCGATTCTGGTGTGCTGACGGCCCAGTAGCCACCGGGTAACAGCAAGTCAACAATTCGTCGGCCATCCGCATTCTCAACGCGAGCCTCCATGGACTGGGTAGGTTGCCCGTTCAGACGAACCTCAAGTTTGTGAAAGGTACATGAGACTGTAGCGACCAGGCTGATGAAGATGGCGGGGATTCGCATAAATTCCCTTTCGTGAAGTGGGGGGGGGCAGGTAAATGGAACCCGTTGGCCTGGGTCACGGCTTCACCCTTGATTCAAGCATCGGGGTCAGCAGATCCGGGACATTGGGGATGCGCTCAAGCCGTGGATGTTTTAAGCCACCGCTGTAATTGATGTGGATGGGTTTGATGTCTTCCCCGTGAGCGACAATCAGATCCAGTGGCACTTTGCGTTTCAGCGCAGAACGGAGTTCCGAAGTTTTCCATATTTTTCCGTTCACACCGAGAATCTTCATACGCGGTCCCAAGCCCGCATGGTCTGCAGGGCTTCCCTTGCGAAGATCCGTAATCACGCCCTCCGGGCTGATCCACAGGCCAAGCCCGAAGATTGTATTTAGGTCCTTCGTCCCATTGGACATGGCTTCCATCTGCTCCGCAGTGCTGGGTTCCTCAGCCCATGCCAACCGCCATCCACACCCCGCCAGTGCCCTGGTTGGAAGTTCTAGGTCGAGACCCTGAACGCGATTTTGGAAAAAGGATGGCCAATCGTGGTTAGGCAGTGAAGGAAGGTCCGTGATGAGATCTTTCAATTCATAGGGCTTCACCAGGGCGGTGGACTCGGGGCCGCCAAAGAAGGCCATGGAAAAGTCGTCAAGCGAATGCTTTCCTTGGCTCTTTTGGCGAATTAGAGCGTCGACCTCAAGCCACAGCAGCGAACCTTCTGTGTAGTAATCCGCCTTCCTGCGAAAGCCAGACCAAGCCTTCAAACCAGGGACACCTACTTGCTGAGAGAAGGTGGTGTCCTCCATGGACCTCCACAACCTTCCCTCCTGGAAGGAGATGGTGGCTGCGACATACGCAATTTCATCTCGAATTTCTTCCATGGAGAGGAGACCGCATCGCGCTGCTAAAAGGTATGCGAAGTAATCCGTCATGCCTTCGTACACCCAAAGCATGTTGGGTCGCATCGTGTCCTGAAAGTTCGCCGTGGCCAATCCCTTAGGGCATCGATACTTCCCGTTCCATGAGTGTGAATATTCATGAGCCAACGTGTACGCACTCACAAAGTAACCCGGCGTTCGCCTTCCGGCTCCCGTGAAGGCATCTTCGGGTAGCCAATTCTCACTGCACTGCCGGTGCTCAAGTCCACCCCCTGAGCCGGTCAGGGAGATGAGAAAATCATAGTGATCGTAGTGTCTGGAGCCGAAAAGAACCTTGGATTCCGAGATGAGAGAGCGGTACCTCTGGAGGGTTGCTTCATCGACCTGGAGCCCACCCTCCGAAGCCGAAAATACATGAATCCGATGAGCCTTCCCACCGTGGTTCCCAAGGTCGTAGGTTTTTGAATTTGGACCCAAGAGCACTGGTGAATCCACAATATCCGCCAGGTTGGTTTCCTGGAAAGTCACAGCCCCATCTGTGGAGATCCTACTTTCAAGGGCAGATGCCCATGCCCAGCCAGTCGGAAGTTTCAATCGTGCCTGAACTTTGACAGCAGAGGCTGCGCTTCCTGAAGGATAAAGAAGCAGGTGCTCCCACCGAAGGTTGAATGGCGCCTCGTCTGAGGATTCCACCACATCGAAGGCCACCTGGAGTTCCTGTTGCCCGGCTGGAATGACGATATGGAACATATGAGTATCGGCGTCATCCCGGCGCCATTTCAGTGTCTGACCGCCACATGAGAACTGGAGCCCCGCGATACGTCCGACCAGGTTCTTGGGAGCATGGGTTCCAGGCACCCATTTCGGGTACACCAGGGTTAGATCCCCAGGCCGGACAGACACCTGCTGACGGACATGGATCAGACTTCGATTCAGGTCCTGGAGGCCAACCTCAATGCGGATCGGAGTCATCGACACATTCCGATGGTCGGGTGCGACTTCCGAAATTCGGTTTTCCAGAGGCGAGGTGAACGAATCATTGAATGGCTCGCCCAGGAGACCGAAAAGTGCGAACAGGGGGGGTAGGATGCTCATCGAGCCTCCGAAAGGGAGCTTGGCCCTGGAACGGTCTGAAGCACTGGAAGAATGATCCGTGAGGGCCACGCCTTGGTTCTGAGCATGGTGTGAGTGGCCTTACTAAACTCCTCTGGTTTGGCCTCCATGATGTTCATGAAGGTCTGCGGATTGCGATCAAAGAGTGGGAACCAGGAACTCTGGATCTGGACCATCAGACGGTGCCCCTTTTTGAAGGTGTGGAAGCAGTCGAGCATGTCGAAAGCCACCCGTGTGGGCTTCCCAGGCACGAAGGGTTCTGGCTTCTCCAGGCTGCGACGATACTTGCCCCGCATGATGTCGCCGCGCACAAGCTGCTGGTACCCCCCAAGGGGGACCGTGGCAGTCGTGCCTTCAGGAGCCTTGGCGTCGTCGGGCCAGACATCGATGACCTTCACCACCCAATCAGCATCAGTGCCCGTGGTAGCGACCCATAGGTCGGCCTTGACGGACCCTGCGATGGTGAGGTCCACCATCAGTGGTTCCGTTCGATAGACCAGAACATCTGGCCGGGTGGCGGCGAATCGTTGATCCTCCGCCATGTACGGCTGGTAGTAATCGAAGCTGATGGCTTGGGTATACGGGACAGGATGCTGAGGGTCACTTACAAATGTGTCTCCACGCCCCTTATTGTTGGGTGAGTAGCTGAGGTGGCCTTGTTCCTGGAAGTAAATCGGTGTGGGCTTGGTGTCATTTGGGGGCCATGCCGGAAAGGTATGCCAGGTATTGGAACCGGTTCGAAAGGCCCTGGCCCCGGTGATCGCTGGCTTGCTGTCTTCCTTGAGGTGGTGGCGAAGGAAGGGTAGTTCCACCTTTTCCTGAAAATCCATACTCAGGCGATGACCGAACTTAATGGCTTCGAGTTCATCACCGTCCTGAAGATCGGGTCGTTTCACGGCCTGAGTCCGCCAATTCCCATGAACCCATGGCCCCAGAACCACCGTGGCCTCGGCACTAGGGTTCTGCTTTCTGATGGACTGATAGATGTTGAGCGACCCGAACAGGTTTTCGTTATCGAACCACCCCCCCACGGTCATGACCGCCGTCATCAGATCCTTCATATGAGGACGAAGATCTCTGGCCTTGCCAAACGCATCTCGGTTGGGATGGCGCACGATTTCATTCCAGAAATTGGTGGGATCCATCCCTATCTTGAGTCCGGCCTTGGACAGGGGGCCCAGATTGAGAAAGAAGGAGTACCCATCTGGGGTCGTGGGCTCCTGATCGGGGACTGTCTCGACAGGGTGAGGTTGAGGTTGCACCAGGTAGGCGTAGAAAAAGAAAGTCTGAGCCAATCTGATCGCGCCATTGCGATGGATGTCATCCCCGTCCCACCAGTCCGTGACCGGCGCGGAGAGGATCGTGGCTTTCAAGGCTGGGTGGTGGCGCACCATCCCAGACGCCGCATAGAAACCATCGTAGGACTGGCCATAGAGCCCAACCTTGCCGTTGTTCCCTGGCGTGTTTTTTAATAACCACTCGATGGTGTCATAGGTATCAGTGCTCTCGTCGATGTCACCAGCCTTGGGCTCGGAACGGATCGGACGAACATCCTGAAAATCCCCCTCGGCTGACTTAAAGCGTCCCCGGGCGTCCTGGCCCACCAGGATGAAGCCATCCTCAGCAATGCAGGCTTCCCGGATGGTAGCCATGAAGGGAACTGCTTTGTCCTTCCCGTAGCCGCTACCACCCTTGCCGTCGTCCTGGCCGTAGGGTGTTCGATTCAAAAGGATCGGGTAGCTCTTGGTCTGATCCTTTGGAGTGAAGATGACTGTGAACAGCTTCTTGCCGTCCCGCATGGGGATGTAGGCCTCTGTCTTTATGTAGTGTTGTTGATTCCAGGCCGTGCGGTCCGCCAAATATGCCTTGTATGGGCTTTGTTGAGGGGCGACCTGGGCGAATATTTGGCAACCAAGTAATAGCGCCAGGACCACTGATCGCATGAAGACTCCGAGATTCCAGGGCATTGAATGATGGTGGTGTGCATAAACCAAATGGCTTGGAGTAGCTTAATTTAGGTGGTTTGGCAATTCTTTCACTTGGCCCTACTCGGGCCGACTGCAGTCATTTGGTGCGTATGGCCTGACCGCCCTTCATCACGAAGCTGACTCGATCAAGCACGCCGATATCCATTAGTGGCCTGAATCCGTGAGGTCCGGCGACTTGAACAAGATTCAAGACAAACTATGTCAACAGTAAAGATGTCATGGCGCTGCTGCCCTGCTTCACAGCATCTGTGAAAATGCCCCTCACCCCAGCCCAATGTTCTCCAAGTGCTTCTGAAGTTCCCTCAGGCCGAAGGGCTTGGAAAGCAAGGTGACGCCCGGATGAGCCGAGGCCAGGGTCATTGCCGTCTGGTCGACCCGGCCCGTGGCAAGCAGAACAGGCAATTCTGGGCGTAATACACGCAGGCGGGGTAGCGTCCCGATCCCGCCCAGCCCCGGCATGTTCATGTCCAGGATGACAAGATCCGCTTCAAGCCCTGCTTCGAGCAGGGCCAGAGCCTCCTCGCCACTCTGGGCTGTGGTCACCACCGTGTGGCCTAGGACTTCCAGGATTGCCAGGACGGAACTCTGAATTAGGTCATCGTCATCTATTAACAGCACCTTCATGGGTCCATGGGGAGCCAGGGCGGTCTCAGTAACCGCCGATGCTGCTGCCTGGGCCGGGGCTTCCTGCTCGCAGGCGGGGAAGCGCATCATCACGCGGGTGCCCTTGCCTTGCTCACTCTTAATCGAGATCTGACCCCGGTGCGCCTTCACGGTGCTGAAGACCATGGAGAGACCAAGCCCCGTGCCTTTGCCGGTCTCCTTGGTGGTGTAGAAGGGCTCCATGGCCTTCTCTAAAACCTCCTTAGACATTCCCGTCCCGTTGTCTTCCACCACCACCTCGATCCAGTCGTTGTCGACATTGCGGGTGTGCAGGGTGAGGGTGCCGTTCTCAGGCATAGCATCCACGGCGTTCACACAGAGGTTCATGAAAGCGTGGGTCAGGGCGCTGGCGTCGCCCAGGATGGGCCGCAGGTTCGCTTCCAGATCTATCTCCAGGCGAACTTTCGCAAGGGTGGTCCGCTCCAGAAGGGCGACCTGCTCTTTGAGGATCGCGTTCATATTGAGCTTGTTGTTTTCTGCCGGAGTCTGACGGGCAAAGTTCAGCAGGCTCTTGACCATCTTGCCGCCCCGTTCAGTGGCCTTGCAGATGGTGTCGAGGGCCTGGTGGAGGGGGCTACCGTAGGGATGACTGCCGATGTGGGCCGAGGCCAGGCCGAGGATCGCCCCCAGCACGTTGTTCATGTCATGGGCCACCCCGCCAGCCAGGGTTCCAAGGCTTTCCATTTTTTGGGACTGCTGCAACTGGGCTTGGAGTTCAGCCCTCACTTGTTCAGCATTGCGGCGCTGCGAAACATCTTCGTGCATCAGGACAAAACGCTCAGGCCGACCACTCACGTCAATGATGGGAAAGCCAAGAGTTCGAACCCATACTGGCGTATCCGGGAATTCAGGAAATATGTTGTGAACGTTGTAGGGGACTTCCGGGAAGTAGATAACCTCACCGGCCTGGATTCTGTCGAACAATGCACTCAGCCCCTGCGAGGCCAGTGTGGGATCGGAAAATATGGAATAGTCAGGTGGAGGGGTCGCTCCAAAGAGCTTCAAAAATGCGGGGTTGGTTCTAGTCGTCCGCCCCACTTTGTCCAGGAGTTGGATGGACATCGGGTTGTTGTCGATGACAGCCGTTAGGGCTGTTGATTGGGCCACCAAGGCATCTTTCGTCTTCTTCTGCTCTGAGATGTCGGTATTTATTCCTATCATCCGCGTTGGCTTGCCATCGAAATCACGGCTTACCACCCTGCCGCGGCCCAGCGTCCATCGCCAGCTTCCGTCCTTGCACAACATCCTAAACTCGACCGTTGCGGAGCCGGGCTTGCCCTCCATATAGGGCTGCAACTCTGCAAATACACCCGGCGCATCATCGGGATGAATGCGCTTGCTCCATTCGTCTGACGTGGTGCCAATGTCGGCATCGGCATATCCATACATTTCCTTATAGCGCGGCGAGAAGTAAGCCTTACCGGTCTGGACATTCCAGTCCCAAAGACCGTCGCCAGCCCCTTCGATGGCGAACATCCAGCGATCTTCGCTCTCTTTCAACGCTGCCTCGGCCTGCTTGCGATCGGTAATGTCCTGGAAGGCTCCGACGAGCTTGGTCACCCTGCCGTTTTCGGTAACTGGGTTGCATTGTGCCCGCGCCCAGAAAGCCCGCCCCTTGGCCGTGACCATAGGCAAGTCAAGGTCGTAGGGTGCCCCGGACTCGATGGCAGCCTGCACGGCGGCAGAAATGACTGGTCGGGCCTCAGGTGCGTAAAAAGTGATCCCGCTTGCGACATCAATTGGAGTCAGTGGATCCAGATCGTGGAGGCGGTAGGTACCCGGCGACCAGGTTAATTTCATGGAGGAAAGCTCTAGTTCCCACCCACCGATTTTGGCGATTTCAGTGGCGTTTTTGAGTAGGTCAGTTGTTCGGGCGAGGGTTTCCTCTAGCCGATATTTCTCGGTGACATCGCTGAACACCAGCACCACGCCGAGGATCTTCCCGGCTGCATCGCGGATGGGTGCGGCGCTGTCAGCGATCTGGTATTCCTGACCATCCTGGGCGAGCAACACCGTGTGGTTGGCCAGACCCACCACCTCGCCATGGGCGAGCACTTTTTGCACAGGATCTTCGGATTGTTCACGCGTCAATGCGTTCGCGATATGGAAGACTTCGGTCAGCGGTCGGCCCAGGGCTTCGGCCAGCGGCCAGCCGGTGAGTCGCTCAGCGGTGGAGTTCATGCGCGTGATCAAGCCTTCGGTATCAGTGGCGAGCACCGCATCACCAATGGAGTGCAGGGTGATAGCCAGGTTTTCTTCGCTGGCCAGCCGGGCCTCCAGTTCGCGCCGGAGGTCGTGGTTCAGATTGTAGATCTCATGGGTGGCTTGGCGAACCTTTCTCCGGAAGACCACCACGGCTCCGAGGCTTAGCCCCAGCAAGGCAAGGGCCAGCAGGAAGCCCCGCATCACCCAGGGGGAAAGGGATTCTCTATGGGAGGGATTAAGCCACCGATCGACGATCTGGGCGTGCCGGGATTGGGGAGTTCCACGGTTTTCCGCCAAGAATCGATCCAAGGCGGGAAGCAGGTCGGCGTTCTTGCCCTTGCCTACGGCAAAAAAGAGGGAGAACGGATTCACCACCACAGGCGTGCGGACGACGCGGTAGTCGTGCTCGGAGAAGTAGCCGAAGCTATTGGGCGTTACGCCGGCCTCCACCTGCCGGGACTCAACGGCCTTCATCACGTCCACAAAAGATCCCAATTCTAGAAAGGTGATCGGAATCCCGAACTGTGCGGAGAGTTTGCGAAAGTTCGCGCCATTGGCGTCGTTTCTCATCACCGCCACGGAGCGGTCCTTTAAGTCCAGGATGCTTTGAATGCCTGCCTTGGGGTGGGCGTAAAGGAGGCTCCAGACCGTAAAGGAAGGCTCCTGGCCGTAATCCAGGAAAGTCGCACGCTCAGGGGTGAAAGCAACACTGGTCAGCAGGTCGACTTCGTCCTTGCGTGCCCGTTCAAGCCCGTCAGCCCATGTGCCCTGAACGAACTGCAACTCCCAATGTTCCCGGGATGCGACCTCTCGGAGCATGTCCACATAGAAGCCCTTCACCTTCCCATCGGCTTCATCCACGAAGATGGCAGGGGGAAATGGAAAGACCGCCACTTTCACTGTCCGCATGACTGGAGCCGCATGTAGAGGCATGTCCGCCACAAGCAGGCCTGCGGCTAGGCACAGAGCCCGAGCAAGAAGGAAAAGCATTCGGAAGCAGGTCATGGGATTGCCTTGGCAGCAAGATACCTATCGGAGGATCGCCGGAAAGATGGAGATTCAGTGACAACACGCTGAAGGAGGAAAAGGGAAAGGGCGTAATCAGGGTCAAATTACTTGAATCCGTGAGTCGCGTTCCCAAAAATCAACACTAAGTATAATTTTTTCTGCGATAGATGCGTATCACACTTGTCGTCCAACCTCGCGGCGGCTGTGGGGTGGGGGCATGGGCGGAATCCAGGTTCGGGCGTCGGAAGGGCTGGCTCTGACGGGCGTGGGAGGCATCGCCCTGCTGGGCAACCTGCTGGAGCGGCATACGGATTTCCGGTCATCCTTCACCGCTGCCTTCACCAAGCGCTGTGACGGCATCCCCTGGGGTGATGTGCTGCTCACATATGTGGCCTCCCTGGCCACCGGCAAGAGTGACTTTGAAGCCATCCGTCCTTGGCACGGGAAAACCTGGGTGGGCAGGGCGCTGCGCATCTCAGCCGTGGCCTCGCCGGAAACCGTGCGGCAACACCTCGACAACCTGGCGGATGGGCACAGCCCAGAGGCCCTGGAACTCGCCGGTCAGGCCAGCCTGGACCTCCTTGCCAGGGCCAACGCCCCCTTCACCCGGTGTTCCTCCGGCCATGTGGCTCTGGATGTGGACACGACCCCGCAGGAGAACGCGAAGACCCGGAAGGAGGGCGTGTCGCGCACCTACATGCCCGGCGTGGACGGCTTCTGCCCCATTTTTGCCTTCGCCGGGATGGAGGGCTGGTGCATCAACGAGGCGTTCCGTCCCGGCAAGCAGCACAGCCAGAAGGGAACACCGGACTTTCTGCGCACGTCGATCCGCCGTCTGAAGTCGCTGGGCGTCGAGGGAATCCTCGCCCGAATGGACGCCGCCTTCGATGCGTCCGAGAACTATGTTCTGCTGCGGGAGGAGGGTTCGGACTTCCTTATCAAGGGCAACCTGGCCCACCTGCGTTGGAACGGGTGGCAAGCCGAGGCGCAGGCACTACCAAAGCAAGTCTGGAAGCGAATCGGGAGGAATCGCCGAGTGGCCTACCTCAGCCACTTTGAGCCCCGCAGCTTCGAGGGGAATGAAGTGCAGGTACGGCGGATCCTGAAAGTCACCAAGCGCCTGGGCTGGGAGTTGAAGGATGTGCCAGCAGGCCAGCCTCTGCTGGTAAAGCGTTGGATCGTCTTTGAGGTGGAGACCTGGGTCACCAGCCTGGACCTGCCCGAAGCCGAGATCGTGGCACTCTACTGCCAGCACGCGACCGCCGAGCAGTATCACAGCGAGATCAAAAGCGAACTCGACCTGGAGCGGATGCCAAGCGGTTCCTTCAAGACCAACGCCTTGGTCCTGCGATTAGGAACGCTGGCCTACAACGCCCTCCGGCTGCTGGGGATCCTCGGGAAGCGCGTCTTTCGGCATCGCCATCCCACCCAGCGTCGTCGCCTCCGGACCATCATCCAGGAGTTGATCTATGTGCCAGCCCGCATCCTGACCGGCTCCAACCAACTCAAGCTGGACCTCGGCCGGGACCTTTTTGGACGGGCGGCGTACCTGGAACTCTGGGCGAGCCTGGCCCGAGCCGCCTGAGCGACAACGACACCTGGAAGCCGGTAGAAGAAGTCAGGGTGGGCCGAAGGCGTATCCGTGACGCCCCGTGCGAGCTCTGAGGGAACCAGATGAGCCTGGCGGAGGTGGGTTCAGGTCCCAGAAGCACCTTCAGACCGACCATGAGGGATAGGTCCACGGCCAAATCGGTGCCCGAGCCGTTGGTTTCCTCAGAACCTCACGGATCCAGGAATTTGTACACCCTGCCTGATAAATAAGCGGATAGGAACTCCCAGGGTTGTTCTACCGTGCCTTGGCCCATCCTCTGCCAATGTCCTTTGGAGAAGACCACTACGCGGCTATGAAAGCCTTTGAGAGCCACTGGAACGCCGAACGGAAGAGGCTTTGGGCCTTGGAACCACCCCCTCCAACGCCGGAACAGGCAGCCCCACGGCCTCGATCAACTCCAGCACTGGTTCAGCGTCAGAGACAGCCTCGAAGATCACCCAGGGACCTTCACGACGCGGCTCTGGCAGGTGCTGTACCTTTGCCAGGACTAGAACCCTGGACCGAGTTTGGCCGTCTGGAGTGAGGTGGAAGAGGTGGGCAATGTCACTATTCAGCGTAAACCCGACTTCTTGTGTAGCCCCTATTCGAAGATGGCACCTCAACACGCCCCCGGGGGTATTTCCGTGGCCCCACCCCCCCCGGGGGGGGGGATCAGGCAGGATTTAGCCGAGGCTTTCGACCATTCAATCCCGTCCGTTTCAGGTGGGCTTCCAGCTTAAGAGCGGTGCTCCCTGAAGGCACCTCGACGAACCGATAGGACAGCTCTGATCGTATAAACTTTCTGGTTCGCTCATCCAGGGAGATTGAACCCTCGCGGACCTGCTCCAGTTCCACTTGGCTCAGCTTAGGGATGATGAAGTGGTCACAGATGTAGAGGCAGAACTGATCGCCACTCCTGCGTCCGGAGGCATGGCTCTCCAAGCGCGAGAATAGGGCCTTCTTCTTCTCCCCTGCGCTCAGCTTGTTCGCGATGTCAGGTTCAGCTAGGCCTCTTCCCGACATCCCGACGTAGATGAACTCATCGCCGAGCCAGATGCTGTACAGGCCAGCCGCAACGTGGGGGACCTTGGGGTTGGGCCATTCACCGAAGGAATGGACAGATCCAAGGGTTAACTCTCTAATCTCTCGGCTGAACTCCGCCTCCAATCGACTCCCCTCTGACTTGGACCATCTTCCTTCCATTCGTCCGACTCGTCCCATGCTCAAGGAATTTTGGTGCCGATTTTTCCAGAGTGGGACAAGGGTGTGACAACGAAATCATTGAAGGTTCAGCTTCAAACACAAAAAAGCCCCGAAACCATTCTGGTCATGGGGCTTAGGTGGTGGTCCCGGAGCGACTCGAACGCCCGACCCTCAGATTCGTAGTATGACGACATGCCTGGAAAGACTGGACTTGCATTCACGGTGTCAAATCTGTGAGGTCCGGCTCGCCGATCCAGATTCCTGACCCGCTTTTGGCCATGCGAGACCCTTGAATCCGAGGATGGCCTGCAACGCCACCTCGACCTGCTTCAGGGTAGCCTCACCGGCGGACTGAAGATCGGGGGACCGGTCCGTCTGGCAAAGAACCACGGCGCGCTCATGCAAGATGCGGTTCCCGTTCTCATGGAGCGGCAGGTGCTGCAGACGCAGACAATCCCATCCGGCAATGTGCCAAGTCGGAAGCCCGGTAGCAGGATCGATCGGTTCCAAAGGCCGGATGCACTCCGTTCGCCACCGCGTTCGTTCGCCAAGCGAAGTGCACTGCTGGGTGGCTGGAAGCTCGAATGGCAGGACGCCAACCTGGATGGCCGCTGGATGTGCCCACAAGGGCGTCCCATGGATGGATTGCACGCCCAGGAGGGCGTGCCGAATCACCCGCTGAGCGAAGACCTGATCCTCGAAGGGAATGGTGAAGAGAATCAGGTGCATGCCTGAATCAATCCATTCAGTCATCAGAGCGGCGATCTCCGCCAACCATGCCAGACGAAAGTGATCATCCACTCCACGAAGTTCGGTCCGCACCTCCAGCGTTTGCGGACACGCTTCCGGGTCGGAGGGATGCACTTCGCATGCGATCCCGAACACCGATGGAGCAGGTGGATCGACCACTCCATCCAGATCGATGGCCATGGGTACGGGAAGTGGGTGCGGGACGTGCTGGGGAAGTTGCTCCAGCACCAGCGGGGTCAGCCCGGCCTCAAAGAGCCGAACAGGTAATTGTCCCAGACCATCGAACATGTTCCCCCTTCCTGCCTATGTCAGCCCTCCACCTTATGAGTGCTTACAATCATTTTCAAGGACCTATTTTGGTTCGTAAATTCATAAGTTTAGGCCGTGAAACATTGCTTACTTCCTTCCTTCCTTACCTGCTTACTTGCTTATAACCACCCTATCGCCAGCATATGGGTATGGATTGCCCATTGAAACCTCCCGAGAAATCGGCGATGGTTAATAGCCGTCTTCCCGGAGGCTCGAATGCGCAGCATCGAAGAGATTCACGCTGGTCGTGATGTCATTATGGGTAAGGATGTCATTGAGTGCATTAAAGTCAAGACTGGGCGCTCGATTTCCGCAAATACCCTCATAGCCTGGAGAGCCATGGGTATGCCTGGCGCCTTCCAGCCCCCTGGCCAGCGTTTCTGGAACTACACATGGGAACCACTCTGGGCGTGGTACCGAACCTATACCGCGACAAAGGCCGCCAAGAGGCGGAAGAGGAGCGAAGAGGACGTATAACCACAACCAGCATTCAACCTGGCCTTTCTGGCCCTGGAGGACGTGTGTCTAGCATTTACTTTCACCAAAAAAACGGCATCTATTACTTCAACGTCATGATCAACGGCGTTCAGTACCACCGCAGTTCCCGTCAAACCACGAAAAGTGGCGCCAAAGTCGTGGCCGAACAGTTCGTTCAGGACCAGATGTTGGCGAATTCCATCGCCAGGAACCCTTCCCTCCAGCCCCCTCCCCCGCCTCCGCCTGCCATCACCCTGAAGGTACTGGCGGAGAAGTGGGAGGACGCCCAGGACGAGGAGACTAGCCTTGGCCACCTGCGGAATGTCCGTGATCACGTGCGCCTGCACTTGAAGAACCTCCACTTCACGCCGATTGATCAGATCGGCATCGAGCAGATCCAACCAGAGGTGAAGGCCTATCGGCGGAGCCATACGGTGCCGAGCACCAACGGCCTTCGCAGGACCATCAACCTGCTCTTCTCCTTCGCCCGGAAGGCCAAGTACGTCACAGAACTTCCCTTTGAACCCCTGTCGAAGCGTCGGGAGCCTCGCAAGAAGCGGACTTCCCTGACGGATGACCAGTACGCAGACCTCACGGATCAGTTGCGGAAGCGCCGGAATCCCCATGTCGCGCTCATGGTCGTAGTGATCGCGGGAACCGGAGTCCGGCGCTCTGACGTGATTCAGATGGTTTGGGCGGATGTGGACCTGGTTGCGGGCACCTGGAGTCCAGAAATCATCAAGGACGGCGACACGCCATTCTTCACCCTCGATGAATGGGTGATCGGCGAACTGAGGAAGTTCGACCGGATTGGTCCCTACGTGTTCTCTAGCCCCTCAGGGGCGCCCCACGGGAAGGAGTTCCTCCGTCGAGCCCTGCGCAATGGTGGGAAGGCTATTGGTGTCGGCCCCCTTTCGCCCCACGTCTTAAGGGCTGGGTTTATCACCTATTTGGCCAACCAGGGAGTTCCGCCCACTACCATCGCACGCATTGTGGGTCATTCGGACGTTCGCGTGACCCAGGGCTATATCATCCACACAAAGCAGTCCCTCGATCAGGGGATGGTGGTCGCTCAAGCCATTGCCCGGGCGGCAACCGCTCGGCTCGCCCCAAAGCCAGATCACCCTGTCCCACCGACCCCGCCCGATTCAGTCGGCACGGAGGAGGGGTCGTGACCTGCCGACCCTCTGTGGCAGCCCTGAGCCCCCACCCTGCACCTGCAGGGTGGGGGCGTTCCTGGCTCGTCCAGGCGTTGAGGACTTCGATTGATTTTGGAGTGCCTTGCGTAGGGTGCTTCTTCTTCTTCTTCCTCGATCACGCCCACTACCCCCGCCACTCGACACCTCCTCCTTGTCCTCAGGTGTGCTGATGGACATTTGGGCCAGGTTTCAGCCGATGACAGCAAAAACAGCCGAGGCAGTGTTCACCTATCTCGAAGTTCACCTGAAGGGCACCAAGGAACGCGTTCAGGTCGCACCAGGAGCGGTTCACAACCCCAGAATGCTCCGCCCCAATCTTTGGCGTCTTGCAGGGTGGGACGGAAACCCTTCAGGCCCAACGCCGGAATTGCTTGCGGCACTCCTGGCTGGGCGTGATGGGAAAGGACAGAAGCTTACTTGTGCACGATCTGAGTTTCGCCCGCCTACAGAGTTTGTGTTCTCGTTGCATGCAGAGGTCTCGCAGGGGCTGCATATTCTCGGTCCTCAGGCCATGGACCGGGTGCTCGGGGCTGTGCAGTTGAAAGGCATCGAGATGATCGAGATGGCCTGTGTTCGGGTCCAAGAACGGGGGGCTCCATCCTGGAAGCCAGCCGGGTGTTTGACTCTCGATGTTCTCCATCACTTGAACCGGCGCGGTGATCCCCACGGACATGGCCACAGCTTGATCCCTCCACCGGCCTTGGATTGGGCAGACCGCTGGCGCACCTTCGATAACGGGAAGGCCACGCATTCTTTGTCGAAGCTGATTCGCCCTGCCCTGACGGATGTCATGGTCCAGGCTTGTGCTGAAATCGGCATGACCGTGATCCTTCATCGGGGGGTAGCCCGCGAGGAAGGGAGGTACCCATCCGGCGCAGAGGTTCGCCTTCCCTCGGGACTTGTTATCCCGGCTGGGAGCCTATCGCGACCACGAAGCGCTGAGATCAAGGCTGACCGAGAGGTTAAGGCTGCTCTGGGGACGACCCCACTAACGACAAGGGAACGGATCTGGGTGATGTCATCTCCGGGATGCCAACCAGCAGAGATGCCAAAGCCAAGTAGCCGAGCCGGATTCTGCGCGAAATTGGGAAAGCTTGGGCTGCTTGATCCAGACACAGGGCGGATTAAAGAAGCCCAGCAACTCCAGGACTCCATGGTTAGCATTGCCCAATCGATGGCCATGGCACAGGTCCAACTTGAAGCGTTCCGCCATCTTCCTGGTGAGCGCCTGTCGGCAGCACGGCAGGTGGCAGAAAAGCGCATAGGCCTTTGCTCGGCCCTTGGAAGGGATCCCGAACTAGACAGGCAGGTTGCTGCGGATGCCTGGGTCGTGCACGCCGTTGAAGCCCTCGGAAGCCTTGCCAACCGGCCTCCCAAGACGAACCTCACCCTGACCCCCTTTGATCCTCGCGTCCGCAGGCTGTTTTTTCGACACGCCCAGCGGGCAGGACTCGTCTCATTCACGGAGCCCAAGCATGTCGAACCCCTTCTACGACCATCAGGAATGGCCAAATTGGGAGCCTTTGAGTCTTGGCTCAGTCAAGTGGTGTCTGATCGCCGCCCAATTCTCAGTCCAGACCGTTCGGGAACAGAACGTCGTGGAGTATTCCTTGCGGAAACCGAACAAAACCAACGAGCCTCTGATACCGGATCCCCCGCCAAACCAAAATCCAAACTACCAGCAAGTTCCACTCAACAGTCGCAATGGCAGAAGAGCGCAGGAGTACGCCTACACCAAGAAGGAAACCGCCATTCTGGAGATGCAGGAGGCCTTCATCGAGGCCCAACTCCGAATGGAGCGCGAGCTTTTGCCTTCGCACTTGCTGATCCCGGAAATCAAGGTGACCCACGTTCCGGAATGGAGGCCTTTGCCATGGCCAAAGGCATTCCAGGCTCAGCCAGAGGGCAAGCAGGTTTCGGCGGAGCCGAACAAGACCTCCACCATTTCCCGCCCCGCTTCCTTCCTTATCTTTGCGCAGCCTCACCAGGTTCCGATGTTCTGCTCGCAGAGCGGTTCGGGGCTGGTTTGCATGAGAGCCTTTACGATCCATCAGCACTCCACCAAGCCATGGCTGGAACCCCTGGATGCGGGCATCCTTACGCTGATTCAACCCCTCATCCATATCCACGGGCTGCTTCCATTGACTGGCCCTCCCCGCTTCCCCCTCCAGGAGCCAGGTCCCGTCGCGAAATCGATGAACGGAATCTTCGAAGCATCCAAGCAGCGAGACCCCAGGGGAGTCTTATGGACCCTGGTGGACTGGACCTTTCAACACCCAGTAGAGACCGGAGCATGAGGTCGCTCCGTCTCGGGCTGGTTCAAATTGCTGCGGTAGGAGAGAGAATGGCTCGAAGGCTTACTGTCGGTTTCGATATTCAAAAGCCTAGTGGGACCGACGACCAGATAAGAAAGATGAAGGCCCGAAAGCGGAAATGGCCAGGGATCGCAGGCACCTACATCCCGCCGGGCATGCCACGAAATGAAGGTCATTCTCCTAGGGCTGGGTCACCCCCACAGCAAGAGAGAGAGGTCCCACGCCCCAATCTTCCGAGGCGATGACAGACGGCCTCGTGCGCTGACGACCTGGCACTGGATCAACCAAGCGGCGAGTTCAAGTCAGCGGGGTTACATGCCCGGAAGAGACTAATGAAGCGAACTGATCGCGAACCTTGCAGGCCAGCACTGTAGAAATCACCACCAGTCCCGCTTCAATGTTCCGCTGTTGGGCAGCTTCCGTCAGGTTGGCCGATGTGAGGAAGACCTCCTGGTCGTCCACGATGACGCACTTGGCGTGAAGGCAGGCGCGGTCGCCGGGATCCGGGGCCAGGCTCCTGGGGTCGTAGTAGACCTCGGGAAGTCGCTCCCACGGCCAGTGGTGTGTCCTGAAATCCTGTCGGAATTTCGAAATGCTCTGGGTCGAGGAATGGCCGCTCTCTCCGGGGTGGATGTCCACGAATAGCTTCACGGTCATCTCGGGGTGCTTCTGCCAGGTCTCATACAGCGGTGCAAAGAGATCCTTGCCGTCGTATAGGGCGAAAGTGGAGACCAGCAGGCTCCTGCGGGCCTTTCGGAACAGTTCGTGGACGACAACTCGGGTGTCACGGGAACGACCGCCGGGAATGTCTGGTCCGGTCCACACGAGGTCGACTTGAAGGGCCCTGGCCTCTAGACGCTCACGATCCTGGGCCAGGGTGTCCAGAAGGATGGCCAGGGCTTCTCCTCGTATCCCTTTGGCTGCGGCCTGCGCTATTTCAGTGCCTAGGGCCTTCCGGAAGGGGCCGGGGCAGTAGGTCCCCAGGGCGATCTCAATCGGTGGCTCTAGCTCCCCACGGCGGGCTGCGGAAGCCAAGGCCTTGAGTTGAGGGGTCGACAGTTCCAGCAGCGTTGAGATCACACCAAGCCCCGTTGAAAGAAGGCCGCGTGGGAGTTGTGCACCGTGGGCACCACCAGGGTTCGATCCAGATGGTTGTTGAAGGTCTCGCAGGAGGTCTCGGCTATCAAGAGGCAGCCATGGCAGGCCGCGCCATGCAGGAGCCGTCTGTCCCGGTCATCGTTAGGGGCATGCTGGGCACAGACCGGATCGTTGCCGCACAACATTCCCCGTTCCAGGGCGGCGTGCAGGTGCAGGGAGATCTTCCGGCCTACTTCGACCAGGCCACCCAGGGTCCCTTCCGCATCCACCGAGCCGGTATAGAGCAGAATGCCGTAACCCATGCCTGTGCCCGTATCCACAGCGTAGATGCGTTCCCGGATGGAACTGGCGGGGTAGCCGCACTCCAGGGACACGGACGTGATGAGCAGGTGGGCGAGGGAGTGCAGCATCAGATAGGGGAGCCCTGGGAATTTGGCGGAATCCTGCTTGAAATCCTCGGCCCAGAGATTGAATCCGTGCAGAAGCTCCTGCCCACGAACCTTTACAGCATCCCGCGCCAACCATTTCGCCATGGCCTCAGCCTTGAACTGAATGAAGAAGCCCTCGCCACGGGTCTCGGAAGCGGGTACCCACTTGGCCGTGCGGGACAGGGCAGCGCGCTTGACGCCGATCTCCAGTTCCCCTTGTGTGTCTGGGCTGGACGCTTCGAAGCGGGTGAACCCCAGGAGGGCGCTGACCTCTCGCAGTCGGTGAACGAGGATGACCTTTTCTACAGGCTCCATCCAGGGCGCTTTCGCCAATTCCTCGGGCTTCAAGGTTAGGCGACGGGCGAAATAGTCCCCATTGGGCTGGTCGGTGCCCTCCGTGGCGGCTGGCTGGGCCAATGTTTTGAATTCAGCCAACTTGACCGGCTCTGCTTTATTCGTCGCCCCGAGGTTTCGGCCAATGATTTCCGCCACCACTTCAGACTCGTCGTAGCCAGTGAAGGCGTCCCGAATCGGTTTGACCAGCTTCTTGAGCATCTGGAACTCGGAGAGTTCCTTGATCTCAGCAAGCTGATCCCAAATAGCGGCCACGAGCTTCTTCAGCTCTTCATTCTTCTCAGGCAGCGAGATCACCCGCATGATCTGCGGGAAGTAGGCGTTGCTGGCGGTTCTGATCAACAATCGTGAAGGCGCAAGGCACGCGCTGTCCTTCCCCTGGGGACCGAGCCATGGACGTTCCCCACCGCAGGGTGGGAAGGGATGGAGTTCGATCTTCATCCCCTCGATCATGGCGCGCTGGGCCTTGCAGTCACACACCACGTGGATTTCGGAAAGGTCCCCACTGGTGCCTCGTTCTTCCATCCAGAGTTGCTTCCCCGCGTTTTTACAGGGGGCCCCTGCCCCCCGGTGAACGAAATCGAACCAGTCGATGTCCGAGATGTGGCCCTTAGGACAGGCCTTCACAAAGCGCACCGGCACCACAGACAGCTTCTTTCCTTCAGGCGTGATGAACCGCCCTTTCGCTAGTCCCTTCCGATGGACCATGGCACGGCGCTTAACCTCTCCACTGGTGCTTTCTGAACGTGCCACAAACCACTCAGGGAACTGATAGACACGGATCCCGGCATTGGCGTTTTCCAGATCGCTGAGCGAGATGGGGGGCGCGGTGAGGCGCACATCGGGATCCAACAGGATCTCTCGCACCTTCTGGGTCAACCGCGGTTCGACGATTTCTTCGCCCGGGCTCCAGGTATCCAGCCCCCCCACGATCACAGAGTATTTCGGCAGATCCATGAGGGAACCTGGACCGAAGGTGCTGATGAGTTGGCTTTGGCGAACCTCTCCGTGAGGAGTCTTGACCGGTTGGGGGCTCATTCGGCACCTTCCGATTCGGCTTCCAGTTCCTCATTCTCCAGGGTCTTCATCCAGAGCTTCACGTTCGGCTCCACATCCCGCAGGCTGCGGTTCGCCCTGAATTTTCGAACCTTGGGCGGCTTGCCGCCGACTTCAGAGTGGAGGAATTCGTGCAGCAGGCGCTGATTCTTGCTGCCCTTCAGCTCCTGCTGATACTGAAGACCAAGCCCCGCCTCCTGGTAGTCAAGCACCACTCCAGCCCAGGCATCCAACAGGTCCTTCACCCGGTCAGCCACGGTGGTGGCCTGGGGTTCTGTCTGGTCCTTGTGCTGGTTGGCATGGTTTTCCACCCGCTTGCGGAGGACATCTACAATCCAGTTCAAGCGATCACGTCGGATCGCAGCCAGCTTCGCGCCCAGGGGATGGGACATCTCAGGGTCGCCCAAACGAGCAAGCGCTACCACAGTCCCGGCCAACCCACGGTCCAGGGCTCGCGGCGAGAATGGCGTGACGCTAGAGGCTTCCACTGCCCGATAGAAGGTCCGGTGGTAATAACCGAAGCGCTCGAAGTGGGACCGGTCCCGTGGCTTGTGCAGGTTCAGGATGGTCACCACCAGGCCAGGTCGGTTCGGATCGCGACCCACGCGGCTGGTGGCCTGAATGTATTCAGAGGTGGTCTTGGGCTGTCCGAATACCGCCATCAGGCCCAAGCGCGTGATATCGAGACCCACAGAGATCATGTTCGTGGCGATCCCCACATCCACGCCCTTCCGATCCGAGGCCTTGAGCCCATCCTCACGGGTGGGCCGCACGAAGCGCTCCTCCAGCCCCTTCTTGGCCTTGGCCACGTCTGCCGTGCTCACGCGGGAGGTCAGTTCCATCACGTCGAAGTTCATCTCACGGCTGCTGAACAGCCCCTGCTCCTTCTTTTCACCCACGCGGCGACGCTCCGCATACTTCCGAAGGCGACTTTGCACTTCGTCCTCAATGATGCGCCTCGCACCCCCCAGTTCCTTCAGAGCGTTGAAGTAGCCCAGCAGGGTCATGTAGGGATCCGCAGGGTTCGGATCCAGGCCATCGATTTGGGCCTGGCGGAAGGCCTTTTCACTGGCCCCCATGAGGGCGAGGTAGGTGCGCAAGAGGATCGTTTTGGGATTCCTCCCCTGGGCGGCGATCCCCATGTAGAGGCGTGCGGGGCTCTTCTCTGCTGGAACCATCTCCGCGAAGAAACTGTCCCTGCGGTCGGGTCCCTGAGGCGGGAAGACCTGCATGAGGGGACGGGCGAACAGGGCTCGCACCTGATCCTCTGATCGCCGAACCGTGGCCGTGGAAGCGACGATCTTGGGGGGAATCACCTTCCCATTCACCTCACGCTTGCAGAGTTCCTCCAGAGCCGTCTCATAGAGGCCCACCATGGTGCCCAGGGGGCCGGAGATGAGGTGCAGCTCATCCTGGATCACCAGGTCCGGTGGCAGTAGTCGACCTCCGGGCAAAGCAGTCCCCTCGGGCATCCGGCCATCGTCCATTTCGGCGCGGCCATGGAACCCATGCCGTATGTCTGTCCCGTCCCCTACGACAGTCTCTACCCGCCCAAAGAAGTGAGCAACCTGCCCAGTCCATGGCATGGCGGCGAACTTATCCACGGTCGCAATGAGGAAGCAGGGTAGACGACGGTAGATGGCTTCATCCACGGCCACGATGGGCAAGCGGCGGTTCCCCTTGAACTCGCAGTCCTGGTTCGGGCAGGTGATGCGCAAATCAACCGGTTTGTCGGCATCCGGGACCATGTTGAAGGAACTGGTTTTGAAGGTCGTGCCGCACCATGGGCAGGACTCCAATGGAATTGGGCTGGGATACCGACCGGATTCCGTCTTGAACTTGTCCACCTTCCAGACGGCAGTGTGTTCCTTCCGGTTGCCTTTCCCCCCGAGGATATTCGGCGTCGCTCCCTGCCCCACCCAGAGGCCGATCTCAAAGGGCCAGGTCCCCCATTTTTCAGGATCCTTGATTCGTTCCAACTCCAAGGCACAGATCACGGAAGCCGCCCGGCCTAGCTGATCCAGGGTCAGCAGGCGTAGGGTGTAACGCATCAGCACGGCCACGCCCGCGCCGGAGAGGCCGGGGTTCCGCAGGCGACGCAGCAACAGGGTGATGGCCGCCAAGCCCAGGTAAGCTTCGGTCTTGCCTCCGCCCGTGGGGAAGAAGAGCAGGTCCACGATCTCGCGGTCATTGGGTCTGCCGTCCTTGCCCGCGGGATAGACGATGCCTTCGAGGTTCAGCAGAACGAAGGCAATCTGGAAGGGATACCAGGTAGGGACCACCTCCTCGGCCTTGGCGCCTTCGTTCACCTTGCGACGACGGACATAGGCCGCCATGACTCTGTTGGCCGTTCGAAAAGCCTCCAGGGCCAGTGGGTCTTCCAGAGCCTGGATGCCGTGCTCAATGCGATCAGCGGCGGCGTTGGCCCGCTTCTTCAGCTCCTGGGTCGTATGGAGGCGTCGACTGACACTTTTTACTTCCTTCTCAGCCTTCTCCGCCTGCTCCTGGATCCAGTGGCGGTACAAGGCCACCAAGCCACCCAGTTTGGCCCTCACCGCCGAGAAGTCGGCAAGCTCCGCCAAGACTTCCATCCGAAGCTCCACGCCATCGCGCCTGGATGGCTGGACCCGCTCCACTCCAGCAATTGGCACCCAGACCGTGCGTAGGCGGCGACAGACCCCAGCTCCTACTTCAGCCTCAGCAGCAGCCCCGTGGCCCACGGCGAATTCCACCTCGTCCCGATATTGGAGATCGGCGACACGGTCATCCAGGTCATCGCTGCGAAGCCCTCCGAGGTCCAGCCGTGGAATGAAGGGGGTCTCGCATTGGACCTCCAGCTCCGCCTGAAAGGCAAAGGCCAAGTCTTTGATGGTCTCGGGTTCCGAACGGCGCCGGTTAACCACGAAGGCGGAGACGGCACGTGTACCCGCCTGGTAGACATGGCCTTCAGGGAGGAATTCGGTCTGGAGTTGCCGAACCGAGATGGAGAGTTCCAAGCCGCCACTGTCCCGAAGAGGCTTGATGATGGGTATCTCCGTGAAGGTGGGCAGCTCCACATCAAGAAGCACTTCCTTCGGCTGGCGGGCCCAGTGATCCCCGCGCTCCTCAGAGGGCCGGTAGTCTCCCCAGCGGACGGTCATGTTCAGGGCCTTGGTCATTGGGGAGACCAAAAAACTTAGCCCCAGGGAGGAAGGAAAGGGTGTGGATTTGGCAGCGGTGCGGTCGGTCAGGCCATCGTCCCCGATGCCGCGCCGTTCGGGCTCAGCCTCCATGTCCTCGGTGGGTTCATCATCGCTGCGCTGTTCCAGGCTGGCATTGGCAGGGGCCAGGAAGCCAGTGAGGTACCAACGCGTGGGGGGCGAGTCAAGAACCTCATCCAGATTGCCCAGAATCTTGCCAGCCTCGATTGGATCACGCCCCGGGCCCACAAGGTCTAGGCGGAGGGCACGGATAAGGTCGGCTCTAATTTCAGGAGATGAAGTCATTTGGTCATCTCCAGGATCGTCATAATTCCAACGCTTCGATCTTGCTGATAGGCATTGGACTCACTCGGAGGGGACCCTATCCAGATGGAATTATCGATCACAACCACATCTTCGTCGGTTTCGGCCCACCGGGCGTCCGCCCGCTTAACGAAGGCATCGAAGACCTCATTCTCATGGGTGGTTTCGAAGGCTCGGGCGAGATAGGCATGGACTGTCATGGTTGCGAAATACGGAGGAAGAAGGCATCAAAGAATGATACGACAGCCCTACGGCGTCTGGCATGTCTAGCTGCCTCGAAAGTGAAAACGACCTTTGGCAAGCCTGTTTGATGAAGATGGGATTGGTAGAACGATTGAAGGACGACTTTCCCATGAAATTCTTCCCGTCTGCGATTGGTGTTTCGAAGTTCCACGACTCTTTGCTCAGCTAGGGCGGCTGAACTAGCGATTGCATCGGGCGCAAATTGTGCCGAAATTTTTTCAAGATATGTTGTGGCCGATCTGCCGATCTCAGCAACTACCGATGGTGGGTGAAAGTGCGAACTTCCGAGAGTCAAGGCAGTGCGACGTCCAATCTCGGCAGATTCAAGCCCGGAGATGATCCCATCTAGGGCGTTCCCTACATCATCAACTGTCAGGAATGTGGTTTTCTCAATTACGCTTTGGATAGACTCCCAAATTGAGTCGGGATCAAGCAAGAAATTCTCAATCATCGATACGGGGAGTAATTCAATCAAACCATCTCCTGGCCCCACCTCAGTGTCGCGATCGAGAAGTGCCAGCGCATGCAATTGAGTTGAAAATTGTTGCAAGGCCTCGTTCAACACACGAAGCAATGCCTTGCACTCGGATTTGCCTCCACCTGGAATTAATGTGACACGATCGAAACCGGGATGGAGCGCCCGGTATAGCTTCCTGTCGGGGACCACCTTCGACCCACTCTTCTCACTCACTCCCTCAACCAAAACAATGGGTTGAAGCGAAGTGAGATTCGCCGTTGAGCCGAATAAATCCTTTAAAAAGGTGAGTCTCTGCTCATCAGTGGCAACCTGAACAAGTTGATTCTGATCAAGCTCTACAAGCTCAACAGGGCGAAGCAAGAAGAGTTCCTCGAAACTCGCATACTCGACCATGGTGGGAGAATGCGTTGCCACAATGACCTGAGTGCGGGAGCCGGTCGTTAGAACTCGAAGGTAATCGAGCACCTTTAGTTGAAGATTGGGGTGGAGGTGGAGTTCCGGTTCATCAATGAGGACGCAGAGTTCTGGGCGCTCCACTGTTTGAGGGCCCGCTTCGATCTCCTTCACAAGGGACTTTATTTCCCTTTCAACCAAAGGATAGAACATCTGAACAATTGATTTTTCTCCAGAACTTAGATCATCCAGATCAACCAACGTTTCCAATCGATGAACACGCCATAGCACCTTCACTTGATCGCGGTTCGCTGCATCGATCTTTTCGAAGGTCATATGCGGAAGGAGATTCTTCGTCAGCTCTCGCAAGGGCTTCCACGGATCAACCAATGATCCAGCTTCGATGCCACCATCTCTGTCCACCTTTGAAGTGATAGCCTGCTGCCGGTCCACTTCAATCTGGCAAAGTGCATGCTTCAGGTAACTTGCCGAATCATCTGACCCCCAAGGGTCTCTGGATCCATCGATAATTCGGATCCCCTCAAAGTTTGAAACATTCTGTCCTGAAAGCAGTGTTTCCATTGAAATGGAAGGTGCGAGAAGGTGGCGTTGCTGAACTTGCTGCCGTCTCATAGCGCGATGCGGCCCGACATACATGATGTTTGTGTACCCAGCCTGGGTCCGTATGGCGTTCAAGAGGGTCGACTTCCCGGCTCCATTCGGACCAGCAATGACCATTAAGGGAGGTACCCTCTCGCATTGGGCTTTCTGGATGCTCCGCTGGTTAGTGATTTCGAACGTTTGAAGTCGCATTTGATCTCACCAATATTCTGTGGGCAAACGTGGGTTTCATCGGATCACAAATCGATCGGGTCGAGTAGGTAAGGCAGCGTGGGTTCGGCAACCCTGGAGAGTTGGGGTTTAGATTTTCGGGTTCCTTTGGCGGGCTTGTGGCCTAGGTCCTCGCGGTTGCGGCGGTCCTGTTCTTCCTCCGCGGCTCGCTGGGCATTGAGGTCGAGGAGGCGGCCCAGGACTTCTTCCCTAAGGGCATTGGGCCAACGGTAGCGAAGACGGACCTTGGTGGTTTCGCCGTCGTCGTCTTCGGGGGCCTCGAAGTCGGGGTAGAAGTCGTAGTCCAGGTGGAGGTCATTCCAGCCGTAGGCATGCAGGACTGCCTCATCCATGGCCCGATGAAGGCTGCGAAGTTGGAGGATTCCGGGATTGGTTTCCTGGGGGTCGTGGAAACGGTTGTAAGTCGCCGTCAGGCCCTGATGGTTCTGCGCCATGAGTTCGGCGCGATGGTCGTAATAGGCCTGACTAGCCCTTTCCACCACGGGACTGCCCTCAGACACATCTGGAAAGGGGAATGTCTCAAAGCAATCTTCTGCGTTGTAGAGAAGATCATCCTTCAATGTGGATCCTGTAAATCGAATCCAAGTGTCATGAATAGATGATTGAAGTATCCCGAACGCTTCGATCTCTGGAAGAGAGAAAACATTCAACCGTTCCGAGAAAACCATTCCATTGGAGAGATAAGTAAAGGCGGCCTGTTGACCCACACGCGAAACGACTAAGACTCGACGCAATCCTTCGATGGCCGAACATAGCCCTGGCCTTTTTTCCGCGTACTGCCACCATCGCTCGCGAAGTGCATCTCGATTCTGAACATCTCGGATTGGCTTGACGCGCTCATAAACAATTGTGAACAGTGCTGGCCAGTCCTCAGCAACTGGATCCGGATAATCCATCGGCACAAGTCCAACCGTCAAGTAGTGACGTCTCTGTTTCTCTGTTGCTTCCTTCCATGCAGGTGTAATCTCACGACGACCCATGGGGAAATCTTCAAAATTGATCACATAGCGGTGATGCCTTTGTTCAGGTGAAGTGTTTAACTCCTCTCCTCCTATGTAAGGGAATATCCGCTCTTGATTGCGGGGATCATTACCAACAAGCCGGACCATTTCTGCAAGGCTATTGGCCACACCCTTCGTATCCGTGTCATCGAAGGTGAATCCCATGCCAAGAATATAACTACCCACGAAGGACTTCCCGGCGTTGGCTTCCAAACGGACGGGATCTTGGTCAGGGCCAGCGTGAAAGAGGAAGGCGGTGATGGTGGCTACGGTGCGTCCATCCAGTTCCCCTAATCCAGGCAGGAGTCCCTTGTGAACATGGACAACAGATACCACAACAGCGGCTGCACCAGGCCAGGGCACTCGGCGAGTAGCGGCGAAAATCGTGCCCTGGTTCATACGAATCCAGCGTAGGCCAGTATTGCGTGTGTCCCCCTGGCTGATGGTGTTGGTGGCAATGAGGCCAAAGGCCCCTTTCCACCGCAATAGATCAAATGCACGCCTAAAAAAGTGGGCCACAAGGTCCGCGTTTCCGTGACTTTCAGTATGCTGGGCGAGTATCCAATCTTGGTAACACTCCGCGTTGCCTTCGATGATGTTGTTCTTCCCTGCGAAGGGTGGATTCCCCACAATCGCGTCGAAGCCGGGATTCTCCCGGAAGAAAACTTCCGGGAACTCCAGTTCCCAATGGAAGGGGTGTACTGCCGGATCTATTTCCTGAAGACCGCCGGCCATGGCTTCCAGCGCATCTCCTCCTGATGCTCCAGTGAACCAACTTTGTGCTGCAATCCAGGCTTGTTCACGCTGAGCTTTTCTATCCCTCGGAGTTTTCCCTTGGAAGAAGGTCTGAACCAGCACGTCGGCGAGGATTCGCAGAGGGTGGATGGCTTCCGTAAAAGCAGACAATTTCTCAGTGAGTGTTTCTTCAGGGGTATCGTCCTGAGCGTCTTGGATACTCAGGCGGATTTGAATCGCCTGTTCGGTCAATGTCTGGACCTTATGGTTGACCAAATCCATGGATCCTTGAGCGGGGTCCTTTCCGCCCCATAGCTGGGGTCCGATGTCCTTCACCCAGACGCCGACCAGGGAATCCCCATGCCGGATGGCGTGGTCCAGGAACGTGAACGGATGATCCTCGGCCAGTGTGATGAGCCAGAGGGAGAGCTTGGTTAGATCAACAGCCATGGGGTTGCGGTCCACGCCATAGAGGCAATGCTGGGCCACCAGGCGGCGGGCGTAGGTGAGGGGCTCCTCACCGGGAGGCAGCTTGGGCAGGCAGTCGTGGGCGCGCCAAGCCATGACCAGCAGTTCCGCCAGGGTGCGGCAGGCTTCCACCAGGAAGGCCCCGGAACCCACGGCGGGATCCAGCACCTTGAGGGCGAGGATCTGCTCGGGCTGTGGGTAATTCCCCAGGCGCTGGAGGATGGGCTGGAGGGTCTTGCCCACGATGCGGCTGGTGAGGCTGCGGGGGGTGTAATGGGAGCCGGAGCGACGGCGCTCGGGGCTGGGCTGGAGGATGAGACTGCCCGCGGGCACGGCACGGCGGTTGGGTGAGGCCTCGGGGTCGATCTTCGGGGCCAGGGCCGCGGCCAAATCGTCAATTGTGGCGGCTACCTTCAGGGCTTCCTCGGCCTTGCCCGTGAGCTTCAGATCCGTGGCCTTCTGGAGCCATTCCTTCCGTTTGGCGCCCGGCACCATCAGGAGTTCATCCAGATTCACGCAGGCGGGCGCGCCGTGGGCCTTGACGCTCTTGATAGCGACAGTGGGGCCCTGGGCCACATGGAGGGAGAAGCCCATCATGGACTCGTAGATGGAACCGATCTGCTCCACATCCAGCCCGCGGTAGGCGATGCGTTCCCCATCGAGAATCAAGAGCTTCTCCAGCACCCGGTAGACCACCAGATCGGAGACCAGAGGTGCCTGGATGGCCTCACCATCCTGGCACGTGCTGCCCATGGGCCGAGCTTCCAGGAAGGGGAAGCGGTCGGGATCGAAGAGGTAGCCGTGCCGGGGCGGCAAATGGAGGCGGCCATCCTCCCCCGTGAAGTTGCACCCATCGTAAGTGAGGCGGAAGAGCACCAGAAGCTGCGCCCACGCACCGTAGCGCAAGTCCATGGTGTCCACAAACTGGGCGTAGTCCTCCCGCAGGCGATCGAAGAGGCCCGCCACGCTGTAGTGCTGGAGGTAGGTGCTGTGCCGGGAAAGCAGGTCGCGTTCCTCGGCGAACTTCTGGAAGACCAGCCGCAGCAGTACTGTGAGCAGCCCACGGTAGACCTGATCGGGTTCCTTCGCAAGCATCTCGCCCAAAAGTTCCCCGTGGGCTTTGGCATTGGCCGTCTGGAAGCCGCGAAGCAGCTCGTAGAGGGCGGATAGCACCTGCTGAGCCAGGGCCGTAGAGACCTCGGCCTGGGCCTTGCGACTGTCCGATAGGATGGTGGGCAGCCATTGTTCGCTGGCAGCGGTGAAGAGGCGGTCGGAACTGAGCAGCTCCCGGAAGGCCCCGAAGATCAGCCGCCCTGTAGTTTCGGTCATGGCCTTCACGGGGAAGGTCAGGTAGCCGCTGGTCTCGCCCTTGGGGGCATAGACCAGGCGCACCTCGCGGCCATTGATCAGCAGCCCCGTGGCCACCTGGGTTTCCCGCAGCAGGCGCTCGAAACGCTCCTGGGGCGTGGCCTGCCACTGGTGTCCTTCAACGGTGGCTGGTCGATCCAGGACAGTGCCAATGGGCAACTCCTGGATGAGCATCATCCAATCGCCGTCCTTCATGGGGCTGGGCACGCCATAGCTAGGACGCAGGGTTTCCTGGTAGTCGGGCAGGTGAAGGTGAAGCGCCTCGGGTTCCTTCACGAGGTTGCGGTCCTGCCAGTCGAGGGCTTCCTTGGCGAAGGCTGCCCAATCGTGGATGACCGGCTCCTGGTCGTCTGTGTCGTTGAAGGCCCACTTGCCAAGGGCTTCAAGGAACCGGGCATGGGGCCCCAGCAAGGTGATATCGACCAGCACGCCCGCCTTGACCATGGCCGTGGGAGCCACGACCAGGCCCACCGGCTGGAGGTAGCCGAGCCATTCCTTGTGAATGCGGATGGGATCGTCGTAGGCCATGGTCAACCCGTCACCGGCCAGAGGTAAGCGAGGCCCACGGGCTCGATCCTCCAGACCTTCACGTCATAGTGCTGTTCGATGCGGCGGGGTTCGACTTCCAGTTCCTTCTCAATCTTCCCGAGACGGTCCCGCCAGTGGTTCTGGTCGGCTTTCATCTGGCGCAGTTCCTCGCCATCCAGGCCCACCAGCAGGGTTCCCCCATCCGCTTTCCGCAGGGCGGTCTGAATATGATCCCGCTGCTGGATGAGGATCTGGCGCATCGAGGCCGCTTCATCCGCTCCACGCTGGATCAGTTTTACCTTGGCCTCTTCGGCATAGATCGCCCCGCGGGACTCCAGCGGCTCTAACAGGTCCTGAATGTCCTGGGGGGCAGTGTGCTGGAGGGTCAGTAGGCGTTCCTGAGGCACCGGGCGGTGGGTACGATCACCCAGGGCGTCCTCCAGGAGGGTGAGGGTCTTGGCTTCGGCATCCTTGCCGTAGGGCTTCAGGGGGCCCTTCCGGCGGATGGGCTCTTCCCAACGAGCCGTGATGGGGACCAGCTCTTCATGGAGCCGCACGGCCCCTGGCCCATACATGGAGAGCCGCCCCAGGAGCACCACCCGCGGGTAGGCATCCTGGGTGTGGGCGAAGCAGGCACGGGAAAGGTCGTGATGGACAAAACCCTGGGCGGTGAAGCGGCCCAAGAGGCGCTGTACCATGCGGTGCTCCAGGTGCAGGTGAACCACGCGATCATCCATCACGCCGGGGTCCTCGAAAATCACCGGACGGATGGGGGCCTCGCGACGCCAATCCCATGGTTTCTGGCTCTTGGCACGGGGAGAACGCAGGGTGTCCATGGTGGGCCCCCAGGTGGTGTCTGCCCCATCCTGCATGTCAAGCCGGGGGAACGCGAAGCGCTTGAGATGAGGGGACTCACCGGGCTGAGGCGCCAACTCCTTCAGGCCATCGGCGTGGAGGATGCGGAGGCTGCACGTAAGGGCGGAACGAAAATGATGCTCCTCCAGTCCGATGTGCTTCTTGGCAGCGTCGATGCCTTTGCGGAGGGTTTCGATCTGTTCCGCCAGTTCCTTTTTCCGCTTTTCCTGAAGCTCCTTGTCGCGGCGGTCATCTTCGAATTCCTCGATGACGACGAGCCGCTGACCCGGATCCAGATCCTCGGATTCCATGTCCTGTTTCAGCTCCTGGATCTTGTCCCGGCGAATGCCTGATTTCAGGAGCATGGTTCCCAAGCGGGTTTCCAGCACCTTGGAGAGGCTGCCCAGTTCTTCCCGGATGGTCTTGGTCTTCCGGACAAGGGTCTGGAGGATCTGATCCTCAGGCCGCTGCCGGTAGAAGAAGTACCGACAGAACACTTCCTTGGCCGGTTGCAATTTGCGGTCGATGCGACCATTGCGCTGTTCCATGCGCCCTGGGTTCCAGGGCACATCGAAGTGAAAGAGGTTCCAGCAGTGGCTTTGGAGGTTCAGGCCTTCACGGGCGGCATCGGTGGCCACCAGGATCCGTACAGGCTGGGTCTTGGGATCGGCGTTGAAGGCGCGTTTGATAGCCTCACGGTCCTCCGAGGAGGTCATGCCGGAGAAAACTGACAGTCGGTCCGCGGCCTTGTCTGTGTTCTGGATGGCGAATTTGAGTTGGTTCACCAGGTAGCGCCGGGTGTCCTCGTATTCCGTGAAGATGATGATCCGGGTGTCGTTCCAAGGGCCGGATCCACCTGGATTGGCAAGTGCCGGACACTGATTCTCGGCCATCCACCTCAGGAGCGCTCGCACGCGGGCATCTGGCCGGGCCCGATGCTCTTCGGCGATGGCGGCCATTCGATCAAGCAGCAGGATCTCCTGGTCGAAGATGGCTGCACCAGCACCCGTGGCTGAGCCCGCGGCCATGCGGGAAACGGCATCAATTTGGGCGCTTTCCTCGGCATCCAGGGTCTCATCGCTCCATTCAGCGCGTTCGTCGTCGGCGTCCACAATGTCGGTCACAAGGTCGAGGGCCACGGCACTGGGGCCTTGCTTCATCAGTCCTTTGCGAATGGTACTGGCATGCTTGTCGATGGTCTTCCGATGGACCTTGAGGGTCTTGGCGAAGGCTTCAATGGAAGAGAGCAGGCGTTTCTGAAGACCGATCATAAGAAGGTTGGAAAGGCTTTGGACCCGTTTCCCCTCCCCGGTCAGACGTTGCTCCCTGAGCCTTCGGTATTCATCCAGGAGTTGGGCCAGCACCAATTCAGGAGCGTCCGCTGGAAGTCCATCGATGTCGACCTGGACCACCTTCCGCTCCGGGAAAGCCTCGTCCAGCCCACGGAGATCCTCCTTGAGGCGGCGGACCATGACCGCTTCCAGGTCCTGCTTGAGCACCTTCACCCCACGGCAGAACCGCTGGGGATCGAGGATTTCAAGCAAGGCAGAGAAGCTGTTGGAGTGACCGTTGTGGGGCGTTGCTGAGAGGAACAGCCGATGTTCGAATCGAGCCGCCAGGTCACGCACGGCCTTGGTGATCTTGGAATCGATGGCGTACTTGGAACTGCTGGAAGGGGCGGCGTGGTGGGCCTCGTCCAGGATGAGCAGGGATCCGGGTCGCATCTCGTTGAGCCAGTCCCGCAGGGGCGCAGCGTAAGCTTCGTCCGTGATGAGGCGGTTGGAGATGATGAAACGGCTGTGGGTGGTCCAGGGATTCACCCCATAGCCCCGTTCCTGACGCATGCGAGTCACGAAGGCGCGATCGTAGACCTCGAAGGTCAATCCGAAGCGCTGCTCCATTTCGTCCTTCCACTGCTGGATCATGGAGGGGGGGCAGACCACCACCATATCCCGCACTTTGCGACGAAGAGTCAACTCACGAGCAATGAGGCCCGCCTCGATGGTCTTGCCGAGGCCCACATCATCCGCGATGAACAGGGTCACACGGGGCAGCTTCAAAGCCTTCCGAAGGGGCTCCAACTGGTAGGCATCCACCTTGATGCCTGCCCGAAAGGGACTCTGGAAGAGCTTGGCGTCTGTCGCGGTAACGCAATTCCAACGAAGGGTGTGGAAGTAGGCTGAGAACAGCTCTGGTTCGTCGAACCCCTTTTTGGCCAGGGTGTCCCAGGCCTCGCCACGCAGGATTTCCGTGTCGATCTCGTGCTCCCAGAGCACCTCTAGACGTTGCCCCTGGGCGTCGTCGTCCACACAGGCCAGTGAGAGCTTGGTGGCTTCACCATCCTTGAGGCTCGGGATGACCGCCTCCACCAGGTAGCGCCGCTGGCGCACGAAGACCAGTTCACCAGGGGCTGGCAGTTCCGTCATGACGCTCATCCCCGCACGACCACAGATGTCCCAGGCTCGCGTGTCACCGCGGGCATCAGTTGGGCATGGGTAGCGCCTAAAACCATTACCAGTCCTTGGGTTGCGCCTTTGAGTGTGGCAGTACCGCACTGGGGATGGGCCCTACGGTCAGACAAGTTGTGATCTGTTTCCTACCATCTCCGACAGGACACTTCGTGACCAATGAGACATGGTATTGAGTTCATGGTTGGGCTTTCCAGAACGTTCCTGCCCTACCTGCCCTATGCCCCAAGCCACCCCTCCCCATGGCTTGGGTTTTTGGCTTCCCGTCCAACCCTACAGGCCCGTTCCGATCTGGAATCCAGCCTTCTGAAGATCGTCCAGAATGGCAACAAGCTCACCAGCCTTGTGGCTGACTTCCAGCACAAGAAAGCGCGGGCGACCATCGTCGAACATCGTTCGGAGCACTTCAAGGCATGCCTGCTTGGCGCCGGTCTTGGGGTCAAACAAGCCATCGAGATCGCCACTGTGGGCACCACCCGTCGGGCCGCGACCCCAGAGGTGGAGCGTGTGGATCTGATCACGGATGGGAATCAGCTTCTCCAGCAGGGTCGTCCCCTCCATCCCTACCAGATGCTTGGAGCCGTGTTCGTGGGTGTACAGCTGCGGAAGGTCCAAGGCAATGCCGAGTTTCAAATTACCCGCTGCAAGGGCCTTCCCGAGAGCCAGAAGAGAGTTAGAACCAGACACGAGGAAGGGCTTCGGGTGCTTGGTTCCGGCACGGTTCTCGATCACAAATCGGCAATCCGGGAATCGAGCCAGGATTTCCGACTCGAAGATGCTGTAGATGTCCAGGAAGCCTTCAATGGTCTGATTCCCATCCTGGAAGGGAGGATGGACTTCAATGATGTGGGGCGGTGTGTTGAGGCCGACGAGTCTGAAAATGAACTGGGCGAATTCTCGCGCCCAGGCCTCGGAGGTCCACAATTCCGGAACCATCTTCCGGTGGCTACCCTTCAGGACATCCAGTCCAACCAGAAGAGGTGAGTTGAACTTCCTGGCCTTGGAGCAGTACTCGGAATGCAAGCTGTAGGGTCCGTCGACCTTCAGACCCTTCACATCGAAATGGGCCGGGACTTCAGCCAGCAATGGATTCATGGCATCAGGAAAGCGCTGATGCGCATAGCGCAGCAACGTGAAACGCGGCTGAAGGGGGTTCGAGATGCCCGGCGTGGGTGTCAGCCTTGCTTGACCCGTGCACGGAGTGCCCTCCTGATGGACCTCATCCATCAGCGAAGGTGCCATCGCGGGAAAGTCCGATGGGTGCTCCATCGGAGAAATGGACTGCAGCCCGGCAGTTTGGCCGTGGCGGAAGGGCCCTGCAATGGCGGGCGAATTGATCGAAGTGCGATGGGTCATAGCCATCGATTCTCCTCTGGTTGGGTGGATGTTGCGTGTCGAAGAAAAAAATGGGTTGTGGTTGCGAATGTTCAGTCAGGGGCGGATCATGCTCATCGTTTGACATATCCAGGGGGACTTCTCGGGGGGAGATGAGAGCGCTGAATCATGCGTAATCCAGGCGCCCAGGTACTGGGTGGAGCCCGCCTTGGCCAAAGAAGGATTCAAACCCGTAGAGGAACTGCTGTGTCGCTTCCTGCAAGGCTTTCTCTGCATCTTCCATAATGGAACGCTGAACGAGTAGATGAACCTGGTGGTCCATCACGGCCCGGTACACCGGGTCCTCACCGAGTTCCAGTGCCTTCAGATGCTCCTGCGCAAAGAGGTACCATTCGGGTAGCCCTGTCTCAGCGTCGAGGCGGGAAAGCAGTTCCGGGGTTTTCCCGGCTTTGGTCCGTGGCCCGAGGGATCGGACCCTCTGGGAGGATGGAAAGCCATCCCTGATTAGCCCATAACTATGGGCGGCGGGATGCACCCAGCACAAACGTCCACCCTCATCCAAAATTGCAACAGGGTAGTGGCGAATCACCATGGAATCGTTGATCTCACGGCGATGGGAGATGGCAACGACGCGTACAAGTGCTCCCGCCTCGGCAAGATCGATGAACAGCTTTGAGGCTTCATCCAACAAGCGAATCCGAGCCCGTACTAGTGGCTCCCCGGCAGCCACAGCAAGATAGAGTGACTCCGCCGGGCGATAGCTGAGAGAACGCAGATCGTTCTCCATGTGCGGAAGCAGGTCTGTGGAACGCTTAAGCCTCATCACTACCGCGAACTGCCTGTCGATGATCGGCTGGATCACACCCCGATCATCCACAACCACTGGAAGCGCAAGCTGCTGAACGAAATGTCGCGGCACGCCTTCCTCGGGGTTTAAGTGAAGCGTGGCCATGAAGTCAGTGCACAGGCTCGAGATTTGATACTGCGCCTTGATTCCCTTGGATTGCTGAGACACTGTTTCTCCTTTCACTGGTGCTGATGTTCGGTAGGCGGAGTTCGGTTTATGACGGCAACGGTTTGATCAGGACCGCTTCCGCATCAGTGATTGTTTGGAAGCGCGTGTTCCTTCCCATCACTCATGCTTGATTCAATCTACATGCGGTTTGACGAGGCTCCGGGAGCACAAGCGCTGAGCGAAAAACGCGATGAAATCGCACTCTTTCCTCACCTGACTTACTATGGAGATGGGTCTTATGTGATGACCGACCCCATTGGAGAATAAAAATGCCGAACATTGCATCCGTGTTGAAGGACGAGGTCGTGCGCTTGGCACGGAAGGAAATCCGTAAGGAGGTCGAGAGTCTCCGCAAAGCCTCCGCCCAATACCGGTCTGACATCGCTAATTTGAAGCGACTGGTATCCGCCCTTGAGAAGCAGCAGGCCAAGATTGCCAAGAAGGGAATGGGCAAAGTGGCACCTGTCGCTGAGGGCGAGGCATCGACCCGGTTCCGGTTCTCCGCCAAACGGCTAGCCGCCCAGCGTCAGAAGCTCGGGCTTTCCGCTGGTGATATGGGAATGCTGATCGGCGTCTCGGCCCAGACCATTTACAACTGGGAGGCAGGGAAGTCGCGGCCCAGACAGCAGCAATTGGCCGCCATAGCGGCAGTACGAGGACTGGGGAAGAGGCAGATCAAGGCCCAGTTGGACCAGGCAGGGGAGTCACCCGAATAGGCCCATCCTCGGCAGGCCATTCATGGAGTTCCCTAATGTCGGCTAACCCCCTCGCAACGTGGCATCAGTTGATTCAGGACCGAAATCCGAAGGGTCTTGCCGCGATTCTCTCGGATCAGGTCATATTCCATTCACCTATCGTCCATACCCCCCAGGCCGGGAAATTCATCACAACGAAATACCTGACGGCGGCGTTAAGTGTCTTCGTCAACGACTCGTTTCGTTATGTACGAAAAGTAACGAGCGACCATGACGCGGTTCTTGAGTTTCAGGTTGAGATAGATGGCATCGCCGTGAATGGTGTAGACATGATCACTTGGAATCAGGAAGGCCAGATCATTGATTTCAAAGTCATGTTGCGCCCCCTACAAGCCGTCAATTTGATCCACAAGAAGATGGAATTGATGCTGCAGGCCAAGCAAAGTGACAAGGATGAACTCAGTCAATGAGATTATGGACTGACTGTGGCTACACCTCCCTACCTCGGAGATGATGCAAGACAGACACCCAGGGGCACCAACCTGCCCTTACCAATGGCAGCATTGGCACGGAGACTTGCTACTCCCCAAGAACCAGACGGACCCGGAGGGTGGATCCAGTCTTTCCAGGCATGTCGTCATACTACGTAGTCTGAGGGGCACTTCTGAAACACACGAATGCCTAAGTGTTACCGCTAAGCGCTTTATTTGTTTTTCGCTGCATCCTTGGGGGAGACTGGGTGAAGCAGAGGTTCCATAGAATATTCATGGCCTGTGCCTAGTCCCAGTCTCATTTTGGGTTGAGGATCCGATTGACTTGATCTCCCGTCAGACGGTTCTTCTCCAATAGTTCCAATACCAGTGAATCAAGTAGGGTGCGATGCTCTTGAAGGAGTAGGCAAGCCTGTTGGAGTTGTTCCTCAATGATCGACTTCACCTGACGTGCAATCCGAGCGCTAAGCAGGCCATCCCCGCTCCAATTCCTGGTCTTGTCTCTCAAAGCAACTTGTCCGATGTTCGTATCCATTCCGAATTCTTGGACCATGGCCATAGCCCATCGAGTTGCATTCTTTAGGTCGCTCGCAACGCCAGAAGATAGCCCTTCTTCGGCTCCGTAATACAGCAATTCAGAGGCCCGGCCACCCATGGCCTCCCTGATTCGTTGCTCCAATTCGGGCTTGGTATAGAGGATGCTCTTTTCGTCGATCTCCCGCTCCATAAATCCACCAGCATCACCCCTACCCACAATCGTCACCTGAACAGGGATATGGCCGCCATGCCATGCGATCAAGGTGTGGCCAGCTTCATGCCTGGCAACACGCTCAAGTGTCCGGGCATCCGGCAGTGAATTGATTGTTCCTATCCGCGCCTTCTCAAAGGCCTCTTCAAGAAGATCATCAGATAATTTTGTCTGAGACTGGGCGGCCATCACACCCGCCTCCTGAAGAACGCGCTCAAGATCCGCAATGGTCATTCCCGCACTCTGGCCAGCCATCCGATGGAGGGTTTCAGCAGACACCTCTGCGCCGTGTCGGTTCGCGATTTGCTGTTGAAGGTAAGCCAGTCGAATCTCGCGATCTGGTTTGTCTATCTCGATAGTGCGGTCGAAGCGGCGTTTGAGGGCCTCGTCGAGTTGATCGACCAGGTTGGAAGCAGCAATGACCACAACAGGGGCTTCTCCTTGTGCTAGGCCCCGGAATCCATCCATCTCAGTCAGTAGGACATTCAGGGTTTCTTCCTGGGCGCGAGCGTTGGGGCCACCGCTTCTTGCAATTCCAATGGCATCAATTTCATCGATGAACACGATGGAAGGGGCATAGCGACGGGCTCTGGAGAACAAGTCCCGTATGCTCTGTGGGCCGCTACCCTGCCACTTCGTAATGAACGAGGTCGCTGACGTTTCTAGGAAGGCACATTCTGATTCGCCTGCCAGGGCTCGGGCGAGCATGGTCTTTCCTGTTCCTGGCGAACCCGCCATGAGAACACCCTTAGGAGGACGCAGCCCGAGTGCTGTGAATTTCTTGGGATTGATCAGCCAGTCCACAATGAAACGAAGTGATTCTTTCGCTTCAGACGCACCGTAAACATCGCTGAAATTGATGGAAGGACGACGAACATCCTCTATGAGCGCTCCAGCATCATCTGCCTCAAGCGCACGAGCAATCTTGAACCTGCATAGTTTGATATCTAATCGCCCCTGATCTGGTACCTGGTCCTGAATGGTTTCGAAAGAAATCACATTTCTGGCTCTGGCTAGGCTTCGGGCGCATTTCTCACGATGGAGGCGATTGTGGATGGCCTCCAAAGTCCTAGTAAACTCGGCCACCGCTGGACCATGGATACGACCCTTATCGATTCCAAGATCAGTTGCGACAAGTCCGCGGGCTCCTCCATCCCCAGCCGCGCTGTTCAGAACGTAACGACCTTGTCTGAATCCCTCACAAGTTCGTAGAGGTCCTTCATGGTCGAAAGGGGGCAGAGTTCGGTGCCCTCGGCGTTCCGGATCTTCAGGCAGGTGCCGCAGGCCAGGATCTTTCCACCTTTCTCGACGAGATCCATCATCTGGACGGTGACTGGAAACTGCTCGGTGTCCAGGGAGTCACATTCAACGCCACTGGCCAGAAGGAATACGTTTACGCTGTCGCCTGCCTTCAGGGCGAACACGCCCAATCGGAAGGCATTCCAGACCGTCTCAGCGTCGGTGGAGTAGATGACGATTCCAAGCTTCATGGTGTCGACTCCTTCTAGAAGAACCCATGCAGCCCGACTCACCACCGTAGGCGACCAGACCAGGGATCCATCGATATTGGCAGGATGGGTCCAGTTTGCACTTGAAGTAAGTAATTACTTACTTACAATCAAACCATGCGCGATATGCCCCCCATCCTCTCCCCCAAACAGATCGAAATCGCCGATGCGGCCCTGAAAATCATCGGGGAGCGGGGCATATCCGCCCTGACGACGGCCTCCCTGGCCCAAGAGCTCGGCGTCAGCTCCGGGGCTCCCTTCCGCCACTTCGAGTCCAGGGATGAAATCCTCGAGGCGGCTGTCCAGCGGGTGGCGGAAATGGTGGGCGACACCTACCCCAAGGTTGCCCTCCCCCCCCTGGAGCGACTTGAGGCGCTTTTCCTCGCGCGGGTCCACACCGTAGGGAAGCAGGTTGGTGTCGCACGTTTCATTTTTTCCGAGCAGTTCGCACTGGCCCTGCCGCCCACGGCTGCGGAGCGAATGCTCGATCTGGTGAGGGACACGCGAGCCTTCGTGCTCCGTGCCTTGCAGGAGGGTATCGAATGCGGGGAGATCCGAAGAGATTTGCCGCCCAAGGCCCTGCTTCCCATCGTGCTGGGTAGCCTCCAGCACCTGGTGTTCCTGAACGCCCTGCCCCCGGGACTGGGCAAAGTGCCCAAAGCCACCGAGATCTTCGCAAGCCTTTCCCGCCTCCTGGCCCCTAACCCCACACCCCGAGTTGAGGCATTGCCATGAATCTCCCTGGATTCACCCAGAACCGCCTGTTCCGCCGCCTGGTGCTGCTGCCACCGGTCGCCATCTTGTTGCTCGTGGGGGCACGGTTCCTCGTGCCCGTGGAGGCACTGGGGGCCATCGTGAACCGTGGGCCAGTCTCCCAGGATGTTCGGGGCACCGGTACCCTGGAAAGCGTGCAGGAGGTGCCCCTGGCCTTCAAGGTTGGGGGACGCATCCTGGAACTTCCCCTCGACGAGGGGAGCCCCATCACCAAGGGCCAGGTGCTTGGCCGCCTGGACCCCAACGATCTGCGTGAACAGTTGGCCGTAGCCCAGGCTGCCCGAGGGTCCGCACAGGCTGGCATCGGAAAAGCCCAAGCGGATTTGGTCCAGGCTCGGGCGACCCAGCAGCGTGCCCACTCGGATTTCGAACGGGTGAAGCGTCTCCAGGCGGAGGGCATCCTCAGCCGTGCAGATCTGGATGCTGCACAGGAGCGACTGAAAGTGACCGAGGCCGTGGTCCAGGCTGTGGAGGCGGCGGGAACCCAAGCCCAGAGTGGGGAATCCCAGGCGAAGGGCACGGAGGCCCTGCAACGGCTGGCCTTCGAGGAAGTCCGCCTTCTCAGTCCTGTCGACGGGCTCCTGACCCGCCGCCTCCGGGAGCCAGGCAACATCGTTCCCGCAGGAACCCCCGTCCTGACGGTGATCAGCACCCGCAAACTGTGGGTAAGGGCCTGGGTGGATGAAACCTCGTTGGGGGTTTTGCGAATCGGACAATTGGCCCAGGTGGAGTTGCGTTCTCATCCAGGGCAGGCGTTTTCTGGCCGCGTCGACCGCATCGGACGTCAGGCCGATCGGCAAACTCATGAGTTGCTTGTGGATGTGGAATTGCTCGAGTTGCCGGCAGGGTTCGCCATCGGGCAGCGCGCAGATGTTCGTATCCATGTGGCCGGCAAGGCGAATGCTTTGCGCGTCCCGGCCTCCTTTCTGCAGCAGAAGAACAGCATCTGCTACGTCAACCGGGATGGCCGCATCCACAAGGTGCACGTGAAGGCTGGCTTCACCGGCAGTGACTACATCGAGATCGAGGAAGGCCTCAAGGTTGGCGATCACGTGCTTCGATCTCCCGAAGAGGGGAAAGCCCTCCCCTCCCTCCGTCGTGTGAGGGTGAAGGGGGCCCTGTGAATCTCGCGATGAAGGACCTCCGCCGCCAGAAAGTCAGTTTTTCAGCCACGGCCTTGGGGCTTGGTCTTCTCTTCGCCATCGTCCTGGCCATGGGGGGCATCTACCGGGGCCTGGTGGAAGATGCCACGTTATTAGTGGACCATCTGGCCGCGGATATCTGGGTGGTCCAGCGAGATACCCGCGGGCCCTTCGCAGAGCGATCCACCGTGCCCCCGGCCCTGGAAGATCGGTTGAGGGCTCAGGCAGGGGTGGCCTCAGCCCGAAGTTTCAGCACAGCCACCATCCAGCGAATCGTTGGGGCACGCAGCC
>Ga0268298_10000261_pt1 | contig 69614 bp, 66 predicted proteins | sample WWTPWeurt_MetaG_FD_194462 | JGI IMG/M metagenome (GOLD analysis project Ga0268298, IMG submission 194462) | Activated sludge microbial communities from WWTP in Nijmegen, Gelderland, Netherland - WWTP Weurt | ecosystem: Engineered > WWTP > Aerobic digester > Activated sludge | place...
GTGCGGCCCACGCCGCCCCGGAAGAGCGTGTCACCCGCCAGGAGCACCTGCCCCTTTGTGAAGGCGCCATGGAAGCAGCAGGAGCCGGGGGTATGACCCGGGGTGTGCAGCGTCGTCAGGTCCAGGTGCTGATCGCCAGCGTCCAGGGCCGTCATCTCGGGCTGGGGAATGGCGGGCATCCCGAACATCCCTGTCTGCTGGGGCAGGGCCTCGATGAGGAAGGTGTCATCTCCGTGCAGGTGGGCTGGGCACTGCCAGAGGTCCTGCAGTTCCCGGGTGGCGCCCACGTGGTCGAAGTGGGCATGGGTGTGGAGCAGGGCCGTAACCTTGAAGCCAAGGGTCTCCACCCGCTTGCGGATCTTCGCGCCGTCCCCGCCCGGATCCACCACCACCCCGAGACCCGTATCGGGCTCCCAGAGGAGCGCACAGTTGCAGCCCAGGGGGCCCACGGGAAAGGTCTCAAGGTTCAGCATGGTTCCAGTGTGGCAAACCCGGCGGTAGATTGGGGCCATGGAACGCGTCGATCCACCTCGAGTGCCCTGGCTCTCCCCCTGGGACCTGCTCCCCCTGGCGGGCGCTCTGGCCCTGGCCTTCGCCCTTCCCGGGCTCATGCACGGCCTGCCGGATCCCATTCCCACCCACTTCAATGCCCGCGGCATCGCCAATGGCTGGACCTCCCAGACCAGGTATCCCTGGCTGGCCTTCGGCCTGCCCGCAGCGATCTGGGTCGTGCTGCTACTCACGGGCCGGGCCTTCGTGGACTCAGACCAGGATCCGGACGGCCGCAAGAGTGCCGCCATGGCTCCGCTGCGGGGCCTGATCACGGTAGGCCTGCTGGGGATGATGGCAGGCGGCCTCATCATCCCGCGCCACGGGCAGGGTGTGATCGCCTGGATGATCGGTGGCTTCCTGGCCCTGGCCATCCTCGGCATCCTGCTCATGATGCGGCAGCTGAAACAGACCCTGCGGGAGGATGACCGCAGCAAGCACTACCGCTGGGGCCTCTTCTACGTGAATGCCGAGGATCCAGCCCTCTGGGTGCCCAAGCGGCTGGGCCTGGGCTGGACGCTGAATTTCGCCCATGGCCTCAGCTGGCTCATCCTGGCCCTGCTGCTGCTCCCCGTGGTGTTCATCATCGGCATCACTCGGACCCGCTGAGCCGCCCGTGGCCGCCGTGCGCACCAACCTCGAGAAGTCCCCCTTCCTGAAACGGAAGCTGGGGGATCTGCCCTTGCGCCCCGGTTGCTACCTCTACCGGGACGAGGGCGGCAACCTGCTCTACGTGGGCAAGGCCAAGGTGCTGCGGAACCGGGTGAAGTCCTACTTCCAGCAGAAACGTCTGGACGCCAAGACGCGGCGCCTGGTGGCGCGCATCTGGGACATCGAGCTCATCGTCTGCGAGACCGAACTCGAAGCGCTCATCCTCGAGAACAACCTCATCAAGGAGCACTGGCCGCCCTTCAACATCCTGCTGAAGGACGATAAGAGCTACCCCTACGTGAAGCTCACCTGGAAGGAGGCCTTCCCCAAGGTCTTCGTCACCCGCAAAGTGCGCAAGGACGGCAGCCTCTACTTCGGCCCCTTCTTCCCCGCCAGCACCGCCTACCGCACAGCTGAGCTGGTCTACCGCTTCTTCCAGATCCGCGATTGCGACATCGACATCGATGGCAAACGGGGCCGGGCCTGCCTGAAATACCAGCTGCACCGCTGCACCGCCCCCTGCATCGCCGCCGTGGGCCAGGAGGCCTACCGAGAGCAGGCCAAGGAGGCACGGCTCTTCCTGGAAGGCAAGCGCGACGAGCTGAAGGCCCGCCTGGAAGCGGCCATGTGGAAGGCCGCGGAGGCCGCTGCCTTCGAGCAGGCCGCCCAGCACCGGGACGCGCTGCAGCAGGTGGATGCCTGGTTCACGCGGCAGAAGGCAGCCAGCGCCGACCTGGACGACACTGACGTCTACGGCAGCGCCGTACTGGATGGCCGCGCCTGCGTCCACCGCCTGATGCTGCGCGAGGGCCGCATGATGGGCCGGCAGGAATACGTGCTGGAGGACATCGAGACCTTTGATGGCGCCGTGCTGGCCCAGGTGATCCAGCGGGTCTACAGCGCGGATCCCGTGCCTGCGAAGCTCCTGGTGGAAGTCGAACCCGAGGAGGGCGACCTGCTCCGCGAGTGGCTGTCGGGTCTGCGCGGCACCAAGGCCCGCATCCATGTCCCGCAGAAGGGCGAGAAGGTCGAGCTGCTGGCCATGGCCCAGGAGAACGCCCGGCTGGCCTTGGAGCGCAAGTTCGAGCCCGCCCGCCTCAACGAGGCCGTGCTCGAAGGCCTGCAGGCCTTTCTGGGCCTCAGCCACCTGCCCCGGCGCCTGGAGTGCTTCGACATCAGCCACGGCCAGGGCCGCGAGGTGGTGGCCAGCTGCGTGGTGTTCACCGATGGCGTTCCCGACAAGGCACGCTACCGACGCTTCAAGATGACCAACGAGCAGAATGACGACTTCGCCAACATGCAGGAGGCGGTGACGCGTCGCTACAAGCGCATGAAGGATGAGGGCCAGGAGTTTCCGAATCTCGTGATCATCGACGGCGGCCTGGGGCAGCTACACGCTGCGGAAGCCGCGCTGAAGGAGCTGGGCCTGGAACAGCTGGAGCTGGCCAGCCTCGCCAAGAAGGAGGAGCTGGTCTTCCGGCCGGGCTCCAGCGAGCCGCTTAAGATTCCGAAATCCTCGCCCGTGCTGCAGCTCCTGCAGCGCATCCGCGATGAGGCGCACCGCTTCGCCATCACGTACCACCGGGCCCTGCGGGCGAAGCGCACCCTGCAGACCGAGCTCACGCTGATTCCCGGCATCGGTCCGGTCACTGCCAGGAAACTGCTGCAGACCTTCGGCAGTGCCACCAAGGTGCGGGAGGCCGATCCGGCCGAATTGGCAGAGGCCATCGGAGCCGCAGCCGCCCGGAAGGTGCTGACCTGGCGCGCCACTCCAGCCGCCGAGTCCAGGTGATCAGCGGCCGCCTTCGATCTGGTTCAGCTCGGCCCGGGCAGCATCGCTGCCCGTCTCTGCCGCTTTCCGGTACCAGTAGAGCCCCTGCTCGCGGTCCTTGGGAACATTGAGTCCCTGCAGGTACAGGGCGCCAAGCATGCGCATGGCGTGGGTGTCCCCGGCCTTGGCCCGGTCAAGGTAGGCCTGGACATCCGGCGGCAGGGAAGTGGCCGGGCTCGCCGTTCCAGCGTTGCCAGCGGCCGGGCCTGCCAGCGGGCGCCCAGGCGGGGCGATGGGCCCCCGGGAAAACACCAGGTAGGCTGCCACCCCCAGCACCACCAGGGCGCCGATGCCGACGGGCCATCTCCAGGCAATGGACCTCGGAGTCAGGGGAGGGAGCGGCGAGTTCTGCGTCTGCCCCTCCGCTTCGGCAGGCTGATCCACCCGCTGTACTCGGATGGGCGGTTCGTCCATTCTGGGTCGCGTCAACTTCAGTGTCTGATCAGAAGCTGCCACTGACGCCCCCGGCCGCAGGTTCGGGGTGGCTTCAATCCCAAGGTCCTTCGAGAGGTTGAGCCGCTGGGTAGCATAGGGATCGGCGGGCGCCCCGGCGGACAGCTTCACCGTGTCGTCGGGCGAAGGCACAGGGGCGGTGAGATTCGACTCGGGGTCGGGCATGGGCCGTCCTAGGGAGGATGCCTCCAGCATACCTGGATGGCTCAGCCCTCCAGCTGCTTCGCCCAGCGGTCGTATCCGGGCACGAGGGCCAGGAACAGCACCGGAGTCATAAGGATGAAGCCCCAGACATGGCGGGTGGCATGGGTGCCAACCAGGATCCAGTAGACCAGCCCGCAGAGGCTGCTGATCTCGAGGGCAGCCCCATAGAGCAGGCCCTCCCGGATCACGGTGGCGGGGCGCTCACCATCTGGAACCTTGCGGAACCCGCTCAGAACCTTCCCGCTGCGCCACCAGACCCAGGCGGCCGACAGGAACACCAGGCCCGTGAGAAGGTAGCCCACTTGCTGGTGGATCCCCCCGGGGAACTCCTGGCCCGGTGGCACAGTCCCGGAGAGGATGAGCGCTGCGACCAGGGCTGGCGTGCCAAAACAGAGGGCCAAGCCCAGCAGGCGACCCAGGCGATGGGCCCTGCGGAGGGCTTCGGTCCCGCCGTTCACGCAGCCTCGGCGGCCTTGACCCGGATCTCGCCGAAGGTCTCGCCCTGGACCAAGGCGATGCGGCCTGTGCGGACCAGCTCGAGGAGGGCGAGGAAGGTGAGCACCAGCTCGTCGCGGGAGCGCGCCTGGCCCAGCAAACCCTGGAAGGGCTTCCAGAGGCCGTCCTGCAGGTCCCGCATCACCTCCATCACCCGCTGTTCGAGGGACTTGGGCTGGGTGCGGACCTCCACGGGTGGGGGTGGCATGAGCCGCTTCAGGGCCTCGCGGTAGGCCCCCAGCAGGTCGAAGAGGGTGGCACGAATGGGCTCCTCCTCCACGCGCTTGTGGTCCTCCAGGTCGAGCCCGGGTGCGAAGGCGATCTTCTGCCAGACGGACTCGCGGTCCGAAAGCGCCGCGGCGGCGACCTTCACCTGCTGGTAGTCCAGCAGCCGCTGCACCAGGGCCTCACGGGGATCCTCCTCGCCGCAGGCTTCCGGCGGGCGGGGCAGCATGAGCCGCGACTTGATCTGGAGCAGCTGCGCGGCCATGGCCACGAACTCGGCGGCGATCTCCAGATTCAGCTCCTCCATGAGCCGAAGGTAGTCCATGTACTGTTGGGTGACCTCCGCCATGGGCAGGTTCAGGAGGTCCAGCTTCTGCTCCTGGATGAGGTGCATCAGCAGGTCCAGGGGGCCTTCGAAGGCGGTGAGGTGGAGCGCCAGGCCCCGGAACTTCGTCTCGAAGCCCTTGGGGGACTCGAAGGTCCTGGGCACCTCCGGCACGGGCATGACTTCAGCCACCGGTTCTGGGAGTTCCTGGGGGGTGTCGGACATGGCTCCATTCTAGCCGAGCCCAAGGTCCAGCTACCGCCAACGCAAAAGCTATTCAAGGCACCCGTTCATCCCGGATCCCATCAATTGCCCGGTGGCAATGATGCGGCGGAAGGGGACAATGGAAAGCCATGGCCCGCCCTCCTGTCCTCCCCGGCCCCCGACCCGATTGGCTGAAGATCCGCGTCCCGGCCCCGGAAGTGGTGGCCGAGGTTGAGGGGCTCATCCGGGAGCAGCGGCTGGTGACCGTCTGCGAGGAGGCCCGGTGCCCCAACCTACATGAGTGCTGGGGCATCCACCGCACCGCCACCTTCATGCTCATGGGCGACATCTGCACGCGGCACTGCGGGTTCTGCAACGTGGGCAAGGGGCGCCCCGGCGAGCTGGATCCCCAGGAACCCCAGCGGGTGGCCGAAGCCGTGGCGCGCCTGGGCCTTCGCTTCGCCGTGGTCACCTCGGTGAACCGGGACGACCTGCCGGACGGGGGCTCGACCCACTTCGCGCAGACCATCCAGTGGATCCGCGGTCTCTCTCCCCACAGCGGCATTGAAGTGCTCATCCCGGATTTCCGTGGCAGCGAGCTGGCCCTGCGGACCGTGCTGGAAGCCCAGCCGGACGTGCTCAACCACAACGTGGAGACCGTGCCCCACCTCTACAAGCGGGTGCGACCGGACGCCGACTACGCCCAGAGCCTGGAGCTGCTGCGGCGGGCGGCGGCCTGGCGGGACGTCCATTCGCCAGCCATGCGGGTCAAGAGTGGCATCATGGTGGGCCTGGGGGAGACGGCCGAGCAGGTGCTGGAGCTGATGGCCGACTGGCGGGAAAACCGCGTGGACGTGGCCACCATCGGCCAGTATCTCCCACCCTCCGAGCACCACCTCCCCCTGCACCGGTTCGTGGAACCGGCCGAGTTCGACATGTACCGGCGCCGGGGCCTGGAGATGGGCTTCCAGCGCGTGGAATCCGCGCCCCTGGTGCGCTCCAGCTACCACGCCGGAGACAGTTACGGGGGCCCGAAGGCCCCCGCAGCAGAATGACCTGATCGTGCTAGGCCTTGGCGTGCTCGTCCGCGCCGAGGAACTGCTGTTCGAAGATCGTCCAGTCCAGCGGACCGGCGCCCTGGGGTCCGTTCGCCGTGCGGAGGCGGGTGATCTCCTCCTGATACCAGTCGATGACGGGCTTGCCGATCTTGAGGGCCGATAGCTCCGAGGCGAGGTCGCTGGGCGTCAAGAGGCAGACCCAGCCGCGGTCATAGGGGCTGCGGATGAGCTCGCCGGGATCGGTCTTGAGACCGGCGTTGTCATGTTCGATACGGCCTGAGAGCGGCGCGGCCACATGAACCGTGCCAGTCGCCCCCTTCAGGGTGAACAGCGTGTCGCCTGCCTTCACGGTCTTGCCGCGCTCGGGCAGCTCGATCGCCTTCACGGAGCCCAGCGCCTTGCGGATGAAGTCATCAATGCCGATGCGGACCTGTCCTTCGGGCTCAATGCGGACCCAGGCATGGCCCGGGGAAAGGAAGGCGCCTCCCGGAACGCAGAATTCGGTGGCAGGCACCACTTCGGCCATCTCGGGCGAGACCATCCTGACATTCGGGCGGCGGGCCGCCTCGAGCCGGGCTTCGCGCTTGATCAGGAGCTTCTTCGCGAAGTCGCCGAGCTCATCGGCGGTGAAGGGCTTCTGCACGTACTCACACGCGCCATGCTGCAGTGTCTGGACGGCGGTCTCGATGCTGCCGTAGCCGGTGATGACGACCACGTCCACGTCGGGGCGCAGGTGCTTCACCGCCTTCACCACCTCGACGCCGTCCATGTCCGGCATCTTCAGGTCGGTGAAGACGAAATCGTAGTCATTGCGCTGTACCAGGCCCAGGGCCTCCGGTCCGTGCTCGACGGTGTCCACGCTGAAGCCTTCGAGGACGAGGATACGGCGGAAGGAATCCAGCACCACGGCCTCGTCGTCCACGGCGAGGATGCGGGCCCTGGGATTGGGCACTGCGACCCGCTTGAGGCTCTTGGCCTCATGGGTGAAATCCAGACGGATGGCGGTGTTAAGGACGGCTTCACGCGCTTCGCGTTCCCGGTGCTCCCGCATCCGGCGCAGCGACGTGCGCACCACGAAATCGATGCCCACGAAGGCCACGAACATGAGAAGGATCAATACAGCGGTCATGGCGACCTCCTAGGTGAGGGTGGGAATGTTCGGTGTTCCGCCGTCGGCCCCGATGGCCGTCGGCAGGCGCAGGGTGAAGCAGGTGCCCTGGCCGGGCTGACTCTGGACTTCCAGCGAGCCACCGTGGGCCTCCACGATGCCCCAGCTGACGGCAAGCCCCAGCCCCGTGCCATGGTTGCCCTTTGTGGTGAAGAAGGGCTCGAAAATTCTGGGGAGGTCTTCGGCGGAGATCCCCCTTCCGCTGTCTTCCAACTGGAACTCGATGGCGCTGGTACCCACCGGGCGGGTGACGGCCCGGATCTGGCCCCCCTCGGCCCCGATGGCGTCCGCTGCGTTCAGCAGCAGGTTCACGATCACCTGCTGGATCTGGTTCGGGTCCGCCTGGACCTGGGGCAGGTCCGCCGCGAGATCCAGGGACAGGTTCACCTGATTCAGGCTCAGCTGGGTCATCACCACCGACACCGAACGCCGCACCACCTCGTTGAGGTCCATTGGCTTCCGCGCCGGGGCCGCGGGCCGGGCGAAGTCCAGCAGCTCACGGATGATTCCGCGGCAGCGGACCGTTTCCCGCACGATCACGTCTAGATCCTCGCAGGCCGGTACGTCATGCTCCATGCGCTTGCGTAACAGGGATGCGTAGCTCAGCACGCCGGTTAGCGGATTGTTGATCTCATGGGCCACGCCGGCGGCCAGTCGGCCGACGGAGGCGAGCTTGTCAGCCTGGGTCAGCTGGCGCTGGGTTTCCGCCAGGGTCTGGGTCATCTCGTTGAAGGCCTTGGCGAGTGCTCCCAGTTCGTGCCGTCCGCTGACCGGGATAGTGACGCCCAGATCACCCTCCATGACGCGGCGAGTGCCCTCGACCAGGGCCGCCACCGGGCGGACCACCAGCCTTCGGTTGAGCCACCACAACATGAGGCTGCCAGCCAGGATGGCCAAGATGGCCGAGGCCGTGATGACGAGGCGGCTGTGTGCAATCTCCTGATCAACCTCCGCCAGGGAAACATTCACATCCAGCACGCCGAGGAGGCTCTGCTTGGCGTTGTGGGCATGGCAGGCCGCCGTGGAACAGGACGGCTCGTTGGGGATGGGATTGATGACGCCCAGCACGCGGGTCCCGTCCGCCGCGCGGAAGGTCCGGGCCCGGGCCTGGATGTCCAGCCGCTCCAGTGGGCGCCCCTCGGCATGGCAGGCGTAGCAGGCTTCGCCTTTGGGATCGAGGCTGGTACCGATCTCCTCGCTGGCCGAGGAGAACATGATCCGCCCCTCCTTATTGAAGACGCGGACCTTGCGGATGCCCTCGTCATGGAGGCCGCCCACGCCCCGGATCTGGCGGTGCAGGTTCTCCCGCCGGTTCTCCAGCATGTCGAAGTGGGTGGCACTCTTGATCGTCTCGCTCAGCTGGTCGGCGCTGCGGGTCCGCTCGGCAAGGAGCTGGGCCGTATGGGATCGCAGAATGGCCACCGACATGCCGCCGATCACCAGCGCCGTCGCGAGGCCGGCGCCGAGGATCAGACGGGTGCCGATGCGGGTACGCATGGCTCAGGCTCCTTCTTCCGATTCCGTGCGATGGGTCACAGGCCCATCCGGGAAGATGGGGAACATGCGCACGGCGAAGGCGAAGACTGCCATGCCGGTCGCCACGAGGCCCACAGAGACGATGATCTCCATGCCGGAGGGGAGGTAGCGGGTGCCGGAGGCCGCCTCCATCCCCGTGATGCTCACATTGAGCCGGTTCATCACGAAGCCCAGCACGGCCAGGAAGGCACTGCCCACCAGCCAATCCGGGTGGGTCCGCAGCCGCTTGAAGGACATGAGTACCACAGGCAGGAGGACGCCGAGGGTGAACTCCAGCAGGAACATCTGCCCCTCGTAGCCGAACTCCAGGATGCTGCCGAAAGCGTGATTGCGGCGGATGGCCTGCAGGCGCATGAGCCCGTAGATGCCGAGGGCCACGACCATGCCCCGGGCCAGAGGCTCGAGCAGGTCCATCTCCAGGTGGCGGCGGAAGGCCCGGCCGCTCAGGTAGGACTCCAGGATCACCATGCCGATGCCGGCCCCGATGGCGGAGATGTAGAAATGGAGGGGCAGCATGGGGGAGTACCAGAGCGGGTGGAGCTTGCTAGGCACGATGAGGTAGAGGGATCCCAGCGAGGACTGGTGCAGGGTAGAGAGGATCACACCGAGGATGACCAGGGGGGTGATGAGCCGGTGGATGATTCGCGCTGGGGCATGAAAGCCGAACTTCTCGAACACCACCGGGGAGAACTCCACGGCCAGCACCGTGGTGTAGAGCATCACGCACCAGGCCACTTCAAACATGACGGAGTGGGGGTTCCAGTAGACGATGGCATGCCAGATGCGCCAAGGCTGACCCAGGTCCAGGAGGAGGGCCACGATCACGAAGGCATAGCCCAGGAAGCCAGTGAGGATCGTGGGCCGGACGATGGGCTCAAACTTCTTCAAGTTGAAGAGGTGGACCACCGCCGTCAGGGTGAAGGCGCCGGCGGCCAGGCCCACGCCGCAGAGCAGGTCGAAGCCAATCCAGAGGCCCCAGGGGAACTGGTCGCTCAGGTTTGTGACGGCGCCCAGGCCCTTGGTGAAACGGATGACCGTGACGGTGCAGAAGGCCAGGAAGAGGACGACGGCGACCGCAGTCCAGAACCCGGGGCGGAAGCGGCGAGGCGCCAGTGCAGCAACAGTATTCATGACTGGCCCTCCTGACCGTTTCCGTGGTTCTCAACTTTGGCTACATCGTCGCGGCGGGCGGTGATCCAGTGCACGCCGTAGAGGAATACACCCCACACGCCGATGAAGTCCGGGATGTTGGAGAGCACCTGCCAGGTGCGCATGGCCGGTGGCTCAGCGGGCAGGTTCGACTTCAGTCCCAGCTTGTCGAAGGGTACGTTTGAAATCATCATCACCGACGTGCCACCGGCTTCGGTGAGGCCGTAAATTTGGTTCACGTATTCGCCGGGTTTCTGGCGGAGCCGAGTCCGGGCCTCCCACACCAAGTCTTCCTTCTTGCCGAAGACGGTGGCCTCGGCCGGGCAGGCTTCCGCACAGGCGGTGGGCTTGCCCTCCTTGATCCGGCCCGCGCACAGGATGCACTTGCCGATGACGGGGACCGGCCGATCCCATTGGTACTTTGGCACCTCGAAGGGGCAGGCCATCATGCAATAGCGGCAGCCCATACAGCGCTCTGCATCGTAGACCACAGGGCCATCCGCGGTTTTCGTCAGTGCAGCGACTGGGCAGACCGAGGCGCAGGTTGGCACTTCGCAGTGCATGCACATGCGCCGGACGTTGAGTCCCTCCCGCGCCTGGAGGGTCGTCCAGGTATAGGCCGTCAACACCTCCTCCACTTTGCCTGGCAGCTTGTTCTGCTCCTTGCATGCGGAGCTACAGGCGCCGCAACCGATACAGCGTGTGGCGTCAATGAGAAGGCCCATGCCCATGGGTGCTCCTGCCTTGTCAATCGACCCCAGGAATCATTCCTGGGGGAGTCGGATGGAAGCATGCACCCTGATTTTTCTATAGTCAACCCATGGGTAGTAATTAAAAACGACTTCATTGTCATTAGTAAGATTCACGCCCTGGCGATTCGACAGATAGTGGATTTACGGGTGCATTGAATTCTGCAGGGATACCAGCCTCGGGGGTCCCCTTGGTTGCTCGAACATGCGCGCACGGGGGGGTTTGAGATCAACCGATTCTGAACTCACAGGACGTCTCCATCCCCAGTGGGTCATGGCCGGGCGGAGGCACAACCTGCCCTCGAAAAAATTTTGCTCACCGCACCACCAGGGGATTTTTCACGCAGACATCCCTCGGCTTGAATTGAAAAGGCCCCGCAGATGCGGGGCCTTTTCCGTGCTCGGGTGCTGCTGGTTAGTACATGTCTTCCATGCCGCCCATGCCACCGGGGCCGCCGGCAGGCGCGGCCTTGGGCTCGGGGAGTTCAGTGATGATGGCCTCGGTGGTCAGCATCATCGAGGCAACGGAAGCGGCGTTCCGCAGGGCGGACTTGACCACCTTGGCGGGATCCACCACGCCGAAGGCCACCATGTCGCCATAGGCGTCTGTGGCCGCGTTGTAGCCGAAGTTGCCCTTGCCCTCGCGGACCGTGTTCACGACGACCGAGCCTTCCACACCGGCATTGGTGGCGATCTGGCGGAGGGGCTCCTGCAGGGACTTGCGGATGATGTCCACACCGGTGGCCTGGTCGCCGCTGAGCTTCAGCTCGGCCAGCTGGGTCAGGCTGCGGAGCAGCGCGACGCCGCCGCCAGCCACGATGCCATCCTCGACGGCGGCCTTGGTGGCGTGCATGGCGTCTTCGACGCGGGCCTTCTTCTCCTTCATCTCGGTCTCGGAAGCCGCGCCCACCTTGATGACGGCGACGCCACCCACGAGCTTGGCCAGACGCTCCTGGAGCTTCTCCTTGTCGTAGTCGCTGGTGGAGGTCTCGACCTGGGCGCGGATCTGCTTGACGCGGCCCTGGATCGCCTCGGTGCTGCCGGCGCCCTCGACGATGGTGGTGTTCTCCTTGTCGATGACGATCTTCTTGGCGCTGCCGAGGTCAGCCAGGGTGAGGTTCTCGAGCTTGAGGCCGAGGTCCTCGCTGATGGCCTTGCCGCCGGTCAGGGTGGCGATGTCCTCAAGCATGGCCTTGCGGCGATCGCCGAAGCCGGGGGCCTTCACGGCGGCCACGTTCAGGGTGCCGCGGATCTTGTTCACCACCAGGGTGGCCAGCGCTTCGCCGTCCACATCCTCGGCGATGATCAGCAGGGGGCGGCGGCTGTTGACGACCTGCTCGAGCAGGGGCAGGAGGTCGCGCATGTTGGAGACCTTCTTCTCGTAGGCGAGAATGTAGGGGTTCTCCAGCTCGACCTTCATCTGATCGGGGTTAGTTACGAAGTAGGGGCTGAGGTAGCCGCGATCGAACTGCATGCCCTCGACCACATTCAGCTCGGTCTCGCGGCCCTTGGCCTCTTCCACGGTGATGACACCGTCCTTGCCGACCTTGCCCATGGCTTCGGCGATGATCTTGCCGATCTCTTCGTCGCCGTTGGCGGAGATGGTGCCGACCTGGGCGATCGCGTTGCCCTCCACGGGCTTCTTGATGTCGTTGATGGCCTTCACGACGCACTCGACCGCGAGGTCGATGCCCTTCTTGATTTCCATGGTGTTGGCACCGCTCACAACGGCCTTGATGCCTTCCTTGTAGATGGCACGGGCCAGAACGGTGGCGGTGGTGGTGCCGTCGCCGGCGATGTCGGAGGTCTTGGAGGCAACCTCGCGCACCAGCTGGGCACCCATGTTCTCGTGCTTGTCCTTTAGCTCGATCTCCTTGGCGACAGTGACGCCGTCCTTGGTCATGAGCGGGGAGCCGAACTTCTTCTCGATGAGGACGTTGCGGCCCTTGGGGCCGAGGGTGACCTGCACCGCGTCGGCGAGCTTGTTCACGCCGCGCAGAATGGCCTGGCGGGCGTCTTCGGCATAGATGATGGACTTGGCCATGTGTGTCTCCTTGGTCTCAGTTGGGGTCGTTAGCTGACGATCGCGAGGATTTCGTCTTCGCGCACGATCACGTGGTCGATGCCGTCAATCTTCACTTCCGTGCCGCTGTATTTGCCGATCAGGACCTTCTGACCAGCCTTCACGGACATGGGATTGCGGGTGCCGTTCTCGTTGATCTTGCCTTCGCCGACGGCCACCACCTCGGCCTCCATGGGCTTTTCCTTGGCGGTGTCGGGGATGATGATGCCGCCCTTGACGGTTTCGGCGGCGTCGACGCGCTTCAGCACGACGCGATCGGACAGGGGCTGGATGGCCATGAGACCTCCTTGAGAAGGATTGAAGGTGGGAACGAACAAAGCTGTTAGCACTCACCAACAGCGAGTGCCAAGTCTCACACTGCAGTGTGGGGTGCGTCAAGCCCAATTGACCCATTCGACGTAAAATATTAGTTAAATATGGAAGATTTTCTTCGTTTATTGTTGCTTATGGAAAGCCCCTGCGAAGCCTTCTGAGGGGTGTAGCCTCAATTCATGGAACAACTCACCACCCTGCGCGACCTGCAAGCCACTCTGGACTACCTGGCCACCATCCAGCGGGAACTGTCAGCCCTCCCACCGGACTTGGCAGCCCTTGATGCCAAGGTCAAGGCCACCGAGAAGCAGATTGCCGAAAAGACCAAGGCCCTGGACACCGCCAGGGCCCAGATCGCGGTGAAGTCGAAGGAATTCATTCAGGCCCAGAAGGATGAGGACCGCGCCCGGGCCGCCGTGAAGTCCACGAGCCAGAAACTCCAATACACCGCCGCCATCCGCGAATTGGACGAGAAGGAGCGGCTCAAGGCCGCCGTCTCCAAGCCCCTCAAGTCCCTCGAGAGCACCGTCCAGACGCTGGAGCAGGCCCTCGGCACCCTGGAAACGGAACGCGCCGCCGCCCAGGCACAGTTCGACGAATTGCACGCGGTCTTCCTTGAAGAGCACGCCAACCAGGTGGCTGGCCGGAAGCAGCTCCAGGCCAAGAAGGCCAAGCTGGAGGGCAAGCTGACCGCAGCCGAAGTAGCCCGCTTCCACCGGCTCGCGGGCGCCCGGCAGGGCCGCGCGGTAGTGGTGGTGGAGAACGGCGCCTGTTCAGGCTGCAACGTGAAGCTCCGCGGCCCGATGCTCTTCCAGCTGAAGGAGGGCAAGACCATCATCACCTGCGAATCCTGCCAGCGGACCCTCTTCCTGCCGTGAGCCTGCTCCAGCGCATCGAGGGCCTTCAGGCCCGGATCCAGCGCACCTGCGAGGCTTCCGGCCGGGATCCCGCCACCCTCGAGCTGTTGCCGGTCTCGAAGAAGCAGCCCGTCGCTCTCCTTCGAGAAGCCGCCGCCCTGGGCTTCACGCGCTTCGGCGAGAACTACGTGCAGGAGGGCGCCGACAAGGCCGCGGCCCTGCCTGAGCTAGCCTTCGTGCTGCTGGGGCCCCTCCAGCGCAACAAGGCCAAGGCCGCCCTGCAGCACTTCGCCGAGCTCCAGAGCCTCGACCGTCCCGAGCTGGTCGAGCGCCTGCGTCGCCTGGCCGAAGAACTCGGCGTGGTGCGGCCCGTCTGGATCCAGGTGGATCTCTGGGACGAGGCCACCAAACTGGGCGGTTGCACCGGGACGGACCTTCCAGCGCTGATCGAAACCCTGGGCAACGATGCGCGGCTGCCCCTGCGCGGCCTCATGGCCATCCCCCCGCCCGAGGACGCGGGCGCCTTCACCCTGATGGCCGCCCTGCGTGACCGTCTGCAGCAGGACCTAGGCCACCCCTTGCTGCTGAGCATGGGCATGAGCGACGACCTGGAAGCCGCCATCGCCGCAGGCACTGATCAGATCCGCATTGGTACAGCGTTCTTCGGGGAACGCACCCGCTGAGGCGGGATCCCGCCTTGCCCCGGGGTAGGGCCTCGCCGCTGGTGTGCCTTCATGGTTCGATGCTACTTCAGCCCCTGGAGCCTCAATGACCACGATCAACACCGCCACGGCCTCGCTTCCCATTTCCGCAGAGGCGATCTACGCCTTCCTTGCCGATCTGTCGAAGCACCGCGCCTTCCTCGAACCCGCCGCCATGAACTTCCAGGGCACGGCCGACGCGCACAGCTACGTCGTCGAGGTCATGGGCATGAAGATGCCGCAGGAGCTGGTCGCCAAGACCCGCACCCCTGGCCAGCTGGTGAGCCTGGTGCCCGGTGCCAAGAAGCTGTTCGACCACGAACTGCGCTTCGAGATCGCCGCCGCTGGCGAGGGCAGCACCCTGCGCCTGGTGGACGAAGCCGACATCCCGATGATGATGCAGATGATGGGCGCCGAGAAACTCCTGCAGGGCCAGCTGGACTCGGCCCTGGCGAGGATCCAGGAGCTGGCGGCGAACGGCAATCTCACCTAGCCACGATCCTGAATTGATATTCGTTTCCGTAAGTTTAGGGTTGCCTCGGAAAGCATTCCCCTACTCGAAATCGGAGTGAAAGGATTCTTTTCCTCGAGGCATGACCAGGTATCGGGCCCCTTTCCTGCCCGGCACCCACCCCGGAGGTCCCATGCGCCCCACCCTGCTCCTCGCCGCCCTGCCTGCGCTGCTCGCCGCCCAGGAGACGCCCACCACGCTGAAGGACCAAAAGGGCCTGGCGGTGACGATCTACAACGACAACCTGGCCCTGGTGAAGGACACCCGCGAGGTCCGCCTGCCCAAGGGGGAGGCGCGGCTGGCCTTCCAGGAGGTGTCGGCGCAGATCCGGCCCGAGACGGCCCTGCTGCGCAATCTCACCCACGCAAAGGACTTCTGGGTGGCGGAACAGAACTTCGACTTCGACCTGCTCACGCCCCAGAAGCTCCTGGAGAAGTACGTGGGCGAGAAGGTCACCGTGGTGCGCAGCGTGCCCCACGCCGACGGCGCTGGCTCCAAGGAACTCCGTGAGGAGGCCACGGTGCTGGCCACCAACAATGGCACGGTGCTGCAGTTCGCCGATCGCATTGAGACCAGCATCCCCGGCCGCATTGTGTACCCCAAAGTGCCTGGCAACCTGCGGGCCCGGCCCACGCTGGTGATCAGCCTCAATAGCGGTGTGGAGAAGGCCCAGCAGCTGGAGCTGAGCTACCTCACGGGTGGCCTCTCCTGGCGCGCTGACTACGTGGCCAACCTCTCCTCCGACGAGAAGACCCTCGACCTCAGCGGCTGGGTGACCCTCACCAACCAGAGCGGCGCCACCTATCCCAACGCCACCCTGCAGCTTGTGGCGGGGGACGTGAACCGGGCTCGGGAGCCTCGCAGGGACATGGTTGCCGGTGCCGTTATGTCGGAAATGCGGATGAAGGCCGCAGCTCCGAAAATGGCTGAGGAAAGCCTCTTCGAATACCACCTCTACACCCTGGACCGTCCCACCACCCTGGCCGTGAACCAGACCAAGCAGGTGGCCCTGCTCAGCGCCAGCGGCGTGCCGGTCCGCAAGGAATACCTGCTGCAGGGGCAGAACCACTACTACTCCGGCAGCTACGGCGACCTGGGCGAGAAGCAGAAGGTGGGCGTGTTCGTGGAGTTCGACAACAGGGAGTCCAGCCGCCTGGGCATGCCCCTGCCCAAGGGCATCATCCGCGTCTACAAGCGCGACAGCGAGGGCCGCGCCCAGTTCGTGGGCGAGGACAACGTGGACCACACGCCCAAGAACGAGCTGGTGCGCCTGAAGCTGGGCGAGGCCTTCGACGTCACCGCCAAGCGCAAGCAGACCGACTTCAAGAGCCTGGGCCGCCAGGGTAAGTTCGGCTACATCTACGAAAGCGCCTTCGAGGTGGAACTGAAGAACGCCAAGAAGGAACCCATCACCGTGAGCCTACTGGAGCCCATGCCCGGCGACTGGGAGGTGCTGCAGAGCAGCCAGCCCGTGCTCAAGGAGGCCTCGGGTGCGGCCCGCTTCAAGGTCACGGTGCCCGCCGAGGGCAGCACCACGCTGACGTACCGGGTCAGGGTTAAGTGGTAGGAACCCCACCCGGCCAGCCTGGAGCCGCAGCACCTGCGCCATACTGAACCCCCATGCCCCTGCCCGCCCGCTTCCTCGCCCGCCTGCGCCGTCTGCCTCTGCGCCTGCGCGGGCGGCTGGGCGGCGGCACGGAGGGTCTGCATCCCTCCAAGGTCAAGGGCACGGGGCTCACCTTTGTGGAGAACCGGCCCTACGTGCCCGGCGATGATCCCCGCTTCATCAACTGGCCCCTGACCGCCCGCACGGGCGAGCCGATCATGAAGCGCTTCGAGAGCAGCCGCGACCTGGTGCTGTGGCTGGTGGTGGATCCCTCGCCCTCCATGTTCCTGGGCGATCCCGTCTCCCCTCTGCGCTGGGCCATGGAGCTCTGCGGCGCGGCCTTCGCCACTCTGCAGGCCACGGGCGACCGCCTCGGTCTCATCGTCCCCGGCGACCACCGCACACCCGCCCTACGCATCGCCCCCAAGCGCGGCCGCATCCACGGGCTGCGCATCCTGGAGACCCTGGCCGAGCGCGGCCCCTCCCTCCCCACCGAGGCCTCCTGGCGCGAGGCCCTGGGTCACTGGGGCGAGCATGGCAAGGGCCACCGGCTCTGGCTCCTCAGCAACGGCTCGGGACTGCAGGGCGTGGCGCCCCTGCTGAAGCCCCTGGCCACCCGCCACCGCCTGGTGTGGTTCCAGCCCGAGGAGCGCACGAACCGGAAGGGCATGACCTGGCCTGATCCCGGCTTCAGCCCGGCCATCGAGCGGCAGCGCTGGGACCTGCTGGACGACCCGGTGGTGAAGCTGAACGGCTGGCTGCGGGCGGGGGGCGCGTGAGGCCCACCGGAAGCGGTTGCTTGGTGCTGGGGTTGGGGCTCGCGGCCTTGCCGGCCCTGGCCGCCCCCGAATGGAAGACCCCACCCCAACCGAAGCTGGGCGAGCTGCTGGTGCTGGAGCTGCGTGAAACCGATGCGACATCGCCCGCCCCACCGCGTCCCACGGTGGAGGACCGCCTGGGCCCGCTGTACCTGCGTGCCCTGGAACCGCTGCCGGACGGTCGCGGCTGGCGCTTCCAGGTGCAGGCGCTGGAGCCGGGCCTGGCGGTGGTCCCCGCCTTGGACCTGGGCAACGGTCAGCGCAGCCCTGAGCTGCGCCTGTGGGTGCCCCGCAGCATCCCCTACGGCAGCCCCTGGGTGGGCTTCGGCGGGGGCAATGACGACCGCCTTCCGGCCATCCCCTTTCCCTGGGCCTGGGCCAGCCTCTTGCTGGCGCCCCCTGCGGTCCTCGTGGGCTGGGGCGTCCGTCGCTGGCGGCGGGGCTCCGCCCAGCGCCGGCTGTCCCATGCGGTCCTCGCCTTCCAGCGGCACTGGCCTCCGGCCGACCGCGAGCGGACCACGCTGGATGCCGCCCACGGCCTGGGCCGTGACCTGCTGGCCGCGCGCTTTGGCGAGGCGGCCAGGGCCTGGGGCACGACGGACTTCCAGGACCGGGCGCTGGGCCCGTGGGTGCTCTGGCTCCGCAGCCTGGATGCGGCCCGCTTCGGGCGATCCGACCCGCCCTTCCCCTCGACTGAACAGCTCGTGGCCGTCTTCCATGCCGCCAAGGCACAGGACGAGATCCGGCCATGATCGCCCTCCGCCATCCCCTGCTGATGCTCCTGGCGGTGCCGCTGGTGGTCTGGGCCTGGCGTGTCGTCTACCGCTGGGGCATCCCCTCCTCCCGCCCCTCCAGCCGACTGGCCCGCCTCACCTCCCACTGGATCCCCATCCTGCTGGCCCTGGCCCTGAGCCTTGCCGCCGCCGGTCCCGAGTGGCGCACACCGCTGCGGGGTGCGGCCCCGGTCGTGGACCTTGCCGTGGTACTGGACGGCAGCAGCAGCATGCGGATCCTGGACCGGCCTGATGAGGACCGCTGGCATGCGGCCCGGCGCACCCTCGCCCAGTTCGTGTTGCGGCGCCCGGACGACCGCTTCGCCCTCATCCTCTTCAGCGCCCATCCCGTGACGCTGAGCCCCCTCACCGCCGACCACCTGCGGCTGCTGCGCTTGCTGGCGCGCCTGGACATCGACAGCCGGGATGACGGCACCGCCATCGGCTCGGCCCTCATGACCGCCGTGCGGCGTCTGGAGGACAGCCCCGCCCGCAGCCGCGTCATCCTGCTGATCACCGACGGCGTGCAGAACCGGGGCCGGGTGACGCCCCTGGAAGCTGCGGAGGAGGCCCGCCGCAACGGCATCCGCATCCACGCCGTGGCGCTGGGCAGCAACGGCGAGAGCCTGGTGCCCCTGGAGGGCGGCGGCTTCGCCCGCCTCCGGGTGGAGGTGGACCACGCCACCCTGCAGCAGGTCGCACACCTCACGGGCGGCGAGTCCTTCAGTGCCGAAAACCCGGCTGGCCTCGAGAACAGCCTCGCCTCCGTGGATCGCCTGGAGAAGACGCTGCTGCCCGTGGACCCACCCACGGAGGGCCGGCCGATGACCCTGTGGTGTCTGCTGGCGGCCGCCCTGCTGGCCCTTCCTCTTGCCGTGGACCTGGCCTTCAAGCGGGGCAGGCCCCGGCCCGCCTGGGTGGAGGGGCCATGACCCTGCCCTTCTCCCACCCCTGGGTGCTGGCCCCGACTGGCGGCATTGTCCTGCTCTTGCTGGTCCTGGCGCTGCGCGCCCACCTCCGGCCCGGCCTCGGCGTGCAGGTCGTGGGCCAGCGGCCACTCTGGCAGGGGCTGGGCCTGGCGCTGATGGTCGCGGGGCTGGGCCTGGGTCTGGCGGAACCCCGCTGGGGTCTGCCGGAGTTCCCCAGGCTGACGGTCCATGTGGTGCTGGATGCCAGCCGCTCCATGACCGTGCCCGATGCAGGTGGCCGCACCCGGTGGGAGGCGGCCGTGACCGCCCTGGACCGCATCTGGTCGCGTCCGCAGCCGGGCATCCGGTGGGGCCTAGACCTGCTGACGGGCGATGACATCCCCATCCATCCGCCCGGGGAGGACCGAACCCTGCTGAGGGAGGCCCTGCGGGCCGTGGTGCCGGGCGAGGTCGGCTCGCCCGGCACCAGCCTGGGCCGGGGTCTGCCCCAGGTGGCCGCCCAGGTCGACCGTGACCTGCCCGCCGTGATCCTGCTCCTCAGCGATGGGGAGGAGACCTGGGAGGCCCCGGAGGAGGCCCTGAACCGCGTCGTAGAACCTCTCAAGCGGGCGCGGATCCCGGTCTGCGTGATCGGCTACGGGGACGGCCAGCCCCATGCCGTGCCGGCCCGGCCCCAGGCTGGGACTGCCGGACCCGAACCTGCCATCAGCACAGCCCACCCGGACTTCCTGGCCCGCCTAGCCCTGGCCACCCAGGGACAGGTGTTCAAGAATGGCGAGGAGGCTGCCGCGGGCCTCCATGCCCTGGCTGCCGGCAGGTTGCCCCTCCCTGCGCGGCGCTCCCTGCAGCCCGCCCACCCCGAGGTGGGCGCTTGGCTGGCTCTGGCGGGGCTGGCGCTGTGGCTCCTCTTCTCGGGCAAGACCCTGGCCCGCTGGCGGCCGATCCTCCTGCTCCTGCTGGGACTGGGTTCATTCGATCTGCAGGGCCGGAGCACCGCCTGGGCCCCGCCTGCGGTGAAGGCCTGGCTGGCCCAGCGGGCCATCGAGGGCGGCGACCTCCCCGGCGCCCGGAAGTGGCGACCGGGCGATGCGCGGCCGGCCCATGTGCTGCTGGCGGCACAGATCGACCTGCGAACCGGGTTTCCAGAGGATGCCCTCAAGACCCTGACACCCCTGACGGGCCAGGGCTCCCCGCGGCCCATCCCGGCCTGGCGCGCCCCGGCCCTGCTGTTGGCAGCCCGAGCCCACATGGAGTCCAGCCGGCCCGCCGAGGCCCGCGCGCTGCTGGAGCGCCTGCTGCTCGAACAGCCCGGCCAGCGGGAGGCCATCCATGATCTGCAGACTCTCGTGAAGGACGCGCAGCCGCCTCCGCCGCCCAACCCGAAGAAGCCGCCTCCGCCGCCCCCGCCCCGCCCCAGCATGGGCGCCCAGCAGGATGAGCTGGAGGGCCTCAAGCAGCGCCAGCCCAAGCCCCCGAAGAACCCTGCGGGCGTGAAGGATCTCTGACCGGACGTGAACCTGCCTGGGGTGGTGAAACAACGCGGCGGCCCGGAGGCCGCCGCGGATGAACAGACGATGGAGGACTTTGCCTATTTGCCGTTCAGCCAGGTGGCAAACTCGGCGCCGCTGCGGAAGGCTCCCACCTGGCGGCGGAGTTCCTTGCCGTTCTCGTCGAGGATCACCATGGTGGGGAATGCGGTCAGCTTGAAGGTTTCGGAAAGCTTGGTACCTTCAGCAACAGGCGTGCCGTCCCGCTTCTGAACCAGCGCGGAAAAGGGCACCACCTTGGCCAGGGCGGCCTGGGCCTCCTGGGTGGGGAAGACGTTCTTCTGGAGGTGCAGGCAGGGGCCGCACCACTCGGTCCAGAGGTCCATGAAGATGACCTTCTTCTCGGCCTTGGCCCGCTTGATGGCGGACTGATAGTCGTGCTCCCACTTGGCGGTGCCCGAGGCGAAGGCAGGGGCGGCAATCAGCAAGAGGGCGGCGAGGGCTTTCATGCGGGGACTCCAGGGATTGACGGGCGGGCCGTCGGGGGTTGGATGGAGACAGATCGGCTTTTGTTCCAGGTTTCAGAATAACCGGGCTAATCCCCCCATTCACCGGCCCGTAATCCCAGACGACCCGGCGAGTGCCGAACCCCAATCTTTCCAAGGAGGCCGCCCATGCGCGCCATCATGATCCCGCTGGCCCTGGCGGCCAGCCTCAGTCTTCCCCTGGCCGCCCAGAGCGCGCGGTTCATCAAGGTGGACATCGTCTCCAAGAGCATGATGCAACACCACCACAAGCAGAAGGGCGTGGACGGGCCCACCGAAGTCCACATCCGTATGCCCATCAGCTTGGCCAAGGGCGTGCTCGACATGGCCGGTGATGGCGAGATCAAGGTCAACGGCGAGACCAAGAAGGGCATGAAGCCCGAACAGCTCCAGAAGCTGCTGTCCGACGCCAAGGCGGGCGACCTGCTCCTGGAAATCACCACGGACAAGGGCGATCACGTCCGCGTCACCGTCGAGTAACCGGGAGCCCCTCCGTGCATCGTCAAGCCCCGCTCCGGCGGGGCTTCTTCGTGTAGGCTCGGAGCATGGATTCTTTGACCGAACTCCGAGTGCGCTACGCCGAAACCGATGCCATGGGCATCGTCCACCACGCGACCTATCCCGTCTGGATGGAACTGGGCCGCAGCGACTTTCTGCGCCAGCTGGGCCAGAGCTACGCAGACTGGGAAGCACGGGGGGTGCGGCTGGTGGTGAACGAGATCCGGGTGCGCTTCCGGGCGCCGGCCCGCTACGACGAGCTGGTCCAGGTGCGGACCACCCTCCTGGAGACGGGACGGCGGCGCATCGTCTTCGGCTACCGGATCGAACGGGCCGGCCTCCTCCTCGCCGAAGGCGAGAGCGTCCACCTCGTGGCTGGCTCAGACAACCGTGCCCGGGTGCTGCCGGACAACCTCCTGGCCCTGGTTCAGGGACGCTGAGACGGCTCTGGCCTGCCCATGCAGGTGGACATCAGGGCGCCCAGTGCATCCATGACCCGACGACGTTCCTCACTGAAGGCATCCGTCTGAAAGCTCTGGAAGCTCACCAAACCGGACGGGCGGTAGCCCCAGCCCAGGGGGACCCCGTACCAGGAGTGAGGAATGAGGCCCGTCGCCTGTTCTGCGGCCGTCAACAGGCTGCCCGCGGCATGCCCCTCCTCCATGGTGCGGATGTAGACGGACCGACGCCCCGCCAGCACCCGTTCCGACAGTCCGGCCCGGTCTGACAAACGGCGGGAGGGGTGGTTCCGGGACCGTCCTCCCTCGTGGTACAGCACGAACTGGAGCTGGTCCTGGTCCCAGTCCGCCACGGCCACATAGAAGCAGGCCAGGCCGAGGGGCTTGAAGCTGACATCGAACAGGATCTGGGCCAGAGCCTGGTCGGACCCGCCCGGACGCATCCGCTCGAGGGCACCAAGCAGCAGGTCCCGGTCCTCGTCCAGGTGCCGTACCAGTTCCTGGGTGCCCTCCAGGCGGGTCTGGATGGCCCGGTTCTCGGCTGCCAGCTTCCGCAGGCGTTCCTCACGCTCGGCCAGCGCCTCGTCCTGCTTGCTGCCGCCGAACAGGCTCATCGGGTCTCCGGAGGCTTTGGGTGGAAGGGAAAAGGTGGTTTCCTAGAACCATGAAGAAGATGCGGCGAACCCTGGCTCTGTTCAATACCCTGACGCGGCGGGTTGACCCCGTGGTTCCGGTGGAGGAAGGACGGATCTCCTTTTACACCTGTGGACCCACCGTATACAACTACGCCCACATCGGAAACCTGAGGACCTTTCTCTTCCAGGACCTGCTGAAACGGACCTTTCGGGCCGCCGGGCACGAGGTCAGGCACTGCATGAACATCACGGACGTGGAGGACAAGATCATCCGCGACTCCCAGGGGACTCTGCCGGCAGACGCCTCCAACGCCGAGCGACATGGTGCCATGACAGCGCTCACGGACCGGTTCACCGCCATCTTCCTGGAAGACCTGGACACACTGCGCATCCAGCGGGCGGACTTCCTGCCCAAGGCCACCGCCTACATCCCGCAGATGATCCGGTTGATCCAGGCGCTGGAGGCCAAGGGGCTGGCCTATGTGCGCGAGGGCAGCGTCTACTATCGCATCGCCGGTCTGCCCCAGTACGGCTGCCTGGCCCACCTGGACCGGGAGGGGATGCAGGCAGGGGCCTCGGTTGACGCGGATGAGTATGAGCGCGACTCGGTCACCGATTTTGTGCTGTGGAAGGCCACCAAGCCTGGTGAGCCCTGGTGGGACAGTCCCTGGGGACCTGGACGCCCTGGCTGGCACATCGAGTGCTCGGCCATGGGCATGGAGCTGCTGGGAGAGCGCCTGGACATTCACAGCGGCGGCGTGGATCTCATCTTCCCCCACCACGAGAATGAGATCGCCCAGAGCGAGGGCTGCCTGGGCCACCCCTGGGTCAACCACTGGGTCCACGGGGAATTCCTCATGGTCGAGGGCCAGAAAATGGCCAAGAGCCTGGGCAACTTCTTTACCCTCCGGGATCTCATCGACAAGGGGGTGGATCCCATCGCCCTCCGCTACGCCATCCAGAGCAACCACTACCGCAAGGTGCTGAACTTCAGCTTCGAAGGCCTCCGAGCCGCGGAGAACTCGCTCAAGCGCATCCGGGCCTTCCGCACCCGGATGGAGGGTGAGGGGCAGCCCGGGGGCGGCCCCTGGAAGGAGGCCTTCGATCCGTTGGCTCGCCTGGAGCAGGCCCGCGAGGCCTTCTGGTCGGCCATGGCGGATGACCTGAACACCCCCGAGGCCCTGGCGGCTATCTTCACCCTCATCAGCGACCTGAACGCCCAGGATGACCATGTGGCACTCACGCGTGAGGAGCGGGACACCATCGTGGCCTTCCTGGATGAGACCGACGCCATGTTCTCAGCCTGGCCCCACGCCACCGAAAGCCTGGACGCCGAAGTCGAGGCCCTCATCGAGGCACGGAGGGCCGCCAAGGCCGCCAGGGACTGGGCCGAGGCGGACCGGGTGCGCGATCAACTGAAGGCTCTGGGCATCGTCCTGGAGGACCGCAAGGACGGCACCACGGGGTGGCGCCGGGCCTGAGAGCAGCCGCGGCTACCGGCTCAGGCGTTTGAGGGCAATCTGGATGAATTCCGGTGGGCCAGGCAGGAGTCCTGAATCCGCGACGGCGTTCTGCCCTTCCTTGCTCAGGATGAAATGGATGAGCTCGTTGACGGGGGCCGGCAGGGGGGCGCCCGGCGTCCGGTTCAGGTAGGCGTAGTAGAGCCGGGGCATGGGGTACTTGCTGGTGGTGACGTTTTCCTGGTTCGGGAACCGGGCGTCCTCGCCGTGGTAGGGAACCACAGCCAGGACTTTGTTGGCGAAATACCACGAAGACATGGTGCCGATGGCGATGCCGGACTGGTCAGTCATGACAGCCTCGGCAAGGGCGGAGCCATCATCCCGGTCGTGGATGCCCGGCCGGAACTCCCCGTTGAGCAGGACCTTTTCGCCGATGGATGCTCGCGTGGCGGAGCCTGCCGCGCGGGTGTAGGCCTGGATGGGAAGCTTCGTCCACTCGCCTTTGAGCCCCAGGTCGCCCCAGGTGACTGCCGGCGTTTTCGAACCTCCCAGCCTGGTCTTGGAGTAGACGGCGTCAAGCTGCTCCATGGTGATGGAGGTGATGGGGTTGTTCTTGTGGACGAAGACGATGTTGGCATCGAGACAGACCGGAATGCGCATGGGCATGTAGCCGAACTTCGCCTGGAAGGCCTTGTTCTCCTCCGGTGTGAACTCCCGGGCCGAGATGACCAGGAGGCTCGAACCGTCCAGGAACCCCTTGACCGCCTCAGACGTGAGCTTGGCGCGATAGACCAGATTGGCCTCAGGGTGGACCTTCCGGAAAGAGGCCGCCCACTCGTCGCCGAGGTCGGAGAGGGCATCCGTGCCGATCAGATCGAGGGGTCCCTTGACCTGGACGCGGGGCTGATAACTGGGAATGGTGGATGGAACCTTGGCTCGGGGCTGGGCGGTCTGGGCAGACAATACCCCGAACCCGCAGACCCCTGCCGCCAGGATCAGGACTGGAACCAGTCGGGCATGGTGCGTTCTCATGGGAATCCTCTCGAAGGATGTCCGCACCCAGAATGCCACCATCGTTCTGGCCTTCACGATGCAGACTGAAAGCTCTGACCCTGAGCAGGAGCTATTTAGATGCCCTGCGGGTCATGATCGTACACCCACCCACTCGGCTCCCTCGCAATGGCCCAGGAATGGTGATGAAGGTCACGGCCGAAGCTGAGGCACCAGGCTGCCCGGACTGGAGGCCACCGAATCCCCCGGCAGCTTGGGGTCCAGCCCTGCCTCCTGTAGACTGGAACCAAACCCCCAGCCCCAGACCCCCTGGAAACTCAATGGAATCGCCATGCCCGGTGCCACGCGCTGCTTCGCCCTCGTCAGCCTCAGCCTGATCTGCGGCCTGGCTCTCCGCTCCCAAGACGGGAAGAATAGCCTGCCCGCTCCCCACGCCAAGGCGGGGGTGCACTGCTTCGACTGCCACCAGGAGGAGAAACCCACCAAAAAGGCGGTGGCTGCGGAGTCCTGCATGACCTGCCATGGCGACTACCCGGCCATGAAGGCCCTCACCAAGGATGCCAAGCCCAATCCCCACGACTCCCATGTGGGCGAGATCCCCTGCATCGAGTGCCATCGCCAGCATCAACCGCCGGTGGTGAAGTGCCTCGAGTGCCATGCGGGGAAGTTCAAGTTCAACCTGCGCTGAGGCCTCACCCGTTCAGCAGGGCTTCGGAGACTACCGCCGGGGGCAGGTCCTCCAGGCACTGGCGGCGCTGGCAGGCCCGTTCCCGGCAGGGGGCGCAGGCGATGCCGGTGCGGAGGACACCACCGGCCCCGGCTGGCAGCCCGGCGACCACCGGGTCGCTGGATCCGTAGAGCCCCAGGGCGGGAACACCAAGGACCACGGCCAGATGCAGCAGGCCGGTATCGGGCGCGACCACCCGGTCTGCCTGCCGGAGGGCCGAGGCCAGCTGCCAGAACCCCATCCGGGGCAGAGCCTCGACGCCCGTGGCCTCCGGCAGCCAGGAGCGGAGGTCCTCCTCCTCAGGCCCCAGGGACCAGCGGAGGTCAAAGCGCCCTCTCAGTCCTTCCGCCAGGGTCAGCCAGTGCCGGAGGGGCCACCGCTTGATGGCGCCCCGGCGGGAGGCGCCAGGCACCAGCACAATCCGTGGCTTCGAATCCTGATGCCAGATCATGCCTGGATCCGGGAGATCCACAGGCCTCAGGACCGGGTGGAACAGCCCGAGGCCTTGAATGCCGCGGCTGAGGCCGAAAGCCTCGGCCAATCCGAGCGCCTGGTCGTACCGGGTCTGGTGTCGGAAGGGCATGGGGTGGGTTTGGAACGTTCCGGCGAACTCCTTGGTGACACCGTCTCCCCATCGCTCCTCGATCCCAGCGAACCGGGGGATGAGCGCTGCCTTGAGGATGCCGTGGAAATCCAGGCTGGCCTCCACGCCCCTCAGCAAGGCGGCCACACGTTTCAATTCACCCATCGCCGAGAGGGGATTTGAGAGCCTCTTCCTGCGGACGATGACTGGCTCAAGCCAGGGAAGCGGCTCCAGGAGGAAGGCGTGGCGATCTTCCACCACCGCCCTGAACCGGGCTTCGGGAAACGCCGCATGCAGGTTGGCCCAGGCGGGCAGCACCCGGAGGATGTCGCCGAGGGCGGAGAGGCGGAGGAGAACCAGATCCATCCTTCCATCCTAATTCGTTACGCTGGAGGCATGAGCATGCAGCCTTTCGCCAAGGACCAGACCAAGAACCCGCCCCCGAAGAACTGGCTGGATCGGCTGTTGCGGCGCTTCGGTCGCATCGCCTACGGTCTGGCGGTCCTGCTGATGTATACACTCGCCTCCACCGCTCTGGGCCTGGCTCTGGCCCCGGCGTTGTGGATCTGGTCCCTGCTCCACGCCTGCGCGGTCCAGCTGGCAGGTCCCCTGCCCTGGATCGTGTCGGGGTTCGCGTTGGCCATCTGCTTCTTCATCTTCGGCCTGATGCTCCTGCTGGTCGTCCCGCTCTACAATTGGGTCCTTCCCACCCGGGTGAAGCCCTTCAAGGGTGGCTATTACACCCTGCATGCCCTGCCCTGGTTTCTCCATAACGGCCTCTTCTACCTTGTGCGCTTCACCTTCCTCCCCTTCGTGACGCTCACCCCCTTCGGGGTCTGGTTCCTGAAGGCCATGGGCATGAAGATCGGCCGACACGCGTTCATCAACACGGAATACATCAGCGATCCGCAGCTCATCAGCGTCGGCGATGATGCGGCCCTGGGCGGCAGCGTCCGCATATTTGCCCACTATGGTGGTGGGGGGAACCTGGTCATCGCCCCGGTCACAGTGGGCCACCGCGCCACCCTGGGCCTGGCCTGTTGCGTCATGGGGGATGTCGTCATCGGGGACGATGCCACGATCCTGCCTGAGAGCGTGGTGCTGCCCGGGAGCCGGGTGGGAGCGGGGGAGACCTGGGGCGGCGTCCCCGCTCGAAGGATCGAGCGGGAGGAGATGGAGAGGATCAAGGCTGAGATTCGTGGGATGACCGAAACCATCGGGTGATGGGCTGAAGTCACCCGTGCCACCAGGGTGTGACGCCCGGGACTAGGCAAGTCCCGAGAATCCCGCGACAATCCAAGCTTCTCCCAAGGGGCTCCCCCTTTCCTCATTGGTCCAAACGATGCGCACACCCGCCCTCCTCAGCTCGGTCCTTCTTTCTGCGGCCCTCCTGGCCCAGGCGCCAGCGCCCTCTCTGGGCGACCGTGTCAAGGCCGAACGGCCCGCGGTGGAACAGCTTCTGGCCGACCTCAAGCACACGGAGGCCTTGAAGCGGGCTGAGGCCCTGCTGCCCGCCACCCGCCCCACCTTTGACAAGAAGGACAACTCAACCCTCGTCCAGAGCTGCGCGGCCAACCTCGACATGGCCGAGGCCCTCCGCCTGGCGGCCGAGGCCGCCGATGCTTCCGGATCCTGGGAGAAGGCCCTAGAGTATGCCAGGACCGCCAAGTCCCTGGCCAATGAGTGCTATGCCGGCGTGAAGGAACCCTTCACCCAGACCGTGGCCTACTACAAGCAGGCGGGCCTCCGGGCCCAGCAGGTGCTGGACGAGAACGACGCCCGCATCAAGGAACTGAAGGGCAAGAGCGCCCTGGATCCGGGCGAGCGCCAGGAACTGGACCTGGCCCTCGGGGTCGAGAAGGAAGTGCTGGACTGCGCCAAATGGATGAAGTTCTTCCAGACCTACCTGGATGTCACCAAGCGGGAGGACGGGGCCTATGACCCCCTCGTGAAGGTGATGGAAGAGAAGCTCAAGAGCGAAGCCGACCAGATCGCCGACTACAAGGCTGGCAAGGGCGAAAGGACCAAGTGGGTGGAAGCGGTCATCTCCACCCCCGCCTACCTGGAGCGATTCGCGGAGAAGTCCGGCAAGGCCCAGTGGCTGAACCGCCTGGCCTTCCTTGATCCCGAGAACCGGAAGGTCCAGCATCAGCTGGATGTCCTGAACGGCAGGACGGTGGCCCCCCCCACCAAGAAGGGAAAGAAGGGCTGATCTTCCCCGGGGCTTGTACCCTGAGGGCATGACCCGACGCTCCACGCCCCGCATCCCCGTTCGCAGTCCGGCCCGCACACCCGATCGACGCCCCCCAATGGAAGCCCCGAAGCCCATGGCCTCGGGGCTTCGTCCGTACGAAACCTTCGAAGCCACCTTCCTGGGGCACCCGGAGGGCGCCGGAGGCTTCCTGAGGATCCTGGGGGCGCCCAAGGGGCCCCGCATGGACCTGCTCGTGGATTGGCGGGATGCCCATGGCGCCATCCACGGTGACCGCGTAGTGGCCGAAGTGAATGGCGAAGGCTGGGATGGCCGCCTCAAGGCCCGGGTCCTCGAGATCAAGGGCCGTGGGGATATCCCCCTGCCCGGCACCCTACAGAAGCAGCCCTGGGGCTGGCGGGTGGTGCCCCTGGAGCCGCGCCTGGCCCAGATCATCGCCGTGCCGCCCACGGACCTGGCCGAAGATGGTGAACTCGTCAGCGTGAAGCTGGACGCTGATCCCGCGGCCAAGCAGCTGCGCGGCACGGTGGTCGCCAGACTCGGGAAGAAGACCGACCTGAAGATCGAGAATAAGCTCACGGCGGTCCTGTTCAACCTGCGAACGGAGTTTCCGGACGCGGTCATGCGCGAGCTGGCACCCTTCCCCACGAGCATTCCGGCTGAATGGATCCAAGGCAGGGAGGACCTCCGCGAGACCCTCACCTGCACGGTGGACCCTCCCACTGCCAAGGACTTCGACGACGCCATCAGCCTGGAGCTGCTGTCCCAGTCCGAAGGCGGCGGCTGGCTCCTGGGCGTACACATCGCCGATGTGAGCCACTACGTGGCCGAAGGTGGCCCGCTGGATGAAGAAGCCCGCCTGCGGGGCACCTCGGTCTATTTCCCAGATGAAGCCATCCCCATGATCCCCGAACGCCTCAGCGGCGACCTTTGCAGCCTGCGCGAAGGGGTGGACCGCCTCACCATGACGGCCTGGATGACGATCTCGCCGGACCTCGAAGTGGTGGAAACGCGGCTTTCAGAGAGCGTCATCCGCAGCGCGAAGCGGCTCACCTATGACGAGGTGAAGGACGCCTGCATCGACCTGTCGAAGCGCAAGCGGGCCGAGCTGGGCGAGCCCTTGTGCGGCCTCCTGGACGAGGCGCTGGTGCTGTCCCGGCGCCTCACCCAGGTGCGCCTGGGTCGAGGCGCCATGAACCTGGACACGGAAGAGGCCGAGTTCATCTTCGACGAGGAAGGGCGCCCCGTCGACGCGCGTCGCTACCCGCGCCACGACGCCCACCGCATGATTGAGGAGTTCATGCTGTTGGCGAACGAGACGGTGGCTCGCTTCTTCACGCGGAAGAAGATCCCCTCGATCTACCGCATTCACGATGAACCCGATGCCCTCAAGCTCGAGATCTTCGCGGACGTGGCCCGCACCTTCGGCCTGCTCAAGTCCAAGGAGGCGCCCACCCCCGAGCACCTCAACGCCATGCTCGACAAGATCCGGGGCGGCCCCCTGGAGGCCATGATCAACACCCTCCTGCTGCGCAGCCTGAAGAAGGCCGAGTACAACGTCGACAACATCGGCCACTCGGGCCTGGCGCTCCAGGACTACCTGCACTTCACGAGCCCCATCCGCCGCTATCCGGACCTCATCGTCCACCGCCTGCTCCGGAAGGTGCTTCGCGGCCAGAAGCTCCCCGAGGGCCTGCACAGCCAACTGGCGGTGCTCGCCAAGGGCGCCAGCGACTGTGAGCAGAAGGCCACGGAGGCTGAGCGCGAGAACGACAAGTGGAAGGCCTGCCTGCTCATGAAGTCCCGCATCGGCCAGCGCTTCAAGGGCCGCATCCAGGGTTTCTCCGCCAAAGTCATGTTCGTCGCCCTCGAGTCGCCCTTCGTGGAGGTGGGCGTGCCCCTGGCAGCCCTGGGGGGCAACTTCTGGGTCGACGAGCACCGCACCAAGGCCACGGGCCAGCGGGGCATGGTGGTGCTCACCATCGGTGATTCGGTGGAAGTGGAGATCACCACCGTGGATGAGGACCTCCGGCGTGTCAGCGCCTGGGTCACCGAGGCCAAGGCCCAGGATGCCCATGGCAAGGTCCTCCAGTTCGTGCCGATGCTCGCAGCACCTGCGGTGCTGAAAGAAGGTGACCTGGAAAAGCCCCGGCGGGGAGCGCAAACCCGATCCGGCGAGCCGCGCCCCCGGCGCGACACGACCTCAAAGCAGCGCCCACCAAAGAAGGCCCGTGTCACCTCCGGGAAATCCCGCGAGGCCAGCCCAAAGCCACCGAAAGGCAGTGTCCGGGGCACCGGCAAGCGGAAGGGCCGGTGATCGTCCCGCCCTCTCCCGTCCGCTGCCTGGGTGTGGACCCAGGCTCCCTGGCCTGCGGCTGGGCCGTTGTGGAGCGCTTCGGATCCCGGCTGACCCTGGTGGAGGCGGGAGTCATCCGCAATCCCAGAGGCACCGACTTCGACCAGCGGGCCCTGCTGATCCACCGCCGTCTGTCCGAGGCCATCGCCGCCCACACTCCTGGCTTCATGGCGGTGGAATCCCCCTTCGTGGAGAAGAATGCCGCCACGGCCCTGAAGCTCGGCCAGATCCGCGGGGGCATTCTCCTGACGGCGGCCCTGCATGGCCTGCCGGTGGGTGACTACAACCCCATGCAGGTGAAGAAGGCGGTCAGCGGCTATGGCTGGGCCGACAAGGGCCAGGTGGGGAAGATGGTGATGACCCTGCTGAACCTGAAGGAGCCCTTGGCGGCCGACGCGGCCGATGCGGCGGCCGTGGCCATTGGCCACCTGCTGGCCAGCCGGAGGGCCTGAATCGGGCCTTGGACGACCTGGATGTCATGTTTTTCAATGACTTCGGAAAGTGTCACGGCGGCCGTGACAAAATTCTTCGTAACTCATGACATTTCTTGTGATGCCTATCACTAGCCTAAGTCACAAGCAAACACGATCATGTTGTCCAGGAAGCCCACGGAGCCGCCATGCACATGGACACCGCAGCACGCCAGCACAACCCGGCCTTTTGGACCACCGCCGAGCGCCTGCATGAAGTGTTCAACCAGCTTGAGCGTCAGATGAGCAGCTCCCCCAGCGGCCTCGCCGTGCTCCGCCAGGTCCAGGCCCTCGAAGCCGAGCTCGAAGCCGAGGTCATGCATCGCAGCCGCCGAGTCCACGCCGCCTGATTCCGCACTGCTCCCACCCCGTGAAAAGCCCGGCGACGCCGGGCTTATTCGTATCCATCAGTCCAACGGTCTGTCGGCTACTGGCGTTCACGGCACTCGACAATCGGAGCTCCTCCATCGGAGGCCATCAAGCCCAAGCATGGCCTTGCCGGCTTGGGCGCTGGGGCCAGGGGGAGGCTCCTGGTCCGCGCGCCAAAAGCGCGTGGGAGCAACGCAAAGCGTTGCGATACCTGGAGGCGCGGAAGCAAGAAACTCCCTGACAAGGAAAGGGCACCCCGAAGGGTGCCCAGGAGTCTCGGCCCCATGAAGCGCGGGCCGGAAGGGGCTGGCGAAAACGGTCGCCCCGCGGTAGGAAGGCGTGGCTCTTCCCACCCCAAAGGCTAGGCCTGGCACCCCCTTCCACAAGGGGCAGAAGACATTCAATCTTCGTGCCGCACTGTTCCGGGTCGATACGCCGTGTAGGCTGGCACCCACTGGGCCCTGGTCACCACCGCGGCGATCTGATCGTCGTCGAGGAGGCGTCCCAATCCCGCGTTGCGGGCCTCGATGCCGACCGCCTTGGCCACCGCGGCGGATACGCGACGGATGTCCTTCATTTCGGGCAGAAGCAGTCCCATGGCTTCCTGTTCCGGCGTCACGAACGTGCTGATGGCCTTGCTGGCCGCAAGGAACATCCCGTCCGTCACGCGCGTGGCCTTGAAGACCAGGGCGCCGAGGCCGACGCCGGGGAAGATGTACATGTTGTTGCACTGGGAGGCCTGGAGGGTGTGTCCCTTCCAGTCCTTGGGCTCGAAGGGGCTGCCCGTGGCCACCAGGCCCTTGCCGTCCGTGGCCTTCCAGACAGCCTCTGGTGTGCACTCGCACTTGTGGGTCGGATTGGACAGAGCCAGCACGATGGGCCTGTCGGAATGCTTCGCGGTCTCTGCGAGGATCGCCTCGCTGAAGAGGCCCGGCTGGGCCGTGACCCCGATGAGCACCGTGGGATGGGCATTGCGGATGACATCCTCCAGGCCGATGCGCGAGGGATCGTCCAGCTTCCAGCCCGCCACTGAGTCACGACGCTGGGCCAGGGGTTCCTGCGGCCCCTCCAGGAGGGGATCTCCATCGATGAGCAGACCCTGCATGTCCACGGCGAAGATGTGCTTGCGGGCCTCCTCGTCCGTGAGCCCCTCCTCCTTCAACATGGCGCGAATGTTCATGGCGATGCCGGTGCCGGCCTGGCCCATGCCGACGATGACGTAGCGCTCATCCTGGAAGCGGCTCTGTTTGATGCGCATGCCCGTCATCAGGGCCGCCAGGGCCGTGGAGCCGGTGCCCTGGATGTCGTCGTTGAACGAGAGGATGCGCTCGCGGTACCGGTCCAGGTTCTTGAAGGCGGTCTGCTTGGCGAAGTCCTCCCACTGCAGCAGGGCCCCTGGGAAGTTCCGTTTCACGCCAAGGACGAACTTTTCCACCAGCTCCTCGTATTCCGCGCCTCGGAGTCGAGGCCTGCGGATGCCCAGGTAGAGCGGATCATCCAGCAGCCTGGGGTTGTTGGTGCCCACGTCCAGGGTGATGGGGAGGGTGACCCCGGGGTGCACGCCGCCGGCGGCCACGTAGAGGCTGACCTTGCCCACGGGGATGCCCATGCCGTCCGAACCCAGGTCGCCCAGGCCCAGGATGCGCTCGCCGTCGGTCACCACGATGAGGTTCACCTGGGGCTGCGACAATCCATGGAAGATCTGGTCGATGTTCGCGATGTTCTCGGGCGTGATGTAGATGCCCCGGAAGCGGCGCTGGATATGGCTCAGCTGCATGCAGGCCTGGCCCACGGTAGGGGTGTAGATGATGGGGACCATCTCGTCCAGGTGGTCCTGGAGGAGGCGGTAGAAGAGGACCTCGTTGCGGTCCAGGAGCCCCGAAAGATAGATGTAGCGCTCCATGTCGTCGGGCTTGCGCAGGAAGGCCTCGTAGGTTCGATCCAGCTGGGACTCCAGCGTCGCGATGCCAGGCCGCAGCATCCCGTCCAGCCCCAGGCTCAGCCGCTCCTCCTTGGTGAAGGCTGAGGCCTTGTTCAGGTGGGGGTTGTTCAGCAGTTGCCGCCCCCGAAGGTAGACCTCGTAGTATTCCTCGCCCGTCAGAGGGTCGATCCTGAGCACGAAGTTCTTCATGGCTGCCCCTTGTCTGCCACGCCACGCCCGGATCCTACAGATCCCTGGTTCCGGTCTAGACGGAGCTGAATGGTAAATTCAGTGTATCCACCCGCCGGAGGGTCAGGATCACATCAGAACCGGGGCGTCCTGGAGCAGGTCCCCAAGTTCCCGGCTGGTTCCCACCGGAGCCGCACAGGTCCTGCCCCGGCACACGAAGGCCAGGGGCCTCCCCGGGCTCAGGCTCCGGCCCTCATGCAGGGGGAGCAGTTGATCACTGGAGACCGAAAGCACACGGCCCGGCAGGAAGCGCCGGTGCACTTCCTTCAGCATGTCCTGCACGATGGGATCTTCGGGATGGCCGGACAGGGCCACATCCAGTGGGTCCCTCTGGACGAGGTCCAGCACGCCCAGCAGGCCGAGAAAGGCCCTGGGGGTGCGAGCCATCCAGGGTCCGAAACACTGGAGGGTCCCTTCGGCCGCGGACCGGAAGTCCTCTCGCTGCAGGTGGCGGGACAACCGGAGCAGCGCCCGGGAGGCCAAGGTGTTGCCGCTGGGAATGGCGTTGTCGAAGCCGGGCTTCTGCCGGAACAGCAGATCCGGCTGGTCCGCCTCCGTGCTGTAGAACCCGCCATGGACCGGGTCATGGAATCGCGCCAGCATCGCCTCCCCGAGCGTCTCGGCCCAGCGCAGCCAGGCCGGATCGAAGTCGGCCTCGAAGAGGTCCACCAGCCCCTCCACCACGGCCGCATGGTCTTCGAGGAAGGCCGCTGTGTGCGCCCGGCCCTGGCGCCACACCCGCAGCAACCTTCCCTCCCGCCAGAGCTCCATGTGCAGGAAGGCCGCGCAGGCCTGGGCTGCTTCCAGGTACCGCGCCTCGCCCAGCACCTGGGAGCCCCGGGCCAGGGCCGACAGGGCGAGGCCGTTCCAGGCGGCCAGTACCTTGTCGTCCTTGCCGGGCCGCACGCGCCGGTCCCGCCAGAGCCGGAGCTTTTCCCGAAGCCGTTGATCTTCTTCCTTGGGAAGCAAAGCGTCCCGAGGACTGGAAAAGCGGTGGACCACGCTGGCCCCATGTTCAAAGTTCCCCCCCGGCGTGATGCCGAAAGCCGCGCAGAACCGCTCCCCATCCGTCGGGCCAAGGGCCTCCCGCACCTCGGCGGGGGTAAACGCGTAGAACCTGCCCTCTTCCCCCTCGCTGTCCGCATCCTCGCTGGAGTGGAAGCCGCCGCTGGGGTCGCGCAGGTCCCGCAGCAGGTAGTCCAGCGTCTCCTGGGCCACTGCCGCGTAACGGGACTCGCCGGTGGCCTGGAAGGCTGTCAGATAGCAGCCAGCCAGCTGGGCGTTGTCGTAGAGCATCTTCTCGAAGTGGGGCACCAGCCACTGGCCGTCCACGCTGTAGCGGGCGAAGCCGCCGCCCAGGTGGTCGTACATGCCCCCTTCCCACATGGCATCCAGGGTGCGGAGAGCCATGGCCCGATCTGCCCCTGTGCCCCGGGCCAAGAGCAGGTCCACCGCCATCTGTTGGGGAAACTTCGGGGCCGGGCCGAACCCTCCCCAGCGCGCATCGAAGCCCCTGCGGAGCTGGTCCTGGGCCGAGTCCAGGCTGGCTTCCCCGGGCTGCGTGCTGCCAGCCTCCACCGTGGCCTGCCGCCGCAGCTCGGCGGCGAGCGCAGCCGCGTGCCCCACGACCCCGGCTCGCTCCTCCTGCCACAGTTGGGAGATGCGCTTGAGCAGGGGGACGAACCCCGGCATGCCGCCGCGGGGTTCGGGCGGGAAGTAGGTGCCACCGTAGAAGGGATGCAGGTCCGGCGTGAGCCACACGCTCATGGGCCAGCCACCTCGCCCCGTCAGGGTCTGCACCGCGTCCATGTAGAGATCGTCCAGGTCGGGCCGCTCCTCCCGATCCACCTTGATGCTCACGAAGTGCGCATTGAGCACCTCGGCCACGGCGGGGTTCTCGAAGCTCTCGCGTTCCATCACATGGCACCAGTGGCAGGCGCTGTAGCCGATGCTGAGGAAGATGGGCTTCTGTTCCGCCCGGGCCCTCGCCAGGGCCGCCTCGCCCCAGGGGTGCCAGTCCACGGGGTTATGGGCGTGCTGGAGCAGGTAGGGACTGAGGCTTTCCGAAAGGTGGTTGGGCATTATCCCGACTCCATCGGTCAGGATTATGCCTGAGGATCCTGTTTCCACACGGGGAAAGTCCTCGACGCCACGTACAATGGTCGTTTGGTCCCCGCCGGAGTCCCATGTTCGACAGCCTCACCCAGAAGCTCAGCCAGGCCATGAAGGCCCTCCGGGGCCAGTCGAAGCTCACCGAAGCCAACCTCGAGGCCGTGCTGCGCGAGGTGCGCATGGCCCTACTGGAGGCCGACGTCCACGTGAGCGTGGCCCGCACCTTCCTGCAGCGGGTGAAGGAGAAGGCCCTCGGCGCCGAGGTGATGCAGGGCCTCAACCCGACCCAGGCCTTCATCGACATCGTCCACCACGAGTTGGTGGAGATCATGGGCGGCCAGGCCCCCGAGCACCCCATCACCTTCGCGTCGAAACCGCCTACGGTGGTAATGATGGTGGGCCTCCAGGGTGCGGGCAAGACCACCAGCTGCGGCAAGCTGGCGGTGTTCCTCAAAAAGCTCGGGCGCTCCCCGCTGCTGGTGCCGGCCGACGTCTACCGCCCCGCGGCCATCGAGCAGCTGCATGTGGTGGCGAAGGATGCTGGCGTGCCCTCCTATCACACGGAAGAGAGGGATCCCGTCGCCATCTGCGCCGCCGCCGTGGCCGAGGCCCGGCTGAAGGGCTGGGATGTGGTGGTGCTCGACACCGCCGGCCGCCTGCACCTGGATGAAGGACTCATGGAGGAGCTGGTCAGGATCAAGGGCGCCACCGCTCCGGACGAGATCCTCTTCGTGGCGGACGCCATGACCGGCCAGGACGCGGTGCGCAGCGCCACGGCCTTCCACGAGAAGCTGGGCATCACCGGGGTGGTGCTCACCAAGATCGACGGCGACACCCGCGGCGGTGCGGCCTTCAGCATCAAGCAGGCCACGGGCCAGCCGCTCAAGTTCGTGGGTGAGGGCGAGAAGCTGGAAGACTTCCAGCGCTTCCACCCCGACCGTATGGCCCAACGGATCCTGGGCATGGGCGACGTCCTGAGCCTCATCGAGCATGCCAAGGACAGGATCGACGAGAAGGAAGCCGAGGGCATGGCCAAGCGCCTTGCCAAGAACCAGTTCACCCTCGAGGACATGCGCAAGCAGTTCCAGCAGGTGCAGAAGCTGGGCTCGATGCAGAAGATCCTCGGGTTCATGCCCGGCATGGGCCAGCTCAAGGAGCAGCTGGCGTCGGTTGCCACGGACAAGCGCATCAAACACCTCGAGGCCATCATCAACTCCATGACCCCGGCCGAACGGAACAACCACAACCTGCTGGACGGGAAGCGCAAGCGCCGCATCGCCACTGGCTGCGGCCGTCCGGTCCACGAGATCAACCAGCTACTGAAGCAGTTCCTGGAGACGAAGAAGATGATGGGCCAGATGAACGATCCCAAGTTCATGGCCCGGATGCAGCGCATGGCCAAGATGGGCGGCGGCCCCAACCTTCCCTTCTAGGAGACCATGCCTCTTCTGCGCTCAGCCAAGGTCCCACAGGGCGTCTGGATCGCGCTGATCCTGGTCTTGCTTGGCCTGGTGGCAATGGTCGCGATGGTGGCCCGGCGCGAGTCCCCGGGGCGCGTCTTGATCCTGGCATCAAACCTCGATGACGAAGGGAGGAACGCCGGTCCCGGCATGGAGACCCTCCTCTCGGACTGCATGGAGGTCCTGACCGGAGTGACCGTCACCCACGCCTCCTCCCTTCCGTCACCGGGGGATCTCCAGCGGCTGCCCTCTGACACACGCCTGCTCCGGTTCTCGGGGAAAAGGATGGGCCATCAGCTGGCCATGACCCTGGAGTGGAGCACGGTGGATCGACTCCGATCGGGGAAGCCCTGGATCCAGGACCTGCTGCCCGCGCAGGAGCCTGCGCAGGCGATGCGGCACATCGTCCAGCACTGGCCCCTTCGCCTGCAATTCCGGCAGCTGGATGCCCTGGTCCCGAGTGCCGCCTCGAACTTCTGGATCCTGCTGGAGAGCCTGGCCATCCGTGACGACCAGAGCGCCGCTGCCCACCTGGAGATCACCCAACGGCTTGTCGAGGCGGAACCCCGGTGCGCGACCGGGTGGACGGTCCTGGGAGACCACCTCTACCGCAGCTTGTGGGTCGATCCCCGGCAGGCGGGCGTCGGCCTGAACTCCCGCACCCACCACGCCTTCCAGAGGGCCGTGGAGCTGGTCCCCGGCCACCCGAGGGCCACGTTCCTCTGGTCGATGATGCTGACTGACACCGGAAACCAGAGGATGGCCCTGCAGGCCCTCAGGGGTTCGATCCGACTGCGGCCCGACCAGCCGGACCTCTATCTCGGGATCGCCTACGCCAGCCGGACCTCAGGGCTACTCGAAGGGGCTCGCCGGGCCCTGTCCCGGCGGGGCACCTTGCTGGGTCCCCTAGCCTCCCCTTCGGCCTGGTTTGCGGAGACCACCTACCTTTACCTGGGCGATCTGGACGCCTTCGGCCAAGAACTTGCGCGAGCAGGATCCCTCCGCCAGGATGCCAGCCTCCTCTTCTACAAGGGCTACTTTGCCCTCCTCCAGGGGCAGGACAAGCAGGCCCTGGGTTTCATGCGAGCCGGCAGCGCTCCAGACATGGGGCCGACCCACTTCCGTGACCTCTGTCGCGTCTACCGCGCCTACCTGGAAGGCAGGCCCAAGGACGGCCTGGTCGAGCTCCGGGAGATGGACGAGATCCGCGGCAAGCTCCACATCCCGGATGGCGAGTGGACCTTCAAGGAGGCGGAAGCCTACGCCATCCTCGGTGATGCCGACCGTGGGGTGGACTGCGCCACCCGGGCCTTTGTGCAGGGCTTCAGCTGTGCCGCTTGGTATGAACGCTCCCCCTTCCTCGCCAAGGTCCGGGCGCACCCCCGCTGGCCGACCCTGCGGCGCAACATCCGGGAACGGCAGGCGGTGCTAGAGGGAAGCTTCCCGCCCTCGGCCTTCGAGCCCTGAATTTGAGCTTTGGAAAGGGGGCTTTCCGCGCTACACTTTCCTGCTCAGGGAGTGCCCATGCTTTCGATCCGTCTTGCTCGCAATGGTGCCAAGAAGCGCCCGTTCTACCACATCGTCGTTTCCGAGAATGACCGCATCCCCACTGGCCAGGCCTTGGAAGTGCTGGGTTTCGTGAATCCCATCGCCGGCGCCGGCGAGGCGGTCCGCATCGACGTGGAGAAGGCCAAGTCCTGGCTCCAGAAGGGGGCCCAGCCCTCCAAGACCGTTCTCGACCTGTTCAAGAAGAACCAGGTCCTCTAGCCCGTCTCAGATCCACGAAAGCCGGGCCAGTGGTCCGGCTTTTCTTGTTCCATGCGGAGCAACCATGAACCTCGAAGCCTTCCTGCGCGATGTGCTGACGCCACTGCTGGACCAGCCTGACTCCCTCCGGGTGGAAATCTCGGGTGACGGTCGCAGGCGAGACGTGCTGGTCTTCGCCGACCCCCAGGACCGCGGCCGCATCATCGGGAAGCACGGCCGCATGATCTCGGCCCTGCGCACCCTCTGCAAGACCGCCGGCGAGAAGGCCGGCCTGTCGGTGGATCTCGAGCTGTACGACGGGGACGAGCAGGGGGCCTGATGCTGCTCGCCGGCCACCTCGCCAAGATCCAGGGGCTCAAGGGCGAGTTCCTGTTCCACGCCCTAATGGACAAGCCGGAGCGCCTGGAGGGCATGACAGGCCTCGTGCTCGCCCCGCCCCATCAGGACCTAGAGCAGGGTGAGCCGGCCCCGCCTGCCCGAGGCATGACGCTGCGTACCTTTCGCTGGCACCAGGACCGGCCATGCCTCGCCTTCGCCGGCCTACCGGACCGGACGGCGGCGGAGCCCTTCAAGGGTTGGGCCCTGTGGATGCCCGAGGCCGAAGCGACACTGGACGAAGGCGAGAGCTTCCGCCACCAGTGGATCGGCTGTGAGATCTTCCTGGCCGGCCGCAAGGTCGGTGAGGTCCTGCGCCTCGACCCCGGGCCGGCGGGCTACGACATGGTGGTGATGCGGGACCTGCGGCCCGGCCGCACCGGCCAGCGTGACATCCCCTACATCAAGGCCTGGTGGACCCTAGATCTGCCCAATCGCCGCCTGGATCTGGATCCCCCCGAGGGCCTGCTCGACGTGAACCAGGTCGGGAACTGAGCCGTGGGCTCGAGACTGGAGCGCTTCAAGCAGACCTTCGGCATGCGCCTCTTCGGCTGGCTGAAGATCCCTCTGCTGGCTTCGGTCCGTCCCAGCGTCGTGGAACTCAGCGAGACCCGCTGCGTCATCAAGGTGCCGCTGCGCCGCTGGTCGAGGAACCACCTGGGCTCCATGTACTTCGGGGCGCTGGCCATCGGGGCCGACTGCGCCGGCGGCCTGCTGGCCATGGACCAGATCAAGCGCTCCGGTGGTCGGGTGGGCCTGGTCTTCAAGGCCTTCCAGGCGCAGTTCCTCAAGCGCCCCGAGTCGGATGTCTATTTTATCTGCGAGGAGGGGCTGGCCATCCGCGACCAGGTCCGGCGGACCTTGGACTCCGAAGAGCGCATCACCGAGCCCATGCACATCCAGGCCGCAGTGAAGCTCCCGGATGGCAGCTTCGAGCCGGTGGCGGAGTTCACGCTGGAGCTGAGCCTGAAGCGAAGGACCTAGGCGGCTCGCAGCTGCAGCAGGAACTTCTGGATGCCCGCCAGGAGCATCTCGATGGCGATGGCTGTTAGCACCAAGCCCATGAGCCGCTCGAAGGCCATGGTGACCTGCTCCCCCAGGAAGTCGGCGATCTTCTCCGCGAAGCCCAGCACCACGGCGGAGATGGCCATGGCCACAGACAGGGCGCCCAGCCACTCCCAGAGGCGATGGGGTTCTCGGCTCACCAGGAGCAGCACCGTGGCAATGGCAGAGGGGCCCGCGATGAAGGGGATGGCCAGGGGCACCAGGAAGGGCTCCCCGTGGAGCTGATGGTCCGAACGACCACCAGGCTGGGGAAAGACCATTTTCAACGCGATCAGGAAGAGGATCACCCCGCCCGCGATGCCCAGGGAAGTGTCCGTGAGGTGCATGAGCTTCAGGACCCGCTGTCCGAACAGCGCGAAGAAGACCAGGATGGCAAAGGCGAACAGCACCTCCCGGACGATGATCCGCTGGCGCCGGGCCGGATCCACCTGGCGCAGCAACCCGACGAACAGCGGGATGTTGCCCAGGGGATCCGTGACCAGCACCAGGAGGACGATGGCCGAGATGAAGGAGGACGAGTCCATCTATTTGAGATCGATCTCGAAGGCCAGGCGGGCGTAGACACCCCGGGGATCGTTCAGGGCCGACACCCGCTCCAGCTGCAGCTTGAAGGCCTCCGCCAATGCGTCCACGGGGCCGGGCTTGGCCAGCTTCCGCGACTTCCCCTGGCTGAGGTTCCTGAGCAGGTCCTTGAGGGCATCAGGCTCGCGCTCAGGCCCGGCCACGTAGAAGTCGTTCTCGGCCTTGGCCATCTTGGCGGCGTGCTTCAGGGCCGCGCCTAGGCCGCCGATCTCATCCACCAGGCCCAGCTTGACGGCCTCGCGGCCGGACCAGACCCGGCCCTGGGCGATCTCGTGGACGGCCTCCTTCTTCATCTTCCGGCTGTCGGCCACCTTCGCCACGAACTGCTCGTAGATGTGGTCCACCAGGCCCTGGATCCGGTTCAGCTCCAGGTCGTTCTTGGGACGGGTCAGGGTCATGGGGTTGGCCAGCTTCGCGGTCTGCACACTATCCCAGGTGATGCCGTGGCCGTTGGCGAGCTTCTTCACGTTGGGGAGAAGGCCGAAGACCCCGATGGAGCCGGTGATGGTGGTGGGCTCGGCGAAGATGCGGTCGCCATAGGTGCTGATCCAGTAGCCGCCGGAGGCCGCCAGGTGGCCCATGGAGACCACCAGGGGCTTCACCTTCTTGGTGAGCACGACTTCCCGCTGGATGAGCTCCGAGGCCGAGGCGCTGCCGCCAGGACTGTTCACGCGCAGCACCACCGCCTTTACCCGCTCATCCAGGCGCAGGCGCCGCAATTCCCGACTCAGCTTCTCGCCACCGATCTGGCTGGACTTGCCTTCCCCATCCACGATCTCGCCTTCCGCCACGAGCACAGCGATGCGGGTCTTCCCTGATTTCGCCTCGGCCGGAATCCCGGCGTAGGTGGCCAGGGTGATCTGGGGAAAGTCCTTGTCCTTGGGCTGCTTTCCCGCCAGCTTCTTCAGCTCATCGAGCACTTCGTCGTAGGGCGCGATGCGATCCACCAGGCCCAGTTTCTTGGCGTCCTCAGCTTCGATCAGTCCGCGCTCGTCAGCAATGGTCTGGAGGTCGGCGGGCTGTTTCTTGCGGTCCTTGGCAACTGTGTCCTTCCACTCGCCCCAGATGTCATCGAGCAGCATCTGGATCTGTTCACGGTTGGGATCGCTCATGCGGTCCGTGATGTAGGGCTCCACCGCGCTCTTGTACTTGCCCACGCGGGTGACCTGCACCTCCACGCCGTACTTCTTGAAGGCCTCCCCGAAGAACATGGGCTCGCTGGCCAGGCCGTTCACCTCCATCTCGCCGAAGGGATTGATGAACACCGTCGTGGCTCCCGCGGCCAGGTAGTAGTCCCGCTTGCCCCAGCCGAGGTTGTAGGCCAGCACCGGCTTCTTCGCCTTGAACCGCTGGATGGCCTCCCGCAGCTCCCGCAGCTGGGCCGGGCCCGCGCCCTGGAGGTTCCCCGTGAGGAACAGGGCCGTGATGCGGGAATCCGAGGCCGCCCGGTCGAGGGCCTCAATGGCCACCGGCAGCACCTGGGTGCGGGCGCCGCCGCCACCCATGGCCTCGCTGATGGCCTCGCTGGGGTCCGTGTCACGGTCTCCGTCCGACAGACTCGTATCCAGGTCGAAGACCAGCACGGCCTTGCCCGGCACGGTGGGCTTGCCCGAGGAGCCAACGACCGCCAGCAGGCCGAAGAACAGCACGAACGCCAAGCCCCCGGCCACCATCAGGGCCAGGAGGGTGGCGAAGAAACTCTTGAAGAAGGCCTTCATGACGGCTCCGGAGAAGATCCTTCAGGATGGCAGAAACGGCCCGAACCTAGCGCAGCCGGGCCACCAGGGCCAAGAAGGCGTCCAGGGTCCTGGGCACGGCGGCGGCGGTGCGGGCATCGGTGGGAGCGCCCTCCGCGTCCATCTGCTGGTCCGCGTGGGGCACCGTGATCGCCTCCGGCAGCGCCAGTGCCCCCATGTTGGCCAGGGTAGTGCGCCAGGCCATGAGCCCGCGGGCGCCACCGAAGGCTCCGGGGCTCGCCGAGCAGAGCAGGACGGGCAGGCCCGCCCAGGGGCTGGGCTTCATGGTGCTTAGCCAGTCCACGGCGTTCTTCAGATGGCCGGGAATTCCTGCGTTGTATTCCGGCGACACGATGAGCAGCCCCTGGGTCTTTGTCAGGGCGGTATGCAGGCCCTGGACTTCGGCGGATGGAGGCTCGCCATCCTCGTAGAGCGGCAGGCGCAGGGCCTCCCCGGAGAAGGTCGAGACCTCGTGGCCCCGGGCCTCAAGCGCCCGCGCCAGGTATCCCATCAGCCTCGCGTTGAGTGAAGCGGCTCGGAGACTTCCCCCCATCAGCACCAGTCGCATGGCTCCTCCCGGATTGTGACCTGGATCAATCTTGACTTAATTGGTAAGCTTTTTCATCCCTTGGAGGATGGCATGAGCAACTACCCCGAACCCATGGTCGCCCCGATGCGAGATGAGCTGGTCCAGGCCGGCTTCCGGCAGCTCCTGACCCCCGACCAGGTGGACAAGGCCCTGCAGCAGCCCGGCACCACCCTGCTGGTCGTGAATAGCGTCTGCGGCTGCGCCGCGGCCGGGGCACGTCCGGGCGTGGCCGCGGCGCTCCGCTCCCAGGATCTGCGGTTCGATCACCTGGTGACGGTCTTCGCCGGCATGGAGAAGGAGGCCACGGCCCAGGCCCGGGAATACTTCGAGGGCGCCATGCCCACCAGCCCCCAGGCCGCCATCTTCAAGGACGGACAGCTGGTGCTCCTCATGCAGCGTCAGGATTTCCTGGGCCACGCCCCGGAGGAGATCGCCGCCACGCTGGCCTCCGCCTACCGCCGGACGGTGGCCGCGAGCTGAACTCGAAAGACCCGGGAGATGAAGTAGGCTGGGAACGGAGATCCCGGATGCCCAAGCCCCTGTCCCACTTCAGGATCGTGGACCTGTCCTGCGTATTGGCCGGGCCCTTCGCCACGCAGCTGCTGGCAGACTTCGGAGCGGAAGTCCAGAAGCTGGAGCCCCCCGAGGGTGATCCCACTCGGGGCTGGGGTCCGCCCTTCGAGGATGGCGAGGTCGGCGAGAGCGCCTACTTCCGCTGCGCCAACCGGGGCAAAACCAGCCGCACCATTGACCTCCACAGCGAGGTCGGCAAGGAGCAACTCTTCGACCTCCTGAAGGAGGCCGATGTCCTGGTGGAGAACTTCCGCGCCGATTCCGCGGATCGCCTGGGCCTGGGCTGGAAGCGCCTGCACGCGAAGTTCCCGAAGCTCATCCTGGCCTCGGTGCGCGGCTTCGCCTCGGATGTCACGGCCTCCCGCCGCGCCGGCTACGACTTCATCATCCAGGCCGAGAGCGGCTGGATGGCCATCACTGGTGAGCCCGACGGCCGTCCCATGAAGGTTGGCGTGGCCCTGGTGGACGTGCTGGCGGGCCTCTACTGCGCCAACGGTATCCAGGCCGCCCTCCTCCACCGGGAGCGCACCGGCGAGGCCCTGCACATCGAAGTCCCACTCATGGAGGCAGCCCTGGCCGGCCTGGTGAATGTGGCGGCGGGCTCCCTCATGACCGGCGAACCGCCCCGGCGATGGGGCAATGCCCACCCCCAGATCGTGCCCTACCAGTCCTTCCGCTGCAGCGATGGCGACGTGGCCATCGGTGTGGGCAGCGACCGCCAGTTCGAGGTGCTCGCCATGTGGCTGGGCCTGGATCTGGATGCCCGCCCCGAGTGGAAGAAGAACCGTGGCCGGGTGAGGGACCGCGACGAGCTCGTCCCCCTCATCGAAGCCCGGACGCAGCAGAGCACGGTGGAGGAGGTGCTGGCCCTCTGCGAATCCAACGCGATCCCCGCCAGCCGCGTGCGCAGCGTGGACGAGGTGTTATACCGCCATGGCGGAACCCTCCACAACCTGCTGCAACCCCTCTTCGAGGTGGAGACGAACACCATGGTCCCCACCCTGGCCACGCCGATCCTCCTGAACGGTGAGCGGGCCTGCGCCCCGCTGCCCCCTCCCCGCTGGAAGCCATGAGACGCCCCCCGCGGCTCGTCCCACTCGGGGCCCACCAGCCCAACCAGAAGGCCGAGGCCCGCCTGCGGCAGGCCTGGCGCTTCGTGGTCGGACCCGCGCTCGCGGACCGGACCCGCCCCCTTCGGGTGGACCGGGACATCCTGGTCATGGGCTGCTGGGAACTGACTCGGATCGCCGCCCTCCGCGATGCCGCCGAGGCCGTGTGGCCCCAGGTCCGCGACCGCATCCAGCGCGCCCTTGGTTTGAGCCTCAAGGGCCTCCAGATCGTTCCCTGCGATCCGCCCGTCGAGGCTCCCGTGCGCCACGAAGATCCAGATCCCCTGCGGCGTGCCCTCCGCCTCCTGCAGACCCGCCGCCTCGACCGGATCCGCCTCGGACTCGAGTCCGAATAGGCACGCTGGACGCCTCATCCCGTTTGAAGTACAGTCAAACCTTCGTCGGGGCGTGGCTCAGCCTGGTAGAGCGCTCGGTTCGGGACCGAGAGGTCGGAGGTTCGAATCCTCTCGCCCCGACCAGAAACCGAATGGCACCCTTTGGGGTGCCTTTTCGATTTGTGCTCGGAAGCAGGTGGGAGGATCCGGACCTCCGAGTGGGACCGGCGGCTGGCGCAGCCAGATGCATTCAAATCCTGCCCCTGATGGGTGGGCGGAAAATGCGGGGAGTGGCCCGACCCCACACCGGGAGGATGCTCGACCTCGGAGTGCCCGTCTCCACAGGCGCCGGGCCGTCGACTGCATTCAATAGCACTCCGGCCTTCACCGTGGTCAGACCACGATTCCGCCAAAGTCCCGATCCCGCCTCGCTTTTTCGTGATCCGTGCCTTCGCGCCTCCCAAGCTACAATGGCCAGTTCCGTCCGCCGGGCGGGGAGCCTTCACGATGACCGATGTCTGCACCGTCATGACCACCTGCGGGAGCGAGGAGACCGCCCTCACCATCGCCGCCGCCCTGGTGGATCAGGCCTATGCCGCCTGCGTGAACATCTTCCCCAGCATCAAGAGCTATTACTACTTCAAAGGGGAAACCCACCTCGATGAGGAGGTCATGCTCATCATCAAGACCACCCGCGCGCTCTTCCCCCAGGTTTCCGAAGTGATCACCGACCTGCACACCTACGAAGTCCCCGAAATCCTGATGTTCCCCATCGAAGAGGGCTCAGAGCCCTTCCTCGACTGGATCCGCCAGAGCGTGAACCGGCTGGCCTGACAGTACCGCCACCACCCCTCCCCGGGAGCGACCCCATGGAACAGACCCTCTCCCTCGAATTCCTCCGGGTGGTCGAACAGGCCGCCATCGCATGCGCCAGCTCCATCGGCCATGGCCGCCGCAAGCATAGCGACAAGCTGGCCGTGGAGGCCATGCGAACCGCCATGGAAAGCGTCCGCATGGACGGCACCATCGTCATTGGCGAAGGCGAGCGGGACGAGGCACCCATGCTCTACATCGGCGAGAAGGTGGGCATGGGGGCAGACCTGGATGGCGACCACCCGGCCGTAGACATCGCCGTGGATCCCCTCGAAGGCACGAACCTCTGCGCCACCGGCGCCCCCAACGCCATCGCCGTGCTGGCGGCCACCGAGAAGGGCGGCCTGCTGCACGCCCCCGACCTCTACATGGAGAAGCTGGTCGTGGGCCCCGCCGCCAAGGGCAAGGTGAGTCTCGACGCCCCCGTCCACGAGACGCTGGCGATCATCGCCAGGTCGCTCGACCGCCAGGTCTCCGAGATCACCGTCAGCGTCCTCGACCGGGATCGCCATGCCCAGCTCATCGCCGACATCCGCAAGGCCGGTGCCCGCATCCAGCTCATTGGCGACGGCGACCTCAGCGCCGCCATCAGTGCCGCCGTCAGCGGCACGGGCATCCACGCGGTCATGGGCACCGGCGGCGCGCCCGAAGGCGTGCTCTCCGCAGCGGCCCTGAAGTGCCTCAACGGCGAGATCCAGGGCCGTCTCAAGGTGGACACCAATACCGCGAGCCGGGAGAAGGCCGAGGCCATGGGCGTGGATTTCGGGCGCATCTATTTCACCGACGACCTCTGCCCCGGCAAGGAGATCGTCTTCGCCGCCTGCGGCGTCACCCACGGCAACCTGCTCAAGGGCGTGCTGCACTTCGGGCACGGGCTGCGCACCTCCAGCCTCATCCTCACCTACGGCGCCCGCCAGGTCCGCTTCATCGACACGGTCCACATCAAGGAAGGCGAGAACGTCACGGTCCGGTTCTAGGCGAATCTTGTCTGAATCCTTCCGCACCCGCCTCATGCGCTGGGGCTTCAATCTGTGGCCCTGCATCCGGGGCACGGGCGGGCGGGTGACCCACATCGCCAGTGATTGGCGGGAGATCCGCATACGCCTCCCCCTCTCCTGGCGCACCCGCAACTATGTGGGCACCATCTTCGGCGGCAGCCTCTATGGGGCCGTGGACCCCTTCTACATGCTGATGCTCATGGAGAACCTGGGGCCGGACTTCCAGGTATGGGACAAGGCCGCCGCCATCCGATTCCGCAGACCGGGGCGTAGCCTGCTGACAGCCACGTTCCAGATCGATGAGACCGAACTGGCCGAGATTCGACGCCTGCTTCATTCCCAGCCCAAGGTGGACCGGACCTACACCGTGCAGCTGCTGGATGCCCACGGCGTGGTCCACGCCGAAGTCGACAAAGTCATCCACATATCCCGTCGCCAGCCTTCCTGATAGGCTTTAACCCTCATCTTACGAGGTTACCCATGCCCTCCCCCCTCCGCGCCACCCTGAGCCTCTGCCTCGGAATGGCAGCCCTCTCCCTCGTGGCCCAGACCAAGCGCGGCGTCGATCCGGCGAACCTAGACACCGCCATCAAGCCCTGCGAGGACTTCTACGGTTACGCCAACGGCGGCTGGCTCAAGTCGCACAGCCTCCCCGCAGACAAGGCCCGCTTCGGCGCATTCGAGGAGGTCAGCGAAAGGAATCGCGCCATCCTCAAGCAGATCCTGGAGGAGACCAGCGCCAAGACCACCTGGTCCAAGGGCAGCATCCAGCAGAAGGTCGGCGACTTCTACGCCTCCGGCATGGATGAGGCCACCATCGACAAGCGCGGCCTCGCCCCCCTCAAGCTTGTGCTCGCCACCATCGAGGGCCTCAAGGACGCTAAGCAGCTGCCCGGCCTGCTGGCCAGGCTGCACACCCAGGGTCTGCCCGGCGGCTTCGGCTTCTTCGTGCGGCAGGATGCGAAGGTCTCTACCCAGTACCTCGGCTACCTCAACCAGGGTGGCACTGGCCTCCCGGATCGCGACTACTACTTGAAGGACGACGCCCGCACTCGCGAGATCCGCGCCAAGTACGAGGCCCATGTGGAGAAGATGTTCCAGTTGGCGGGGGACGCCCCCGCCCTGGCCAGCGTGCGCGCCAAGGTGGTGCTCGACCTCGAGACCCGCATGGCCCAGGCGCAGTGGACCCGCGTGGAACAGCGCAATCCTCAGAAGACCTACAACAAGCGCACCCTGGATCAGCTGGCGGGCGAGGCTCCCGGCTTCGACTGGAAGGGCTACTTCCAGGTCCGCGGGGTGAAGCAGGCGGACCTGAACCTGTCCCAACCCTCCTACTTCCATGCCTTCGGGAAGCTGGCAGCGGAAGTGCCCGCCACCCAGTGGCGCACCTACCTCCGCTGGCAGGTTCTCAACGCCACCGCCAACATCCTGCCCAGGGCCTTCGGCGAGGAAGCCTTCGCCTTCCAGGGCAAGGTCCTGAATGGAACGCCGGAGCGGGAACCCCGCGCCAAGCGCATAGAGGCCGCCGCCGACAACACCCTGGGCGAGGCCCTGGGTCAGCTCTACGTCAAGGTGGCCTTCCCGCCCGAAGCCAAGGCCAAGGTCCTGGAGATGGTGGAGAACCTGCGCATCGCCCTCCGGGAGCGCATCACGAACCTCGACTGGATGGGCGCGGACACCAAGCAGCAGGCCATCAAGAAGTTGAATGCCTTCGGCGTGAAGATCGGCTACCCCGACAAGTGGAAGACCTACGCCTTCGACGTGAAACGCGACGACTACTTCGGCAACGTCCGCCGGGCCTCGGCCTTCCGCATCCAGGAGAACCTCAAGAAGCTCGGCAAGCCCATCGACCGGACGGAGTGGGGCATGACGCCGCCCACTGTGAACGCCTACTACAGCCCCACCATGAACGAGATCGTCTTCCCGGCGGGCATCCTGCAGCCGCCCTTCTTCGATCCAAAGGCCGATGACGCCGTGAACTACGGGTCCCTGGGTTTCGTCATCGGGCACGAGATGACCCACGGCTTCGACGACAGCGGCAGCCAGTTCGACGCCGAGGGCAACCTTAAGAACTGGTGGACTGAGGCAGACAAGAAGGCCTACGAATCCCGCACCGAACTGGTGGTGAAGCAGTACGACGCCTACGAACCCCTCAAGGGCGAGCACGTGAACGGCAAGCTCACCCTGGGCGAGAACATCGCCGACATCGGCGGCCTCAAGATCGCCTTCGCCGCCTACCAGAACAGCCTCAAGGGCAAGACCGTCCCCGCCCCCATCGACGGGTTCACCGGGCCCCAGCGCTTCTTCCTTGGCGCCGCCGCCGTGTGGCGCAACCACATCCGCGAGGCCGCACTGTCTGTCCGCCTCAAGACCGATCCCCACAGCCCCGGCCGGGAGCGGGTCAATGGTCCCCTGTCTAACCTGCCCGAGTTCTACGAGGCCTTCAGCTGCGCCGATGGCCAGCCAATGAAGCGCGACGCAAAGGTGCGTCCGGCCATCTGGTAAACCGCCCTGCCGCCCTGCTGATAAGGATTTTCCGTGAGAGCCCGCTCTGTTCTGTCCCTCTTGGCCGTAATGCCCGCCCTGGTCGCGGGATCCCCGTCCCGTCCGGCCCCCAGGCCTATCCTCGGGGTGGATCCCGCCTACATCCAGAAGGCGGTTTCCCCCTGCAAGGACTTCTATGGCTTTGCCAACGGGGCCTTCGACCAGGTGGCCATCCCCGGGGAGTACGCCTCCTACGGGGTCAACCAGGAGATCGACGAGCGCAACTTCACCATCCTGAAGGGCATCCTCGAAGCCTCCGCCCGCAAGGGCGGGGCCAAGGGCAGCAGCGGCCAGCGGGTGGGCGATTTCTACGCCGCCGGGATGGATGAGGCCCGCATCGAGAAGGCTGGCCTCGAGCCGCTGACCCCCGTCTTCCGCGCCATCCAGGCCGTGAAGACGCCCAAGGACCTGGTGGCCAAGCTGGGCCGCCTCCATGCCTTCGGCATCCAGGCCGGGTTCAGTTTCGGCATCCAGGTGGATGACAAGGACAGCAGCGCCATGATCGCCAGCTTCAACCAGGGCGGCCTGGGCCTGCCGGAGCGTGACTACTACCTGCGCCCCGGCAAGGAGGCCGAGGAGATTCGCCAGGCCTACGGGCGCCACATCGCGAGCCTCTTCACCCTGTCCGGTGACGGGCCGGCGGCCGCCCAAGCCAAGGCAGCCAAAGTGCTGGCCCTGGAAACCAAGCTGGCCCAGGCCTCACGGACCCTGGTGGACCTCAGGGATCCCCAGGCCAACTATCACAAGGTGGCCCGCAAGGAACTCGACGCCCTGGCCGCCATCGACTGGGGCACCTATTTCGCCACCGTGGCCCTGCCTTCCGCCGAGGCCCACGTCCTGGTCGGCCAGCCCGCGTTCTTCAAGACCCTGGCCGGTCTGATTGCCTCCGAGCCCATGGAGGACTGGCGCACCTACCTGCGCTGGCACGTGCTGCGCAGCGCCTCACCCTTCCTGGGGAAGGCCTTCGTCAACGAGAACTTCGCGTTCTACGGCAAGGTCCTCTCGGGAACAACGGAGCTCCGGCCCCGCTGGAAGCGCGTCCTGGCCGCCGCGGACCGCGCCCTGGGCGAGGATCTGGGGCAGCTCTACGTCAAGACCGCCTTCAGCCCCGCCGCCAAGGAGCGCGCCTTGAAGATGGTGCACTTCCACAAGGAGGCGATGCGGGCCCGCATCCTCGCCGCGGACTGGATGGTCGAGGCCACCAAGGCCCAGGCCCTGAAGAAGCTCGACACCATGCGCAGCAAGGTCGGCTACCCCGACCGCTGGCGCGACTACAGCACTCTGAAGGTCTCCCGGCAGTCCTTCCTCGCGAATGTCCAGACCGCCTCCGCCTTCGAGTTCCGGCGCCGCATGGCCAAGCTCGGCAAGCCCGTGGACCGCAACGAGTGGTTCATGACGCCCCAGACCAACAACGCCTACTACGATCCCAGCCTGAACGAGATGTGCTTCCCCGCCGGCATCCTCCAGCCCCCCTTCTTCGACGAGAAGGCGGATGACGCCTCCAACTACGGCGCCCTCGCCTCCACCATCGGCCACGAGCTGACCCACGGCTTCGACGACCAGGGCCGCCAGTACGACTGGCAGGGCAACCTCAAGGACTGGTGGACCGCAGAGGACACCAAGCGGTTCGAGGCCCGCGCGGGCCACATCGTGAAACAGTACGAGGCCTTTGAAGTCCTGCCTGGCTTGCACATCAACGGCAAGCAGACCCTCGGCGAGAACATCGCCGACATCGGCGGGCTGCGCGTGTCCTACGAGGCCTACAAGCTGGCCATCAAGGGTAAGACCCTCAGGCCAGTGGACGGCTACACGCCGGACCAGCGCTTCTTCATCGCCTTCGCTCAGGGCTGGCGAACCAACCAGCGGTCCGAGGCTCTGCGCCTGGGCGTCACCACCGATGTCCATTCCCCGGTGCGCTGGCGCGTGCTCGGTCCCGTGGCAGACTTCCCGGAGTTCCGGAAGGCCTTCAGCTGCGAGGCGCCCCCCACCAGCCAGGCTCCCACGGCCATCTGGTAACCTGCCCCCATGAGACTGACCGCAGCCTCGCTCCTGCTCGCCACCCTGGGACTCTCCGCCCAGGAGAATCCGGGTGGAAACCGCATGGGCGTGGGGCTGTCGGTCGTCTCCCCCATCGATTTCGGCCGTGACACCTTCAGCATCGGGTTCCAGGTCGGTCTCCAAATCCACTACAACCGGGAGAGCCGCCACCTGGGCCGGCTGCGCTTCGACTACCTGCGGGCTGACTCCTCGAACTTGGTGGAGACGGGGTCCAACATGGTGTGGAACGGCACCTCCTGGGTGGTGGTTCCCATCCTGGGCCACAATCGCATCCAGGCGCACAGCATCTCCTACGAGTGGATGCCCCACCTGAACGACCACTCCCGCAGCGGACCGTTCGGCATCCTGGGGGTGGGGGGTACCTTCTGGGACGAGTCCGCCCGGAACGAGTTCTTTGGAGACCTAGGTTTCACCCTCAGCGTGGGCGTGGGCTACCGCTTCAACCCTCACGCCGCCTTGGAAGTCCGGTTCGTGAACAGCGACCTAGCCTTCCACGACCAGCACCTAGTGAACGGATCCACCCGCTCCTACCTGACCTTCGGCACCAGCCTCCGCTTCTGAACCCTGCACAAAAGGACTCCCATGAGCCTTCGTCCCGTCGCCCTCCTCCTCACTCTGCTGGCCACTGGTGCCGCCCTGGACGCCTGCACCAACCTGCTTGTCACCAAGGGTGCGAGCAAGGATGGCTCGACGATGATCACCTACTCCGCCGACAGCCACACCCTGTATGGCGAGCTCTACTTCAAGCGGGGTGGCCGCCACCAGGCAGGCGCCTTCCGCGACATCGTCGAGTGGGACACGGGCAAGCCCCTGGGCCGCATCCCCGAGGCCCCCGTCACCTACACCCGCGTGGGCAACATGAACGAGCTCCAGGTGGTGATCGCGGAGACCACCTTCGGTGGCCGCAAGGATTTGCACGGACCGAGCGGCATCGTGGACTACGGCAGCCTCATCTACATCGCCCTTGAGCGGGCCCGCACGGCCCGCGAGGCCATCGAGGTGATGACGGGCCTCGTCGAGACCTACGGCTACGCCTCCGATGGCGAGAGCTTCTCCATCGCCGATCCCAACGAAGTCTGGATCCTCGAGATGATCGGCAAGGGCAAAGGCCAGACCGGCGCCCTGTGGGTGGCCTACAGGCTGCCCGATGGGACCATCAGCGCCCACGCCAATCAGGCCCGCATCCGCCAGTTCCCCCAGAACGATCCCAAGAGCGCGATCTTCAGCAAGGACCTGATCTCCTTCGCCCGCGCGAAGGGCTGGTTCAAGGGCGAGGACAGGAACTTCAGCTTCGCCGATACCTATGCCCCCCTGAGCTTCGGCGCCCTCCGCGGCTGCGAGGCCCGCGTCTGGAGCATCTTCAACCGCGCCGCCAAGAGCCAGAACATCTCCCTGGGGTTCGTGAAGGCCGAGAAGGGCGCCAAGCCCATGCCACTCTTCGTCAAGCCCGACCAGAAGCTGGACGTGCGGGATGCCATGGAGCTCATGCGCGACCACTACGAGGGCACCGAGTTCGACATGACCAAGGACATCGGCGCTGGCCCCTACAAGCTGCCCTACCGGTGGCGGCCCATGGGGTTCAAGATCGACGGCCAGGACTACGTCCACGAGCGCGCCATCAGCACCCAGCAGACCGGCTTCTCCTTTGTGAGCCAGAGCCGCTCCTGGCTGCCCGATGCTGTGGGCGGGGTGCTTTGGTTCGGGGTGGATGACACCTACACCACGGTCTACGTGCCTATCTCCTGCGGCGTCCAGGCTGCCCCCAAGGCCTTCGCCGAGGGCACCGCCAACTTCAGCGAGTTCAACTGGGACAGCGCCTTCTGGACCTTCAACTTCGTCACGAACTACACCTACACCCGCTGGAGCGACATGATCGTGGATGTCCAGAAGGTGCAGCGCGAGTACGAAGGGCGCTACCTGGCTGACCAGGCCGAGGTGGACCGCAAGGCCCTCGAGTTCTACAAGAAGGACCCCGCCCAGGCGAAGGACTACCTCACACAGTACGCCGCCACGCAGACAGCCCAACTGCACGCCCGCTGGCGGAAGCTGGGCGAGTTCCTCATCTGGAAGTACCTGGACGGCAACGTGCGCAACGAGAAGGGCGAGGTCACCCACCCCAAGGCCCCCGAGGACTGGCTGCGCTGCATCGTGAAGGAGCACGGCGACGTCATCAAGGTGAAGAAGGTCGAGGGGCTCGCTCCGGACGAGGAATAGGGCCGGTCTGACCACCCGACGAGAACGACGCGAGGGCCCCGAATGCGGGGCCCTCCATCCTTCCAATCCGAGCCTCCACCTCTTACTTGTGACGCCCTCAAATCCGCGCCCTATGGGATGATGGGCGGTTCCCACGAGGTCCCCATGCACCGCCCGGATCCGCACTCCTACTACGATGCCGCCCAGCCCAAGGCCCGCCGACTGAGGCTGAAGCTGGCGGTGGATTTCAAGGCCAAGCGCATCGAGGGCGAGGTGGTGCTGGAATTCGGGAAGGCCTTCTCGGGCCCACTCGATCTCGACACCAAGGGCCTGGAGATCCGCACGGTGCAGGTGCCGGGCCACGGGCCCATCGCCTGGGAGCTGGGCGAGGCAGACCCCATCCTGGGCCAGCGGCTGCGACTGGACGTGCCGCCGGACAGCCAGGAGGTGGTCATCAACTACCGAACAGGCGCCGAGGCCATGGCCCTGCAGTGGCTGGAGCCGGAACAGACCGAGGGCAAGGTCGCGCCCTACCTCTTCAGCCAGTGCCAGCAGATCCATGCCCGCACCATGGTGCCCTGCCAAGACACGCCCATCGCCCGTATCGCCTACCAGGCGGAGGTGACTGTGCCCGAGGGACTCACCGCCGTGATGTCGGCTGGGCCTACTGGTGACGAGGCCCTCGGCAACGGCAGCCATGTGTACCGCTTCTCCATGCCTCAGCCCATTCCTTCCTACCTGCTGGCCCTGGCGGTGGGGCGGCTGGAATCCCGCGAGCTCAGCCCGCGCGCCCGCGTGTGGGCCGAGCCTGAAACCGTCGCCTCAGCCGCCTGGGAATTCGCGGGCGTGGAGGACATGATCCTGAAAGCCGAGGCGCTGTTCGGGGCGTACCCCTGGGACCGCTACGACATGCTGGTGCTGCCGCCATCCTTCCCCTACGGCGGCATGGAGAACCCGCGCATGACCTTCCTCACGCCCACCCTGCTGGCGGGCGACCGCAGCCTGGTGGACGTGGTGGCCCACGAACTGGCCCACAGCTGGACCGGTAACCTCGTCACCAACGCCAGCATGGAGCACTTCTGGCTGAACGAGGGCTTCACGGTCTGGGCGGAGCGGCGCATCCTCCGTACCCTGCACGGCGACGACGCCGCCGCGCTGGGCTGGGCCATGGGCCAGAAAGCCCTGGAGGACAGTCTGGCCCGCTTCAAGAACGAACCCCACCTCACCGTGTTACGCATGCATCTCGAGGGCATCGATCCCGACGATGCCTTCTCCAGCATCCCCTATGAAAAGGGCGCTCGGCTGGTGGCGGCCCTGGAGCAGGAGGTGGGCGAGGACCGCTTCCTCCGCTTCATCCGCGACTACATGGACGCCTTCCGCTTCACGTCCATCACCACTGAGCAGTTCTGCTCCTTCGCTGAAGCCAAGCTGCCGGGCGCGCTGGAGGCCGTGAATGCCCGGGCCTACCTGGACCAGCCCGGTATGCCCGTCACCGCGCCGGCATTCCGCAGCGCACAATTGGACGGCCTCACGAAGCTGGCCGAGAGCTGGGTGGCCGGCGGCCGTCCCAGCGCCCAGCAGATCGCCAGCTGGAAGCCAGCCGAGCTGCAGGTCTACCTCCAGAAGCTGCCCCGCCAGCTGACCCTAGCCGACTGCGCATGGCTGGACGAGCACTTCCAGCTCATGGGCCGCGGCAACCACGAGATCCTCGTGGAGTGGCTCACCCTGGCCGCCGCCGCGGACTACGAGCCCGCCTTTCCCCGCATCCGCGAGGTGCTGTCGCGGGTGGGTCGCATGAAGTACCTGCGCCCGCTGTACGGTGCCCTGGGCGGCTCGCCCCGCACCCGCGCCCTGGCCCGCGAGATCTTCGCCGCCGCGAGTCCCGGCTACCACGGCCTGTCGCGCCGCGTGGTCCAGTCCGTCCTCGAAGCCTATTCCGCCTAGCGCCCCCCAGGAGCTTCCATGTCCCACGGATCCGAACCCCAGGAGATCAAGGGTCTGCCCGCAAATGCGCGGCGGGCGCTGGAACCCGGCGAGGCCTACGTGCCCCTGGTGCCCCAGGACGGCGTCCCCGAAGTCACGCCCCGGGCCATCGTCCTGGGCCTGGTCTTCTGCGCCATCTTCAGCATGGCCGCCGCCTACCTGGCCCTGAAGCTGGGCCAGGGCATCGAGGCCGCCATCCCCATCGCCATCCTGGCCGTGGGCCTCAGCCGCTTCTTCCCCCGCAAGAGCACGATCCTGGAGAACGTCATCATCCAGTCCATCGGCGCCAACAGCAGCCACGTGGTCAGCGGAGCGGCATTCACCATCCCGGCCCTCTACGTGCTGGCGAACACGCCAGGCAGCGGCGTGCCCAACCCCACCCTCTGGCAGGTCTGCCTGGTGAGCTTCCTGGGCGGCTGCATTGGCATCCTCTTCATCCTGCCCCTGCGCCACCACTTCATGGTCGAGAACCACGGCATCTTCCCCTGGCCCGAAGCCACCGCCACCGCGGAGATCCTGGTGACGGGCGAGAAGGCCGGCAACCAGGCCAAGGAGCTCGCCATCGCCGCCGGCATCGGCGCGCTGTACGACTCCCTCACCAGCGTCTTCCGGGTCATGAGCGAGAACATCACGCTCAAGACCGTCTGGGTGGGTACCGCCCTGCGCGATCGCTTCCTTGCCTTCAACTTCCTCAACAACGCCGCCACCATGGGCATCGGCTACATCATCGGTCTGCGCTACAGCGCCGTCATGGCCGCCGGTTCCATCTTCAGCATGTTCGTGCTGGTTCCCCTCTTCCACGCCATCGGCCAGCACGTGCCCATGGTCATCGCCCCTGGCACCAGGCTCATCGCCGAGATGAGCCCGGAGCAGGTGTTCTTCTCCTACATCCGCATCATCGGCGTGGGTGCCATCGCGGGCGCCGGCGTCATGGGCGTGCTCGCCTCCATGCCCAACATGATCCGCTCCATCATCAGCAACATGAAGGCCCTGCTGGCGGGTGAGAAGCCCGGCGCCGAGGCCGTCGTCGTCCATCGGACCGACCGCAGCATCCCGGGCGGCATGATCGCGGCCGGCCTGGTGACCTGTGCCCTGGGCATCCTGCTCTTCCTCACCTTCGGTCTGGGCATCAAGGATTCCCTGGTGCCCGCCCTGGTGGCCACGGCCGTCATCATGGTCATCGCCTTCTTCTTCGCCCCCGTGGCCGCGCGCGCCATCGCCACCATCGGCACCAACCCCATCAGCGGCATGACCATGCTGACCCTGGTGATCACCGGGGGCCTGATGCTGAAGCTGCACTTCACCGGGGGCTACGGCATGTTCCTCACCATGATGGTGGGCGGCATCGTCTGCACGGCCCTGGCGGCCTCCGGTGCCTTCAGCACCGACCTCAAGATCGGCCACTGGATCGGCGCCACGCCCGCCCGGCAGATCGCCTGGAAGTTCGTGGGCACCTTCGTAGCGGCCCTCTTCACGGGCCTGGCCATGTGGCTGCTGGCCAACCAGAAGCTGCCGGACGGCGCCTACGCCATCGGCACCAACGCCCTGCCCGCCCCCCAGGCCAGCGCCATGAAGGCCATCCTCGAGGGCATCTTCGGCACCGTGTCCATGCCCCTGCGCTGGTACGCCTTCGGCCTCGGCGTCATGCTCTCCATCGTGCTGCGCATGGTGGAACTGCCCGCCCTGGGCTTCGCCCTGGGCATGTATCTGCCCATCGAGCTGAACACGCCCCTCTTCCTGGGCGGCCTCATGGCCCACTGGGTGAATCGGCCCAAGAAGGGCACTTCCGAAGCCGACGCCAAGGCCCGTGAGAACCGCGGCGTGCTCATCGCCAGCGGCCTCATGGCAGGCGGCGCGATCATGGGCGTCATCGCTTCCGCCATCAAGGCCAAGGACACCTGGCGGGAGGGCTTCCCGGTGCTCAGCCTCCACCAGGCCGAAGGGGCCCTGGGCGAGTGGATCGGCCTCGGCGCCCTCGTCGCCCTCTGCCTCTACGTCGTCATCTACAGCCGGCGGGCCAAGGGCGAGGCCTGAGGTTCAAGTTTCCAGTCAACACTTTGCCTCCGCTGCCGGTATGGATAGGTGAGGGAGGAATCGTGACGTGTTTCCGGGATCCGAGGCCGCGCTGATGGACGAGGGGTTAGCCACCCTCCCGGAAGTCCCGGCGGAAGATCCGCTGACGCCGCTGATCCAGCGCATCCTCGGTGGCGAGCTGGATGCCTTCGAGGATCTGGTGGCCCAGACCGAGGCCCGGGTCTTGGCCCTGGTCTGGCGGATGCTCGGAGACCGGCACCTGGCCGAGGATGCCGCCCAGGAGACCTACCTCCGGGTGTTCCGGTCTCTGCACACCTTCCGGCTGGGCGAGTGCTTCGAGGCCTGGCTGGTACGCATCGCCATGAACGTCTGCCGCGACCTGGCCCGCAAGCGGGGCCCCCTGCCCGTGCCCCTAGACGCCATGGAAACCCTGCCCAGTGATCCTGCGCCCATGGATGCGGAAGAGACCACCCTGTGGAACCAGCGGCGGTCCCTGGTCCAGCGCGCCCTCGCCAGCCTGCCCCAGGCCGAGCGCGCCGCCCTGGTGCTGCGGGACCTGGAGGGCCTCTCCACCGAGGAAGTCGCCCGCCTCCTCGGCGTCCGTCCCGTCACCATCCGCTCCCAGGCGGCCTCGGCCCGCGCCAAGATCCAGGCCTTCTGCGCCCGGCTCTTGCAGCCCCACGGAGTCCGTCCATGACCCCCCATGTCCTCCCTCAGCTTCCCCTCTGGGTCGATGGCGACCTGGACGCCGCCAGCTTGGCCGCCGTGGAACATCACCTCGTCCAGTGCCCAGACTGCCGGGAGGCCGCCGAGAGCCTGCGCGCCAGCCAGAACCTGCTGCGGGAGGCAATGGTACCCCCCTTCGGAGTCTCCGATCGGGAGCGCCTGCGCCGGCAGGTGATGGCGCAGGTCCGCGCGGAGACGCCTGCCAAGCCGGTCCGCCGCCTCCTGCCCCGCGCCGCCCTGCTGGCCGCCTGTGCCGCCTCGCTGCTGCTCACCGTCTTCCTGTGGCGCCGGAACCCTGCCGTCATCGTTCAGCATCCCGCAGCAGTTCCCAACACTCCACGGCACCCCCAGCAGCCGCCACCGGCGGTGGCCGTCCGGCAGGATTCGCCCTTGCACCACACCCTGGGATCCCTTGCCCCCCTCCGGGAGGCCCCACCCCCGCTCGGCCCGGCCCGCATCGAGTTTCAGACCGCCGACCCCACCATCCGCATCATCTGGCTGGCCCAGAGCAAGCCCCTGTCCGACACGACCCCACCTTCGGAGGAGAAGTCATGACCATCATCCGCACCCTCGCCCTGGACATCCTGCTGGCCTCGACCCTCGCGGCCCAGGCGCCACCCGCCACGCCCTCCCCGCAGGCGAAACCAGCCGAGCCCGAACTCGCCACCCTGCGCGCCATGAAGAGCAAGCTGTTCATCATCCAGTTCCGCGATGCAGTCCAGCTGCAGCGGGCCTTGTCGGCCCTGGGCAGCGGGGCCAATGGCGCCACCATGCGGTTCAACAACGAGGGGGGGCTCAACACCATCGGGGTCCGGGATTTCCCCGAGAACCTCGTCCTGATCGAAGAGGCCATCAAGCGCCTGGATGTTCCGGCAGCAGTGCCAGCCAGCACGGATGTGGAGCTAACCCTCCATGTGCTGTTTGCCTCAAAGGGAGCCATGCCCGATGGCGGCCTGCCGCCGGAGCTCCTCGAGGTGGTGAAGCAACTGAAGAGCACCCTGGCCTACCGCAGTTACGCCCTTGCCGCCAGCTTCGTGCAGCGGGTACAGATCCTGGACAATGCCCGCAGTGAAACGGGCGGTCTCGGCCATGTCCTGCCGGGCGCCTTGGGGTCTGCGGAGGCCAAGGCCACGTCGCGCATGAAGCTCGAGTGGCGGGCCCAGGGCCTGAAGCTCGACGGCCACGGGGAAGGCCCGGCCATCCTGGACGTGGGTTCCTTCCGCCTGGATCTGGAAGAGTCCACGCCAACCCACTCCGGCACCATGGCCAAGTTCAATACCCCGCTTTCCCTGCGGGAAGGTGAGCGGGTGGTGGTGGGAACCTCCGTGGTAAAGGATCACGGCGTGGTGGTCGTCCTCGCCGCGCGCCGGGTCAAACGCTAGATCTGAGGCGAGCCGACCGATCCGCGCAGCGCCACCTGCAACTCGGGCTGCACGCCCCGCGTCCCCGTCACCAGGCTGCCGCTCCCAAACCAGGTCTGCCCGCCTTCCCAGTCGGTGATGATCCCGCCGGCCTCCTGCACCAGCAGGGCGCCGGCGGCGATGTCCCAGGGCTTGAGGCCCAGTTCGAAGAAGCCGTCGAAGATGCCGCAGGCCACGTGGGCGAGGTCGAGGGCGGCGCTGCCGGCCCGGCGGATGCCCTTGGCGCGGGGAAAGACGCGACCCAGCGCCGCATTGAACATGGACCAGCGGTCGCCCAACTGGAAGGCGAAGCCCGTCGCCAGGAAGGCGCCGTCGAGGCCCGCCTGCTGCGAGACGTGCATGGGCTTTCCGTTCCAGGTGGCGCCCTGGCCCCGGACGGCCAGGAAGCAGTCCCCGCGCAGGGGATCCAGCACGCAGCCCACCACGGGTCCCTCGGCGTCCCACAGGGCCACGGATACGCACCAGTGTGGGAAACCCTGGACGAAGTTCAGGGTTCCATCCAGGGGATCGACGATCCAGCGGATCTCGGCGTCACCATGACTACCGCCTTCCTCGCCGACAAAGCCGTACTGGGGGAACCGGAATGCCAGCTCGGCATGGATGGCGGCTTCGGCGGCGCGGTCGGCCTCGCTCACCACATCGTTCTTGGTCTTCTCGGTGATGGTGGCGGGATCGAGCTTCCGGAAGAAGCCCAGCAGCACCGCCCCGCCGGCCTGGGCCGCCACCAGGCAGGCTTCCCGCTGTGCGTCGTACATGGTCACGTCCTCGGGTCCGATTTTGCCACGGCAGCTTCGGCCTGGCGTTTCAGGGCCCTGATCAGGACCGGGAACACGAAAAAGTGGAAGGGCAGCGAGGCGTACCAGTACAGCAGCCCCAGCAACCCGTGCGGTTCGAAGAAGGCCGTCTGTTCCAGCCGTGAGCCGGGGCCTTCGGGCTTCACCATGAACTGCAGCCAGGCATGGCCGCTGATCCGCATCTCGGCCCGCAGGCGCAGGAGGTGATCCGGCTCCAGGGCCTCCACCCGCCAGAAATCGACCGGGTCACCCGTCCGGAGCCGGGTCGGGTGGCGCCGACCCCGGCGCATGCCCATGCCACCGAGGAGGCGATCCAGGAGGCCCCGGATCTGCCAGAGCCAGTTGCCCGCGGGCCAGCCGCTCTCCCCACCCAGGGCGCAAAAGGTGTCGAACACAACCCGGGGCGGCGCCTTCACATGGCGATGGTGCCGCTCCAGCAGCATGCCCTCGTGGGAGCCCAACTCCCGTCCTTCGGGTTCTCCGGAGAGGCTGGAGGCCCAGGTGGTCTCCACGGCGTCCTCGTCCAGGCGCTGCAGGGCCAGGACCAGAGCCTCGCGGTAGCTGAGGGGCTGCACCCGGAACACATCCAGGGCCCGGGCGTCCTGCACCACCACCTCCGTGCCCATGCCCTCCACCAGCGGGCCCGCGAGCTGGAGGGGGATGGGCGTGACCAGGTCCACCCAGAGCACCGACAGCACGGGCAGTGGCACCTTCATGGGGATGATGATGCGGCGCAGCCCACGGGCCTCGGCATAGCCCAGCATCATGCTCCGGTAGTCCAGCACGTCGCGGCCACCGATCTCGAAGATGCCGGACACCTCCGGATGCTCCAGGGCCTCGGTCAGGTAAGCGAGCACGTCGCGGACGCCGATGGGCTGGCAGCGGGTGGTCACCCAGCGCGGCGTGATCATGATGGGCAGGCGCTCGGTCAGGTGGCGGATCATCTCGAAGCTGGCGCTGCCACTGCCGACGATGACCGCAGCCCGGAATTCCAGCACAGGGACGCCAGCAGAACCCAGCGCGTGACCCACCTCGTGGCGGCTGGCCAGGTGGTCGCTGCGGTGCCCTGCGGCATCCCCCAGGCCGCCCAGGTAGATGATCCGGCGCACGCCGACCTTCGCGGCTGCCTCGGCAAAGGTCTGGGCCTGCCGCAGATCCCTGCCCCGGAAGTCCGGGCTGTCCTCCCCCATGGCATGGACCAGGTAGTAGGCCTGCGTCACGCCTTCGAGCGCAGCTTCCAGGGAGGAGGGATCAGAGACATCCCCCCGTGCGAACTCGACGCCCGGCCAGGGGCGGCCCGCCAGCCGCTGCGGATTGCGGGACAGGCACCGCACCCGATGGCCCGCCGCCAGCAGCCGCGGAATCAGCCGACCCCCGATGTAGCCCGTGGCACCCGTCACTAGGACGAGGGGCCTTCCGGGGTCCATCAAGCGCGTGTCTTTGGGATGGGTCATGGGGCGATTATGCGCTCTCGTAAATCCTGACGGATTTGGTAAACTTTACAGGGAGACCGCCATGCCCAAGGTCATCAACATCGAACCCACGCCCAATCCGGATGCCCTGAAGTTCCTGGTGCACCCGGCCATCCTGAAGGCGGGTTCCCGGTCGTTCAAGGATTTCGGGGCCGCCGTGGGCGACCCCCTGGGCTCCTGCCTGTTCGGCCTGGGCAAGGTCACCTCCGTGTTCTACATGGACCGCTTCGTCACCGTAAACAAGGACCCCTCGGCGGAGTGGAGTGACCTCATCGATCCCATCTGCGAGGCCATCGAGGATCTGCGGCTGCCGGACAACGACACGGGCGAGGCCGGGGCCCAGGTCACGGGCGGTGACTCCGAGGCGGTTCTCGAGCGCATCAACCACCTGCTCGACACCCGCATCCGCCCCGGCCTCGCTGGCGACGGCGGCGGCCTGGAGGTGATCTCCTTCGACGGCCAGACCCTCCAGATCAGCTACCACGGTGCCTGCGGCTCCTGCCCCTCCTCCACCAGCGGCACCCTGCGCTACATCGAGGGGCTGCTACAGGACGAAATCAGCCCGAGCCTGCGCGTGGTCAGCTGGTAGGGAATCGGGCAGCAGCCTGGATTAGGTTCAGCCATCCCCGCAGGTAGGGGTTGCGCCCGGCGAAAAGGCGGGCAACCTAAAGGTATTTCTGGAGATCCGCGTGGTGGTGGCCAAACCAGTCAAGCGTCGCACCGGCACCTCGGATCATCTTGCCTCCTTGTCCGACCTGCTGCACGAGAGCCGGACCGACTCGGCCCGGCTCTTCGAGCACGGGCTAGCGCTGCTGGTGCAGGCCCTCGGGGTGGATCGGGCCCTCCTGACGCGGGTCACTGGGCTCGGCCACGAGGTGTTCTGGTGGTCCGTCAGTCCGCAGGCGACAATGGAGGGCATCTTCGAGGCCCCGGAGAAGGGCTTCTGCCCCTTTGTGATCGCCCACCCGGACCGCCCGCTCACCATTCCTGACGCGACCAAGGAGCCCCGGTGGCGCAAGTCGCCTGGCTACCTGGAACTCGGCATCCGCGCCTATGCCGGTGTGGCCCTCAAGGTGGGGGACCAGGCGGTGGGCACCCTCTGCGTGCAACATCATGGCCCCAGGCCGTTCACCCATGCTGAGCTGGCGCTGCTGCGGACCATGGGCCACCTTATCGCGCGAACGCTGGAATCCGAGAACCTCAAGCGGGAGCTGCAGGCCGCCCTAGACGCCCTGGAGCTGAGTAGTGCGATCGTGGAGGACAGTGCCCTGCTCAGCGCCCGCTCCGGCCTTCCCAACCGCCGCTACCTGGACATCTGGCTGCGTTCCGCCCTCTTCATGGCCCGCCGGCGGCGGGAGCCCATGGCCCTCGCCCTGTGGTCCCAGCCGCTGCTTCCAGGCACCAAAGGCCGCTTGGCCACCGCCGCGGGACACCTTCGCGGTGAGGACATCCTCGTGGAGTTGTCCACGGACCAATACCTGCTGCTCCTGCCGCACACCAGCGATTCGGGTGCGGAGGTGCTGCTGTCACGCCTTCGCGCCACCGTCGGCAACCACCCGACCGGGGCCACCCTCTGGCTTCCGGATGGCAAGGACATGACCATGAAGTCGGCTTTGCGTCGCGTGGCCAAGGCCTTTACGGACGCCAATCGAGAGGGGTCTGCCCTGCACTGGAATCACGGCTGAGCCCTGTGTCCAGGCTCCCAGACTGGCCCTGGCAGCGGGTCCATGGGATGATGTCGGGCTCTGGTACAGCCGGTGAGAGTCCGGACCTTTGGAGGTGAATGTTGGACACTCCGACCCTGGTGAAGACGGCCCTCAACGCGCTGGATGGCCAGGAAGGCCCCAGCCGCGAGGATCTCTGCCACTGGTATGAGTTGATGCACCTTGGGCGCCTGCTGGACGACAAGGCGCCGAACTACCTGAAGCAGGCCATCGGCTGGTCGTATCACGCGCCCTGCGCCGGCCATGATGGCATCCAGCTGGCCGCGGGTCTCTCGTTCCGGGCCGGCCGTGACTTCCTCTTCCCCTACTACCGCGACCTGCTTACCTGCCTGGCGGCGGGCCTCACTCCCGAGGAGATTCTCCTCAACGGCATCTCCAAGGCTACGGATGTCGCGGGTGGCGGTCGCCACATGAGCAACCACTTCGGCAAGCCCTCCATCGGCATCCAGAACGTGTCCAGCCTCACTGGGAACCACACCCAGCACGCCGTGGGCCTGGCCCGGGCCGTGAAGACCTATGGCCGCGACAGCATTGTCTTCAGCAGCCAGGGGGAATCCTCCCTGTCCGAGGGTTACTGCTTCGAAAGCATCAACGGCGCCGACCGGGAGCAGCTGCCCGTGGTTTTCGTCGTCCAGGACAACGGCTACGGCATCTCGGTGCCCAAGCGGGACCAGAGCGCCAACGAGCACATCTGCGACAACTTCCGCGGGTTCCCGAACCTCCGCATCATCAAGTGCGACGGGCTCGACTTCCCGGACTCCATGCGCGCCATGGAGGAGGCCCTCGCCTACGTCCGCACCGGCAAGGGACCGGCCATGGTCTATGCCACCTGCGTGCGGATCGGTAGCCACTCCAACTCGGACCGGCACGAGCTCTACCGCGATGACGCCGAGCGCGCCGAGGCCAAGGCGAAGGATCCCCTGCCCCGCTTCCGCAGCTACTGCCTGGAGCATGGGCTCAGCGAGGATGAACTGAAGGCCATCGAGATCGACAATCAGGCCCGCTACTTGGCCGCCCACGACAAGGCCATGGCCGCGCCCAATCCCGAGCCGGCCAGCATCCACGACTTCATCATTCCCGAAGGCTGGGTGTCGGAGCTGTACCCGGATGGCACCCACCAAGCGGCGGGCGAGCCCCAGAGCCTCATCACGGCACTGAACCAGACCCTCAAGGAGGAGTTCCGGCACAACCCTGACACCTTCATCTGGGGCCAGGACATGGCCAACAAGGAGAAGGGCGGCATCTTCAATGTGTCGAAGGGCCTCCAGCAGGAGTTCGGCGAGAAGCGGGTGTTCAACGGCCCCATCGCCGAGGACTACATCGTGGGCACGGCCAATGGCTTCGTGCGCCTCGATGACAAGATCCGCGTGGTGGTAGAGGGCGCGGAGTTCGCCGACTACATCTGGCCCGCCGCCGAGCAGATCGTGGAGACCAGCCACGACTACTGGCGCAGCAATGGCCAGTTCTCTCCCAACATCACCATCCGCATCGCCTCCGGCGGGTATATCGGCGGCGGTCTCTACCACTCGCAGAACGTGGAGGGCTGGTTGACCACCCTTCCTGGGATCCGCGTGGTGGTACCCGCCTTCGCCGACGATGCCGCAGGCCTGCTGCGAACGGCCCTGCGCAGCCGCGGAACGACCTTGTACCTCGAGCCGAAGTTCCTCTACAACGCGAAAATGGCCCATGCCGTCATCCCGCCGGACTTCGCCGTCCCCTTCGGCAAGGCCCGCGTCCGCCGCGAGGGCACCGACCTCACCATCCTCGCCTACGGCACGCCGGTGCACTTCGCCCTGGAAGCCGCGGCCAAGCTGGAGAAGGAGGGGAAGTCCGCTGAAGTCGTGGACCTCCGCAGCCTGAGCCCCCTGGACACCGAGTCAATCATCGCCTCCGTGAAGAAGACCCACCGCGTGCTCATCGCCCACGAGGACAAGGTCTTCGGCGGCTTCGGCGGCGAACTGGCGGCCATCGTGGCTTCCGAGTGCTTCCCCTGGCTGGATGCGCCGGTGGAGCGTGTGGGTTCCGAGTTCACTCCCGTGGGCTTCAACCGCATCCTCGAGCGCGCCACCCTGCCCAACACCGAGAAGGTGCTGGTGGCGGCGCGGAAGGTCTTGGCTTTCTAAATCATCAAACCGCGAATGACGCGAACGGCCCTGCGGGCCCGCGAATGAAGGATCCAGCCATCATCCACAGATTGAGCACTACCAAGGTGTTTTAGCTTCGCGTTCATTCGCGCCATTCGCGGTTCCAAGCTTTTCCAATGTAAGGAGCACCCATGCTGTTCGGTCCCTGGGACGTCCAGATCGTCAGTGGCGGCACCCTCCGGCTGGATGGGGGCGCCATGTTCGGCACCGTCCCGAAGGTGGTGTGGAACAAGATCTACCCCGCCGATGAGGACAACCAGATCCTCATGGCCACCAACTGCCTATTGATCCGCGGGGAAGTGGGCGGGAAAAAGCACGTCATCCTCGTGGACAACGGGGCCGGCGACAAGGAGAGCGATGACTTCATGGCCCGCTTCAAGTTCGAGGGTCGCGGGGTGCTGGATGCCAGCCTAGCCAGACACGGCGTGAAGCCCGAGGACATCACCCTCTGTATCCTCACGCACCTCCACTTCGATCATGCGGGCGGCAGCACCCGCTTCGACTCGGACGGAAAGGTCATCCCCAGCTTCCCGAACGCAAGGTATGTGGTGCAAGCCAAGGATCTCGCCGACGCCAGGCACCCGCATCTGCGCGTGAAGGCCAGCTACCTGCCCCAGAACTGGGAGCCCCTGGACGCCGCGGGCCTCCTGGATACGGTGGAAGGCACCACCGAGCTCCTGCCCGGCATCTCCGTCCGTCCCGCCCCCGGCCACATCGAGGGCCTGCAGAACGTGGTGATCGAGGGCGGCGGGAGGCGGCTTCTGTATCTGGCTGACCTCATCCCCACGGCCCGCCACATCCAGCCCGCCTGGGTCATGGGCTACGACCTGGACGTGGTCACCTGCGTGGACGAGCGCCAGAAGGTACTCGCAGAAGTCACCGGGAACGGCACGGTCTGTGTCTTCGAGCACGATCCGGACATTCCGGCCGGCACGGTCGAGCGGGACGCCAAGGGCCGCTACCTCGTGGCTCCAGTGGACTTCTAACGTCACGCCCCTGCGTCAGGTGGCTTGGGCCAGCCTGGGGTCATTGGCATTCACCAAGAAGATGCAGGGCGATCCTGGATTTTTCAGGTCAGAATGGGAGTCCGCTATGGTGCTCCTGGTACCGTTCCTCATCCCTCTACCACCCGAGGCCGATAGGACCGCATTGGGTCTGCTATAGCCTTCCTCGCTTCTGCCACCGCCCCGGTTACCCCGCCGCGACGGTGGATCCTGTTCAGGGCCTCCCTCTGAAGCCCTGGATGTTGCCTCACACACGTCCCACCCCCACTGGTCACCTGGGAGTTGCCATGCAGGCTTCACGCATCCTGAGTTTCCTCGTCGCCACCGCGTTGCCCCTGGCTGCCCAGTCCCAGGAGTTCAAGTGGCTCACCGTCGTCGGTGGCGGGACGATCTTCGGGAAGGGGGACTTCAAGACGGCCCCCCACTTCGGAGCGGCTGGCGGGTGGTGGTTCTCTGAACACTGGGGCGCGGAACTCCGTGGGACCAATGGCCGCATCAAGAACTCGTCCGGCACCATCAGCGAAAGTCAGACGATTTATACCCTGACGGCACTCCGGCGCTTTGGCTCCCCGGATGCCAAGTGGCAGCCCTACCTGTCCTTCGGCATGGGCGCGACCAAGAACGGGGTGTATGGCATCTCGGTCGTGGGACCCACCAAGCAGGTCGACATGCGGCCGGAACTGAACCTAGGCATCGGGGCCCAGCGGCGCTTCAGCCAGTCAGGGCTGCTGACCCTGGACTACCGGCTGGCCCACTCGGGCCTACGGGGCGCGACCTACAACGACCACCTCGTGACGGCCGGTCTGGGCTTCACGTTCGGTGAACGCCGCCGCAGCACCCCCGCTTCATCGGCGGCGAGCCTTCCCGTCGTCTCGACCATCCCTGCCCCGGTCGCGGTCAATCCGACACCCGCTCCGGCACCCGTGGCACCGCCTCCTCCGGCACCGGCCCCGCAGGTCTCGGCAACGGCCGCTGTTACCGCCGCCCAGGCGCCTGCTCCGGCCCCCGCGCCGCCGCCCGCCAAGGTACAGCTCAAGGGTGCCGTGGTGTACTTCGCCAATGGTCAGGCTGTGCTGGATGAGAAGGGCCAAGCGGCCCTCGACCAGGTGGCCCAGAGCCTGAAGGGCCAGTCGGTCACCGTCCAGCTGAAGGCGACCGGTCACGCCTCCAAGGTGGGACCCAAGCCCTTCAACCAACGCCTCTCCGTCCGCCGGGCACAAGCGGTCGCGGACTACCTGGTCGCCCAGGGGGTTCCCGCGTCCCTGCTCAAGCAGGAGGGACGTGGCATGGACGAACCCGCTGCGGAGAACGAAACGCGCCGTGGCCGGGCCCTGAACCGCCGCACGGAGGTCTCGGTGAGTGGCAATGCCAGCGACGTCCAGATCCAGATCATCGCCGCCGAGCCGGTGACGAGAAAGGTCGTTCGCAAGCCATCCAAGAAGAAGGCTCGCAAGGCGATGACCACCAAGTAACGGAACACTCCGACCTAGGCCAGAGGCACGATCCCCGTTACAAGTGGGGATGTGCCGAGGCCCATCTGGGACAGCTCTGCTTCCGAGGTAGCGAGCGGCTAGGATGATCCTCATGCCGCGGGTGCGCCCAATCCTCCAGCTCCGGACCAGGATCACGCTCCTGGTCTCGCTGATTCTGGGCCTGGCCCTGCTCCTCACCGGCATCCTGGTGCACTGGCGGATGGAGCAGCAGACCCGGGAAGCCCTTGGCCAGAAGGTGGTCCTGCTGTCGCGGATCGTGGCTGAGTCCGAGGGGGTGCGGGA
>Ga0268298_10000263_pt1 | contig 69337 bp, 62 predicted proteins | sample WWTPWeurt_MetaG_FD_194462 | JGI IMG/M metagenome (GOLD analysis project Ga0268298, IMG submission 194462) | Activated sludge microbial communities from WWTP in Nijmegen, Gelderland, Netherland - WWTP Weurt | ecosystem: Engineered > WWTP > Aerobic digester > Activated sludge | place...
AAGGCCGATTTCAAATGTTTTACAGTAAAATTGTTATTAATTGCCAAGATGGCCAAGATATCGAATCTCACCTCCAGTTCAAGGCCTTTTTCTTCGATATATTGAGCTGCAGCAGTAACTAAAAACCTTTGTTTTTTACGAGTAACAAAGAGTTCGGGTTCGCCAAATGCATCCGTACTACGAGCCTTTACTTCGTAAATGACCAGAAAATCACCATCAATTCCAATGATATCGATCTCGTATTTCTTAAATCGCCAATTGGTATCTAAAATTTTAACACCATTCGCATTCAGGTAAGCTCGGGCTTGCTCCTCTGCTTCCCGACCCATAATTTGTGAGCTTTTTTGCATCAATTCAGTGTAAATTTATATATTAGACGTCTGATTTAAGCCTTTCAGCGAACTGAAAAGGAAGAATAAAACTATAAAATAAAAAATAAATGAAACGTAATTTACTCTTATTTTCTTTTTCACTTGTTTCCGTTTTCGTTTTCGGACAAGCGTTTAACGGAACGATTGATTTCAAATACTATAAGATGAATGATACTCTTAACAATGTGTACATTGTTAAGGACAAAACGGTAAAATTAGTTCAATATGGTAAAAAATCAGGGACTATAGAAGGAAGTTTTATCTTTGATCTTGCAGGTAACAGTATTCGTTGGGTAAACCCTAAACGCAAAGTGTGGGGCGATCATAAAAGTGAGACTCCGGCAATTATTAAAGGTAAATGTGAAGTAAGTAAGGGAAGTGCAACCAAAACCATTCAAGGAATCAAATGCACTGAATACACAGTTAAAAATACAGATGAGAACACGCACATAACGTATTGGATCTGCACAGACAAATTCGGTTTTTTTGTTCCAGTATTAAAATTATGGAACCGTAAAGACAAGCAAAGTGTGTATTTCAATCAGATCACCGGATTACCTGAAGGAGCAATGCCTTTGTTAAGTGAAGAAAAACAGATCTCTGACGGAAAAATACTAACTCGTTTGGAAGTAACAAAGATCAGCAACAAAGTTCCTGATGAAGCCAGCCTTGCAGTTCCTGCAGATTACACTAAATTCGATAAGTAATTCTTATTTATATCAATGAATACAGAGCAGGGATCTTATTCCTGCTCTTTGTTTTTATTGATATTTACCTGCACGTTGCTGATGCCGAAAAGCATATTTAATAGGCCGGTGATGATGGAAAGAAGAATACTGAAAAGTAAGGCATACCAGAATCCCTTTACGTGAAAACCGGTCACCAGTTTCTCAGCCCATAAGATGATGAATGCATTAATGGCCAGAAGAAAAAATCCCATTGTAAAAATGGTTATTGGAATGGTTAGCAAAGTGAAAATTGGTTTGACAATGGTATTTAAAAATGCCAATACAACTGCTACCAGCACAGCATCCATTATGTTATCGACGTGAACCCCCGGAGCAAAATTAGCTACGAGAAAAACAGCAAGTGCAGATACAAGTAAACGGGCGATGAAATTCATTGATGTGACGAAATCTAAATTAAAGTTCTGAATTATGTTTTTTGCTTTTTCTTTTTAGCAGCCGGGAATAAAATATTATTCAAGATCAAGCGATATCCTGGCGAATTGGGATGTAAAGTAAGATCGGTTGGAGGCTCCTCCACTCTGTGCTCATAATCTTCGGGATCATGGCCTGCGTAAAAGGTCCATGTTCCTTTTCCGTGATCTCCGTGAATGTATCTGGCCTCATTGAATGCCTTTGCTTCACCCATGATCAATACTCCTTTTTTAATGTATTTTTTATCGAAGCCTGCTGTTTGTCCCCAAAAGCCCGGTACGGTATTGGTATGATTCTGACAAAGCATGGTTGGAACAGGATCCCATTTTGCCGAGAATTCAAAAAGAGAGAAGACATCTGTTTTTTGTGTCATACCGTATTGTCTTCTGCTACCGTATGTATCAATCGTAGAATATTCATACTCCATGGGATTCATGGTGAGTTTGTAATTCTCAAAAGCAAATCCCTTGCTGTAATCAATTTTTGAATTTGCGTTCTTATCAGCAGGATCGTGATCGAACATGCTTTCGCAAATATCAATTCCTTCGCAGGCCAAGGCTATATCATAAGAATCTGTTGCGCTGCACATAGCAAATAAAAATCCACCTCCAAAAACAAAATCACGGATCTTTTTAGCAGAGCTTAATTTCATTTGAGAAACTTTATTGAATCCCAGTTTTTTTGCTGTTGTTTCGTTCTCTTTTACTTCGGCCTGGTACCAGGCTGCAAATTGAAACTGACCAAAAAATTTTCCGTACTGTCCTGTAAAATCTTCGTGATGCAGGTGCAGCCAGTCGTAATCTTTTAGTTTTTCAAGATGTAATTCTTCATCGTACACAATATCGTAAGGAATCTCAGCGTATTTTAAAACCAAGGTCACAGCATCATCCCAGGGTTGTTTTCCTTTGGGTGAATAAACGGCAATGCGTGGAGCTTTTTCGAGTTTGATCGCATCCTGATTCACTTCGGGATTCGCAATTTCTGCGAGAATGGAATTCTTCTGAGCATCAGAAATTGTTTCGTATGAAATTCCTCGTATCAGACATTCATTGGACACCGGTTTTGCATTGGGGATCATGAAACTACCACCACGATAATTGGTCAACCAATAAATTTCAAGTTCTCCTTTTAAAGCCCAATAAGCGAGTCCATAAGCCTTGAGATGATCTTTTTGTCCCTCATCCATAGGAATGAGCAGATGCGAAGCAAAACTTCCGAGGAAAGAAAAAAGGAAAAAAATATGGAGGAGTACTGTGCGCATAAGGCTATACTAAGTTAGCCAATATTCATGGTTTTGCATTGTAAAAAGAAGAAAAAAAGGTTAAAATATTCTCTATTTCACGAGTGTATCGCGAATGCCTTTTTCCCTTTTGATCTTCAGGTCACTGAGGCGAACAAGGATCTCCTCATAGATCTCTTTGAATTTTTCGGGATCTCTGCTGTAAAAAGCCAGCGTGGAATCATAAGATTTTCTTTCGATCTTTCTTTCTTTCACCGGATCGAATGCATAGGCAGAATCAAATTTCTTTCCTGCCAGATTTTTAATATTGATGTTTGCTGCACTTTCTGCCAAGGCCATGTCGGTTAAAAGCTGAGTGAAGATCTCTTTATCGAGAACGTAAGAAGGAATGGGTCTTTCTTCTTTTTCTCCTCCACAGGAGATCAGAAAGAACAAGAGAGTTAGAAATAGGATTAATTGCTTGGATGCTATCATTTCGTTTGAATTTCGTAATCTCCTTCTTTATTCACCTTCACCGTCGGCATAGTGTGATTGTTTTCAAAATAAGTATAAGCCGTTCTTAACTGGGTCCAGAAAGTGATCAATTCCTGATCCTGCGTTTTTTGTTTAACGGAGTTCCAGTTCTTTTCATTCATTTGAAAGGGATAAATACTGACGCCAATATCATTCTTGTTATTCTTTGATTCAACACACAAAACAAAAAGTTCTTCGATGGGCTCGTCCTCAAGAGGAATACAACCTATGGTCACACAATTTCCATGGATCATAATATCTCCACCCGGATCTTTCGCCTTTGCTTTTTTTCTGTCGCTTGCGTTCGGGTAATTGATCTTTAATCCCAGATGATAATCGCTCATGGGATTGAACCAGGAAACCTCATAGAAACCTTCCGGAACCTGTCCGTCCCCTTGTCTTCTTTTCGGGCCTAAATTTCCACTGGATGCGCAAATGGGAATTGTTTTGATCAGTTCAAACTTTTGGGCGCCCTTGCTTCTGCACCAGACTTCAAGTTGCTTTTCGTACTTAAAACAACGAATATGTGTTTCAAAATTAGAAGAATTCACCCCTTTGTCAGCCAAAGCTTTCTTCAATCCATCCCATTTCTTCTCATAAGCTGTTTTCACTCTTTTGTACTTGGTTTGGGAGGCTTTAAAATCCTTGTCGCCTGTTTGGAAAGAGAGACCTAAGAAAGCAGTAACTAACAGCAGACTTTTAATAACCTTTGAGGTACTGTTTCCGGACAGAAGGATCATTTTCTACTTTTGATTGTAGCTCTAAGGTAAAATGTTTTTGCTTAAAATATTAAAGAATAAGTACTTTTTAACGTGTATTGGCATTTTTGTGTGGCTTCTCTTCTTTGATAAGAACGATGTATTTACACAGTGGGATCTGATCCAGAAATGCAAAAAACTTGAAAAGGAAAGGAATTATTATATCAGCGCCATTGACGACAATCGTTTTCATTTGAACGAACTGGCAACAAATAAGAAAAGTCTGGAAACATTTGCCAGAGAAAAATACCTGATGAAGAAAGACAATGAAGATGTCTTTGTTTTTGTTGTGAAATAGACTTTTTCACTGATTTACCTCAATTTTAACGCCTTTCCGTAAGCTAATTCTCTCTAAAAAGAACCGAATTCCGTACATTTGTAATATGAATTCGCGCAGGGCTTTTTTCTTATGCATATTGTTGATCGCATTGACTGTCTTTGGCCCTGAGTTCTATTCGCAATGCGCCATGTGCAAGGCTGCAGCAGAAACCTCTTTAAAGAATGATCCGAACTCAATGGCGAGAAGTCTGAATTCCGGAATCCTCTATTTATTGATGATGCCTTATTTATTGCTCGCCATTGTTTTCAGAAAACAACTCTATTCCCTTTGGAAAAGGATCAGGAACAAGGAAAAAACGGAACCGAATGAGAACGGTATTCCGGAAAAGAACTGAATCCACTTTTAATTTTCTTCTTTTAAATCTTCTGCCATTTTCGTTGCCCCAAATGGGAACTCCGAAAGATTTCCAATACTGAAGAATAGGATCACTACATCTGTATTCTCAAGTTCTTTTTTAAAGTTGAGATCTTCGATCTTTATCCCCTCCTTTTTGTTATCAAAAGGAAAAGCCTGTTTAAAGTAGTATAGAAAATAGGACTCTTTGGAGAAATAGGTCAAAGGGATCCAGGTATTAAAGAGTCCATAGAAAAAACTATCGCCAACCACCATCACTTTTGGTTTATAACAACTGTCTTGAGAATAAACATACTCGATGAATGGATAAGCAAAGACCTGTGTGTTTACTTCAGAAAAAATATTCATTGCCTTGAGTATATCATCATCCGATGATCGAGCCGTCTCTGATAATTCAACAAAAGGAAATTTGATCTGATTGATCTTCTTTCCTGTTTCAAAAGCCATTCGATGCAAGAGTGTGTCTAAAGCCAGACTGGCTCCATAGATCGTCCAGTGAATCGCTCCTTCATTGAAAATGACGTGTTCACCTTTCCCTTTGTTTCGCACAAAAAAATCGTTCAGGTCGAGTATGGAAATATTTTCTTTTTCGAATTTGGATTTATAAACGGAGTAGTTGGACTTGTTTTTCATTTTCAGTAAATAACTTTCCGGAAGGTATTCGGGATAGTAGCTTTCTTTACATGGTGCAAAGCAGATCAATAATTTCTTATTTCTTTTCTTGAGCCATAGATCCAGAACTTTTAATTCATCTGTCACCGAATCAATATGCATTTCTCCTTTGAAATCATTGCCGGAATACTCATTGTAGAATTTTCGGTTAAAAAGGAAGTTATCCTTTCCTTTAAAAATATCGTAAGCTTTGATCTCCCAGTTAAAATAAAAATCAATTTGATTGGATGTGCGCACAAGCAATTTCCTGAAACCAAAATTCTCGTTCAGCCAGGCATCCTTCTTTTCCTGATAGCTCTTGCTGAACCAGGTTGATGCGTTCAGAACCGTATCTTTTGAAGGCTCAAAATAACCATAGAGTACATCACCGGAGACTGAAAGTTTTAAAAACTGCTGTATCATGGGTGTGAAGAGAACCAAAAGGATCAAAGTAATATAAAGTATTTTAAATCCTTTTTTCATTAAAAACGGAAATAGATGAATGGATTAAAATTGGATGAAGTGATGATCCCTAATAATAAAATGAAAGTGCCAAGCGATAGACTGATAACAAGAAACTGAACTTTGATTGATTTATCCTCTTTGTAAAAAAGATACTTTTGAATTCTCTCGCCATAGGGCAGTAAAACGAAAAAGGAAAATATTGTGCAGAGAAAAAAGACGAACATCGCTTTATTGCCAACCGCAATGTGATGCAGACCAGATGAAGACCAGCTGAACATTTTTCCCATGATAGAGAAGGCTTGTGATAAGTTATCGGAGCGGAAAATGACACCGGCTGTCAAAATGATCACACTCGTATACAAAAGCGAAGATCTTCCGATCTTATTTAACCATTTCAATAAAAAAATCTTTTCCAGTATAAGCCATGCGCCATAAAATAATCCCCAAACTATAAAGGTCCAGGCTGCACCATGCCAGAAACCCACTTAATACAAATACCAATATTAAATTAAAGTAAAGTTTTTTGCTGGAATTCACCTTGTTTCCACCCAGTGGTATGTACAGATAATTCTTCATCCAGCTGCCAAGACTGATGTGCCATCGTTTCCAGAACTCTGTTATGCTATTTGCCGTATAGGGATTTTCGAAGTTCTCAGGGAATCTAAAACCGAACATCTTTGCCAGGCCTATGGCCATATCCGAGTATCCTGAAAAATCAAAATAGATCTGAAAGGAATAAGCAATTGCGCCTATCCAGCAATCTGCAGTTCCTAAGGTATGTGGATCAGAAGAGAATACGGCGTTTGCTGTTAGTCCGATCGTATTCGCCAGGAAAACTTTTTTACTTAAACCAAGTACAAAACGGAAGAATCCATTCAGGATCATATCCAGATCATAGTTTGCAAATCTGCCCCGGATCTGATCGGAGATCTGACTGAAACGAATAATGGGTCCGGCGATGAGTTTTGGAAAAAATAGAATATACAGCTGATATTCCAGAAAATTAGAAAGAGGGCGATGTTCTTTTCTGTAAACATCCACCACATAGGTAATGGTCTCAAATGTGTAAAAGGAAATTCCGATGGGCAGCGCAATACCGATCCATTTGATCTCTTCAGAATGAAGAAGTACGAGCAGAGAATTCAAATTCTCTATAAAGAAATTACAATATTTAAAGTAAAGAAGCAATCCGAGATTCAGGCATAGAGAGATCACAAGAAACAGCTTTCTTCTTTTCTCGCTGGAAGAGTCTGCCATTATCTTTACTAAATAAAAATCGAGTGTTGTAGTTAATAAAATGACAAAAATAAAGCGTGGAGCGCCCCAGCTATAGAAAAAGATACTGGCAAGAAGCAAGACATAATTCTTTATTTTGTTTGGGCTTAAAAAATAAACAAGCAACAGTAGTGGGAGGAAATAAACTAAAAAAGTGATGCTGCTGAAAACCATTGAAATATTTAAATGGCAAAAGCCATTTACTGCATTATAAAAATAGACAAAATTTTAGATGTGTGGTCTATTCGGGGGAATCTATGATAGGGTGCAATAACAGACCTTTACATCTGCTGATCAATTACTTTAGGAACCTTAAAGTAATCGCTGTCTTTTCGTGGTGCATTCTTTAAAGCTTCTTTTTGTGTAATTGTTACTTCAGGTGTATCTTCTCTTAAAACATTCCGATCATTGGTCATATAGATCAAAGGTTCAATGCCATCTGTATCCAGCTCATTGAGTTTTTCAACAAAACTCAGCATACGATTCAGGTCATTTTGAATCTCTTTCTTGGATTCTTCATTAAATTCCAATCGGGCCAAATGCGCGATCTCATCAACAGTTTTAATATCAATTTTGTTGGCCATGGTATTTATCTAATTCCTCTTTTACAAATTTAAAAACTTTTTTCTTTAGATCCTCAACGTCTTCTTCTTTCATTCCCTTTGTTTCTATTACTTCACCAACTACAACTTTAGGAATGCCGGGTGAGCCATTGCTTTTGAAGAAACCACCATTCTGTAAGAACTTCCAGTTATTCAGATTCACTGCAGGAACAATTGGGACTTGTTTTTCTATTGCCAGCTTAAAGGCGCCGTTCTTAAAAGGTTTCAACTGCCCGTTCACGGAGATGGTTCCTTCGGGATAAAGCATTACGCTGTAACCTTGATCGATTTTCTTGCCTGCATCCAGGAAGGCTTTATGAGAATCCTTGATGCTTTTTCTATTTACGGGTATATCGAGGTAAACAAAAAAATAATTGAACAATGGGATCTTCATTAATTCGGCTTTGGCCAAATAAACAGTGGTATGATCAATGTAAAGTGGAGTAAGAACAATATCGATATAAGAAGTATGATTCGAAATAATAATGCAAGGACGAGGAAGTTTGTGTTTATGTTTTACATACCTGATCTTAGGATACAGAAAAGAAGAGAAAAGTATGATCTTTGCCCAAACTCTCTTAAGCTTGTACGCGAAGTCAACATTTTTTGCCTTATAACAATAATAGAATAAAGGGAACATAAGCAGAAAGGGAACTGCAAAACAAATGAAGAACCACGTTTTCCACAATGGAGAAAAGATATAGCGTAATGGATTCAATGAAAAAGAATAAGAAGAACGATCAGATAAAGGACGAAAGAATTATTTTAACTTGGTAATTATGAATTCAGTTCTTCTATTCTTAGCGTGCTCATCTTCTGTACAGGTTGGCTTAACTTTTCCTTCGCAAGCACATCCGTTCAAAAGTTTAGATTCCCCATAACCTTTGCTGGATATTCTTGCTTTATCAATGCCAGCCTTCTCAATATAGGTCTCGCTTGCTTTCGCGCGTTTACCGGATAAAGCCGCATTGGCTGCTTTTGCGCCTCTGCAATCGGTATGAGCTCCCAGTTCAACAAACATGTTCTTATACTCTTTCATGACAGCAACTACTTTATCCAGCTCGATCGCTGCATCTTTACGAATATTGGATTTACCGAGGTCAAAATAGATTGGTTTTATGTCAATCATCTTAGCAAGATCCATTCCTACTGCCACTTGTCCCATTTTAAGATCCATTGTTTCATTCAGCTTAATGTCTCCCGGCGTTTTCACATCATAGATAAAAGTCAATTCCTTTGTCAGGTATTTATCTTTTTCCAATTTAATAGAATAACTGATCTTGTCGCCAATCTTTTTTCCTTTTAAAGCTTTGCGATAGTCTCCTGCAACGCTTGTGGTATAATTGTCAAATTCCGCATTAGAAGGTAATTCCTTGATGGTCATTTTTACACCCTCCAATGGTTGTCCGTTCTTTAGATCGGTCACCAATCCAACCAAAGCAAGTTTCGGGTCCTTTTCCAATAACAGATCTTTTGTAAAACTGTCATCCGCCGAGGTTTGTGTATTCATGCTGTCTTCCAGATTATAATAATCTGTCTTTTCTACAGCCAATTTATACTGCACATCTTCTTCCACTGTTGTGTTCACTTCTCCTTTATCATCTGTACGAACTGTGTCTGCGTTTATTTTGATCAAGGTATTTGCAAGTAACTCCCCACTAGTTTTATCTTTTGTAATAAGCTTCACTTCTTTTCCACGCTTCACTTCACGCAATATCTGGAAATCATAGATATCATCATCCATTCCGCCATTCTTCCTGTTACTGCTGATATAGCCGGTCTTGTTATCCGGACCAAGAAAAATACCAAAATCATCATCCTTACTGTTCACGGGCTGCCCCATGTTATAAATACGCCCTGCCTTACCATCTTTAATTTTGGTCTCATAGATATCCAAGCCTCCCATTCCATCATGACCATTTGACGAGAAATACAATAAATTATTAGCTGCAATAAAAGGAAAAACTTCATTGCCTGCTGTATTCACTTTGTCGCCAAGATTCTCCGGCGTTCCCCAAGTACCATCTGTTCCTTTATGACTTTTATAAATATCCATCCCCCCTTTTCCGCCTTCCATGTCAGAAGCAAAATAAAGATCATTTCCGTCAGCTGAAATACTTGGATGTGCGCAATTGTAATTGTTGTTATTGAAAGATAACTCTGTCACTCTCTCCAAACCATTCACGTTCATGCTTGCTTCAAAGATCTTTAGTTTATAGGTTCCTTCTGTGCTGACAGCTTTCTTGCTGTAATTGTTTCTTGTGAAATACATGGTATTGAAATCACTGGTGAAACAAATGGGTCCGTCATTGTATTTTGAATTCAGATTTCCCATGAACTCAGAAGGTTTAAGGTCGATCCCGCTGCTTTTTTCTGTTGTGTAAAGATTTAAATAATTGCTGTTTGTCCAACCATGTCTGTTGTTGATCCATTTGGTCTTATCTCTTGAGGATGCAAACACAACCGTTGCATTGAATAGCACAGCGCAAAAATCAGCCTGAGGTGAATTGTAAGCGACTTCGTTTACGGAGTAAGCATCCATATTCTTTGTATACATTTTCATTTTCTCAAACGAAGAAGCCAATTCTTTTCCTCTTGCATCCGAAGTGAATTGTTCGAAATAGGATTTTGCTTCATCACCTTTACCACTTTCCATCAAGGCCTGACCATAATACAATTTGTGAATAGACTCTGCATTCCCGTTTTTCACCAGTCCACCATAACATTTCAATTGTCCAGATGGATTGTTGGTTAGTCTGTAACAATCTCCTAGATTGGCCAAGATGGTCTTGTTGCTGCTGTCTTTCTTGTACACCTTTTCGTAAAGTGGAATTGCTTGTGCATAAGCCTGCGTACTGTAATACTTATTTGCTTTCTTAAGCGTTCCCGTTTGCCCAACGAGCAGGACAGGGAGTACGAAGAAAAGAAGTGCTATTTTTAATGTGTGTGTCATAGTGTGTTTTTCTTATTCTTAGAAATATCGTGGGGTGATCACCTTCTTGCTTTTGTAACTGAACAGGTAACTGAGGGCGATCTCATGTGAACCTTGTGAATATTTCTGAATATCGTTGAGTGTGTAATCGAATGCATAGCTTACCAGAAACTGTGGACTTGCTTGTACGCCTACAATTGCAGAAACAGCAGATCCGTTTCTATAGGAAGCTCCGGCCCAAATCAATTCCTTGATCAAGAAATTTGCATTCAAGTCAAATTGAAGCGGGGAGTTCTGTACTGCCTTCACCATTCCCTGTGCCTTTAGCTTTAGATCCTTATTAAGGTTGAAAAGATTTCCAACAGTTAGATAATAATGGAAATGTTGTGGTTCTATCTTTGAACTAACACTTACAGCACCGTTGGTAGATAATTTCACACGATCATCCACCATTCTTGGAATGGAAAAGCCTGCGTAAAATGTTTTCGTGTTGAAGTAGATACCGGTTCCGAAATTAGGAGCCATTGTACTTGGAGTTCCAACAAACTGAGGGTCTTTTGAACCATCATCATTTGCTTTGATGTCTTCGAATTTATTCACCTGATTGTGCAATCCTCCCATCAAACCAAAAGCAAGCGTGCTTTTATCACCTGTCTTCAAACGATAAGCGTAATTCACATAAGCTAAATTATGATTGAGTACCCCTATCCTTTCATTCAATACACTTAAGCCTAGTCCCATTTTATTGTTCATCAACGGGCCGTGAAGCGAGAAAGAGGTTGTAACCGGCCTACCCGAAAAATTCATCCATTGCTGGCGATGCAATAGCGTTGCGCTCATTGCATCCTTGCTTCCTGCATAAGCGGGATTGATAAATGTTTCGTTGAACATGTATTGCGTGAACATGTAATCGAATTGTGCATTCACCTTGTTCATTCCTATAAGAGATAACAAAATGACGATCGCAACTGATCTTATTTTACCTGAGTTTTTCATATTCAATTTCTTTTATTTTTTAATACTGTATGACAACAAATCCATTCTGTGGCTTGATTGCACTATCCTTGAACTCTATTATATAATAATAAGTTCCTTGTGATAGTTTCTGGTTCCCCAGCGTTCCGGATACATTCGGATATCCGTTCCATGTATTATCATAGTTGTCCTTTGAATAAACTTTATTTCCCCAACGATTGTAGATCGTAACCTTGGTGTCTTTTGGCAATCCTTTTATGAACCAGACATCGTTCTTATTATCATCATTCGGAGTGAATCCATTTGGTATGAATAAAGTTCCATTATTTGGAATGAGCAATACCGTAGGCACATTATCGGCGTCTTCATTCCAAACACCGTTATTATTACTATCAGGATTTGAACCATCATTGGAAATATCAGTCACAATTGTACTTGCACTGTTCAATGCTTGTCCTGTTGCACTGTTCTTAACAACGGTCACTGTATCCGGATTCACGTTGATCGTGAAACTGATCGTTCCTGTTGTGCCCGGAGGCATTTTACTTTGTGATGGAATGATGAGGTTCACATCACTGTTTCCATTATAAGAACTGTTCACAGCGAGACTTCCAGAGCCACTAACAATAGGACCGTTCTTCATTACATAAGTTGCAGGTTGCCTGATCGTGTTGTTGAACAAGCTGTCTTTAACTGTAACCGAATACAATGTATCGTTTCCTAAATTATGAACTGTTACAGCATAAGAAATGTCGTAACTGCCATTGTCCTGTTTTTCTCCGAGTGTTCCTACTTTCGTTAATCCGAAGAACAAATTAGGAGGTAAATTCAGAACGGTTGGCAGATCGTTATCAGTAGGATTTCCGTTCAGATCCGGATCCGGGTCATATCCTGTATTCGATGAATCTCCGAATACAACGCCTGTTGTAGGAGAAGCATATCCGATCACGGAATTGTTGAAAGGACCAAAGATTCCGTTTGGAATGATATTCAGTGAGAATACGATCGTATCCGACTTGCCTGCTTTTAGCTTACTTGATGCCGACTGAGTCATAACGGTTTGGAGTGTGCCGTTAAATGATGGATCTAAGGTAAGACTGCTGTTCAAGCTTGTAATAAGAGGAGGAGCAGTGATACTGAATGTAGTAGGAAGAGGGAAGGTTAAAGAAAGATTCTCGATCAGTGAGATGTCATTTAAATCTGCTGAACCTGTATTCTTTACCACAACCGTGTAAGTAACATTATAACTTCCGTTGGTCTGTAAAGAAGGACTGCTCACTGCTTTTGCCAAGCCAAACACGGTGTTTGTAATGCAACTTGTAGGAAGCAAGATCAGTGTGGTGTCTTTTGTACAACCATTCGCGCCAAAGAAACGTACCGTGTACGGCATCGGCGCCAAAGGATTATTCAATGTGCTTGTAAGAATTCCTGTAAGAGGAATTGCAGGTGCAGAAGTATATGTTGCAATGCCTGTATACGTTGCTCCAGCTACAAAATCATAATGATCTGTTGGAATGAATCCGCTTACAATGATCTTTGCATCGTTATTTGCCATTGTTCCTGAACAAGTAGCAGGAATGATCGTTGCAGAAATTGGTACTGTTGTGTTGGTAGTTACAATGAACACCGTACTTGCCTGACAATTATTGCCCGGATCGGTCACTGTTAGAGTATAAGTACCTCCTAAGGAAACCGTAGGTGACTGAAGCGCACTGGTAAAGCTGGAAGGACCACTCCAATTATAACTAACATTGGTAGGTGTTGCCAAAGCATTCAGTGTTGCGGTTGGGTTGGCACAAGTAATTGTTCCGTTTATTGTGATCGTTGCGGTTGGGATATTAGAATCAGTTAAAACTGCAACCGTTGCAGAAGTTGAACAGCCTCCCGGATTATTAAATACTGTTAAGGTGTAAATTCCCGGTACAGCTATTCCGGTTGGATTTTGAATTGCAGAGGTGTATGCTCCCGGACCATTCCACAAGTAAGAAACGTTTGTAGAGGTAGTTGTTCCGAATAAGTTAACGGAAGGGGTCGCACATGTAATGATTGAACTTACGGAAGCTGTAACATTCGCCGGAAGATCATTTACAACCAACGTGATCGTAGAAGAGGCTCCTCCACAAATTCCATTCGAGCCATCCACTGTATAGGTTGTAGTGATAGTAGGACTCACAACAATGTTAGAACCTGTAAGCGCTCCCGGATTCCAAGTATAAGAAGTGGCGCCGGTAACAGTTAAAGTTGCAGAACTTCCTGCACAAATTGCTGTTGGATTACTTACCGGAGAGATAGTTGGAGTGGTAGGGAATACGACAAGCTGAACTGTTTTGTTACCAACACAGCCAAGTAGGTCTTGTCCGTTAATTGTGTAAGTAGTAGTGATTGTCGGACTCACAACGATCGAAGAGCCATTGATGGCTCCAGGATTCCAAGTATAATTTGTTGCGCCGATTGCAGTTATTGTAGCAGAACCTCCCTGACAGATACTTGTTGGAGACGGAGTAGCGGTAATTGTTGGAAGTGCGTTAACAGACACTGTGACATTCGCTGTATTCGAGCATCCTGCAAGACTTGTACCTGTGACCGTATAGATCGTGGTGATCGTTGGGCTATCCGTTACGGTTGCACCTGTCACGCCGATCGGATTCCAGGAATACGAATTAGCTCCTGAAACAGTTAAAGTGATCAGTGAACCGGCACACACAACAGTAGGATTTGCACCTGCTGTTATCGTTGGATTTGCGTTAACTGTTATTGTGATCGCAACGGATCCGGTACAGCTTCCTGAATTACCAAATAAGGTATAAGTAGTGGTTGTGGTTGGACTTACTGCGATCGTAGTTGCATTCGATCCTCCCGGCTGCCAGGTATAATTCGAAGCTCCAGATGCTGTAAGTGTTGTTGTATTTCCAATACAAATACTAGTCGGAGTTGCAGTGATGCTTACTGACGGTCCGGAGTTGACCGAAACGGTCACCATAGCCGTATTCGTACAAGACCCATTGCTTCCGATCACTGTATAGGTGGTGGTTATAGTAGGACTTTGAACGATCATGCTTCCGGCCAAAGCAGGAGGAAGCCATGCATAAACAATTCCACCTGTTGCTGTCAATGTAGTAGTGCCACCGTTACAGATCAATGTTGGATTTGCATTCGCGTTGATAGTTGGACCAGGTATAACACTCATTGAAACTAAACCAGATGAGATACAAGAGCCATTGCTACCATTCACTGTATAATTCGTATTCACAGATGGAGTAACAACAATTGTTGTTCCGGTTAAACCACCCGGGAACCAAGTGTAAGAAGTTGCACCGTTACCCGTTAAAGTTGCAGATTGTCCTGCACAAATAACAGTTGGAGAGGCAGAAGCCGTAACTGTTGGTCCTGGATTTGCATTGATCGTTATCTGAGCACTTGAAGTACAACCACCCGGAACTTGTCCTGTTACTGTATACACTACATTACTTGTTGGGGTAATAACAATACTGGATGCGATGATCGCACCCGGATTCCAGGTGTAAGTTGATGCTCCACTCGCGGATAGCGTTCCAGTGCTCCCAATACAAATGTTGGTTGCAGAGGCAGTAATGCTCAATACAGGTACAGCATTCACGGAAACATTCACAATTGCACTCGCGCTGCAACCTGCTAAGGTTTGACCATTCACTGTGTATTGCGTTGAGATCGTTGGGCTCACTGCAATTGTATTTCCAGTTAAGGCTCCCGGATTCCATGTATAGTTAGAAGCGCCGATCACACTAAGCGTAGTTGTAGATCCTGCACAAATTACTGTAGGAGATGCTAAAGCCGTCAATGTTGGAGTCGGATTGACGATTAGATTCAAAGTTCGAGTTGCAGTACAATTCCCATTCGCGCCGATAACGGTAAAGATTGTAGTTGAAGTTGGTGTTACCACCACCGTTGCGCCAGACAATCCACCCGGATTCCAGGTATAGCTCAGTGCTCCGTTTGCAATAAGAGTTGAAGAGTTTCCTGAACAGATCGTAGTAGGAGAGGCAGAAGCATTTACAGTTGGTGTTGGAGTAACCACCTGTGTAAATGTTCTTGTATTCACACATCCCAAACTGCTGGTTCCCGCAACAGTATAGGTAGTTGTAACACTAGGTGTAACTACAAGAGATGAACCATTCGTTCCGCCCGGACTCCAAGTGTAGCTATTTGCACCACTTGCAGTTAATGTAGCTGCGTTTCCAGAGCAAATATTTGTATTCGTTGAAACAACTGTTAGTGTCGGCAAAGGATTGACCGTTACATTCACCACGGCTGTTCGGGTACAACCGGCAAGGTTAGCACCAGTGACTGTATATCCTGTACTTACTGTAGGAGAAACAACCACGTTGCTACCAGTTAATGCGCCAGGATTCCAGGTGTATGTGTTGGCTCCACTAACAGTTAATGTTACCGGTGAACCAATACAAACCGGATTGGGCGAAGCACCAAGAGTTAGCGTTGGATTCGGGTTGACGATCAAGTTCACAGTTTGTGTTGATGTACAAGCACCATTGGAACCTATCACGGTATATAATGTAGTAGAGGTAGGAGAAACCACTGCGCTGCTTCCTGTTAATGCGCCAGGATTCCAAGTATAAGTAGAGGCTCCATTTGCAGTAAGTGTTGCGCTTGCACCACGACAGATGGCAGTAGGATTCACTGCTGCTGTAATGGTAGGTGTAGGCGTTACCGAAACGGTTCGTGTTGCAGTTCCTACACAACCAAATACATTTGCGCCGGTTAGAGTATAAATAGTCGTTGAAGCCGGTGTAACCGTTACAACTGCGCCTGTCAACCCTCCAGGATTCCATGTATAAGTAAGCGCACCACTACCTGTTAATGTACTCGTATTTCCTGAGCAGATATTTGTTGGATTAGCGGTTGCAGTTACACTAGGTACAGGATTTACAATAAGAGAAATTGTTCCCGTAGTAGAACAGCCACCATTAGAGGCGTTGACTGTATAAATCGTAGTTACTGTTGGAGAAACAGCAACGGAAGATCCTGTCAATCCACCCGGATTCCAGGTGTAAGAAGTTGCTCCGGAAGCATTCAATGTTGAAGTGGCACCACTGCATATTGCAGTTGGACTTGCCGTTAATGTTAAAGAAGGGACTGCATTCACTGTAACCACAACTACCGCTGTTCCTGTACATCCAAAACCACTGGTTCCTGTTACGGAATAAGAGGTTGTCACCAATGGAGAAACTACTACGTTACTTCCTGTTAAAGCACCGGGATTCCAGGTGTAAGTAGAAGCGCCGTTTGCAGTTAATGTAACATTCCCTGAAACACAGATCGCAGTTGGTGAAGCAGTAGCGGATATTGTAGGTGTTGGATTTACAACCAAAGCTACTGTTGTGTTAGCAGAACAAGCACCATTCGATCCTACAACTGTGTACGTTGTATTTGAGGTTGGTGTAACCACTACGTTACTTCCTGTTAATGCTCCCGGATTCCAAGTGTAATTAATTGCGCCATTAGCCGTTAGTGTAGCTGAAGCGCCATTACAAATTGAGGTTGGAGAAACTGAAGCACTAACGGTTGGCGTTGGTGTTACAATAAGTGAAAGTGTGTTTTGTCCGGAACAACCCAGTGATAAACCACTTATCGTGTAGGTTGTCGTCACAGATGGAGAAACAACAACATTGCTTCCGGTTAATGCTCCCGGATTCCAGGTATAACTAGTTGCGCCGTTAGCTGTTAAAGTAGCGCTGCCTCCGTTACAAATTGCAGTAGGGTTTGCGTTCGCCGTTACCGTTGGATTTGGGTTAACGATCAAATTAAGGGTTTGTGTAGTAGTACAACCAAAAATATTGTTCCCGGTAACCGAATAGTTGGTTGTAGAACCAGGCGAAACCGTAATGGAAGAACCAGATAATGCACCTGGGTTCCATGTATAACTCAATGCGCCGTTGGCTGAAAGGGTTGCGCTGCTTCCGGCACAAATTGCAGTAGGAGATGCGTTTGCAGTTATGGTCGGACCTGTGTTAACCGTTAGAGATACAAGCGCTGTGCTTGTACATCCTCCACTGGCACCTATTACCGTATAATTGGTAGTCACAAGTGGACTTACTGCTACTGTTGCACCTGTTAATGCACCAGGATTCCAGGTATAAGACAAAGCTCCCGAACCTGTGAGGGTTGCCGTTTGTCCTGCACAAATTGAAGATGATGAGGCAGAAGCTCCAACTGTTGGGATTGGAACTACTGTAACTGTTCTTGTAATAGAACTTGTACAAGTTCCATTACTTCCTATGATCGTATAAGTTGTGTTAACCGTTGGACTAACTGATATACTAGTAGTAGTCAATCCTCCCGGAAGCCATGTATATGAACTTGCACCCGAGGCCGTAAGTGTAGCACTTGTTCCAATACAAATAGTTGGTGAAGCCGGCGTCATGGTTAAATTTGGTACCGGGCTCACTACTTGTGTAATTGTTTTTGTGCCAGGGCAGCCAAAGCCGGAAGTACCAAGCACAGTATAGGTTGTGCTCACGGTAGGAGAAACAACGACACTACTGGAGACAGTTACCATTGGCATCCATGTGTAAGAAACAGCGCCACTTGCAGTTAAAGTTGCTGAACCACCGGGACAAATCGCTGTAGGATTTGCAACAACCGTCATTGTTGGGCCAGGATCTACGGATACTGTAAGTACAGCCGAATTCGTACAGCTTCCATTCGCGGCGATCACTGTATATTGAGTTGTTATTGTAGGTGTGACATTTACAAAGTTTCCTACCAAAGCGCCCGGAAACCAGGTATAGGATGAAGCTCCTAGTGCGGATGCAAATAAATTAGAATTTCCACCAATACAAATAAGAGTTGGTGAAGCAACTGTCACAAAGCTCGTTGGTGTTGGAACAACAAAGATCATAACCGTAGATGTACCCTGACATCCGGTTGTTGAAGTTCCGACAACGGTGTAAACAGAAGTTGTTGTTGGCGTAACGACAATAGAAGAACCTATGCCACCCGTACTCCATGAATATGTATTCGCTCCAGATGCTGTAAGCGTAGATGGCATTCCAGCGCAGACACTCAAACTACTTGCGGCAATATTTACAGTAGGACTAGGATTAACATTCACTTGAATGGTTTGACTGCCTGTGCAGGTTCCTGTATTTGCAGTTAGTGTATAAATGGTTGTGACTGTAGGTGAAACAACAATACTCGCAGAGTTCGACCCTCCTGGCATCCAGGTATAATTTGTTGCGCCGCTTGCAGTAAGTGTGGCATTTATGCCCGGACAGACACCTCCGATCGGGTTCATGGTAACGGTTGCCGGAGGTACGAATTGAAGATTGACGATCCTGAAGATAGGATTACAAACACCGGTTGGGGTCATCTGTAATGTGTAGTTCCCTGCTACAGAAGTTGAAATAGTTTGATTCGTATTATTTATCACACCACTTAAAGGCGGGCCATTCCACAAGTATGGATTCAATCCACCTGGAGCCGTAAGAGTAGCTGTGGTACCACATAACACCTGTGGGGTTACCGTTTGAGAAGGCATGGAAACAGTATTCGTTCCGTTTACGATCAAATTCATGGTGTTGCAATTTGAATCGAAATAAGTGTAGAGATAATGGCCGGTAGGACTGCAATCGGCAACCATCACCTCAACAGTAACACAGGTACCGATGTATTGGGTGAGGTCCATAGAGTATTTCTGCCAGCCATTGGTTCTCCAAATACATTGTCCGGCTGGACAAACTCCGGTATTGATCCAATTAGTTGGTCCGGTACCCGGACAAAGATTACTGTTTGTTGCAGGAGCGTTAAATGTAAAATTCGGGCAAGCCAATAAATTATTCACGCAATCGCGAAGGCGTACGAACATATAAGGTTGTTGGCAGCAGGTATGTGGTCCATTCTGAACAGCATAGTATGCAAAATCGTAGAGATAATTGCTGTTTGTAACCAAAAAGTTCTGACTCATTTTGATTACTTTCCCGCCTACTGAAGTATTATTCAATTTTGCAACCATCGTACCTCCCAAAGGCGAATTAGGAACGACCACACCCGTTATCGGATCAAGCAACGGTGTAGTAAGAACCGTTAGTGTCGGGCCCATTCCTAAAGGAACAGTTGCCGTTGGGTAAGCACAAGAATTGGTGTTAGTTCCAATTGTGGTGATCCACCCAGTAAAATTCCCCATTTCAAATCCTTCATTCACACACGGAGGAGCAAACATTCCAACGTTAGGAGGTAATTTGTAATTCTGAATATCATAAGCATTTGGGTAATATGCATCAATGATATATTGACGCTTAGCCTGATAAAGCGCCATATCGAATTCCTTGCCTAAATATCCCTCGCGAAGTGCATTGATTCGAAAAGAATTCTCGTCAAAATTCCGAAGTGAGTCTGGAGAAACAAACCGAGTTGAGAAATTCCCTGAAGTTACTTGTGAAAAAGAGGGGAGCGTAATGGAAAAGCCCAAAAAGCAGCAAAAAAGTAAAAGTTTATTGCGCATAATTTTTTTAATTGAAACGCTAACTTATCAAAAATTTTTAAACAATATCAGACAAAATCAACAGGCAGTTTTCATACAATCTTATCTTTCTGACTATCATTTATTTAATTAAAATTTGGCAGGTGTAGGTCATTCGAATAATTAACATTACAAGTGTACTAAATTGATTTAGTTTAAAGTTTTATATGCAACAGTGCTTCTGGAAAAATGCCGTCAGATTTATTAAATTTGGGGGTACATATGTCAGAAAATATTATTGCACTGTTGCCAGATCATGTGGCAAATCAGATTGCGGCGGGGGAAGTAGTGCAGAGGCCTGCAAGTGTGGTGAAAGAATTGCTGGAAAATGCTGTTGATGCCGGGGCCAGTTCAATAAAGCTTATCATTAAAGACGCCGGTAAAACCCTTATACAAGTAATTGATAACGGCAAAGGAATGAGTCCTTTTGATGCAAGGATGTGTTTTGAAAGACATGCTACTTCAAAGATCAAGAACGCTGATGACCTCTTTCTTCTTGCCACGAAAGGATTCAGGGGTGAAGCATTGGCCAGTATTGCTGCAGTGGCACAAGTGGAGTTAAAGACCAGGAAGCAAGAAGAAAGTGTCGGTTGTCAAATCATTATTGAAGGCGGTGATCTAATTTCTCAGGAGGAATGTCAATGTTCTGCAGGAAGCAGCTTTTCAGTAAAAAATCTTTTTTATAACATTCCGGCGCGAAGAAATTTCCTGAAGAACGATACAATTGAACAAAAACACATCATTGAAGAATTCGAAAGAGTAGCGCTTCCACACACTACCATACATTTTGTTCTGATCAGCAATGGAAACGAAATTTTGAATCTCAGTCCCGGAAACCTGATACAACGTATAAAACAATTGTACGGTAATTATATGCAGAAAGAACTTGTACCGGTTGCCGAAACAACTTCTTTCGTAAAAATTGGTGGTTATACTTGTATTCCCTCTGCCGCTGTAAAAACCAGAAAAGAACAATTCCTTTTTGTGAATGATCGTTTTATAAAAAGTCCCTTTTTGAATCATGCTGTCTATGAAGCCTATAAGGAACTGATCGGATTCCAGTCGCACCCAAAGTTTTTCATTTTTCTTGAATTGGATCCGAAATATATTGATGTGAATATTCACCCTACTAAAACAGAAATTAAATTCACTGACGAAAGAACGGTGTACATGCTTCTTCAAAGCGTAATAAAAAGAGCACTTGGAAAGGCCAATGCCGGACCATCCATCGATTTCAATACGGAGTCAAGTTTGGAAATGCACTTCAATTCGAATAGCGGAAAGATCGTTTCTCCTCCCAAGGTAAGTTACAATCCGGATTATTCTCCCTTTAAATCCAATTCCGGCAATAACGAGAGTGCGGCAAGCAATAAAAAGAACTGGGAAAAACTATTTGAAGGTTTCAAAGAAGACGTTTCTGTAAGCGAAAAAGAGGGGGAAAAGAATCAGAATGCGTTAGTGGACTTGCAGAAAGAAGCAGAGGAATTTTCAGTCTTTCAACTCGCAGGAAAATACCTCGTGACTACATACAACAAGAATATCCTTGTCATAGATCAACAAAGAGCACACGAACGGATCATTTATGAGTATTATCTCAAAGCAAAAAGTGATGCTAAATTAAGTACTCAGCAATTGCTTTTTCCGGAACAGATCGAATTGAGCACCAATGACTTTTTATTGATAAGAGACCTCCTATCAGAGTTTCGCGTGCTGGGATTTGACATAGAAGAATTTGGCAGAAACAGTATTGTTATCAATGGTGCGCCACCTGAAATGAAAGATTTCAATATTCAAAGTATTCTTGAAGGAATTCTTGAAACCTACAAACTGAATACCATTGATACAAAAATTGAAATGCACGATAATTTGTGCAGAGCCCTTGCAAAGAACACCTGCATTCGTTATGGAAAAACGCTTGTGGAAGAAGAAATGAATCTACTGATCACAAATCTTCTACAATGTGAAAATCCACTTTATTCACCCTCCGGAAAATCAATTCTCATGGAAATGGTTTTTGAGGACATAGAAAAATTCTTTAAAAAATGAGTTACAATCAATACAGACCCGGCGGGTTCTTTCAAATGCCCGTTGTTACTAAAAATATCATTCTTATCTCAGTGATCCTGTTCGGGGCAACCTACCTCACGCAGAATTCCGGTTCAATTAACCTGTTCGATTACCTGGGACTGCATCATCACCTGGCACCTGTTTTCAAGCCCCATCAATTTGTCACTTACATTTTCATGCACGGAAGTTTAATGCATATTTTCTTCAATATGTTCGGAGTTTATATGTTTGGGCAAGTACTGGAGCAGTTGTGGGGGCCCAAACGATTTTTGATCTTTTACATTGTCACCGGACTTGGGGCCGCAGTAACACAATATGGTATCATGCATTTTCAGATCATGGATTTTCTGGAGGCAAGAAACGCTGAGATCTCAGCCGTAATTGATGATCCTGCATTCAAAGCGATGCTAATCGATCAAAAATATGAAATTCTGAACAGTAATGTTATTGTTGGCGCTTCCGGGTCACTATTCGGAATGTTGGGCGCATACGGACTACTTTTTCCGAATCAGCTCTTATACATTTATTTTCTTATTCCGATCAAGGCCAAATGGCTGGTGATCATTTACGGAGGACTGGAGTTGATTTTAGGATTGAATAATCAAACAGGTGACAATGTGGCTCACTTCGCACACGTAGGTGGATTGTTTGTTGGTGTCTTTCTTGTTTTATTTTGGAAAAGGAAAAATCATTATCATCAATGAATCCATTTCAAAACATAATCGCGACTTTTCGTCAGCAAGGCCGACTTGCGCAACTGATCATCATCAATGTAGCTTTCTTCCTTACGATTAATTTGTCACTTCATTTGCTGCGAATTGACCTGGTGAATTATTTGGGTTTACCCATTGGAGGTTCTCGTTTCATTTTCAAGATCTGGACCCTCGTTACATATATGTTCTCGCATGAATCATTAGGACATATATTCTGGAATATGATCTTATTCTATTTTTCCGCGCAACTATTCTATCTTATACTTGGTGAAGGTAAACTACTTTATGTTTATGTGATGAGTGGCTTATGTGGGGGTGCCTTGCTTATCTTCTGTGGTTTATTGTTTCCGGCATCATTCGCAGGATCTGTACTCATTGGAGCCTCAGCGGCAGTTACTGGGGTGGTGATGGTCATGGCCATTTACGCGCCAAACTACCAAGTCAGCCTTTGGGGTTTGATCCAAATGTCTTATAAATATTTTGCTTTACTTACATTTATATTAAGCACCTTCATCGATTTTTCGCTTAACACAGGAGGTAAAATTTCACACATCGGTGGTGCAATTTTTGGATTAGCGTATGGATTAGGACTAAAGCGTGGAATTGATTTTTTTGAGTTTAAATTTTTAACAAAAAAGAGGAGTCATTTAAAGGTAGTGAGCAGAGCTTCATCTCCCGAAAGCCTTCATAATGAGAGAAAAAAGGTCGGAGAAAAAAGAATGAACGAATTGCTGGATAAAATATCTAAAAGTGGATATGACAGTCTTTCTAAAAAAGAAAAGGACGAACTATTTAATCTTTCACAAAAAAAATAGAAAATAGTAATTATTTGTATATATTAGGTGGGTCATATTGAAGGCAAAATTCTTATATCTGTTTCTTATATTCTTCTGTTCGAATATCATGTCCGCGCAAAAGAAAGGATTTGGTCCGCCAACCGTTGAAGATGCGGATGAGCATTTCAAACACGACAATTTTTTAATGGCCATCCCTATCTACAAAGGTGAACTGAAAAAAGATTCAAAGAACAACAAGATCCGGCTCAAGCTGGGAATTTGTTATATAAAAACAAAGATCAGCAGAGAGGAGCCCATCAAGTATCTTGAAGAATACGTTAAAGATCCGAAATGTGAAGAAGAAGGCTGGATGTATCTTGGCAGAGCCTATCACCTTAACAACCGAATTGAAGATGCAATTCACGCCTATGAAAAGTACAAAACATTAAAACCGAAAAAAGCTGAAGAAGCAGATCGTTACATAGAACAATGCCATAACGCGGAAAAATACATTAACAACCCGGTGAATGTTGCGTTTCAAAATCTTGGAAAGGACATCAACAGCGATGAACCCGATTATTACCCTTTCGTGACCGCTGATGAGAATTTTCTCGTGTTTACATCCAGAAGAAAAGAAGGCATTGGGGGTAAAAAGGTTGAAGTGGATGGATATCATCCCAGTGATATTTACATGGCAAAAGTGGACGGTGGAAAATGGGGGAAAGCCGAAAACATTGGCAGAAATATCAATGGTGGAATGGATGAACAGGCAGTAGGTCTTAAATCGGATGGGTCAGAGCTTTATGTTTACGAGGATCATATTGATAAGTTCGGAGATCTATACGTTAGTAACAGAAAAGACGCTAATACCGATTTTACGAAACCTAAAATTTGTGACCCGATCATTAATGAAAAAATCGAAACAAGTGGTTGTTTAAGTGAAGATGGAAACATCATGTTCTTTGCCAGAAGAGATAAAGTGGAAAGCACCAGCGATCTGTATGTTTGTCGTAAACTCCCAAATGGAAAATGGGCGCTTGCGCAGAAATTACCAGACAACATCAATTCCAAATACAATGAAGATTTCCCTTACTTATTGAATGATGGAGTAACTTTGTATTTCTCAAGCGAAGGTCATAATAGTATGGGTGGATTTGATCTGTACCGTACAACGTGGAACAGAGAAGCGAATACTTTTTCTAAACCGGAAAATCTCGGATTCCCTGTTAATTCAACAGATGACGACAGAAACATTTGTGTAACACCCGATGACAGGGTTGCCTATATCAGTGCTTTTCGTACAGGAGGAATAGGAGATCTGGATATCTACCGTATTAAATTCAATGATCATGATCAATTAGCAAGACTCTATGTTGGCAAAGTATTCATAGGAGACTCCGTTTCCGGGAAACAGCCTAAAAATCTGGCAATTCAGATCTTTGCAACCAATAAAAAAACCAAATACGAATATCTTTATACGCCTCACACAAAGACAGGAAGATTCGTCATGAATCTGCCTACAGGAAAATACTCAATTAGAGTGGTAGCGGAAGGGTATGAGGAGTATTCCGAGGACATTAATGTCTCAGATATAGGAAAAACGGAATCTTACTTCTACAAGAATTATGTTCTTCGAAAAAAATGACCCGGGCCTGTAACTTTTGTTGCGGGCTTAGCGTCTTATTATCAAAATAATCTACATGTATCGAATTTTACTCGTTTTTTTGTTGGCCTCCTCAACACTTAGCGCACAACTTATTTGTAAAGGAATTCTCACGGATAGTGCAACTCATCAACCCATCGAGTTCGCAAACATTGGCATTATAGCTAAAGGCTTTGGTACTGTAACAAATGAAAAGGGTGAGTATTCCTTCACGATTCCCGACAGTTTATCTGGTTCTACAGTTATGGCCTCACTGATCGGCTATAGATCGAAAAGAATGAACGCCTCTTCCTTCAGCCGTTTGAATTCTATTTATTTAACACAGGAATCCATCAATTTAGGAGAAGTGGCTGTTTCATCCAAAAAAATCAAAACCAAGATCCTTGGAAATAAAACAGATTCTAAAAATATCTCCGCAGGATTTAAAAATAATACACTCGGAGCAGAAATGGCCATTCGTCTTCATATCAAACACAAACAAACGCATCTCAAAAAATTGATGTTTCAGATCAATAACAACACCATTGATAATGTGATCTTCCGTTGCAATATTTATAGCGTTGATAAAAAAGGGTATCCTGATCAAAATATTCTAAAACAAAATCTTTTGATTACGGCAGTGGAAAAAACAGGACTTCAAACATTTGATCTTACACCTTACAATCTATTTTTAGATGAAGATGTTTTTATTTCAATAGAATGGGTGAAAGATCTGGGTGATGCTAGCAAGCTCATGTTCGCCACAAAAATCATCGGTAGCGCAACTTATTTTAAACAGGCAAGTCAGGATAAATGGGAAAAAGTCACACCTATTGGTATCGGACTTTACGTGGAAGCCGCATACTAATAGATCTGCTTAGATCGATCCTTTTGAGGCTTTTTTCGTTTTTTTCACTTTCACCAATCCAGGGCAGGAATCGCATTTGTTCTTTGATTTGAACAAAAAGCACGAAGAGAACAGGAGGCTTAACAGCATTGTGGCAACAGTGATATGCAGAACTCTTCTTAACTTCATAACCCTGTAAATATACTGAGATTTTATTACTATTTTTATTCTTTCAATGAAACCTCTTTACCATATAGGTCGTTATTCCCTGCTTATGTTCAGGGTTTTCAGTAAACCCGAAAAGATCAACGTCTACTGGCGACAGATCATTCACGAGATCAACAGCATCGGTATATCTTCTCTTCCCATCATTGCTATTATTTCTGTATTTATGGGCGGGATCATTACCATACAGGCCGCATTTGGTTTTACCAGTCCCCTCGTTCCTTTATATGCCGTGGGATTCACCACACGCGAAAGTATGCTTCTTGAGTTCAGTCCTACTGTCATCTGTCTGATCCTTGCAGGAAAAGTAGGATCCAATATTGCCTCTGAGATCGGTGCAATGAGGATCACCGAACAGATCGATGCACTGGAGATCATGGGGATCAATTCCGCCAGCTACCTTATTTTTCCTAAAATTGCCTCCGCTGTACTCATTTTTCCTTTTCTGATTGCATTAAGCATGTTCCTTGGTATTTGGGGGGGTTATTTTATGGGTGTTACTTCCGGTGCATGTACTGCCTATGAATATGTTTACGGAATTCAGGCCTTCTTTGAACCATGGAAACTTTATTACGCTTTCACAAAAGTGATCGTGTTTGCCTTTATCATCACTTCTGTTTCTTCTTACTACGGGTACAACACTTCCGGGGGCGCACTCGAAGTGGGCAAGAGCAGTACCAGCGCGGTTGTGTATAGCAGTATTTTGATTTTACTTTTCGGATTAATCTTGACCAATCTGTTCTTTAACCGTTGATACAGATCAAAAATATCAATAAGACCTTTGGCGACCGACATGTGGTGCAGGATATTTCATTTGATTTTTTACCGGGAAAAACAAATCTGATCATCGGAGAAAGTGGTTGTGGCAAGACTACGATTTTAAAACTGATGGTGGGATTGCATCAGGTTGATAGTGGGGAAATACTTTATGATGGCGCTAATTTTCCAGTGCTTGGAGTAAAAGAAAAACAAGAGGTAAGAAAAAAAATAGGAATGCTTTTTCAGGGTGGAGCTTTGTTTGACTCTCAGACACTCGAAGAAAATGTACGATTCCCTCTCGATATGTTCACCAACATGAGCAAAGAAGAGAAAATGGACCGAGTGAATTTTTGTCTGCAACGCGTAAAACTCGAAGGTAAAAACCAACTCTACCCGGCTGAACTTAGTGGTGGAATGAAAAAAAGAGCGGCCCTTGCCAGAGCAATTGCCAACAATCCGGGTTACTTATTTTGCGACGAACCCAATTCAGGTCTTGACCCTAAAACTTCTATCGTCATTGATGAACTTATCCGAGATATTACCGTAGAGTACAATATCACAACGATCATCATTACCCATGACATGAACAGCGTGATGGAAATTGGCGACAACATTATGTTCGTGTATAAAGGAAAGAATTGGTGGAAAGGAACTAGCAAGCTCGTGCTCGACAGCGATAATGCAGAACTGAAAGACTTTGTTTTCGCCAGTGAATTCATGAAGAGTTTCCTCCGAAAAAAATAAAATAAATAGAAAAAATGGCTGTAAAAAAGAATTCCAAAACAAAAGAACTTCAGATACAGAACAATTTTATTTCGAAGTTCAAAGAAGCCCTTCCCACCAGTGTGGGTCTGGCCGAAGAGCTAGCTGATGTGCTAGGCGTAAGCATTGACAGTGCCTATAGAAGAATAAGAGGGGAAACAGAATTGACAATTGAAGAAGTTTACAAACTAACTAAGAAGTATGCCATTAGTGTTGATGAAGTATTCAGCAACCGAAGTGATACCGTAACTTTTTCCTATACCAAACTCATTGACAGTGCACAGAATCTGGAGAATTACTTTAACAGGATCTCCACGCACCTGAAACTCATCACCCAATTCGATAATAAAAAATTACATTATGTGGCAGAAGAAACGCCTCTTTTTTATTCCTTCTTCACTAAAAAGAATGCCGAGTTCAAACTTTTCTACTGGCAACGAAGTGTATTGAACGTACCTGAATACCAGAATAAAAAATTCGAGTGGGGTATCATCCCTAAACAAATTGTTGAGAATGCCCATCAGAGTTTTCTCGAATACCTGAAAGTTCCCAGTGTGGAGATATGGACCAACGAAACCATTCTTACTAATCTGAGACAGATCCAGTTCTATCAGGATAGTGGCATTATTACAAAAGCCCAGGCACTTGAACTATTGGATGAAAACAAAAAGATGCTGGAGATGGTACAGGGTTTCGCTGAAACCGGAAGAAAGAATATCAGTGATAAAACAGAAACGTTTCAATTGTATTGCAGTGAAGTTGTTCTTGGAACAAATTGTATTTATGTGCAAATGGGAGAGACAAAATATTCCTATATCACTTTCAACACAATGAATTCGATCACTACTAACAATCCGGAATTCTGTGAAGAAACGGAACACTGGATGAAGAACCTTGAAAAGAAAAGCAACCTCATCAGCGGGATTTCTGAAAAACAACGGTATCAATTCTTTAGCGGGATGTTTAAGACGATTGATGAATTCATTGCCAGAGCAAATAATTGATTGAAAAGGACAATTTCTATAGTTGGAGGCGGTGTCTGTGCTTTGATGCTGGGATGCTGCCTGGATCCTGAAAAATTTATTGTCAACATCTATGAAAGTAATGCGGCGGCAGGAAGAAAATTTCTTGTAGCTGGACAAGGAGGTTTGAACATTACACATTCTGAAGATGCTTCCTCTTTCCTTAACAAATACACACCCAACTCATTCATCAAAGAAGCCTTTTCAACTTTTTCGAATCAGGATCTTGTGAATTGGCTGGAAGGAATTTCGATTGAAACATATATAGGAAGCAGTGGAAGGATATTTCCGATTGCTTCTTTAAAACCTGTAACGGTTTTGAATGCCTTCCTGGATAAAATAAAGAAAAATGGATTCCCCTTTCATTTTCATCATCTTTTCAACGGATTCGACAGCAACAATCAATTGCTGTTTCTTGTTGATGGAAAAGAAAAAGCAATTGCCTCTGATCTCGTTATTTTTTGCATGGGAGGTGCCAGCTGGCCTGTAACTGGCAGTACCGGGAGCTGGAGTTCGTTCTTGAAAAACAAAAATATTACAATAAATCCATTTCAGGCGAGCAACTGTTCCTTTGAAATAAAATGGCCACAATTACTAATTGAAAAAATAGACGGCAAAATTCTCAAGAATGTTTCATTCAGTTGTTCTGACGTATCGTGTTTGGGAGAAGCAGTCATTACTAAAACAGGAATAGAAGGAAGTGGAGTTTATCCATTGAGTCCACAGATCAGAGAACAAATTCAGCATAACGGATCTGCTGAGATCTACCTCGATCTGAAGCCGCAGTTAAATAGGGAAAAAATAATTGAAAAGATCCTTTCCCTTAAAGGAAAAAGTAATTTCTCTGACGAATTAAAACGGCAATTGAACTTACCCTCGTATCAACTTCAACTACTCAAGGCATACCTTTCAAAAGAAGATTTTCAAAATGCAGATAAGCTGGCGAATCAGATCAAACATTTGAGATTGAAGATCTCTTCTTGCGGACCCATTGAAAATGCAATTTCAACGGTTGGCGGAATTGATCTGTCAGAGATTGATCCTGATTTTATGCTTAAAAAATTACCGAATCATTTTGCCATAGGAGAGATGTTGGATTATGATGCGCCAACCGGAGGTTATTTACTTCAATCTTGTTTTTCAATGGCCTTTTACCTGGCAAAGCATCTCAATAAGAAGTTTTATTGAGCAAATTTTAAGTCTATTCTGCTATAAACCGATCAATTATAAGCAGATATAATTATCCACATCAGTTTATAACTTTTGCCTGTTTTAAAGGCAATTGATTTATATTTGCTCTAACTAAAAAAACAAAATGGTGGCTACCAGTGAATATATTTTAAGCGAAGTAAAAGCAGGCGTATTGATCATTACGATCAACCGTCCGGACAAACTCAATGCTTTGAATAAACAGACGATCGAAGAACTTCATGAAACACTTGTTGAAGCAGAGAATGTGGATGATATAAAAGCTGTGATCATCACCGGTGCAGGGCAGAAAGCATTTGTAGCCGGAGCCGATATTGCTGAATTTGCAAATTTTTCAGTAGAACAAGGAAAACAATTAAGTTCAATTGGTCATTTCAAAATATTCAATTTCATTGAGAATTATTCAAAACCGATCATCGCAGCCGTTAATGGTTTTGCATTGGGTGGTGGACTTGAATTGGCAATGGCTTGTCATATGCGTGTTGTAAGTGATAATGCAAAAATGGGATTGCCGGAAGTGAGTTTAGGTGTTATTCCCGGTTACGGAGGAACACAAAGACTTGGTCAATTGGTTGGCAAGGGTAAGGCATTTGAGATGATCGTAACAGCTGACATGATCAATGCTCAGGATGCTTATAAGTGGGGACTGGCAAATTATGTCACAACTCAAGAAGAACTCATCAACAAATGTTTCGAGATCACCAACAAGATCGCCAGCAAAAGTCCTACTGCCGTTCGTACAGCAATAAAAGTGATCAATGCCGGATACAACAGTTCATTGAACGGATTTGAAGTAGAAATAGAAGAATTCGGAAAATCATTCGGTACAGCTGACTTCAGAGAAGGTGTAGATGCTTTTCTGGAAAAAAGAAAAGCTAATTTCAAAGGAAATAAACGTCAATAAAACAAGAACCCCGGGACTCTTCCGGGGTTTTTTCAAACCTTCATTTTAGAAATCGATTCTGCTTACTATCTTTGAATTCTTATGTCTTTCATCAGTGTTTCAAATGAAAAAGTGGTTAAAAGGATCATCTACGGAACAACTTTACTTATTTGTGGAGCTGTTGTAGCACTCAATCAAAAATGGATACCACACCCGCAAGAATTTCCACAGTTCATTTATAAACTCCCTTCTCTCAATGCGATCCTGAATGGCAGCTGCAGTGTATTACTCATCCTTTCACTTCTCGCTATCAAGAGAAAAAATATAACGCTGCATAAAAAAATAAATATCACTGCTTTTTTTCTTAGTTCTCTTTTTTTAATCAGTTACGTAACAGCACACTATTTCATTCCCGATACAAAATACGGAGACACTGATCATGATGGTTTCATGAGTGAGGCAGAGAAGCTGCTTGTATCAGGTATAAAGCCTGTTTACCTTATCATTTTACTTACTCATATCCTTCTTGCCGTCCTTGTATTACCCATGATACTTCTTTCCTTTTATTATGGCCTCAGTGATCAAAGAGAAAAGCATAAAAAGCTAACCCGTTTCTCATATCCCATTTGGCTTTACGTTACTGTCAGTGGTGTGATTGTATACCTCATGATCAGTCCTTATTATAATTTTTAGGAATAGTCAAACTCTTTTTGAAGTATCTTCGCTTCGTGTTTGATCGTCAAATAAAAACATTCATACTTTTATTTTCAATTCTTGTCTCTTGCGCGGAAAAGAAAGAGAATAAGAATGATTCTTCTGAAAAAGTAACTTGGTCCTCGCATATTGCAACGATCATTTACAAGAACTGCACTAACTGTCATCGTCCCGGTGAAAGCGGGCCATTCGAACTGATTACTTACAAAGATGCATTGAAGAATGGCCGTCTCATCAAATTTGTAACTTCAACAGGATATATGCCACCCTGGCCGGCAGATCCTGCTTACTCCCATTTCATTGGAGAAAAAGTTTTGAGCGAAGAGGAGAAACAACTGATAAAGAAGTGGGTCGACTCCGGAATGACCCGAGGAGATAGTCTTACCGAGCCTAAAATCCCTGAATTTTATACCGGATCTTATTTTGGAAAACCGGATCTTGTCATTCCTGCAGTGGGCAAAGTAATGATAAAAGGAAATGGCACAGATGCCTTTATGATCCTCAAATATCCTTATGCAATAGAACACGACACACTGGTTGATTTCATTGAATTTGTACCCGACAGAAGAAAACTGGTACATCATGTGAACGGACATTTGATCAGCTATGACGAAAAAAGAAAATTCAATTATAAAGAAGGAGAATGGAAAAGTGAGGATACAAGAACGAATATGATGGAAGTATATCGCAAAATGCATATTCCTTACACAGATGGGAAAGACCCTTCCTTTCCGACCCTGACTCCCAACACTGTTTACTATCTTCCCGGCTATCTGCCTCCCTCCTACCCTTCTGAAATTGGAGGTTATCATTTAAAAAAGAATGGTGCTTTTTTATTGAATAATATACATTACGGTCCAAGCAATATTGACACAGTTGATCAGAGTTACCTCAATGTTTTTTACAGGAAAGAAAAGATCTCGCGACCGGTTATTGAAAATCAATTAGGCACCTTCGGCATTTCCAAAATAGAGCCTGAGTTCATTATTCCGCCCAACGAGATCAAGACATTTCACACAAGTACCACACTTTCAAAAACAATTTCTCTTCTTTCGGTGAACCCTCACATGCACCTCGTCGGAACAAAATTTCTTGCTTATGCAGTCAAGCCGGACGGAGATACTGTTCCTTTGATCAGGATCAATAAATGGGATTTTAGATGGCAATATTATTACACGTACAAGCATCCCGTTATACTTGAAAAAGGAAGTCAAATTCATGTTTATGGCACATTTGATAATACGAAACAAAACAGAAACAATCCTTTCTATCCACCTCAAACGATCACGAATGGTAATGGCGTTGAAAGCATGAAGACAACGGAAGAAATGTTTCAGTTCATTTTCACTTTTCTGATCTATAAGGAGGGGGATGAGAAAATTGATCTGGAGAAAAAGAACTACTGATCAGTAAAGACAATTTTTTTATTGAACGTGTTTCCATCACGATCTTGAATCTTTACCAGATAAACTCCCGAAGTAAATCCTGTCTTCGTTAAGTCTATAACGGTCTGCTCAATGCAACCTGTCTTTTGAAAGATCTGTTTTCCATTCAGGTCCGTTATTTTCAGATCAAAATTCCCAATACCCTGAATGAATAAATTGCCTTTGGTCGGATTCGGATAGAGGGTGATGCCTTTCTCAAGCCAGCTTTCAACTATAGAGACAGGTAGCGATTGCGCAACACAGGATCGTATCGCTTTAAATCCGAATGAAACAGTTGCCCCGTCACTCTTGAAACGGAGTGTTAAGTTTTGACCACTTGATGTAAGTGTTCCCGGAGAATTTGTTCCTGTATAAACTCCCATTAATGGAGAAAGCGTATTGCTTCCATTATAGATCCACAACGAATCATAATTCAATTCAGTGCCAAAGCTTTTAAATTGTAGTTGAACAAGTGATCCTGTTGGGGCAGTAAATGTATAATCATACTTTTCGTTGTCATAATAATTTCTTGCAGGTCCGCCCATATCATACAAACTGTCATTGCAAACGATTGGAGCGCAGGTGCTGAATTTATCACTTAACAAATTCCAGTAAGCTACCATTCCATCATCATAACCCAAGGCCCAGATCCCGATTCCACCTAAAGCTCTTTGATTGACCAGGTCGTATTTTCTTCCTAAACTATAAGTATCATCAATAAAACACTGTCTGTTATTTCCTCCGCTCATGTAATTGTAGTATGGAGTATAGGAAACATTGTCCCAGTATTTATTGCTGATGCTATAGGTGGAAGGGTTATTATTGACATAGGAAAGAGTTCGACTGGCATTGAAGTTGCCTGTTGTACTTGCCGGAAGATTTACATTCGTTACTTCCCATTCTCTTCCATAATAAGGCAAGCCAAGAATTAATTTGCTATTGGGAATTCCTTGTCTCAGATAATAGGTGATACTTTTTGGCAAAGTGTAATTATAAGGTGTTTGAAAATTATACAGGGGAGCGGTAGGACCAGCCTGTGCACTGCCACCATAGTAATAATCGTATCCCATTAATGTGAAAAAATCAACCTGATTATTCAATGCCGGAATATCAAAAACATTGCTCCAGTCAACAGCATAAAGACAAACAGAAAGCTGATAATTCGGGTTGGCGGAATTCAGCGCAGCATTCAGGCTGGTAATAAAATTCACAAATGGAATTTTATCTGAAGCGCTCATGCCTTCAAAGTCAATATTCACTCCATTGCCCTGTCTGTTATTAAGCAAGGTGATGATATTTGAAATAAATGTGTTCTGAGCGACTATGCTCCCGAGAAAAGTAGAGTGCCCACTGAACAGTGTTGCGCAGATATGGATCTTAACTCCATTATTCTTGGCAACCGTAACGACGCTTGCCGTGTTCCAGGCGAATGATCCATTCGTATTATTCCCAGTCGAAGAAGAAACCGTATAGTCAAAATAACACAGATCACTGATCAGATTCCATTGATAATTCGCATACATGCTTCCGTTCCAGTACGGATGCCATCCAAAAACTTTTTTTGTTAAGGTGCAAGGAGGGGAAATTTTGTTTTTGTGAGGTGTCGACTTGTTGATGTTGTTAAGGCTGTCGAAGCTGGTTTCACGATAAAGTCCGGTTTTTGAGTAAAACTCACTCTGTTCCTGCATCACAGATCTGAACTGCTGGGAAAAAAGGCAGTGGGAAGATGTTAAAATCCCCAATGAAATAAGAATATAAGCAACGTTTTTTTTCAATTCCGGACACACGAATTTAGTTCAAATTCGGATGATAAAAGTACAGTTCCGTTAATTAAAAGCATTTAGCGCAAAGGGGCTAAAATACCTGCGTTTTATATCGAAAAATTTTATAGTTTAGTGGGAATTTTAAACCCAATTCAATGAGAAAAATTTACAAGTTAACATTACTGATTGCCGTTTTTTTTGAATCTGTACTTTTAGCACAAACTGCATACATAAAAGTACCTGCCATTCAAACAACCACAACAAATTCACGTGCCGCTAACGGAACAACCAACCATGTAACCTTCCGAGGTGTTTACATCATGCGTGCTTCTGAGCTCACTACTATTGGAACGAACACCGCCATTAATGCAGTAGGCTTCTTCTTGAATTTTGGTATCAACCCCGCAGTAACCGGAACGATGCAGATCTATCTACAGAATACATCTGACCTTACTTACAACAAAGGGATCGATTTTACTACGGCTATTGCCCCAATGACCTCGGTGTTCAATAACACAATGACAATTCCTGCTGGAACAACTACACTAACCCTTCCACTTCCATCCAACTTCACCTATACCGGTGGTGGATTATACATTGCCATGGATTGGGTAACCACAGGTCCTTTCTCAACTAATCCAGCCATTTATCAAGCAGATAATACTTTGCCCATCGGTGGCGCTTCCAACAGCAGCACCATGGTTCCAGCTTCCAACAATCTTGTTCAAGGAAATGTAAGACCTGTATTTCGTGTTGGTTATGTGAATTCATACACCAACGAGGCACAAGCTTACGGTGTTTACGGCAATGGCCGTCATCCTCTGGTGAATGGAACACCTTATTCCTTCAGTGTTGTTGTAAGAAACAATGCAGGCGTGGCTATGACAAATGTAGTGCCTACTCTTTCAGTCACAGGTCCAACTAGTTTTGTTGCAACCACCACAATTGCAAATATTCCTGCAGGTGGTACCGTGGTTGCGGCATTCCCTGGATTCACACCAACTGCGCAAGGTATGCATACTGTAAATGTTAGCTTACCATCGGATGAGAATAATGCCAATAATACCGCAACTATTCAGCATTCGGTTACTTGTAATTATTTAAATGCTGCGCCTCCAGTTCCTATAAGCAATTTCAATCAAGGTGTTGGCTTCTTTACCAGCTCTGGGTTATTACTAACTCGACTTACTGTTCCGAATACATCAACACTTAGTGCATTAAAACTCGGAATTGCAAATTACGCTCAAAATGCCGGAAACGCCGTTTACGGAGCAATTCTCGATAACATCGGAAATTTACTGTATACCACCAATACAATTGTTATTGCGCCTTCAATGTTCTCCACGTATCAGCAATTCGATTTTCCGATCCAGCCAACACTAAACGCAAATTCAGTTTATTATGTTGGTATGGCGCAACCACAAAACTCGGTAACAGGTTATTATCCTCTTGCATCGATGCCAAGCCCGACAAACAATATGCCGACAAATATTTACGCAACTTCCTTGTTGAACGGTGGCTTTATTGGAATTCAAACTCCAACACTGGGTTGGTTCGCAATTGAAAGTGTTTTCAACAGTGGCGTAAATCTTACGGTTACTCCTCAAACCTCAACTATCTGTAGTGGAAATACACTGGCAATTACAGGATCCGGAGCATCTACTTATAGCTGGAGCAATGGATCAAGCAATGCAGCGATTACGGTTAGTCCGAATATCTATACAGCTTACACATGTACAGGAAGTGCTATCGTAGGAACTGTTGGTGTTTGCGAACAGATCAAAACCGTTCCTGTTTATGTAAACCTAACACCAACTATTAATTGCGCTAATGGAGCTATTTGTCCTGTAGGTGGTTCTTTTACTCTGAATCCAACAGGTGCTGCGACTTATACCATCTCCGGAGGATTAACAGTGGTTAGTCCTACTACAACTACGCAATACACGATCAATGGAACTTCCGGTGCTGGTTGTCCTGCTGCGAATACCGTAGTTACAACAGTTTCTGTTTCTAATAGCCCAACTGTTGCAGTAAGTGGTCCAACCATGATCTGCTTAGGAGGTTCACCACTCCTTACAGCATCAGGTGCAATAACGTATTCTTGGAGCACTGGCTCAACATTCAGTCAGGTGATCGTAAATCCTTCAATGGCGACATCCTATACGCTTACCGGTTATTATGGATCGTGTACTGTTTCAGCTGTCCACAATATCAGTGTAAGTCCTAATCCAACCTTGTCAGCTCAGTCAAGTCATAGCTTACTTTGTATTGGAAGTACAGCGACATTAAGTGCATTCGGTGCAGGTTCCTATACCTGGAGTACAGGTGGAACCGGATTAACGGCGACAGTTGCTCCATCAACTGAAACAACTTACACTTTGATCGGTGCCATCAATGGAATTTGTCAGCAGAGTGTAACCATTACACAGTCTGTGATCTCTTGTATAGGACTAGAAGAATATAACGGATCCAAGCAGGAAATGATCATTTTCCCTAATCCTAGTAATGGAATGGTCAGTGTTAAATTCACTTCCTTGGGCGAGAAAAGTTCTGTTCAGATCATGAATGTAACCGGACAAGCCGTATACACAGAAGAAGTGAAAGACACCAATGCAATTTTAAATCTGAAAGGACTTGCAAAAGGAGTTTATTTCCTTCAGCTTCGTGAGGATAACAAAACGATCAAAACATCAAGGATCATTATACAATAAAGATCAACTTTTTCCGAAAGCGGGGCCCTAAAGTCCCGCTTTTTTTATGCCCTTTTTATAGCCAATGCTATCAGTTTCATTTAGTATATTTGTATCCCTTTAAAACACAGAAAACTTCAATGAAAAACATCCGTAACTTCTGCATTATTGCTCATATTGATCACGGTAAAAGTACTTTGGCCGACCGACTGCTTGAATTTACCAAAACGATCAGCAGCAGAGAAATGCAAGCACAGGTACTGGATGATATGGATCTGGAAAAGGAAAGGGGTATTACCATTAAAAGTCATGCGATTCAAATGGAGTACGTTTACCAAGGTGAAAAATTTGTTTTTAACCTGATCGATACTCCCGGGCATGTGGATTTCAGTTATGAAGTTTCCCGTTCTATTGCAGCGTGTGAAGGAGCCTTGCTGATCGTTGATGCAGCTCAGGGAATACAAGCTCAAACTATTTCGAATTTATACCTCGCATTGGAAAATGATCTTACGATCATTCCCGTATTGAATAAAATGGATCTTCCAAGTGCAGAACCGGAGCTTGTAAAAGATCAGATCGTTGACCTCATTGGATGTGACAGAGATGATATCATACCTGCTAGTGGAAAGACGGGAATGGGCGTGGAAAATATATTGGCTGCCATCGTTGAAAGAGTAAAATGTCCGGTTGGTGATCCGAATGCTCCTCTTCAGGCCCTGATATTTGACAGTGTTTTCAATAGTTTCAGGGGAATCATTGCTTATTACAAGATCTTGAATGGTTCGGTTAAAAAAGGAGATAAAGTAAAATTTGTCAATACAGGTGCTTCTTATTTTGCAGATGAAGTTGGGGTATTGAAATTAAAACAGGAGCCGCGTGATGCTGTTTATACAGGAGATGTTGGTTATATCATTTCTGGGATCAAAGATGCGCGAGAAGTTAAAGTTGGAGATACCATCACGCATGTAGACAGACCGTGTGAAAAAGGGATCGATGGATTTGAAGATGTGAAGCCAATGGTATTTGCCGGCATTTATCCTGTAGATACAGAAGATTTCGAGGAGCTTCGTTACAGTATGGAAAAGCTTCAGCTCAATGATGCATCACTTACTTGGGAACCTGAAAGTTCTGCTGCTCTCGGATTTGGATTCAGATGCGGGTTTTTAGGTATGCTACACATGGAGATCGTTCAGGAAAGACTCGAACGCGAATTCAACATGACTGTCATCACAACAGTTCCCAACGTTTCTTACAAAGCATACACCACAAGTGGAGATCTGGTGACCGTGAACAACCCTACTGATCTTCCTGATCCCGGCAGAATCGATTACATAGAAGAGCCTTATATCAAAGCGAACATCATTACAAAATCAGAATACATTGGTCCTGTAATGAGCTTGTGTATAGAAAAACGTGGACAGATCGTGAATCAAAACTATTTAACCGCGGACAGAGTGGAATTGATCTTTCATATGCCACTCGCTGAAATTGTCTTTGATTTTTACGATCGTTTAAAATCGATATCAAAAGGGTATGCTTCATTTGACTATGCCCCTCTGGAAATGCGTCAGAGTGATCTGGTAAAGATGGATATTCTGCTTAATTCAGAACCCGTTGACGCGCTTTCCGCTCTTGTGCACAGAAGTAATGCACACAATCTTGGAAAAAAGATGTGTGAGAAATTAAAAGAATTGATACCAAGACAACAATTCGAGATCCCAATTCAGGCTGCTATTGGATCAAAGATCATTGCGCGTGAAACCATCCGTGCGATAAGAAAAGATGTAACAGCAAAATGTTATGGCGGGGATATTTCCAGAAAAAGAAAGCTCCTTGAAAAACAAAAGGAAGGTAAGAAACGCATGAAACAAGTTGGAAGTGTAGAGATCCCGCAAAGTGCGTTCATGGCCGTATTAAAATTAAATGATTGATGAAAAAGATCGTTCTTGTCATATTCCTTTCTAATCTTTTCTGTCACGCTCAGGTCATGTGGCAATTCAAGAAAGATACAACCGTGGTATGGCATTACAAGAACGGTGATGAATTCAATGGAGAAAAAGTTGATGATGGCGCTTGGTCTTATCAATATGGATGGGCAAGAAGTATTTATGGTAATCTTGAACAACAATATTACACCGATGGCGCGAACCACAAAATTGAAAACGGGATTCTACATCTTTCTGCGGAAAAGAAACCTATACTTGCCCGTACGGTAGATTACATGAATGACAATGACTCCATCAAAAAAAACAAAGACTTCTACTGGCTGAACAAACATCTTTTTCCGTATCAGGCCGGCATGTTGCAATCAAAGAATAAATATTTGTATGGTTATTTTGAATGCCGACTTAAGATGCCAAAAGAAAAAGGTTATTGGCCGGCTTTTTGGCTTTATGGCGGAAATCCCAATGAAGAGATCGATATTCTTGAAGGAAAATCAGAAAGACCAAAGCAGATCCACATTGATACGCATTGCTCTAAAAAATGTGATTATGTTTCCACTTTCCTAGCTAAAAAAAGTTATGGAGGCTGGGTAAAGACCAATGTAGATCTTACGTCTGATTACAATATTCTCGCGTGTGAGTGGACTCCGAACTTTATAAAGTTCTATGTGAACGGCCAATACATTGGCATGTCCACCGTGAGTTTCAAGGAGCCAAAGCATGTTGTGCTCAACATTGCTGTTCCGAGCGATAACGGTCCTTTCCATCCCGGACCCAACAAAAAAGACACTACAGCAATTTTTGATATCGATTACGTAAGGGTATGGGGAGGTGCAGCTCCTGAAGAAAAAGGAAAAAGTCCAAGATCAGGAAACGGCATTCATACAACTAAAGTTGCCACAGAATACGATGCGCTTAGTAAAAAATTCAAAGTGACTCGTAAAAAACTCACATTTGGTCCAAAATCTGAAGGTAAAAAAGAAGGTTTTTCCGTTTCCGTTTTCAGTGATTCCGGCATATTGCAATTCACTACTTTAGGAAATATAGGCAAGGAAATTCCACAAGCCGAGATCCGAAAAGAGAACAATGAGCTGATCAGAACCATTCCTTTGGATAAAAGCATTATCAACTTCAATACGGAAGCTTACAGACAAAGCAACCTGAACATCACGGTAAGTCATGGCAAAAACCGTGCTTCTTCCCTTGTTTTTGTACCCTGAACAGACCTCCTCTTTTCCAACAGAAAATTGTTCACAAAAGGCGTAACCGGAAGGCCTCCTAAGCATTATAGAGGCTAACTTTACCCTATGCCTATGCGTTCCTTTCTGCTATTCGTCTTTTTCATTCTTAATTTATCCGTATTCTCACAGATCAAAAAGGAATACTACGACTCCAAAGAAACGCAGCTAAAATCGGAGACAGATTATTTCAAGGGAATGCCTCATGGCAATCACATGGAATTCTATCCCTCCGGGAATATGAGTCGCAAAGGAACCTATTACGAAGGAAAAGAAGACGGCGTGTGGACCTTCTTTTATGAAGATGGAAGTAAAAAGGCGCTGGAATACTATAACAGAGGAAAAAAATGGGGGACGAATACTTATTTTTTCAAATCCGGTAAAATTGCACAATTAACGCATTATGAAAAAGATCTGGCTGACAGTATCTGGACTTCTTTTTATGAGAGTGGTAAGGTAAAAAGCAGAGAACCATTCGTTAACGGAAAAAAAGAAGGCGAATGGATCTATTTTTTCGAGAATGGACAAATAGAAAGCAAAGGAAACTTTGAGAAAGACAAAAGAAACGGAAAAGTAGAATCGTGGTTTAAGAGCGGGAAGAGACAATCCGAACAAAATTTTTGCCTGGGAAAACCCTGTGGTAAATGGGAAGAATTCTATGAAAACGGGAAAAAGAAATTTGTAAAAGAATACAAAGATTCTGTTTTATATCTGAATGATCTGTGGGATAATACAGGAAAACAATTGGTAAGCAATGGCAATGGAAGTGTAACGGCAAATTATGACAATGGGATCATAAGAGCAATGGGGAAGTACAAGGACGGATTGCAGGAAGGAGAATGGCGCTTTTTTCATCCCAATGGAGAACTTGACTATCAGGCCATGTATCAGAACGGCATCTTGAATGGATATTATTCCTCGTATTATGCCAATCACCACATCAAAAGTGAAGGAAACTTTTCCGGTGGAAAAAAGAACGGAGAATGGAAGTTCTATACGCAGGAAGGCAAACTGGAAATGAACGGCACTTTGAAAGATGATCTGCGTGATGGCAAATGGACCTATTACTATTCCAACGGGAAAACTGAAAGTGAGGGGAATTTTTCAAATGATAAACAAAACGGAACATGGAATTATTTTTATAGGGGGGGAGAAAAGTGGAGAAGAGGAGAATACCTGAACGGTGTAAAGAACGGAACATGGGTGACCTGGTTCGAAAATGGAAATAAATTACAGGAAGGTGCTTTTCTTAATGGAAAAGAGAACGGACTTTGGATGAGCTGGTGGGAAAATGCAGTGAAAAAAGATGAAGGGAATTTTACATCAGGACTTTTGACCGGTAATTGGGAAGGATGGTACAGTAACGGTAAGCTGAATTACAAAGGGAAGTACAATTCAAAAGGGAAAAAAACAGGAACATGGAATTACTATTACGAGAACGGACAGCCCAGAGAACTTACTTCTTATGTGAACGGGATCAAACACGGAAAACACATTGAATGGTTTGAAAGAGGTGGATTTATTGATACAAAAGGAAAATACAGAAAAGGACATCAGCAAGGCGAATGGAGTTACTTCTATGAAACAGGAGGATTAAATAGAACCCAGAATTTCACCAAAGGAAAACTAAATGGCAAAAGCGTGAGTTATTACAATAATTCACGACTTCAATCGGTCTGTAATTATACGATCATAAAAGAACGACGCAAGGGCAAAGTGCAGAGTGTGCCCGACGGAGAATGGATTTTTTACGATAAAAACGGGAATGAAATAAACCGGGTGAAGTATAGTAAGGGAATAAAAAAATAATATATATTTGTACTAGTGCCTATGAGAATCAATCTACAAACAATTATTTATCCGGTTTTAATGCTTACGCTTCTCTCCTGTGGAAGTGGTGAGAAAGTAGAAGAATCGTTGGATGCCGTTGATTCAACAAAGTTAGCCGTAGAAGAAACAAGGCTGAATGCACAGAATGTTTTCAATTCAATGCCCGATCGTAAAGAGATCCTAACTTTGATTGAAAATCATACGATTGAATACAATGCCGATCTGCTAAATGATCCGAAGTTGTTGGATAAATACACGCTTGAGTCATCAAAAGCAGCCAACCTTGGTATCTATGGCTCTGATCTAAGTATTGCAAGTGCTTTTGAACAAACACAGGAGAGCATTATCTTCTTGAAGTGCGTAAATGCACTTGCTGGTGATCTTGGCGTAAATGGAGCTTTTGATCAACACATGTTTGACAGAATGGAGTCAAATAAGACCAATAAGGATTCAACGCTGGAGATCATTACCAATGCTTTTAAATCTGCCGATCAGATCCTTAAAACAAATAACCGTCCCGCAACCTCAGCTATCATTTTAGCCGGTGCATGGATAGAGGGACTTTACGTTTCCTGCAAAATTTCAGAGACACTCAAGTCAGAAGAAGTCGTAAAAAGTATTTTAAAGCAACAGGAATCATTGAGGAACCTTGTCATTCTTCTTGAATCTACTAAACTAGATGAAGGATCAAGATACATTTTGGATGACCTTATCACGCTGCGCGATCTGTTTAAGGCGAGTGAAAATGTTCAGGAATTTAACTTCGAGTCCATCAAGCCTATTTCTGAAAAAACAAGCGCTCTTAGAAATAAGATCGTTTCAGGGATCTAATTCTTCTTTTGAGTTGCCTCTACAAGTTTTTTCGCTACTATTCCCTTTCTTAGAACGAATGACTCCAGTACAGCTCCTGCAGTATCGTAATAGGTCCATAAACTGTCCTGAATATCCCCCTTGTAATATCCTTCATAACGGATCTTTCCGTTTTGATAATAGGCAACATTCTTTCCACTCTTTATTCCGTTATCGAAGGTAAGCTCACTCCACTTAATTCCACTTGGATAAAAACTGAACCAATCTCCATGTCTTTGACCAAATCGGAAAAACCCTTTGAATTTGATTATTCCGGAAGGATACTTATCAATGTAATCGCCTGTATATTCACTGTCAGGTGGCATAATGAGCATAGGATTGGATTGTTTCATGCTGTCGGAATAGGCGCGCTGTCTTTGCTTCCTTATGGCAGCTGCTTCTTTCTTTTCTTGTTCCGTCAGCTCTTTCTTTTCTCCTGTAGAGCAAGAAGTGAATACCAGTACAGATAGTACTACTATCCATACATTTTTACTTTTTCCTTTCGATCGCATAGGTCAATAAATTTTCAAGGCTTTTTCCTGATTCATTTGAAGGCAGCTGTTTCAGTATACTCAATGCGCGCTCTTTATATTCGTGCATCACTTTTACTGCATATTCGATGCCTCCTTTTTCAATCACAAATTTAATCACCTCCTGCACCTTTTCACTTTCTTCATTGTGATTTTTTATAATATTAATGATCTTTCTTTTTTCTGAAGAGGAGCTTTTGTTCAAGGCGTAGATAAGCGGAAGTGTCATTTTCTTCTCCTTGATGTCAATTCCGGTTGGCTTCCCGATCTCTTCCCCGCTTCCAAAATCAAACAGGTCATCTTTTATCTGAAAAGCAATTCCTGTCAGCGTGCCGAATTCTCTTGCCAGGGCGATCATTTTTTCATCCTTGCTAACTGAGGCTACGCCTGCAGCGCAACAAGCTGCCACCAGAGCGGCTGTCTTCTTGGTGATGATCTCAAAATAGATCTCTTCTGAAATATCAAGTCTTCTTGCCTTCTCTATCTGCAGTAATTCCCCCTCGCTCATTTCTTTCACGGCCACGCTCATGATCTTGAGTAAATGAAAGTCATCATTCTCAATGGAAAGAAGCAGTCCTTTTGAAAGCAAAAAATCTCCGATCAATACAGCGATCTTGTTTTTCCAGAGAGCATTTACACTAAAAAACCCCCTTCTTTCATTACTGTCATCTACAACATCATCGTGTACCAGTGTTGCCGTATGCAATAATTCTATAAGTGCAGCCGCCCTGTAAGTACTTTCGTTGATCTCTCCTGCATTCTTCGCGCTGAGGAACACAAACATGGGTCGGATCTGTTTCCCTTTCCTTTTTACAATGTAATTCGTGATCTTGTCAAGTAAAGGAACGGTACTTTTCATGGCTCCTCTGAACTTTTCCTCAAAGGCCTCCATGTGTGCTGACACCGGTTCTTTTATTTCGTCTACTTTTCTTGACACGAACTTAAATTTAGTCTTTATTTCAATTCATTCAAAGCAAGCTTGTTCTTATTGGCCAATTGTCCACAGGCGGCATCTATGTCCTTTCCTCTGCTTCTTCTTACATTACAAATGATCCCCCTCGATTCCAAATGATCGGTAAAGGCATTTAACCTTGCCCTTGTTGTCTGCTGAAACTCGCCCCCGTCAATAGGATTATATTCGATTATGTTCACTTTCCCCTTTGCCTTCTTACAAAATGCAGCAAGCTCTTCCGCATCCTCCAGTGTGTCATTGAAATCCTTGAACACGATGTATTCGTAGGTGGGACGTGTGCCTGTTTTCTGCGTAAAATAGTTCAAGGCCTCGATCAAATTCTCCAATGTATTGGTTTCGTTGATCGGCATGATCTCATTTCGTTTTTTATCATTGGCAGCATGTAGTGAAAGAGCGAGGTTGAATTTAACTCCGTCATCCGCCATTTTCTTGATCATTTTTGCCACGCCTGCTGTAGAAACGGTGATCCTTTTTGGCGACATGCCCAGTCCTTTTGGTGATGTTATCTTTTCAACCGATTTGATCACTTCCTGGTAATTGAGCAATGGTTCGCCCATGCCCATGTAAACGATATTCGTTAATGGCGCATGGTACTTTTCTTCAGCTGTCTTTTTTACCAAGGCAACCTGATCATAGATCTCATCTGCATTCAGATTACGCATTCGTTTCAATTTTCCGGTTGCGCAAAATTTACAGGTCAAACTGCAGCCAACCTGTGATGAAATGCAGGCGGTCATTCGGTCTTCATGTGGTATGAGTACGCTTTCCACAACATAATTATCATGAAGCTTCATGGCACATTTGATCGTTTTATCATTGCTGGTCTGTAGTTCGCTGATCTGAACTGCATTGATCACAAAATTCGTTTCAAGATACTCTCTTAATTTCTTTGAGAGATTGGACATTTGCGAAAAATCAGTTTCACTTTTATTCCAAAGCCATTCATAGATCTGTTTTGCACGAAATGCCGGCTCACCTACTTCTTTGAAAAGAGAAGTGAGTTCATCCAGGCTTAAAGCACGAATATCTTTTTTTGCAGACAGACTTTAAAGATAGTGGAAATCTTCCAATAGAGGGCCCGAAAAAAGCTTCCTGATTTGGGCATTACAATTCTTTCACATTTGTGTTTCTCTGGCGTTCCCCTCCTTATTTTTCCATAAATTTGATGTGTGGATTTTATTGGTGCAGATAATATTTTTGATGGGGAAAAAATGCTTCCCTCAGGTTCTGTGATCGTTTCGGATAGAGGTGAAATTGAGAATATTCTTGCTGATGGTACAATAGAAAAGAACAGGATTCAGCACTTTACTGGAACCATCACTCCCGGTTTTGTCAATGCACATTGTCACACCGAACTGAGTCATTTAAAAGGCAAAATTCCCGAGAAAAGCGGTTTGCCGGGATTTGGAAAACAGATCATTTCCATTCGTTCCACCTTCAGAGCAGAAGAAATAAGTGAACACCTGTATAAAGCGGATAAAGAAATGCGTGAAGAAGGGATCGTTGCCTGTGGAGATATTTGCAACACTACTGATAGTTTAAAGATGAAAGAATCTTCTGCAATACATTATCATTCTTTCATTGAACTGTTAGGACTTCATCCTTCTCGTGCAACTGAGGCGATGAAAACAGGAAAAAATCAATTAGAGCAATTTAAGAATGCAGGACTAAGCGCAAGTTTGGCACCTCATGCACCCTACAGCACTTCCCTTGAATTGATCGGTGAAATTGCAGATCTTAATTCCCAATTTGATCTGCCTTCATCCATCCATAACCAGGAAAGCAAGGAAGAAACGAAATTCTTTATGGGAGAAAGATCAGGATTTCATGATCTGTATGAATTCCTGAAAGCGGATCTCTCCTGGTTCAAAGCACCCGGGACAAGCAGTCTGCTTTGGTATTTCATTTCTTTAAAAAAACAACAAACCATTTTAGTGCACAATACCTGTAGCAGTGCAGAAGATATAAAATATGCTAAGCGAGAGAATATCTTCTGGTGCTTTTGTCCGAATGCCAACCTTTACATCGAAAATAGCTTGCCCGATTACCATTTGTTTGATGAGGTAAAGAACAATATTTGTCTGGGTACAGACAGCCTTGCTTCCAACTCCTCCCTTTCAATGATCTCTGAAGCGAATGTGCTTTTGAACAACTCTGTATTCAGTGAATTGGAGGTATTAAGATTCATGACCTCTCAGAGTGCAAAAGCTTTGAAATTAGAAAACAACTTTGGAAAGATAAAAATTGGTGAGAACGCCGGGCTTAATCTGGTTGAAATAAAAGATAAAAAACTACACTTTAAAAAACGGATCCTGTAAGTATCTTTGTATATGCTTTATTTAAAAACCTTCACCTTTAATGCCTTTCAGGAAAACACCTACCTTGTTTACGACGATAAGGGAGAGGCTATCATTTTTGATCCGGGCAATTCCAACAATACAGAGAATTCATTGGTCAAGAATTTCATTGAAGAGAAAAAGCTTTGTCTAAGCAGATTGATCCTTACACACGCCCATTTGGATCATGTATTGGGCAATCGATTCATTTCAGATAATTATAGTTTACTTCCGGAAGTGAATGAAAATGATCTTTTTTTGATGGAAGGCATGATGCAAACCGCAAACATGTACGGTGTGCCGGCAGAAGAATCGCCTATGCCGGAAAAATTCATTCATGAAGGGGATAAGATCAAGTTAGGAGAATACACTTTTGAATGTCTTCATACCCCCGGTCACTCACCTGGAAGCATCTGCTTTTACAACGAACAGAATAAATTTGCTATTGTGGGAGATGTTCTTTTTTATGGCAGTATCGGACGAACGGATCTGCCAAGAGGGAATCACGAAGATCTGCTCAACTCCATCAGAGAAAAGTTATTTGTTTTGCCGGATGACGTAAAGGTATATTCAGGTCACGGTCCATCTACAACAATAGGATTTGAAAAGAACAACAATCCGTTTTTTTGAAGCCATTTATCAATTAATCGCTACCAATTAAAAGGTGAACCCGTTCTAGTTCCATAAACTCATTATCTTTGAATTATCAGAGTTGCAACGCTAATATTCATCCTACTTTCCAGCATACAGATCCATGCACAGTATGACAGTCTGCGTCCGAAAAAAGAAAAATACGATCGTAAAGAAGAGATCATTTACGATGGTAAACTGTTTCGCAGGTACAATAACTATGCAACTTTTGGAGCCGGCTTTGTAGGCATGGATAACCGTACGGATGTTTCTAAAGCCATTGGGATCGATTTTCAGTTCCACATCCGTCGGCAACATTTTCAGATGGGACTAAATATGAGTGGGACAGAATTCATGTCGAACAACAACGTTCAGGCTCACTTAGGCTATGGATACAGAAAAGAAAAGAATATAGTGAACTACGCGGTATTTGCAGGGCCCAGTTTTTTTTATGGTGTACTCGCTTTGCAAGATTCTACCTATGGCACAATCCCCTATTACTACAGCAGTATGGGCGTTTATTTCTCTGCCCAGGCTGTTACAAAATTCACATATGACATAGGTTTTGGAGTTGAATTATCCGGAGAATACAGTCCACAGCAAAGTTCACTGGGAATTAAATTCATTCTTTTCTTTTCCGGTTCTTATCGTGGGCCTAAAAAGAATTACAATCCTCATGTAAGGGCTGAAAACAAAAGATGAAAGGATACATCATTGTTGGTCAGGGATTAGCTGCTTTTGTGATTGCCCATCAGTTGCACAAAAAAAATATTGAGTTCACATTAATAGGAGATCCGAAATTAAGTTCCTCTTCTCTTGTTGCTGCCGGAATCTGGAATCCCATCGTCTTCAAACGACTTACCAAAAGCTGGATGGCTGATAAACTTATTCCTTCGCTGGAGAATTTTTACGTTGAATGCGAACAGAAACTTGGCACAAAACTTATCACGAAAAGAAAATTGATCCGGCCTTTTTCTGAAAAACAGGAAATAGACCTCTGGCTTAAAAAAGCGAAGAACGAAATGCATGAATTCTTAAGTCAGGAAATATTTTCAGAAGATGATAAAAAATTCATGAATTGCCCTATGCCATTGGGATATGGAGAAGTTTTACAGGCAGGAAACTTGGATATAAAGACATTCATTGAAAAAAGCCGGGAGTTCTTCAAGGAAAAAATTTTAGTGGAATTGTTTGATCATAAGTTGTTGGAGGTTGAGAGAGAAAATATCCATTACAAAGAACTGGAAGCAGATGGTATCATCTTTTGTGAGGGTTATTTGATCCGAAATAATCCTTACTTCAATTACATTCCAATGAAACCGGTGAAAGGAGAAGTTCTGGAGATCCACTGCGAAGACTTGAATTTTAAAAATGCAGTGATCAATAAGGGAGGGTTTTTAATGGACATTGGCGAAAAGGCATTCAAGGCAGGCGCCACTTTTAACTGGGATGATCTGAATGAAGAACCCAGCACAGAAGGAAAAAAAGAACTGGAAGTAAATTTGGCACAGATCACAGACAAAAAATACACTATCAAAAAGCACGAGGCAGGAATAAGACCATCGGTGATCGATCGCAGGCCTGTATCAGGCGCGCATCCAAGATTTAAGAATCTCTTTGTTTTCAACGGCCTGGGGACAAAAGGAGTTATGCTGGCACCTTATCTTGCAGATAATTTTGTACATTTCGTTTTAAATAAAGCTGAGCTGAATGCAGAAGCAAATGTAAGCAGGTTCGATAAACTGTACCCAAACACATGAACGAAGGAGAACATACATTAAGGTTAATTGGCAGGAGAGAATATGTCGATCTTCCGGAGCTGGGTCTTTTTCATGTGGAAGCTAAAATTGATACCGGCGCTTACACTTCCAGTGTGCATGTTGAAGATGTATTCATGAGGGAGATCGAAGGAATTCCAACTGTAATAGCGAACATCATTCAAAGCGGAACAGAAGAAAAAAAAGAATTTTGTTTCACGAATTTTTCCGTAAAGAAAATTCGTAATTCTTTTGGAGAAATGGAAGAACGCTTTGTCATCAAATCTTTAATGAAAATTGGACACAAGCAGATCAGCGCTTCCTTTTCCCTTTCCAACCGCGATAAAATGCGCTACCCTGTGCTGTTAGGCCGAAGACCCTTAAAAGGTAAATTCATTATTGACGTAAGTCACTTACATATAGGGGGAAAAGACGCAGGGGAACTTCATTCCATTTAAGGTTTTTTAGTCAAAAAACACAGAATTATCATTGTTTAATAGAATTAAACTTTTTACCTTGTTCATTCTAAAAACAACAAGAACCATCTCAAATTTTCTATATTCCCAATAGTTTTCAATTATGAAAATAGCTGTACTGTCTCGAAACAGGAATTTATATTCCACAAAACGGATCCTTGAAGCCGGAGCAAAAAGAGGTCATGAAATGCTGCTCATCGATCACATGAAATGTGTATTGGTGATCGAACAAGGTCGTCCTCATATTTATTACAATGGTAAACCCGTAACAGGCGTTCAAGCAGTGATCCCAAGGATCGGAGCCAGCGCTACCTTTTACGGAACATCCGTTGTTCGTCAATTCGAAATGATGAAGATCTTCACTGCGGTAGAATCTCAGGCATTAGTGCGTTCACGTGACAAACTGCGCAGTTTACAGATCCTGGCGCGTGCGGGAATTGGAATTCCTAAAACTGCATTTGCTTCTTCGCCAAAACAGGAAGACATTGATAATTTAATAAACAGTATTGGTGGCGCTCCCTGTGTTGTGAAACTTTTAGAAGGAACACAAGGCATTGGTGTGATTCTCGCTGAAAATAAAAAATCTGCTGCCAGTGTTATCGAAGCGTTTTTGAAACTGGAAGCAAACATGCTTGTGCAGGAATTCATCAAAGAAGCCAAAGGTGCTGACTTAAGAGTGTTTATAGTAGATGGACAAGTGGTAGGTGCCATGAAAAGACAGGCGAAGGCCGGTGAATTCAGAAGTAATCTTCACAGAGGTGGCTCGGCCAAAGTGATCAAATTAAGCGATGAAGAAAGAGCGACTGCCATTAAAGCCGCAAAAAAATTAGGTTTAGGGATTGCCGGTGTGGATCTGTTGCAATCAAGCAGAGGTCCATTGGTAATGGAAGTAAATTCTTCTCCCGGACTTGAAGGAATTGAAGGAGCAACCAAGGTGGATATCGCAGGAAAGATCATCGAATACGTAGAAAGAAATGAGTTCAACAAACCGGGAGAATAAGCGTGAGTATTACAATCAATAATCAAATCATAAAGCCGGCCGAACGCAAGACGGTTGTGCTCAACTCCTACGAGTTACACACGAAAACAAATATTCAAATTCCTGTGCATGTCATTCGCTCAGATAAAGAGGGTCCGACGATGTTACTAAGTGCGGGAATGCATGGCGAAGAAACCAACGGTATTGAAATTGTACGAAAAATTCTTATTCGCGAAGAAGTTTCGAATTTGAAATGTGGAACGCTTATTATTTTACCTGTCATTAATATTGTTTCTTTTCTTTATGGAAGCAGGGATCTGCCGGATGGTAAAGATCTCAATCGCTGTTTTCCCGGTAGTAAAAAAGGCTCTTTAGGAAGCAGAATTGCTTACGATATCACAAAACATATTTTACCTGTCATTGATTTTGGAGTTGACTTTCATACCGGTGGTGCAAAGATCAATAACTATCCTCAGTTAAGGTGTGTATTCGAATTCAGAGATAATTTAAAATTAGCAGAGGCGTTTTCTCCTCCCATCATCATTGACAGTAATTACAGAGAGGGGGCACTAAGGCATGAGGCAGGAAAAATGGGAAAGCCAATTTTAGTTTACGAAGGGGGAGAAAGTATGCGTTTTGATTATCATGCCATCAATGAAGGAATCAATGGTTGTTTACGTCTGATGAAATCTTTCGACATGATAGACGCGGAGCTGCCCGATAACCCTTCGGTAAAGATCGGAAAAGACACCTGGGTGAGAGCCAATGACAGCGGCTTGTTTCATATGAATGCCAATAACGGTGCCTTTGTCATGAAAGGAGATCTGCTTGGATTCATCTGCAATCCGTTTGGGGATATTGAAAACAAGATCATTAGTCCTGTGGATGGATATATTGTGGGCGTGAATAACCAACCCGTGGTAAATGAAGGAGATGCGCTGATCCACATTGGAATTGAAACAGATTGATTAACTTTGGATTGTAAATGAAGAATTCGGCTGACATAGGAGATTACATGATCGTACTTTTTATTGGTGTGATCTTTATTGCTGGTGGAATTGTCGTGTATAAATTCATGCGTGCCGGAAAGAAAAAATGAATTCGAATCTATTCATATTGTTTTTGAATTTAGGTGGTGGAGAGATCATCCTGATCGTATTTGTGATCCTTCTCTTATTCGGAGGAAAAGGAATTCCCGGCATAGCCAAAACCCTGGGTAAAGGTATCCGTGAATTTAAAGATGCAACAGATGGTATTCAAAGAGAGATCCAACAAGGGGCAAGCAACATTACTTCACAGGTGAATGAGCAGATCCAGGAAGTAAAAAAAGAAGTTGAGAAAGAATAGATCGTTTCTATTCTCCCGTTAATTTTCATTTTAATTCATGAACAGCGTGCGATTCAAATACACATTTTTGTTTCTATTTCTTGCTATTCTTTCACTTGCTCAAAATCAAATAACCGTTCGTAAACCAAAAGGCGGGGTTGTCTTCTATCAGATCGGTGAACGAAGGAGTTTGATCAACAATCAAAAAGGAAATTCGTTTGTGTTAATCGTGAATGAATCCTCCAAGCCTGAAATTGTTATTCAGGTGGAAAATGCACAACTTGTAAAAACAGAAAAAGATAGTATTGTAAAGCTGATTCGGGTGGTAGGAATGAATTACGAAAGTATTTTTGAAAAAAAAGAAGGGAAGAGCAAGATCCCTTCCTATGAATTTAAAACCCTGGTGAATGGTACTTCAACTGCCCCTAGGGAAATGATCATCGTTAAAATTTATAATAAGGTAAAAGACGAGTTGTTGATCACGAATGTATTCTATTATCAGGAATAATTTACGCCCATGTTCCTTCTCAATTGAGATTGAATGCTTGTTCTATTTTTTATTATATTCGTAAACCATGAAATCCTTTTTTGTCGATCCTGACATTTCGATTGCCAAAACAATTGACAAACGAATTTATGAAGACGCAGAGACCTTTGAACTTTGTAAGGAAAAACTATTTGTTCCGTCCTGGCAACTCATTGGCAGCAGTGACCTTGTTGAGGGCAATGAAAATGTTCACCCATTTACCTTGCTTGAAGATTTTTTGAATGAACCTCTTGTGCTGGTTCGGGACAAAGAAGGAAAATTGCATTGTCTGAGTAATGTTTGTACCCACAGAGGTAATTTAATGGCTGCAAAAAAATGCAAAGCACAACAGCTGGTGTGTAAATACCATGGACGACGATTTGAATTGAACGGTAAATTTCTTTCCATGCCCGAATTTAAAGAAGTAAAGAATTTTCCTTCGGATAGCGATCACCTTACATCGCTCTCACTTTACCAATGGGGAAAAATACTTTTTACTTCCTTGCATCCCAATATCAAGGCAGAAGAGGTATTTGGGGAAATTAGAAAAAGGTTAGATTGGTTCCCAATGGACAAACTGGTATTGGACGAAAAGCGATCGAAAGACTATACCATTCATGCGAACTGGGCCTTGTATTGCGAAAATTATCTAGAAGGTTTTCATATTCCGTTCGTTCATGCCGGTCTGAATGATGTACTTGATTTTGGCGAATACACTACTGAACTTTTTCGCTGGTCCAATTTACAAATAGGAATTGCCTCTGACGGAGAAATCTGCTTTGACCTTCCACCGTCTTCCCCCGATCACGGGAAAAAAATAGCCGGCTATTACTTCTGGGCATTTCCCAATCTAATGCTCAATTTTTATCCTTGGGGTTTGTCTGTCAATATTGTGAAGCCGATCAGTGTCAATGAATGCAAGGTCTCTTATCTGATCTATGTTTGTGATGAAAATAAGTTGAATACAGGGGCCGGTGGCGATCTTCATACAGTTGAAATGGAAGATGAAGAGATCGTAGAAAATGTTCAGAAGGGGGTAAGATCCCGTTTTTACTCTAACGGAAGGTACTCCGTAACCCGTGAAACGGGAACACATCATTTTCATTTATTGCTTTCTGAAAAACTGAAATGATCAATTTCGAAAGGATCATTTCACTTAGCAACTAATTGATAAGACTCAAAGTCGCTTCACCAATTCGCGAACGATCAAACTCATTTTTGGTTCTTGCAAGCGAGCAATGTGCTGTACTTCTTCGTGACTAACGTTCTGCACAATGCCTTCCACTCCCAGATCCGTAACAATGCTGATACCGAAGCATTCCATTCCTGAATGTTTTGCTACGATCACTTCTGGAACAGTACTCATTCCTACAGCATCTGCACCCATTCTCCAGAGATAACGGTATTCGGCCGGTGTTTCAAAACAGGGTCCGGTAAGCCCCGCATAAACACCTTCACTCACCTTTATGTTATTTTCCTTTGCAATGTCTTTTGCCAGCTGAATATACTCTTTCTTGTAAGCTTCGCTCATGTCCAGAAAACGAGGGCCTAAGGAGTCGTTGTTTTTACCGATCAATGGATTAGAAGGAAACAGATTGATGTGGTCGTTGATGATCATCAACTCTCCCACTTCAAAATTCGGATTCATTCCCCCACTTGCATTGCTTACAACAAGGACATTTATTCCCAGCGCTTTCATCACTCTTACCGGAAAGGTGATCTGATGCATGTCGTATCCTTCATAAAAATGAAATCTTCCTTGCATTGCCATCACTTTTTTTCCACCCAACTCTCCGAAAATAAGTTTGCCGCTGTGTCCTTCAACGGTACTAACCGGAAAATTAGGGATCTCGTTATATGGTATGGCGTGTTCTACCGTGATCTCTTTCACAAGACCCCCTAAACCTGTTCCTAAAATAATTCCAACCGTAGGATTAAAATTATTGGTTTTCTCACGAATACTTTTGGTGGTGAATTTTATTTGCTCTAACATATTTTAATATTTCGTTGTTGAATTCTTCTTCTTTGTCTTTGAATATAACCTCTATTGGAAGAATATAAATATTCATTCTTCCTGCAATATGGCGAATGCTATCGTCCATCAGACGCATCATGTCTTTTTCAGTAGTAACAATGATCTTATTGCCTCCTTCGAAACTATTGTAGTATCGCTCTATATCCTCCAGGTCTTTAGGCGTAAACTCATGGTGATCATTGAAGGGAAGATGTCTCACTTCACTTGCATACTCATTCAGATAATTGACCATGGGTGTTGCATTGGCAATTCCTGCAAAGGAAATGATTCGGAATCTGAAAAGATCATTCAGTGTGTCGATCTTCGTTTCAGGATCACTGAGGGCATACAATTCGCCATACTTAATGTAACTGAAATAAACACGCTGGTGTGCTTTGGGATTTACATCCTTTAATATATTCCTTATTTCTACCGGGGTGGTATTATCCGGTGTTTTTGTGATAACGATGATGTCTGCCCGATTGATTCCTTTTATTGATTCTCTAAGCGTTCCTGCAGGCAACATCGCATCGCGAAAGAATAAATTATAATAATCACTTACGACAATGTTCAATCCACATTTGATCGAACGATGCTGAAAGACATCATCCAGCACGATCACTTTTAAATTTTCCTGTGCCTGCAACAGTTTTTTAACTCCATTCACCCGAGAAGCATCAACAGCAACTGTAACAGGATGCTTGAATTTATACATCAATGGTTCGTCGCCAATATCTTTTGCCGTGCTGTTTTCATCCGCGATGATAAATCCTTTGGTTTGTCTTTTATACCCTCTGCTGAGAGTAGCACATTTCAATCCGTCGCCTTTCAGCAACCTGAGAATATACTCTACCAGTGGCGTTTTTCCTGCGCCTCCAACGGCTAAATTTCCGACACCGATGGTGTGAATGTCGAATTTATGTTGTTTGAGAAAGCCCCAATCAAAAAGACGATTACGAAAAGAAGTGATACCTCCGTAAAGGATTGCAAAAGGGTAGAGCAGTATCTTATAGCCATTATTCATCTGCAGACAAACAGGGCTTTTCTAAGAATAATAGAACAATTTGGATGGAAGGCTTTGCTTAATTTTCCTTCGTGTCATCCCGTGTTACCTGAATACCCAGTTGCGGACTGGCCGGATCAAATTTGATCTCTGTAAAGTCAAATGATCTGTTGTATTTTATTTCCAATGGTCCTGATTTGTCCCAGTCCAAAGGTGACTCCTTTGACATTTTTGTGATTCCCTTAGTGCAAGAGGCTATATTCTTGTGTTTCCACTTCGCCTTCATAGTTGATGTATTCCATCTCACAAAAAATAGTTTGGTTTCGTGCCCTGCAGCACAAAGCTCATTGGATGACTTGGTGAACGCATCCACATAGATCAGCATATACGTAGTATCGCCAACCGACTTTTCGAAAAGCAGTTTGTACACTTCCGGATCTACACAAATAGAATCGTTTGTTTTATAGATCAGGTTGGTGTCTTTATGAACGAGATTCATGCACAGCTGTTTTCTCTCTTTTACCTTTGCTTTCGGATTCGGATGCTGTGTCCATACACGGAAAGTAAGTTTCTCTTTTTTCAATCGATCTTTCAGGTCTTTTCTTAAAGAGTCGTTCTTTCTTTTCACGTCCTTATGAACGATCTTCTTACCGGTCATTGCATCCAGCTCCACCTCAAGTGGAAGACTGTTTTCTAAGGCTTCCATAGGGTCAATTGGCACTTCAGGCTCTATAGGCGCTCCTGTTGAATCAACGGTAGCTTTCTTTGGTTTTACTTTGGATCCGCCCTTTTTTGTCTGCGCACTAACTGTGATGGCGAACATGCAGAGTATAATAAGAATTTTCTTTATCATGCTATGAAGTTAAAGAATATAATTAATTTGGCAAAGATGAAAACTGCTAATAATAAACAAATCATTGTGAATTGGATGAAGGCGTTCAACACGAAAGATCTGCCTGCTTTATTGAGCTTATATCACGAAGAGGCCCAGCATTTCAGTCCGAAGTTAAAAATTGCAAAACCTGAAACAAAAGGTCTGATAAAAGGAAAAAAAGAACTGGGTTTATGGTGGGAAGATGCCTTTAAAAGATTGCCCGGACTCCATTATCGCTTGGAAAACACAATTGTTCAGGAAGATTCTGTTTTTATGGAATATACGAGGCAAGTGCCCGGCGAGGCTGACTTAAAAGTTGGTGAAGTATTAGAAATTAAAGAAGGATTGATCGTTTTTTCACGGGTCTATCATGCCTAGATCTGTCCTGTCTCAACCAGCCGGATCGCTCTTTCGATCATGATATCTTCAACAGGATCGTATTTTACTTTCATGTTATTTCCGAATAAAGTAGCAAGGGCATTCCACATGACCGCCTGAAAATTTCCGCGTAGCTGCTCTACGATCTCGTACGTGGTTTTGCCACTTTCCCGGTCAATGAGCTTCATTAGAATTCTTCCCTGTGACACACTCATTTCCTTCATTTCATCTTCAAATTCCTTACGAAGATCCTTTTCACAGGATTTCAGGAAGATCTTTTTCATGTGTGGATCTTCCATTTTGCCCAAAGCCTTGTCGTATTCCCTTAATTTAGCAGCTGCAAGAATTGCGTAAGGATATACTTTCTTCACATTGTGTTTTGTGCGGGTCCATTGTTCGAAATGGTATTTTGTTTTGTAAACGTAGGTTGTATAAACGGGAACGTCGTTCAGATCAATAACAGGAATGGTATCGTTCCCGAACATTTCTGCTCTGCAACGAAATCCATGCGTAGGTTGAATGGTGATATCTGAAATAATATTTTGAGCAGAAAGAGAAACAAAAAGAATGCTCAGAACAAAAGTTATGATGTTTTTACGGGGAACAATACTATGAGATCTGTAGGTCTCCATACTGTTATTTACTGTATTATACGTTGATTTGTTGATCAAGTTACAATCATTCGTGACGTCTTTCTTTCCATTTACTTTTTTTAACAGCACTTTCCATAATTGGGCCTGATTTCGGTCCCGAATCGTAAACTAGCGCCCCGGCCAGAGCTGCAACAGCTTCCAGGTTTTCAGCCTTAGGATACAAAAGTTCCGGAGTATAGAAGTTCTTGATAAATCCTGTATCAAAATCACCACTGGTAAAGGCCTTGTGTTTTAACACAAAGGTGCAGAAATCCAATGTTGTTTCAACACCAATGATGGTGTAATCGTTAATTGCTCTGAGCATTTTTTCAATCGCTTCGGTTCTGTTCTTGCCATGTACAACCAGTTTGGCGATCATTGGATCATAATAGATTGGAATATCCATTCCCTCTTCAAAACCATCATCCACACGAACGCCGGGACCGGAAGGAGTTTTGTATACCAATAGTTTTCCAATATCCGGAAGAAAATTATTCATAGGATCTTCAGCGCAAACCCGTACCTCCAATGCATGTCCATTTATTTTCAGATCATCCTGGGTAAAACTCAATTTTTCATTTCTTGCCACTTTGATCTGCTCTTTCACCAGATCGAGTCCGGTTATCATTTCCGTAACAGGATGTTCTACCTGCAAGCGGGTATTCATTTCCAGAAAATAAAAATTAAGTTTATCATCCACCAAAAATTCTACCGTTCCTGCTCCACTGTAATTACATGCCTTCGCCACGTCCACTGCGCATTTCCCCATACGTTTACGAAGCTCTTCACTTAAAACAGAACTTGGCGCTTCCTCAATTACTTTTTGATGTCTTCTCTGAATGCTGCATTCCCTTTCAAACAAATACACACAGTTTCCGTGATTGTCTGCCAGGATCTGGATCTCGATGTGACGAGGTCCACTTGCATATCGCTCAATGAAAACGGCGCCATTACCAAATGCGGAAACAGCTTCACTGATCGCTAACTTCATCTGTTCTTCTATCTCAGATTCCTTTTCAACCAGGCGCATTCCTTTTCCTCCTCCGCCGGCACTTGCTTTGATCAGCAAGGGAAATCCAACTTCTTTGGCCACTTTTACGGCCTCTTTCATATCTGAAATTGCACCTTCCGATCCGGGGATCATGGGCACATTCATTTTCTTTGCTGTTGCCTTCGCGCTCAATTTATCCCCCATCATGTCCATGCTCTCAGCGCTTGGACCAATAAAAGTGATACCGGCTTTTTTCACTTTTCTAGCGAAATCAGCATTTTCACTTAAGAATCCGTATCCAGGGTGAATGGCATCAACTCCCAATGCTTTGCAAACCTCCAGGATCTTGTCGGCTTTCAAATAAGATTGAGCGCTTGGTGGTGGTCCTATACAAACAGCCTCATCAGCATATTTGACAAAAGGAGCATTGCGATCTGCTTCAGAATAAACAGCAACGGTTTTAATACCCATTTCACGGGCGCTGCGCATCACGCGAAGCGCAATTTCACCTCTGTTTGCGATCAGGATCTTCTTCATAAAATCAGCTTATTGAAAGGATAAATATACTCAATTATCCCGGCGAAAAAGAAACAAAAGAGGAGGTAAAATATTCAGGATTTTCTTTGTTTAAATTTGGAAAAAGTGGAAAAACCAAAGGAAAAATGATAACTTTAGGGTAGAAATGTTCTTCTTTCTATCTAAGATCCTTGCCTTTCTCATTTCGCCCCTTACCTGGGTGTTTGCCTTGCTTATTTATTCCTGGCTCACAAAAATTGAAACAAGAAAAAAGAAATTAAGGATCATCGCCGTGCTCATTTTGTATCTCAGTTGCAATTCCTTCTTTGTAGATGAATTATTCCGGGCCTGGGAGCCGGTAACTGAAGATCATGACCTTCAGCGAACAACATTCGATGGAGCGATCGTGCTTGGAGGAATAGGAAATGTTGACCAGCGATTGCAGAAAATAAATTTTGGTCCGAGTGTGGATCGGTTGATGCAGATACTCCCCTATTATTATAACGGAAGGATCAAGCGCGTGATATTTACCAGTGGATCGGGCAGTATCGAATTTCCGTATGATAAAGAAGCGCTTTATGTAAGAAAATATTTGAAAGGGATTCACTTTCCCGACAGTGGCTTGGTGATCGAATACAATAGCAGAAACACCTATGAAAATGCGGTGTTCACCAAGAAGATCATGGATAGCCTGCACATCAACGGAAATTATTTACTCGTTACTTCTGCTTATCATATGCCTCGTTCTATGGCTGTGTTCAAGAAGGCCGGTTATGAAAATCTGACACCTTATTTGACCAACCGTGTAAGCGGAAAAAGAAGATACACCCTGGATCATCTGTTGATTCCCAATGCAGATGCCCTCTACATGTTTGAATTTTTATTGCATGAATGGGTAGGATACGTTGTTTACAAATTAAAAGGATATGCGTGAAGTAGATGAAGAGTTGCTGCAATATATCTGGTTAAAACGTCTTTTAAAGAAAGACACTTTCCTTTCTGCAGGAGGAAAGAATGTTCATATTATCAATCCGGGAACGCTGAACACCAATTCAGGTCCGGATTTTTTCAATGCCAAGATACAAATAGATGAAATTCTGCTTTCCGGAAATATTGAGATCCACCTGAAAAGCAGTGATTGGCTTAAACACAAGCATCAAGAGGATGAAAGTTATAACAAGATCCTGTTGCATGTAGTGCTTGAACATGATGTTGAGATCGAACAGAACAAAAACCATGGAGTGGAAGTGATAGAAGTGCGTAATTATTTACCGGATCTGAATTATCTCAAGAAAGACCCTTTTGTCTCACAGATCCCTTGTTATTCGCAATTAAAGAAAACAGACACTGAATTTGTATTGAGGTGGATAGAACTTAATCAAAGAAAAAGAAGCGAGAAGAAGGTGAGCAAGGCTAAAAAATTGCTCGTTAAAAATAAGGGGGATCATCTTCAGACCTTTTACACGATGTTGCTGAGTAATTTTGGGTTTAATATCAATCAGGTGCCATTTGAATTATTATCCGAATTGCTTCCTGTAAAGATCCTTTTCAGTTATCAGCATAATTTGTTTCAGCTCGAAGCTTTGCTATTAGGGATGGCAGGGCTATTAAGTGAAACTAGCGATGTTCCTTACCTGAATCAACTTCAAAAAGAATTCAATTATTTACGAAGAAAACATCAACTCACGCCAATAGAATTTCATCTGATAAAATTTTCGCGTATGCGCCCATTTGTTTCGGCACCTTATAAACTGGCACAATTCGCTACACTTTTTCATTCCAGTCGTAATTTGTTCAGTTTTCCTCAGGAATACAACACTTTTGAAAAAACGTATTCCGTGCTTAGCGGAATTCGAATTTCGGAACAGTTGCAGCATTATTTTTCATTTGCCGGCAGAGGGAAAATGAATTCAGGACAACTTGGAGAATATTCCATTGAGATCCTTCTCATCAATACCTTTGTTGTGTTTCAGGATCTGATTCAAAAAGAAAAGAATGGGAAAGGCATTTCGAACAACTGTTGCGATATACTGGATCAATGTAACTTTGAAAACAATTATAAAACCAGGATGTTTGGACCAATAAAAAGGAAGGGGATGAACGCACGACACAGCCAGGGGCTTATTCAACTTTACGATGAGCTTTGTTCACGAAAAAAATGCCTTCAATGCGCCATTGGGAAATCCATTGTTAAGGAAGATCGTATAGTGTACAGCAAATACTCCCTTTAATTTTTACTATATTTGTGTATGATCACGGGAATTATACGCTGGTTTGAGCATCAGGCATTCGGCGTTTGCGAATGGTGGGGGAAAAAACTCGGTATTCGTACCACAAGGGTAAGGATGTATTTCATCTATCTTTCCTTCTTTACGTTTGGTAGTCCCGTCATCATCTACTTTATCATGGCTTTTATTCTGGAGCACAAGAATTATTTCAAGCCTTTTTATAAAAAGAAACGTCCCAGTGTGTGGGACATAGATTAAATTACTGACATGAAAATTAACTTTACTTGTATTCTCTTATCACTTTCCGCTGGAATTTATTCTCAAACCATAGATGTAAAAGACGGACACGGAAAATTCAGCTCCGGATCACACGATGCTGTGAATTCGGTTATTTATGAGAACAAGGTGAGTGAGGTCGTTCATGAATGGAAAAAAGTGATGAAGGATTTTAAACATGAAAAAGTAAAGGACAGTGATGGAGAAGTTTTCGGTGACAATATTCTCATCAAGGACTGGGGTAATAATCCGGTGGACATCTACGCGAAGTTTGAGGAGAACGAGAAGGAAAAAACGATCAAGATGAGTGTTGCAGTTGATCTGGGAGGAACCTACCTTAATTCATCTGATAAAGACAAGCATCGTTATATAGAAAAGATGGTGAAGGAATTTTCTGTGAAAATGACCAAGGCACCTATCGAGGAACAGCTGAAGGATTCAAAAAAGGCAGAAGAAAAACTGGAGGACAAATTAAAAGATCTGGAGAAAGACAAGAAGGACAAACAAGATGACATTGAAAATTACAAGAACAAGATCGTAAAAGGAGAAAAAGAGATCATAGAAAAGAATGCGGCCTTAGAAAAGAAAAAAGATGAAGTGAAGACGCAAAAGAAAGTGGTTGATGCAAGTAAGGATGCCGTAAGTGAGCAAGCTAAATCTTCCAAAAAAATATTGAACAAACTCGAAGACCAGCAGAATGATCTGGAGAAGGACATCAAAGATCTGAAGAAGGATAACGAAGATTATAAGGACAAGATCAAGAAAGCTGAGAAAGACATCAAGGAAAATGAAGAAGATCAGGTGAAAAAGAAAAAAGAAATTGAAGATCAGAAAAAACTAACAGCGGAAATAAAAAAGAAGCTTGATAAGGTTGACTGATCCGTATTTTGCTGTTTCACTAATTCTTCACTTCGCGCATCTTCACTTGTATCTCTCCCACAACAATGGATGATTTTATCAAAAGAGGGATCTTCTTATCGTCATCCGTCACCCAAACAGTCATGTTCTCGCCTCCTGCAAATATTGTCCCTTTTAATAAAAGCGGAGAGAAGACAATGCAGGTTCTCTCCCCTAACTTTGTTTTAATTTTTTCCTTGCCAATGTAACGAATGTATAAAGAATCGTTTACGCTTCCATCCAGATAAAGGGAAATTGGAATTTTGTCATTCTTCTTGTAATTGCTATAATTGATGCATCGTGCATAATAGATCATGGAAAGTACATCAAATGTACATGCTACATATTTTACTGTATCCTTTTTTACTTCAGAATTCTTTCCGATCACTTTATAACAGATGATCGATCTTTTTTTGTGATCGAAGTAACTGTCGTTATAGGTCTTCGTGCTTCCTTCGTTCGAATTACGTATGTAACGATAAGGCGCCAGACTATTCGTGTCCGTCCAGCTGTCAAATCGGTCGCGAACTTTAAAAAAATGATCGTAGCTGTTGATGGTATGTCCTTCGCCGACAAAATGCAAAGTTGGTGTATTTGCGAATTCCTCTTTTTTCACTGAAAAGGTACATTCACCAGCATGGGCCCAGATAAGTCCCCAATGATAATACACATCATAGATCATTGTCTCTCCTGAAACAAAGGGACGGGATTTGATCTCACATGATCTTTGGGCTAAAATTTTAAAACAGGAAAGTAGAAGCAAAACTGTGAGTCTGTTTCGTGCGATAGAAAATTGTTCACACTTAAGAAAATCAGCGATCGTTTTTTTCAATATCCTTTTCAAGTATTCGATTTTCTTGCAGCAAATAAAAAGTTCATATCTATGAATGCGCTGATAACCAAATATAGGGAATAATTGATGAAGTGTAGAAAGTGTAATTTTCTGTTTTCAAAAAGAAGCATTGAAAAAGTAAAAAACCCTTGGAGGAATGCGCCAAGGGTTGATGATTCTGTGGAGAATATAGGGTTCGAACCGATGACCTCTACCATGCCATGGTAGCGCTCTAGCCAGCTGAGCTAATCCCCCAATTTGAGAGAGGCAAATGTAATTAATTTTTTTGATGCAATAGGCTAAACAGAAAAAAGATAAATGGACTTTACTTAATTAAACGCTTGGGTTTTGAATGTAGCCAGGGAAACAAGCTATTATGAAAAGATTGTTTGTTATATTATGATGATATAAAATCTGAATCTTCAAGAAATTAATGCTGAGGATTTCTTTTCTTAAACTTTTAGGCATCTATTCTCTTATCACTTTATAAACTTTTGTTCCCTTGCTGTTTTGAAGACTGATGAAATAGATTCCACTTTTTAGTTTACCAAGATCCAATTTCATTACGCCATTGTTATCACTATAACTTTCAACTTCAATTTCTTTTCCTTGCATGTCTTTGACTGTGAATTTTATTTTTTCGTCTGTTCGAATCAATAGTAACTCAGATGCTGGGTTGGGATATAATATCAATTCCGAATCGCTTGTTATATCGATCAAGCCTACTGGAGGGGCAGTATACAACCATAAATTATCAATTGTAAACTTACTACCAACTGCGGTAATTGTTCCAGGAGGCATAGACGAATAAAATTCAATTCGTATCGTATCGGGCGCTGTGCCGCTAGAAATTGGCACCTTGAATAATTTATAACTTGGCTGATTTTTAAAATATCGAATTGTTCCTGCTAGTGGGGCATTATTCTTTCTAAGATTTACTACAACTACACCTGAATCACTTGCGCCACTGAATTTATAATATCCATAAAGTGTATCCAACATCGCAGTATACGGAACGCCTCCTTTAGGTGGTCCACCACCCTGTTGAAAATATCCATTCGACATTCCACCCACTCCAGCCTGATTACCTGGTGCTAAAACAGTATTAAACTCTGCTGCAAAATTTCCATTTTGACCTGGTGCAACTTTAGTTACCCCACTACCTGCTGCATTCCATGCATTCAGTTTATTATACATAAATGGAATCCAATTTTCAAATGATCCGTTTGTGATCGACTGTGTTATTCCTGCTCCGGTAAAATTCAGTTCATCCAATTCAAAATAACTTCCATTTTGAATGCCAATATTCGGAATTGCATTACTGGAAGCAAAAGCAATCACTACAGAATCCGGATTTACCGTAAGGGACGGCGCAGATAAAGTGTGGGTGAAGGATGTGAATACTGTCTGACTGCCGGTTCCTCTTACTTTAATTGTATTGGAACACAGTACCACTCCCGCTTTTTTAAATTTCACTAGCATTAAGGCTGTATCATTGACCGGTAAATTATAACGATAATACCCTGTTATATTAGTTGGCTTTTGAGTATAAGGCAATCCCCCTTGCCCTGAAACAGGGTCTCCATCATTACCATAAGTTATATAACCAAATGTTGTGTCTGTGCCTAAAATAATCGTTTGAAGCCGAGCTGCTTTTCCTATAAATCCATTTACGGTATAAACAGTCACACTTCCGTTACGCCGAACAGACTCTTGATTGGAAGAAGACCAGTTGTTGGCCTCAGAATAATTTGTTGTTGTCCAGTTTTCAAAATCCGGGTTAGCAATAATCTGCGAAAATGATCCAAAAGCAATTGCTGTCTGGAAGATAAAAGCTAAGTATAATTTATTCATTTTTTCTACAAAGGTGGGCTTTATTCACCTTTTATGAAATGATGCCTATCATACAATCCGGTAGTGATATTAACTTTTGTTGAAGAAAATCAAATACAGAAACTGAATAAGGTTTCTTTTGAGGTTTTTTATTTTTCCTTACATTTACCTTGATGAGTTTTCACGCACGCTTTATTTTCCTTATCGTCTGTTTTACTGCTTTTTACGGATTCTCCCAAAAATGCCGTATTGATTACGCCTATTCATCTTCCGATCAACTTGCCAAGAACAAAGTCGTAGAAGTAAAGATCAAACAGGGGGCCGATACATCCATTAAATTACTTCATCATTTTTTCATTGGGGAAAAAGGTTGTCCTGAAAAACAACTTTACTACGATTTTTACAGCAAAGGAGTGGAGCCGACAGTCTATCTTTTTTCAAGCGATCCGAATAAAACAAAAATTGTCTATACACATGGACGTTTGATGGGTGGAAAACTAAAGGAGTATGAAAAAATAGAAGAATATTATACTAGAAGTGGAAAGATCACTGACAGAAAGCGTACGGAATCGATCGATCTTGTAAATATTACTTTGAATAAGTATGATATATCTGATGATAAAAAAATTGACATGCGCATGTATCGCATGATGCCTGCCGGAGATACCATCAGCAGTGTGATCAGTTTTTTTAATGGTGAAAAAAGAATGTATACCCTTCTTACAAAAAAAGCAGAAGGCTGGGAAGAAACCGAAAAATTAGTGACACTTTATAAGAACGGAGAACTTCAGGAGCAAAAACAATACAGTAAAGGAGCGCTGGTAAAAACCACAACCAAAGAAATGCTGAACGAACAGCAAATGAAAGAGATCAACAATGAACCTTATTTAGCCAACAATCCCTTGCCTTTTAACAACACACCAATTATTGACACCACTTACAGTGAAAGTGATCAAATCATCCTGAATCAAAGAAATGGCAAAAATAAAAAAGCTAAGTTCAGGATCCTTCGTTATAATGACCCAATGAATCCGGCAAAGACCGATCACGCAGATGTTATTCTGCAGAAAAACGGCTTGCTCCAAAAGCGGATCTCTTTCAACCCATCGCAGAATCTATACTTCGAGTACCTCTTTCGCTGAAACTATTTCAGCATACCTAAATTCATCTGTTTGGTAAGCTGATAGATCAAGCTTTCTGTGCCTCCACTTTTCTTCAACAAACTGATCTCTTCTTTCTTCGCCTGCTGTAACTTCCCTTTAAAATTGCTCCACTCTTGTAAAGTGGACGGGTTCCCAAATTGAATCGTTGTTTGCATATCTCAAAATTTTATAATTCAAAATTACTACGTTTTAAGGCATTTGATTGCTACAATTAATAGCAATAATGAAAATCCGTCAAAATACTTAATTTATAGGCTTTTTTACTTCTCATTTCCTTTCTCTTTTCCCAATTAAAAACATATTTTTAGCCTATGGCTAATGTATTTGAATTTAACGGCTATAAGCCCGTCATCCACAAAAGTGCTTTCATTCATCCCAATGCAACTGTAACCGGAAATGTCATTATAGGCAAAAATGTTTATGTAGGTCCGGGTGCCGCAATACGTGGCGACTGGGGCGAGATCATCATTGAAGATGGATGCAATGTACAGGAGAATTGTACGGTTCATATGTTTCCCGGCACAACAGTACTGTTGAAAGAAGGTGCTCATGTTGGTCATGGAGCCATCATACATGGAGCTACTTTGGGAAAGAACTGCCTTATAGGAATGAACTCTGTATTAATGGATAATGTGGTGATCGGGGACGAATGCATTGTGGGGGCTCTTTCGTTTGTCCCGGCCGATACTGTATTTGAAAAAAGAAAAGTGATCGTTGGTAATCCTGCAAAAGCAGTAAAAGACGTTAGTGATGATATGATCAAGTGGAAAACAATGGGAACAGCTTTGTACCAGCAATTACCGGCTGATTGTTTTGCCACCTTAAAGGAATGTGAACCCTTGAGAAGAATTCCTGCATTTCGTCCCAAACAACAAGATGTATACAAGACCTGGGGAGAGAATAAAAAGAAGAAGTAAGTGTTTATAGAATAAGCCTGTTAAGGAAGATGAATGCAACAAAATACAAAATTACTGTTTTTGTTATTTTGGCATGGTTACTCGTGATCCCAAATTTAAAGGCACAAAACAACTTTATCGATTCATTAAAGAACGAGCTGAAAACTGCCGGACATGACACCACCAAGTGTAAGATCCTTCTCGAAATGACAGAATCAGAAGAGAATCCCGACATTTGGCCCAAATTTAATGAGGAGCTACTCCATCTGGCTGAAATCAATTTAAAAAAATGTAAAAGTCAATCCAAAGAATATATTTTATATAAAACACATTATGTTCGGGCATTGCGCAATGTGGGATACCGGCATTCCGAAATTGGTGAAATTGAAGAAGCAAAACAGGTATATAAAAAATGTATAGAATTACATGAAGAGATCAATGATTTACATGGTCTTGCGGGAACATTAAATAATCTAGCAAGTATTTATGAAAAAGAAAATAAATTAACTGAAGGGCTCTTGTATTATAAAAAAAGCCAAGAATGCTTTGAGAAATTAAATGAGGCAGATGGTATAGCAGTTGCACTGAATAATGCTGGTTTGTTACATGACAAGCTAGGAAACACTGCTCTGGCATTAGAAAACTACGACCGGGCAATACATTTCTAGCAAAAAACAAACAATAAGAGAGGAATTGCCATGGCATTAAACAACATGGGCTATATTTATAAAAAACAAGATCAGTTGAATGAAGCACTCAGCTATTTAAAGCAAAGTTTAGTATTAAGAGAAGAGATACAAGATATAAAAGGCATTACCATGTCATTGGTGAATATCGGAAGTATACTTCAAAATAATAATGAACTTGATTCAGCATTCTACTATTACAGCCGGTCTTTACAATACAGTGAAAAAACAAAATATGACGTTGGGATTTCTTCGGCATTGGTGAATTTAGGACAAATACATTACTTAAAAAGACGCCATAAAGAAGAGCTGGATTGTTATAATAAAGCTGTTGTTATACTTGAAAAGATCAAAGATTACGCAAACCTTTCAACCACATTAAATAATATTGCACAAGTTTATTTCATTTGGCATGAATATGAAAAAGGTGTTCAATACGCAATAAAAGGAATGGCCCTCGCACAACGATCCGGCTTTCCGGAAAAAATCAGGAACAGCGCTAAAAGACTTAAACTATTATACTCTACAATTGGGGACTACAAATTAGCACTAACTAATTTCGAGCTGGAAGTTCAGATGAGCGATTCTATAAACAATACCCGAACACGAAAACTTGCGATCAAATCCCAACTTAAATACGAATACGAAACACAAGCGGCAGCAGATTCTGTGGCACACGCAAAAGAAAACGAAATAAAGAATGCTGAATTGGCAAAACAAAAGGCAGAGATCTCAGCAAAGAAGAATCAACAATATGCACTCTTCGGTGGTTTAGGATTGGTGTTAGTATTTGCCGGATTCATGTACAATCGTTTTAAGATAACACAAAGACAGAAAAAAGTTATTGAAGAACAAAAAAACATTGTGGAAGAACAAAAGAAATTAGTGGAAGAAAAACAAAAGGAGGTTCTTGATTCCATTCATTACGCAAGAAGAATTCAGCAGGCACAGTTGCCAAATGAAAAAATGGTTTCCAGAATTTTTGAGCGTTTAAAAAAATAAGAGAAAGTCACATTATTGGCAGACAATTTGCTCGTAAATTTTCTTTTATTTTCCGATTTTTTTACGTTAATTTAAA